>Ga0209166_10003142_pt1 | contig 12092 bp, 7 predicted proteins | sample Coa_R1_3_FD_187151 | JGI IMG/M metagenome (GOLD analysis project Ga0209166, IMG submission 187151) | Surface soil microbial communities from Centralia Pennsylvania, which are recovering from an underground coalmine fire - Coalmine... | ecosystem: Environmental > Terrestrial > Soil > Unclassified... | reverse complement strand
TATCAGAGGCAGTGAACGATCGTACGCTCCCAGGCGGAAGTTGAACCCGTAGGTGGCCGCCGGTCCGGTGGCGACAGTCGGCTTGAGCACGTAGCTCATCTGCACCGGGATGCGTCGGCCAGCCTTCACCTGGTAGGCCACAGGTGTTGCGTCGCGCAGGCTGTTCAGCGGGGTGCTCACTTCCAATTGGCCGTCGGCCGTCAGCCGCAGCCCGCTGGCACCGCGATAAGCCAGCTGGATCTGAGCGGGGTCCGCATCGGGCTGTACTTCAAATTCATATTTCAACTGGGCAACGTGGCCCGAATACACCAGGTCGATGCCGGGCCACAGGTTGTGGTAGCGCAGTTGTGCGAAACTGGCCACTCCGCTGCGCCACTGGCTTGGCTGCCCACTAAAGTACGAGAAGACAGCCTGGGTTGGGTTGTTGCCCACGGGCTGCACGGCCGGGTTTGCGCCGACGAAGTCGAGCTTGACGACCCAACGCTGCCTGGCAGCGGCCGTCGGGTCCGTTGCGCCGCTGCCGGGCAACGTCTCGTCCCCGCGGCGGGCCGCAAAGGCGCTCGCGGCGGTGCTTGGGCCGGCTGCGGACGTAAAGGCCAGGGTCAGCCCATCCGGGGTGAAATAAATGGTGTTGTCCTTACCTGGCACATAGAAAGCCACCCGCGGATCGGTCTGGCCCTGATTCGCCACAAAATACAGCGGCAGCCGGTCCAGTGACTCTGCAGCCGCGGGACCTGTGCCAGGCGCAGCCGGGCCAGCCAGAGGCCGCGGCGTGCCAGATGGGCCTGCGCAAGATGTCGTCCACACCAGGCTGAATGTCAGGAGTAGCGCGAAGAATTTTCGGTCAAGCATGGCAGCCCTTTCGATGATGGGTATGCTATCCCGACAGCGCGCCATTGGATTGCGCCAACGCGAGACCTATGGACAAAGCGAATCGGGTAGTGATCACGGCTAGGGTGTCGTTTGCGTCGTGGGCGACGGCTGGTTTGCCGGCGTTTCGCTAGCCGGCGGTGTGCGGCTCGGCACATAGGTTTGGGCAGCGCCAGGCGCCGGCTGTGTTGGCGAGGCATTGGCAGTGCCGGTGACGATCGGCAGCGGGGTGTCGCCAGGCAACGACGTGTCGGCGAGCGTCGGCGTGGCCGAAGGCAAGAATGCAGGCCGGCGGTGTGTGGGGGTCAGGGTCGGGGTCGGGCTGGGCGTGTCGGTCATGGTGGGTGTTGTTGTCGGGGTGTCACTTGGCTGCTGGGTGCTGGTAACACTGGGGGTGGCGGTCGCGCTCAGCGCAGCCGCGGTCAGGGTGAGCACAACGGCCGAGCTCTCCGGGCTGCTGGCCAAGAAGTCTTTGACTGCCGAGGCAGGCAAATCGACGGGGCCGGCGATGGTTTGCCCATCACGGGTGATGACCAACTGCTGCAGGTTGCGCATGGTGAACGGGCTGCCGCCGTTATTGAACGTACACCTACCCTCGATGCATTTGATTGTCAGTCTACCATCCGATGTCGCGGCGGCATCGGACCCCGAGGCGAATTGGATATCGGCGTACGAGCCAAGCACCATGACCAATCCGATGGGTGTTTGGGCCTGGATTTGGCCGCTGGTCAGGCTGACCCATAGCTCGCCCACCCTAAAGGTCAACTTTGTCAGCGCAACGCCGTCGCTAGCACCCAGTTGGTCGAGGACAACCGAAGTGTTTGGCGCCAGGCGCACGCTGCTGCCGTCGCTGAAGGCTAGCCGGGCTGTCGACGAGTTGCCCGTACGAACTTCGCCCTGCTCGGTAACGATCTGGCCCTCGCCGGCCGCCAGGAAGCTCACCGCCGGGCTGTCACGCACATCGACGATGTTCACCAGATCGTGTAGCACGACACTGCGCGTCGGCACAGGGCTTCCAGGTTTGGCTGCATCAGGCGCAGTAGCCGTGGTAGAGGAGCAGGCAACCGCAATGGACAGAGTGAGCACGGATAATGTTTGAGCAACTGTTAAGCGGCGCAAACCACTGCCTCATGATGATGGGCGTCTAGACGCGCCGGGCTGTTGCGCATGTGCATGCGGCCCGCTGAGAAGAGCCGGCCAAGTGTAGACATCGGTCGACAAAAGCCGATCATTCATCCGTGCCAAATGGCGACTGAACGGCTTCCTGACTTGGGCGAGCAGCTCATTCATTCAGGGGGCTAGCGGCATCTGGGTGGTTATTACCCCCAGCGGCAGCAGGTGACACCAAAGGCACGCCGCTTAGCGAGATGCAGCTTGAAACAGCCGTCAGCAGAGCCAAGTCCTCGTCGCTAAAGTATCCTGCGCCATCATAAGTAAGCGTCAGAGCCCCAACGACGCCACGCGCTGCGATGAGCGGAACACTGATCGCCGATCGCGGCGCGGGCTGTTGTCCATCACTTGAACGCTGCCACCAGCGAGGATCCTGCAGCGTATTGGGGACCATGGCGGCCTGACGGTGCTCAATCACCCAGCCCGCCAGGCCCTTTTCGGCCGTTTCGGTCAATTGCCGGGCAGCGGAGTTATGCACACTGCCGTTGTAGGCCACTGTGCCATCTATGACTGTGCCCAGCTCGTCGAGAACGAGAACAGCTCCGCCGGAGGCGCCCATGCGCTCTACAGACAATTGCAAGATCCCTTGCCACACACGGCCCGAATCAGCCTCGCTGGCCAAGAATTGGCTAATGGCATTCAGCAGCTCAAGCGACGCTTGCGTTCGCTTGACGGTCGCATGCCTGGCGGCCACTGCCGGCAATTGGATTTTCTGCTTGGCCGGCGAGTAATAGGGCGACATTTGAGCGGAGTAATATCCCATGGGCTGGCGTGGAATTCGGTTCACAGTTACTCCTGCCACCCTGGCGCCAGTCCGTTTGACCTGGTCGAGCAGCGCCAGGATCGATTCTTTTCGCGTGTGGCCCGGCCGGACGACTATTAAGACCGCCTGGACCTTGGCCGCCAATATCCAGGAGTCTGCAACCAGGAAAGGCGGCGTATCAATCACCACGACATCAGCCGCCTCTCGCAACTGGAGCAGGATCTCATCCATCTTTCGCGAGCCAACCAACTCGGTCAGGTCGGGCGGCATCTGGCCAGCGGTGATCACCCCCAGATTAGGTTCGTCCTGTGAATAATTGATGCAACTCAGGATGTTCATGGAGCCAGACAAGCTATCGCTCAGCCCCTTCGAATTGGACAAATGAAACATCTCATGGACCGCCGGCCGGCGCATGTCGGCATCGAGCAGGATGACCTTGCGACCGGCCCGGGCGATCGTAAGCGACAGGTTTGAGGCGACGACGGTCTTGCCGTCAGCCAGGTTGGCACTGGTCACCATCAGGGTGCTCATCGGCCGGTCGGCGGTGGTGAATCCTATATTGGTCCAAAGCGCACGAAAGGACTCCGCAACAGCCGATTGAGGACGCCGGGCCACATAGGGGCCAGCGCCCTTTACGCGCTCCATTTGGACGATATGGCCGATCACTGGAAAAGGCACCCAGCGAGTAATATCTTCCGGCGTCTTGAGTGAGCTGTCGAGGAATTCCAGCAAATAGGCCGCGCAGGCCGCGAGCACAAGCCCACTGGCAATGGCCAGGATAAGAATCAGCGCTTTGTTGGGGCCGATTGGCACGGTCGGCGTCGTGGCAGCAGCAAATAAACTCAGACTGTTGGCGGCCCCTCGCTGCGTGTCGGCCAGCAGATTGGCATAGTTGGTTTCCAGCGTCGTTAACTTGGCGTTAAGACCGGTGATATCGTTCTGGGCATTGGCGATATTTACAGCGCTGGTCATGGCAGCCAGCGCATTTTGCTTGGCGGCCAGGTCGGCCTTGGTTTGGGTGATTTCGGCTTGCGTCTCGTCCAGCTGTTGGTTCGTAAATTCCAGCCGGCCCTGGTCGGCAATTTGTTGGCTGGTCGGGCTTTGCACTATGAGCTGATTGGCCAGCTCGTTCGCCACTGCCTGGGCCAGACGAGGTTCATTGCTGGTCACCGAGATGTCCACAAATGTGTCATTGGCTTGAGCGACGTAGGCGGGGAGCTGGCCCAACCCGAGGGCCGCTTTGGTTGCATTCTGTATCGGCTCGCGGCCAGCAATTTCAGCATAGGCGCTCGCGAGTTGTTGGCTCAGGCCGAGGTCATTGCCGGTGGGGTTTGGATCGCTGATGCCGCGTCCGACCAGGAGGGTGGCGCGCGCCACATACACCGGTGGCAGCGGCCGTATAGCAAAATAGGTGCTGACACCCGTCGTCAGTCCGGCAACCAGCAAAAGCCACCACCAACGCACAATAGGCGAGAGATATTGTCTAGCGGTCATTCGCTCATTACTGCCATAAATATCGCCAATAGACGGCTCAGGCCGTCAGTTCCATGGCATGCGAGTAACGGACACACTGCTCCAGGCCGCTTTCTAAATTCACCTGGGGCTCCCAGCCCAGTTCGCGCTGCGCCTTGCGCGCATCCAGGTAGATTCGGCGCGTCTCACCCAGCTTGGCTGGCCCATAGGTTGGCTGCCGGTCATACCCGGTAATCTGTTTCAGCGCGGCAAAGATTTGGTTCACCGATGTGCCTTGACCCGAGCCCAGGTTGTATATGACGCCGCCGTGCGGAGTGCTCAGCGCCAGCAAGTTGGCGCGGGCGCAGTCCCCCACGTAAACGTAATCGCGCAGTTGCTCGCCGTCGCCGTTGATGACCACCGGCTGACCCGTCAGCATCTGCCCGGTGAAGATGGCCACCACCCCAGCCTCGCCATGCGGGTCTTGCCGCGGCCCAAAGACGTTCGGGTAGCGCAGCACTGTATATTTCAGGCCGTAGTTCACGTGATACAGGTACAGATAATGCTCCACCGTATGCTTGCTGATGCCATACTGGCAGATAGGATTGATCGGGTGGGATTCATCGCAGGGCAGGTATTCCGGCTCGCCGAAAACCGCCCCGCCGGTGGAGATATAGATGAAGCGCTGAACATGATATTGCTTGGCGCACTCGATCACATTAAGCGAGCCGAGCACGTTCACGTCGGCGTCGAACAGCGGGTCGGCTACCGAGCGGCGCACGTTCATCTGGGCGGCGTGGTGGTTTACAAAGTCAGGCCTTTCCCGTTCAAATACCTTGGCTAGCTGCGGGCTGCGGATATCGAGGTTGTAAAGCTTGGCAGCCGGGTTGACGTTGGATAGGCGCCCGGTGGACAGGTCGTCCACGATGGTCACCTCGTAGCCTTCCTCAAGATACAGATCCGCGACGTGAGAGGCGATAAATCCAGCACCACCGGTCATCAAGATTTTCATCTTATCCGGACCTCCATCATGAGTGATTTCAGTAGGCGCCGTGCCCGCGTAGAACTGCGGGCACAGTTTGCACCAGCAACTGCAGATCCAGCCAGATCGTCCAATTTCGGACGTAGTGCATGTCGAGGCGTACCCGTTCTTCGTAGGAGATGTCCGACCGACCGCTCACCTGCCACAGCCCGGTAATGCCTGGCTTGACGGTCAGCAAGTTCATTCCGCAGCGATCGTACATATCCATCTCGGGCGGCGAGATCATGCGCGGGCCCACCAGACTCATTTCAGCCCGCAGTACGTTGAACACCTGCGGCAATTCGTCCAGGCTTAGCTTGCGCAGCCAGCGGCCAACCCGGGTGATCCGCGGGTCGTTCTTAAGTTTGTGCGTGCGGGCCAGCTCGGCTTGCAACTCGGGCTGCGCCGCCAGAATCTCATCGCCGTTGACGTACATGGTGCGAAACTTGAAGGCGTCAAACTGCTTGCCGTTCACCCCCATCACTCGCCTGCGATGAAACACGGGCCCAGGCGAATCGAGCTTAACGGCCAGCGCAATGAGCAGATAGATGGGTGAAGCCAGCACCACACCGGGAAGGGCGAGGCCATAATCCAGCAGCCATTTAAACAGTTGATCCGTCCCCGTCAGCCGCACTTTGTTCACCGCCACAAGCGGTACATAGGCCAATTGTTTAACCGTCAGGCCGGTCGTGATGATTTCATACAATCCCGACGATAAGCGGATCGTCACGCGGCTGGAGACGCCATAGCGCCAGAAAAGCGCCATGAGATTGTTGCGGCAGGATATTGCGCTGGTGGCCAGGATGATCTCTTCAATTCCGTGCTCTTCAATAATGCGGTCCAGGTCTGCAACATGGCCGAGCGCTGGCAGATGAGGGAGAATGGGCACGCCCGGGGCAACTTTCTCATCCACAAAGCCGACAATGCGCAGCCCGGATGCTCGAACGTCAGCCAGCTGCTCAGCCAGCCGGCAGCCTTCCATGTTAGCCCCGACGATGACAGCCGGCGCCAGAAAAAACCCGCGCTGGCGCAGGCCATAGGCGATACGCCGCAGCCCAAAACGGCCGGCGGCCGCAAAGACGAACGTTAGCCCCCAGGCCAGCACCAACCACCCACGGGCAATCTCCAATGGTCGGTCCAGGAAGCCGGCCACAACGACAATCAGCAAGCTGACGGTCGTCGATCGAAACAGGCGCGAGTATTCATCTATGCCGCCCAGCAGATGGCGTCGCTGATAGAGGCCGGCCACGGCAAAACCAATCAGCCAGGCGCCCACCAGGAACAGCGTCAGTGCCTGGTAGTACGCCAGTGTTGGTCTAACGTCCTGCTGAAATATCGGCAGCGCCAGCTCAAAACGGATGAAGTAGGCAACCCGAAACGCGAGGCAGAGCAGAAGTGCATCGACAGCCAACAGGCTGAACAAGAAAACCCACCACTGAAGCCGGCCCGCCTGTCGGGCCGAGATTCCCCGGGCAGTACCCGGGCGCAGTATGCCTACTGGCAGTTCAATACCTGGCACCGATGAGCTCATCGTACGTCCTTTCCAATTGATCCACCACAATATCCCACCGGTGATGGCGCTCAACATAGCTGCGACCGGCCCGTCCAATCTGGCGCTGCCGCTCTGGGTGCTCCAACAAACTGACTGTCTCCTCAGCGAAGGCCTCTGGCTCGCGAGCCACGAGCACCTCGCATCCCGGCACAACCTCCAGCGCTGAAACCGCCTGCGGCGAGGCCACCACGGGTGTCGCGCAGGCCATAGCCTCTAGGACCTTATTTTGAATGCCGGCCCCATACGTGAGCGGCGCTACAGCCACAGCCGCCGTTCGCAGATGCGGCCGCATGTCCGGCACCGTGCCCAACACGCTAACGCGGGGATCGGCGGCGAGACGCTGAATTTCGCGCGGGGGACCCTGCCCGACAATGAGCAATCTAGCCTTGGGCCGCCGAAGCCAAATGAGAGGCAAAATGCGGCGCGCGAAATGGAGTACCATCGCGACGTTGGCGTGATAGCTCATCTTGCCGCTTACCACCAGTGTGTCGCGCTGCCGGAGCGCATCTTCGTCAGGCTGAAAATAATCCAGGTCCACGCCATTGCGCAGTACACTGACCCGTTGCGGGGCTGGCGCCGATCGGAGCAGCGAGAACAGCGCAGCGCGCTCGGCCGGCGATGTCACCAGGACTCGCTCGAATTGATTAATCAGCCAGCCTTCGTACTTCTCAGTGCGGCCGACCTCGAAACGCACCAGCCACCGGCCCAGGCGCGTCGCACTCCGGTTGGCCGCCTGGCGAAAGAGATGCGTAATGCAATCCACGCTGTCCCACACCACTGGTACCGGTCTGTTGTCGTTGGCCAATTGAGCCCTAAGCCTCAACCCAAATTGGGTGCCGCGCAGATGTTCCACATGGACGATATTCGCCTGTCCCCTCACTGGTGCCAGGTGAGCCAATAACGATGGCTGCCAACAATAAACAGCCTGCAGTGGGGTAGAGCGCGGAAGCGCTTGCACACAGTTCCAATAGGATCGCCATTTAGGCAAATGCTCGGCCACCACCTGACAGCCGTACTGGCGCAGCTCCTGAATATCCGCTCTGTCCTGCTGGTTGCCCCAGAGGGTGGCAACCGTGATTTGGTGTCCGCGCCTGGAAAGCTGTTTGATCAAGTTATACGGGCGGACTCGCAGGAGGTTCGGGACATACGGAACAACAAACAAGATGTGCATATCCTCTGCTGGGCTTGTGCTCTGCACAGTTCTCCGAAGCGCCGGGCCAGTTGCGACGAGCATCCGGCTCGTCTTACTCCGACATCTTAGAGGGTCGGAGCGAGGTAATCGTCAAAATATGGTGAGGATTTATGGAGATGCCAGCGCTTGTGGCAGGCTACTTCTGGCCGTGTTCAGGCGAACCAGCCAGCCGTTGTGGCGCAGCCTAGCGACGGGTAATGAGCACTACGGCGACAACGAGACAGAGGATCATCAGAGCCGGGACCAGGCCAAGAGCAACCACCTTGAGGTAACCCGTCTCGTTGTATACCAAATCGGACTGAGCGGCTGGGCTCGGACTAGAAGTCTGCGAGGGGGGCAAATTGAGACTCGGCCCAAGGCTTGGGTTGGCCACGCTGGCTTGTGTGGCGCTCGGAACCAGGGTAGGCGCCACGGTGGGCCAAATCACGGCGCTCAGCGCCGGCGCCGGCAGGAGCTTGTGTGCATACCAGATACGGTACAGCGAAGCCCCCTCCCCCCCAAAAATATGCGCCTGATCCCGAACAAACCAGACGACGTGCAGATCGTTGCCGAGCCCAATTGCAGCCCGCGGCCATTCGGGCACGTCACCGGTTAGGGTCACAATTGCTTCCGGCTGCCCCCAGCTCGAGCCATCCCAGGTGACATGCAAAATGCTGAGCATTGTGTCGTTCTCAGCGGTTCGCCCAACAAATACGAGCTGGACCCCACCGGCACTGTCCGTCACCATGGCATAGTCATCCGTCCGGCTCTGATAAACAGCCCAGCCGCCCCAAACGCCTGAAATGGGCTGTGGGTCAGACCAGGATCGTCCTTGATCACCCGACGTCTGAAAATACAGGCGGTCCTCTGGTAAAACCAAGTACGCGACGACAAGTTTGCCCTGACCGTCCTTGCTCAGCGCGATATTTTTGAAGCTATTCGGAACAGCGGTGGCGGTCGGTGCGGGTGTCACCGGCGCAGTTGTCGGCGTTCCGCGTGTCGCCGTGATGGCCAGCGTGCTCGTGGCCGCTGCGTGTGTAGGCGCGGCGCTGCCCAACGCAGCCAGGGCGGTGGGCGCAGACCAGGACAGTCCTCCATCATACGAACTTGTAATCATCACCTGTGTTGGCAGTTGATCTGACAACTGTCCGAGATCGCCCCCCACACCCGCTTCCCAGACCACATGGAGATTGTTCGCCTCGTCTATGACCAACTGCGGTTTGGCCGCGCCGGTGGGCAAGCGCGATATGTCGACCGACGGCGACCAGCTCAGCCCTTTATTATCCGACTGGCGATAAAAGACATGGAAACAGCCCGTGCAGCTGGGGCTCTGAATATTCTCCGTATAAACGATGTGCAGCCGCCCCTTTGGATCAATCGCCAGTCGTGAAAAATAGCCGTTGTCGATCGAGCTGATGGGGCGGGCCGGAAGCAAGGCCGCCGGCACCACTGATTGGACTGGTGCGTGAGAATAAAAGACCGTGTAGCTTCTATAGGTCAGGTGCAGCATTCCCTGATCATCGGCCAATAGTGCTGGCCGCGTCACTGCGCCCTTCGAGGGTAACGCCGCAATATCTTGGGGGCTTGACCAGGCGGCCCCACTTTGAGCCGATGCATACATGACCACGTCATACGTCTGACCGACGCCGGTCGACAGGGTCGTTGACCAGGCAACGTGCACTCGGCCAGCCGCGTCGGCCGCAATATCGGGAAACCAGGACGATTGGTTGTCAGGCGACAGCGCAAATGGCTCGGACCAGCCAACGGCCTGCCGGACGCCCGCCAAGCTGATCGCCGGAATTTTGACCGCGATGAGCGCGGCGAACAGTAACAGTGAGCCGGCGCAAATGCGCCGCACACCTGCGATCAAGGACGTGACCACTCCAGCACCAGTTCGCATTGATTTGATCCCGGCTATGGGCTGATGACCTGATAGACGACAACCTGTGGAGAGGTGTACACGGGCCGGAGAAACGGAGCAGCTTGAACGGCATATGTTCCCAGGCTGCGCTCGGCCGGGCCATAGAAAACATACGTCACCCCATACTGGCTCAGGATCTGGCGGCGGCGCGGGTCGGCGGTCGCGGCGGAAAAGAAGTCCGTCACCATTTGGGACTTGCCAAAAAAATCGAGCGTCTGAGCCCAGTGCGCCAGAAAGGCGTGGGCGCCAGTGTAAGCCGGGACGTACTGGCCAATGGTCAATGAGCTCAAGACCACCTCGTTTGGTTTGACATTGGCATCCAGCCAGGCCAGGGCCGCCGTTTCGTCCTTATTTAGAAAATATGGGTAGTCGTGCCGGCTCAGTTCGGCAAAGCGCCACGTCAACAAATATAGGTTGGTTGGCAAGATGCAGACCACTAAAGCCAGCATGAGGCCGCGCTCGACCCGGCGCCGTTCCAGCGGTCCGCGGTGTTGGTTAAAAAAGTTCTGAACGACCGGCACGCAATAGGCAAAGAGGCCCTGGGTCGCCAGGATGGCAATGGGCACCTGCCAGCCGTTAATCAGGTGAATTTGATAATCAACCGGCAAATAAATCAGCCCAAAGGTGACAAAAAACCAGCCGCGCACAAATAAATCATTGTCGCTGACGTCCTGCAAGCGAAAAGGGTTCTGCCGTAGGGCGGTAAACAGGGCCAGGATAAAGGCCGGGCCTAGCAGAATGGGCAATTGTAGCAAGTTGGGCGTAAAGACCCCGGCGTTGACGAACTGTGCCAGCACGGCTTTCCAGACCGGATCGGCGGTGGTCAAAGCAACGGAATATAGGGCGGGCCAACACGAGATGATACCGATCAGCAGGCCGCTTCGGATCAGGAATTTGGGTAGTACGCGATCGCGCAGCGTTCGCAGCGCGGCATAGGCTGCCAGCACGGCATAAACCGACAAGAGATCATACGCATGCTGCCAGCCGAGGAACAAGGCCAGCAGGCCCCCGCCCACGGCATAGCGCAGCTGCCCCTTTGTTTCGCCGCGCAGCAACAGATAGAACACGACAATATACAGAGCCGCGCCGACAAAATGCGGGTAGGCCAGGATGTCCAGGAAGGTATTGCCTTCGGCGATATACAGGTCTAGCGGCAGCGGCAAATCACCGCGCAGCACAACATATTTCAGTATCACCAGCACCCAGCCAAAACCCGAGGTGAAGGTGATAATCAAGAATGCCGTTCGACGCATGCGCCGTTCAGGCAAAAACCAACTGCATAGCACGTAGGCGGACAGCAGGAACAAACTGCCGGCTGTCACGCGCAGCACCTGCAACATGGCGGCAAACCCCAGCCCGGTCCAGCGGCTGAGGTGGCCCAGGCCCCACCACAACAAATTGAAGAAAATAGCGCGATTGGGTTCAGGCGTGAGCTTATTCGAGGCCAAGGGCGCGGCGGAAAGTTCGCGCATCCACGAGAAATATTGCCCATAATCGGGCGCATCCAACATGATACCGGTGAATTGCTTATCGGCCGGCGTAGTGCTATAGGCGTAGAGATAGGGCAGACTGGTGATCGCCAGGACCAGGGCAATTGTGGCCACCACAAAGCGCCACTCGGAGGCCTCCGTGTGCGCCACCTCGACTAGACCGCGTGACCGCACGGCGGTGACATTGACTATAGGGCCGCTAAGTCCTAAGTTGCGCCATGGTCGGCGTAGCTCTCAGGGTTGGCCTGCTGCCCAGACGGCGCATCAAATCCGCAAATTGGGGCCAATGCTTTAGCTTGAACGATCCAACTGGACAATGACCACACCACCCCGACGGCTAGGATAGCCAGGACCAGGGGGATGAGGCTGCCAGCCCCGCGCAAACCGAGTAGAGTGCCATAGTTGCGGGCAATGTTGCCAGTGAGCCAGTTGGGCCACGCATACTCGATCAGCGGATTTTGAATTGTGTCGGGAGGGAAGGCCTGGTCAGCGAGTGTGAGTCCCCAAGTGGCCAGGAGCGACCAGATGGCCAGGGCGGCCAGAGCCAGTCGCAGCCACACACGCTCGCCCCATGCGCGCAGGATAAAAATCATGGGCACCGCCAGGAAGGGCAGCGCGGGCAGCAAGTAGCGGGGCCCAACCGCAAAGCCGCCCCACCACATGCTGGACGAAGCGTTGAACC
>Ga0209166_10003139_pt1 | contig 12103 bp, 8 predicted proteins | sample Coa_R1_3_FD_187151 | JGI IMG/M metagenome (GOLD analysis project Ga0209166, IMG submission 187151) | Surface soil microbial communities from Centralia Pennsylvania, which are recovering from an underground coalmine fire - Coalmine... | ecosystem: Environmental > Terrestrial > Soil > Unclassified... | reverse complement strand
ACCCGCGAAGCTCTACAACAATCAATTCTGCGGCAGACCACCATTCACCAGCCGCACTGAAATCTTGATAGTCCCCAGCACCTTCCCGTCTGCGGTTGCCATGCACTCGATCTCCTGCCGATCTTTCACTTCTGCTTTCGGTGCATCCAGCATCACCTGCCAGTAGTAGTCGCTTTGCGGATCAAGAGAAAGATTGCCTGCTCCGCTCTGCGTCGTCCAGCCTTCAGGTAGTTTCACGGCGATGGTCATCGTCTTCGCCGCGTCGGTATGGTTGTGCAACTCCAGCGGAACTAGCAAAGTCGCGCCGCGCTTAATTGCGATCTCCGGCTCTTTGGCCTTCGGCAGTTTTGTTATTCCGTGCGCGCGCATGAACTTTTCATAGAATCCCCACGGCCCGCCCAACTCCACTGAAATGCCCGCAGGCTCTTCGTATGCCCCTCTAGCCGGTGGAACAAACGCGATTCGTCCCGGCGTGATTCCCTCAAAAACGTCTCCGTTCACGCTGCTCGGCACCAGTGATTTGCCAAAGACAAAACTTCCTTCACCGCCCCAATTCTTCTCCTGTTCCGTCACCTGCTTCTCGTCCATCTTCTTCAGCCCTTCAATAAACTTGCGATATTGCGTCAGGTGATACTTGAAAGTCTCAAATCCCGCCCGCCAATACGGAATCTTCAGCGCCTTTGCCATGCCGTTAGTCTGGTATGTTGGTCCGGTACCTTTAAAGATGTCGTCCGCTGAGTCGGGAAAGTAGTAAAGCTTCTTTGCTTGCCATGGCTGCAAGCCGTCTAGCAACGTCTCATTCACCTTCACCGGCCCCGCCAGCTGCGCCGGAAAAACGGTAGGATCGCCCGCGCTATCGAACGCCTCAGTCGCTAGCACGCCGGCCGCCTGATGGTCACCATGGTTTTCGCCGACAAAAAATCCCGGCATCCATGTGATAATCACCTCAGGACGCGTCAGCCGCACCATCCTGACCAGTTCTTCTTCCACCTCGCCCTGGCGCCAGTTCGCCAGCGACTGCAAAACGTTCTGGCTTGGCGTATCGCGTCCGCTCAGGAACCATACGTTGTCGATGCCCACGCTCGCCAGCGCATGCCGCAGCTCCATCTCCCGCACGGCGCCCAGTGACTGTGCCCGCTCCGGCCCCATGTTGTTATGCCCGGCCTCGCCATGCGTTGTGTAGACCACGGCCACGTGCTTGTGCTGGTCGATGAGCTGCACCAGGTACGGAACCACTCCGGTTTCGTCGTCCGGGTGCGCCACGATCAGCAGCACATCGACTTTTAGCCGCTCATCCGGCTTCAGCAGCGGCGGAGTCGGTGACGGCGCGGAATTCTGGGCGACGGCGGTCGTTATCAACAGCAGCAATAAGCCAAGCAGGCGAAGTGGATTCATCGATTTCCTTTTGGAAATATAAGCGACCTACCCGAAGACTCAATTGTAAGCAGCGGGGATGCAAATTTTTGTTGCACTACGCGCACGGGCGTATCCCTCTCACCAAGACGAAACAATTGGTGGCGAGAGGGATTTGCGTCAGCACTTCAGAAGGTAAATTTCACTGCAAGCTGGGCTTGCAGGGGATCGCCCACGCCCTGCCGCAGAAAGCCGTCAAAGTTGAACAGGCCCGGTGTCACCAGAGGGTTGACGTTGTTGCGATTATTGAAGCTGTTGAACATTTCCACCATCGGCGTAAGCACGTAACGATCACCGAAGTGGAATGGCCGGAGCGCTCGCCAATCAAAGGTGAAAAAGCCATTGTCTTTGCGCAGGTGATTGCGTCCGCAGTCAATGCCGTTCACCACGCGCGTCACCGAGTTGCTGGGGCTGCACGGAGCGCCGGTCCCATCGCCCAGAGGATTGTCCGTGATGGGCTGCGCGGTGTGCGCCTGTATCCGTCCGCTGAACTGGAACCCTGCGGGCAGTTTAGTGTAAGCGTAAAGGTTGAATTTGTGGCGGCTATCGCGGTCAGAGAAAGTGTAATCCTTGCGGAAGTTGAACTTGTTAAAGTAACGGAAAGTAAAAGGATCACGCTCGTTTGAGTCGTCGTCCAGGTCTTCTGAGAGCACGTAGTTTGCTTCCATCTGGAAACCCTTACTGAACTGCTTGCGCGCGCCGATGGTAAATCCCCGATAGAGCGAGTGCGCGGAGCTCTGTGTATCGGTGACGGAACCCAGATTCGGGAAGGGCGCCGGGCCTGTATAGGATGCTACGTCGCCATTTACCGGCAAAACAACAGTTGATCCGGTGTTGGGATCGACGAAGCGCGTCAGATAGACGCCTTTGGCCCACGTGAGATCAAGATAACCCGCCCAGTTGGGAGCAAGTTCCTGTGTGTAGCCAAAAGTTGCCTGGTATGTGCGGGGGTTATTGTAATTCTTGTCAAAAACAGTCACGCCGGGCTGGAAGGGGAACGTTCCGGGCGCCACGGCGGCTGGTGTGATGGGATTGGGCCACGTTGGGCCGGGCGTATCGAAGCCGGTAGCTCCCACAAAGCCACCCGGGACGTCACCAGAGAATATCGTCTGCTGCTGGACTCCATTGGTAGTGATGGCGCCCACCTGCGTCAGCATGTTCTGCTGCGCGTTGAAGATTCCCCAACTGGCTCGGACAGCCGATTTGCCGTTGCCGCGAACGTCCCACGCAAAACCAAGACGTGGTTGAAACATCTTGGTGGCGTTGGGAATTTTTCCGTTCGAGGGGAATCGCGGATCGCTCAGGTTCACGCCGTAAGCAGTCTTTGACGGATCAATGACCGGATCGGGGAAGATCTGCGCTTCCCAGCGCAGGCCGTAGTCGAGTGAAAGATTAGGACGGATCTGCCACTTATCCTGAATAAAGAACGCGTAGTTATTGTTGCTGATGTCAGAGAAGCCGGCGGCGTCAGTGGTGGTGCCGTTGGTTCCCGCGTGCTGGAGATAGAGCAGCAGCGGGCTGTTAGGACAGATCGCGAGGGTCGTAAAAGACCCGTCCGGGCATTCTCCGGTACCGGGGCCAAAGCCAGGGCCCAGGCTTGCGGGCGATGCGTAATGCAGGAAGCCCAGCACCGAGTCAAAAATATACCGGCCGGTGAAGAACCCGCGGAAGACCTGGGAGTTGTTGCTGTGCAGCCACTCGCCACCAAACTTAATCACGTGCTTTCCGGAGAGTATGGAATAGGAGTCGCGGATCTGGACGCGCTTAAATGTCTCGTCCACGCCAGGTTCCAGGAAGAAAGGTTCGCCGAAGCGGAAGGTGGTCCCGAAACCCATCGCTGTATCCGCGGGGACCTTGGAAGGCACTGCGGCACGGGGGCGATCTTCGCGCGAGAAGCCTACGTGCGCTTCATTGACCCGCTTCGCGGAAAAGGTGCTGAAAAAATTGGTATTGATGGAGTTGATTTTCGATGGGCCCTCAATGCCGTTGGCGGAATCGCCATACGTAGGGACGTCAAAGGTCTGGTTCTCATTATTGGAGCGATCAAAATTGTAAGACGCGCTGAAGTTATTGGACGGATTGAGCGTCCAATCAAATTTGCCTAGCAGGGCGCTGTTGCGGACGGGATGCTTCACCGGCAATCCCTCATTTTGTCCCCGGCTGGTCTGGAAGAAGTTAAGTAATGCCAGGCGCTGGCAGTCGGTGTTGCTTCCGATCTGCACGGAGTTTGCCGCCAGCGTGGGTGCGGGAACCGGGCAGGCGGTGTTGCCGGTCTGAACACTCAGGTTCGGCCGGGTCAGGTCTTCCAGTATCTGCTCAAACGCGCCAAAGTAAAACATCTTGTGCTTTACGATTGGGCCGCCGACGGTGCCGCCAAACTGCTCGCGACGAAAGTCCTGCAATGGCTTGCCGTCAGATGTATTTGCGGTAAGAGCTTCCAGCCGCTGGTAGTGGAAAAGGCTGCCGTGTACTTGGTCAGTGCCGGATTTCGTAACCACGTTCACCACGCCGCCGGCGCTGCGTCCAAATTCCGCGCTGGCGCCGCTGGCGATCACCTGAAATTCTTTGACCGCGTCGAGAGTGATGTCAACGGCGGCACGCTGGCCCCCGACCTGTTCACCAAAGAAGCCGTTGTTGTAGTCGCCGCCATCAAGGCTGATATTGTTGAAGATGCCGCGCTGGCCGGCAAAGCTGATCTCGTCGCCATCCGGGCCCTGCACCACGCTCACGCCGGGAGTGAGGGTGAGCAGGTCTTCAAACTTGCGGCCAAGGATCGGCGTCTCGCTGACGGTGTTTTCGTCCAGCGTGGTGCTGGAAGCGGTCTGCGTGGTCTCAACGATCGGGGTCCCGGTGACCTCCACTACTTCATTAGCGGCGGAAACCTTCAGCGTCATTTTGAGATTCAGCGCCTGACCCACAGTCAATTCCACGTCCTTCTGCACCAGCTTGGAAAATCCTCCCTTGGACGCGGTGACCGAATACCTTCCGGGGGAGAGAGAGAGAAAAACAAAGCGACCGTCGCCATCGGTTTTCTGCGTGGCTTCAGCCTGCGTGTTCGCGTTCACCACCGTCACATCGGCGCCGGGCAGGACCGCTCCAGACTGGTCAAAGAGCGTTCCCTGGATGGTGCCGGTGGTAATTTGCGTTTGCCCGAGAGCAAGACCGGTGAGAGTAAGCCCAAGGAACACGAATAGGGAGAAACGGCGTAAGGTGAACATTAAAACCTCCCGGAAAAGTCTCGGCATTTTAGTTAAGATTTCGTGAATAAAGCAATTTAAAATTTCCCTTACACGCGCGTACGGCGGATTGCGCGTGGAAAGAAGTAAAATTTGGCATGACCGCTGAGCAGAAACTGTTGCAGCACTTTCTTGCCGCCATCGCGTACCGTACGCAGAAGGCGCTGCGTGGCGCGCCGGCGTCTTTTGCCGATTTTTGCGCCGGTTGCAACGCGCGTACGCCGCATGAACTGATCTGGCACATGACCGGCGTCCTGGGATACGCGCGGACCTACTTTCGCGAAGGCGTATGGCAGCCAGACAAGCTGGCAACGTTTGCTGAAGAAGTCGAACGCTTTCATCAGGCTCTGAAAGATCTCGGGGCCGCGCTCGAACAGGCCCCTGTGCGTTCCGTGACCATGGAACAATTGCTGCAAGGGCCACTGGCGGACGTAATGACCCACGCGGGACAACTGGCGTTGCTGCGGAGACTGGCTGGCTCGCCCGTGCCGCCGGAGAATTTTATCCGCGCCGCCATTGACGCTGCGAACCTAAGTGCAAATCAGCCGGCTCCAGTCGCGCCTGATCCAGGTTGGTCGCCCGACCTGCCGCCCCCGGCGCCTGGCAAGAACGTGCCGAAGGACTGGTAATCGTAACTTCTCCGCGCAGCTGTTATTACTGGGAATCGCCGCCGTTGTTCTAAAATATCGCAATACAGCGCAAATACATACGGATGCGGCCGCTGCGGGATCGCGTTCACTTCCTTCTCGCGTTTGTAGTCGATCTTAGTCGTGATCAGGATCCGGCGGTCGGAACCCACGCGCTTGGCCCTCGGCGAGGCCGGGTACGTCGGTATGCGACACGCCGACTGGATTCAAATTTTGTCGCCAGCTCCGCCTGTTCACCGGCCTGTGCTGCTGCATCTTAGCTTTATGGAGGGCGCACCGGCTTGACCCAGAGAGGTGGAACAGGAAAATCCGCAATCGGGGCCATTAACACCACCTCCAGAAAGCCAAGGGAGGCGTTAACCTCAGTCTCGCCGGCGCCACACCGCACGCGCCTGACCATACGCGAACTGCTCAAGCCGCACAGCTTGTCACTGGGCCTCGGCTTCCTTGCGGTGTTAGGGGAGTCGCTTGCCAACCTACTGCAACCCTGGCCCCTCAAGATTGTTTTGGATGAGGTATTCAAAGGCCATGCCGGAAAAACCGGCTTTCCGGCCTTTGTCTATGCCTTTCTGGGCACGGACAAGTTTGCCGCTGTAAAGTTCGCTTGTATCGCTGTTCTTGCCATTGCCCTGCTCGATGCAGTTTCCACCTATACCGAAAAGTATCTGACCACCAGTGTCGGCCAATGGGTGACCTACGATCTACGCCGCGCACTCTATGCCCACATGCAGCGCCTCTCTATCGCGTTTCACGATCAAAAGCGCACCGGGGACCTCATCAGCCGCGTTACGAGTGATGTGGACGATATCCAGAGCTTCATCGCGTCCGGGCTATTGAGCTCGCTCATCAACGTAATCACGCTCGTCGGGATGGTGGGGGTAATGCTCTGGCTCAATTGGCGGTTTACGCTCATTGCTCTTTCCGTTGCTCCACTGCTGTTCTTCGTCGTCTACACCTATACGCGGCGTATCAAGCAAGCTGCGCGGAAGGTAAGAAAAAAAGAGAGCATTGTATTTTCCGTGGTTGAAGAAGTGCTTTCTTCCATTCGCGTCGTCAAGGCCTTTGCCCGGGAACGCTATGAACAGGAACGATTGGAGGAAGCCAGCCTGGATGAAGTTGAATCCTCTCTGCGTGCCCGCAGCCTGAAAGCAAAGCTTACTCCTCTTGTAGATGTGATTGTCGCTATTGGTACCTGTCTGGTGCTGTGGTTCGGCGCGCGCCTCACCTTGAGCGGCGCCTTGTCGGTTGGCTCAATGGTGCTGTTCATCCAATACCTCAGCAAGATGTACAAGCCCATGCAGGAACTCTCCAAAATGACCGACACATACTCCAAAGCGGCCGTGGGCTACGAACGTATCCAGGAAATCCTCCAAACCGACAACGAGGTACGTGACCTGCGCGGCGCCAGGCCAGTCAAAAAGTTAAGTGGCAAGATTGAATTTGAGCATGTCTTTTTTTCCTATTCGCCGGACCAGCCCGTCCTGCGGGACGTGAGTTTCCGCATTGACCCTGGACAAGTGGCTGCACTCGTCGGCCCTACCGGCGTAGGCAAAACCACCATTGTGAGTCTGGTACCGCGCTTCTACGATCCGAGTAAAGGAGTGGTAAAGATTGACGGAATCGATGTCAAACGGCTCAAGCAACAATCACTGCGCCAGCACATCAGCTATGTGCTGCAGGAAAACGTGCTGTTCCACGGACCTCTATGGCAGAACATCGCCTATGGCAAGCCTGAGGCCTCGCGGAAGGAAATCATTCGCGCGGCGGAACTGGCCAATGCTATGGAGTTTATTGAGAAGCTGCCCCAGGGGTTCGATACTATCGTCGGCGAGCGGGGCATGACGCTCTCCGGCGGTCAGCGTCAGCGTATCGCCATTGCCCGCGCCATTATCCGCAACACCCCGATTCTGATGCTGGATGAACCCACGTCCGGCCTGGACGCAGCCTCAGAGAAGCTTGTTTTTGAAGCGCTGGATCGGTTAATGGAGGGCAAGACAACCATTGTGATCGCCCACCGTCTTTCCACCGTCCGTCGTGCCGACGTGATCTTTGTAGTGAATGAAGGCAAAATCGTGCAACAGGGCAGGCATGAAGAACTGCTTAAAGCTGGCGGCCTCTATGCCGAACTTTACAGTCTACAGTTCACTGGTAAAGACGCAGCTTGACCACATCCGCTCACAAGCGATTTAACTCTGCGATCCGCGACTGTACCACCCTGGTGAACGCGGCGGCCTCGGCGGGCGGATAGCCGCCGGCGCGGAAAGCGTCCTGAATCTGCTCAGTCGAAAGTTGCGCCAGCAGCGCCCCCATCCACTTGGCGTCGGCTCGCGGCACTCGCTCCCCAATCCACCTTAAATGCACCTGATGGAAGTAATGCGGAAGGTCGAGAATGTGCGTTGGCGGCGGCCGGCGCGGGAAATCGAAATCCACATAAGCCGGTGCGATCTTGGCGATGAATTTTGATTCCTGATAAGCCTTCAGATTGTTTTTAGATTCCTCCTCGGAGTAGCGATCTCCAGAAGCGCCGAAGGCCGTGCCCATATCTGTGACCACATATTCTTCCCCACCGTCCTTCGCTTCAAAGATTGCATTGTTCTCGTCTTTGAGGTCCCAGTTGTTAATCAGCGCCATCATCACTCTCAGGCCATTGAACTCACGCGTGCCCACAAACGGATTGTGCCGCCAGTTCCAATTTCCCGCCTTCTTTTCTCCGCCCGGATGGCGTTGCAGGCGGGCCATATCCAGATGATTGGGCGAAATAACGTGGCCTTGCCCCCGATGCAAATGGTCGGGAAGGTCTTTTACCTCCAGGTCTCGAACGAAGTAGTCCTCATTTGTGAAATAGCCAATGGCCCAGAGCACCCGCGTGGCCACGGTTTCCGGCTGCGCCTCAATCCCCAGCTTGGCCTTCCATTTTGTTCCCCCGGCGTCCTCCACATCGAGTTTTGAATTATGGCCATGCTTGTCTTCTTTCAGGAACTTTACCGGTAACCGCGGCCGGTGTTTTTCGCCGCCGCGGCCGTTGAGTAGGTCCTTGCTCTTTATGTCGCCGGGATCAGCCCAGATTGCGGCTCCATGCTGGCCCTGCGCGGGAGCCTGCGCTGTTCTTTGTCCAGCCGCGGACGTGGCGAGTGCAACCATCGCCAGGATGGTTGCCACAAGCCGCCAATTCGATTTCGCTCTAAAAAGCATGAGAGAACCCGAATGTTGGATGCTCAATTCTTGACACGAGGAAGGAGCCAAAACTGCGGGCCAGAGCTGCATCTAACTTTATAGGCCAAAGGGGCGCATTGCGCGGCCCGCCCTGGAAGGCACGAATCTCGAATTCAAAGGAAGCACATTGAAGTTGATCGTTCAGCCAGCGGACGGCCTCGCGCCTCTCCTCAAGGCCATCAAGCGGGCAAAAAAGAGCATTGAGATTGTTATCTTTCGCTTCGACCAGACGGAACTTGAACATGCCCTGGAGGACGCGGCCGAACGAGGCGTCTTTGTGCACGCCTTAATTGCGTTTACCAATCGCGGCGGCGAGAAAAATCTCCGCAAACTGGAAATGCGGTTTCTGGAAAAAGGGATCACGGTTGCCCGCACCGCCGATGACCTGGCGCGCTATCACGGCAAGCTGATGCTGGTGGATGGCAAAGAGCTTTTCCTGCTTACTTACAACTTCACTCAACTGGACACGGAAAGAAGCCGCAGTTTCGGCATCGTGACTAGAAATCGCCAACTGGTCAAGGAAGCAGCGCGGTTGTTCCAGTGTGATACCAAGCGCCAGCCATACAAATCCCGCAGTGACAAATTTGTGGTCAGCCCGGTCAATGCTCGCGCGGTCCTGGAAGCCTTTATCAAAGGCGCAAAGCGCGAACTGTTGATCTATGACATAGATATCGGCGACAAAGCCATGATGCGTGCGCTTGAAGAACGCGCGCAGGCCGGGATAAAAGTAAGCATCATCGGACATGTCGGCCGCAGCAAGCACTTGAGTGCGCGAGTCCTCCGGCGCATGCGCCTGCACACGCGGGTAGTGATTCGCGACTGCAAGCAGGCGTTCCTCGGAAGCCAGAGCCTGCGCAAGGTCGAGCTTGACGCGCGGCGCGAGATCGGCATCATCGTCAACAATGCGAAGGTGGTCACCTCCCTGGCGACGGTCTTTGAGGATGACTGGAAGGCGTCAACGCCCGCCGACCGTCGCGCCGATAAAAAGCAGATCAGCGCCCGTGCCGAACGGACATCAAGAAAAGTAACCAAAGCTATAAGTGGAAAGCTTGCCCCCGCGCCGGTCGTCCAGCGCGTGCTGCGGACGATTGAAAAAGAGGCCAGAATCGAGGTCGACCGCGGGGAAGCCACACACGTAGTGAAGGGCGCCCTCAAGAAAGCGGTGAAAAAGGCGGCAGTGAAGATCGTGGAAGAAGCCGCCGCCAGGTAGCGCCACCCCGCAGCCTTGTGACCCGCATCTAACCGAGAAGTGGGAGGTTTCCGCTTCATGCGTTTTCGGGGCTGTTTAATGTGGGTTTCGGCGGGCCTTCTTTTGCTGCTTCTGTCCGCCTCCAGCGTGGCGCAAAAACCGGACGACACTGCGGCCATCAAGGATTTCCAGGCGCGTATTTCCAGGTATCTGGCTCTGCAAAAGCAACAGGGTCTTCCGAATCAATCCACGTCTTCACCTGGCAAATTGGCGGAGCAGGAACAACAACGCGCAGAAAAGACCCGTCAAGCCCGCGCTGCCGCCCGCCAGGGAGACATTTTCGCGCCGGAAATTGCGGCCTACTTCAAGAGGCAAATAGCATCCACCATGCGCGGACCGGACGGCGCAAGGATCCGCGCCAGTCTTCGCCATGCCGAGCCGCTGCCGAACGTCCAATTGAAGGTGAATGCGAAATATCCCGCAGAGATGCCTCTGCAGTCTACGCCGCCAACGTTGTTAATGAATCTGCCCCATCTCCCGAGGGAACTCCAGTACAGGATCGTGGGTTCCACACTGGTTTTGTATGATGTTCCTTCGGGTCTCATAGTCGATCTCATCCCCGATGCGGTACCGGCCTCATGAACCGCAACAAACGAATTGCGTTCATATATCTGGCTCTGTTCGTTGCCGCGTGCGCTCTTTGTGCGCCGGCGCACTTCACCCTCGCGGCCCAAGCGGACCGCGGCGCTGCAACATCAACCACAGCTAGTAGTGGAAGTCCGGCGGCTGTCCCTCCATTCCATACTACACACGCCGCACCCGCAGGTTCGCTCGATATCCGGATTCCATTGCGGGATAAATCAGTGCGCTTCGCTGTGATCGGTGACAGTGGAACTGGCGAGCGCGCGCAGTATGAAGTGGCGCAACAGATGGAAGCTTATTGGCAAGCGACAAAGTTTGACTTCGTGATTATGCTGGGCGATAACATTTATGGTGGCCACTCGCCCAGAGATTTTGCCCGCAAGTTCGAACAGCCGTATAAGGTGCTGCTTGATTCCGGGGTCAAGTTCTATGCTTCATTGGGAAATCATGATGATCCCAACGCTGAGCGCCTCTACAAACCCTTCAATATGAATGGCGAGCGTTATTATGCGTTCCGGAAGGGCGAGGTGGCTTTTTTCGCCCTCGACAGCAATTATATGGACCCCAATCAGTTGAACTGGCTTGATCAGAACCTGAAGAATTCTCAGGGAACCTGGAAGATATGCTTCTTCCATCATCCTCTATATAACGACGGACGCCATCACGGTTCAGACGTGGATCTGCGCACGCAGGTCCTTCCGCTCTTTGAGCGCTATGGCGTCAATGCCGTTTTCTCCGGTCATGAACACGTGTATCAGAGAATCAAACCGGAAGATAACATTTACTACTTTGTCCTCGGCAACTCCGGCAAGTTGATGACGCACGACTTCGGTTCCCCCGACGAGCGAGTGAAGGGCTTTGATTCGGACCAAAGCTTTATGCTGGTCGAGATTTCAGGCGACAAGCTGTATTTCCAGACTATCTCGCGGACTGGAGAAACCATTGATTCCGGCGAGCTCGAAAGAAATACCGCAACCCACACTCATTAGGCGGCTCGATTTCGGACTCGTAACCTCGCTTGCCTCTAAATGTCGTAGTACAGCGCAAATTCATACGGATGTGGCCGCTGCCGCATCGCATTCACTTCCTTCTCGCGCTTGTAGTCGATGTACGTCGTGATCAGGTCTTCGGTAAAGACGTCGCCTTTGAGCAAAAACTGATGGTCTTCTTCCAGCGCGTCCAGCGCCTGGTCGAGCGCGCCCGGCATCGACGGCACTTTTCTTAGCTCTTCCGGCCCCAGATCATAAATGTCTTTGTCCAGCGGCTGGCCGGGGTCCATCTTGTTTTCGATTCCGTCCATGCCCGCCATCATCATTGCCGCAAACGCAATGTATGGATTGCAGCTCGGGTCCGGCGGACGGAACTCCACGCGCTTGGCCTTGGGCGAGGCAGAGTACATCGGGATGCGGCACGCCGCCGAGCGATTGCGCCGCGAATATGCCAGGTTCACCGGCGCTTCAAAGCCCGGCACCAGGCGCTTATAGGAATTTGTTGTCGGTGCAATGATCGCTGCCAGCGCCGGCCCGTGCTTGATCAGGCCGCCGATATACCACAGAGCCATCTCCGATAGCCCCGCGTACCCGTCGCCGGAAAACAGCGGCTTGCCATCTTTCCACAGCGACTGGTGCGTGTGCATGCCGCTGCCATTGTCATTGAAGAGCGGCTTCGGCATGAACGTGACGGTCTTGCCCACGCGGTTGGCCACGTTCTTCGCGATGTACTTATACAGCATCATGTTGTCGGCTGAGCGCACCAGCCGGTTG
>Ga0209166_10003138_pt1 | contig 12105 bp, 9 predicted proteins | sample Coa_R1_3_FD_187151 | JGI IMG/M metagenome (GOLD analysis project Ga0209166, IMG submission 187151) | Surface soil microbial communities from Centralia Pennsylvania, which are recovering from an underground coalmine fire - Coalmine... | ecosystem: Environmental > Terrestrial > Soil > Unclassified... | reverse complement strand
GGACTCTCGCATGGAGATCGTTCTCGTCGGACTGAATCACCGCACCGCGCCCGTTGAGGTGCGCGAGCGGGTTTCCTTTACCGCCGAGCAAGCCCGCCGGGCCTCCGAAGAGCTTCGCTCGAAGGGCATCCTCGAGGAAACGCTCGTCCTTTCCACCTGCAATCGCAGCGAAGTATACGGCGTGCCGCCGGAAACTTCTCACGAATGCGCGTCCGGCCTTTCGAGTTTTCTCAGCGAATTTCATTCCGTGCGCATGGACGACCTAAACGGTTCGCTATATCACCATTACGACCGCGATGCTGTGCGGCATCTCTTCCGGGTGGCCGCAGGTCTGGATTCCATGATGCTGGGAGAGGCCGAGATTCTTGGTCAGGTGCGCGAATCCTATCGCGCCGCTCACGAGCAAGGCGCCACGGGGCCTGTGTTGAACCGCCTGTTCCAGGGTGCCCTCGAAGTTGGCAAGCGCGTGCGTTCTGAAACGGAGTTGGGAACACGTCCAATGTCCGTGGCCTCCGCCGGAGTGAAGCTGGCCGAGCGCATCTTCGGGAAGTTGGACGAGCGCAGCGCGCTGGTGCTCGGAGCGGGAACCATTAGCGAGCAGGTGATTGCGCAATTGCGTGATCGCGGAATTGCCCGTCTGTATGTCATGAACCGCTCTCGCGAACGTGCGGAAGGCGTGGCCAAACAATACGGCGGCGAAGTCCTCCCCTGGGGCGAGTGGGAGAAAGCACTGGCCATCCCGGACGTCATCGTTTCCTCCGTTTCCACCGAAGAACCGGTGCTGCACCGGCAAATGGTCGAGCAAGCGATGGGACGCCGCACGAATCCCGCCTTGTTTCTCATGGATCTCGGATTGCCCCGGAATATCGACACCGGTGTCGGGAAGCTCTATAACGTCTACCTTTACAACGTGGATGACCTCAGTGAAATCGTGGCGCAAAACCGCCATGCGCGCGAGAATGAGATTCCCAAGGCTGACGACATCGTTGAAGAGCATGTTGGAAGATTTCTTTCTTGGCAGGCCAGTGTTGAGCTAATCGGCATGGTCAATGAGCTTCGCGCGAAAATGCGGGAGGAACGCGCGAAGTTTATCCATGCCCGCGTGGACTCGATCAAGCATCTGACAGAAGGCGACCGGGCGTTTGTAGAAAAACTGATGGATGAAATGCTGGAAGGGCTCGTGCTTGAGCGGGCGCAGCGGTTAAGGGGCGAAAAGGATTTGCGACGCAAAATCCACAACGTCGAGGCGCTGCGCGACCTGTTTCTTTCGAACCGGGAGAAACCTTGAGGACTTTGCGCATCGGCACGCGCGGCAGCTTGCTCGCCAAATGGCAGGCGGAATTCGTCCGCAAGCGCGTGTTTGCCGCGACCGGCGTCGAGCCGGAAATCGTCATCATCAAAACCTCAGGCGATAAGTTGCTGCACGCACCCGTGGCGCAAATCGGCAGTAAGGGAGTTTTTACCAAAGAGTTGGACGAGGCGCTGCTCGAAGAAACCATCGACCTGGCGGTGCATAGCGTGAAAGACATTCCCACCGAAATCCCTTCTCGCCTGATGGTGCCTGCCGTTTGCAAGCGCGACGATGTGCGGGATTGCCTGGTGGGTTCGACGCTTGCAAATCTTCGGCAGGGGGCGCGCGTGGGAACGGGTAGTCTCCGGCGCCAGGCGCAGTTGCGGCACATTCGTCCAGACCTGGATTTGCGCGATTTGCGCGGCAACGTGGACACGCGGCTACGCAAAGTGGAAAGCGGGGAGTACGAGGCCGTCGTCGTTTCCAAAGCTGGGTTGGACCGTCTCGGGTTCAGTCAGAGAATCTCCGAAGTTCTTTCTCCCGAAGTGTGCATGCCTGCAGTGGGCCAGGGCGCTATCGCGGTGGAATGCCGTTTGAAGGATCGCGAAGCGGAAGAATTGCTCGCGCCGCTCGATGACGCAGAGACACGCGCAGCGGTGATCGCCGAACGCGCGCTCCTCGGAGCGGTGCATGGCGGGTGCCAGGTACCCATGGGTGCATATGCGCGCGTCGAGCACGGCCAACTGGTGATGGATGCGTGCGTGTGTTCCGTGGACGGCGTGCATTGTGTGAAGCAGCATGCCGCAGCGCCGCCGGAACAAGCGGCACAACTCGGAGAGCACATGGCGCGGTTGCTCGTTGAAGCCGGCGCGCAACCCATTCTCGAAGAGGTAGCCCGTCAACGTGCCTGAAAATTCTGCAAGCTCGCTAGCAGGAAAGCGCGTCGTGATTACCCGCGCGCTGGTGCAGAGTGAAGCTCTCATGCGAGAGTTGTCCGCGCGGGCCGCAATTTCCGGTTTGCTTCCCCTCGTATCATTCGGAGAGCCGGAAGACTCTTCGCCGTTGAATCAATCGATTGCCGGAATTGCGGAGTTTGATTGGCTGATTCTCACAAGCGCACAAGCCGTGCGAGCGTTAATGGAAAGGTGTGCCGACTTGCACGCTCCGCTGACTCGAGCGAATCGCCACTTGCTTGTCGCATGCGTGGGGCCGGTTACCGCGGAAGCGGCGCGAAACGCCAATCTTCCCGTCGAATACATTGCGGAAGCTCATAACGGTGTGGCACTGGCGGAAGAATTGGGCGACAGGTTGCGGGGCGCCAAAGTACTGCTGCCTCGGAGCGATCGCGCAAACCCGGATTTGCCCGTGGCGCTGAAGCGGAACGGAGCGCTAGTTACTGAAGTGGTGGCCTACCGCACTCTGCGGCCCGCCAGCATAGGTAAAGAGGAATTGAAGAGGGTAGTTGACGGGCAAGCGGACGCCATTTTATTTTTCAGCCCATCGGCGGTACAACATTTCGCGGAATTGGTCGGTGCTAAACAATTGCGGCTCATGCAGGATAGGCTGGCGATCACAGCCGTCGGCCCGGTCACTGCAAAAGCTTTGCGGGACGCGGGAGTGGAGCGAATCGTGGTCGCGTCGGATACTTCAGCGGCATCGGTAATTGACGCTCTGGAAAAACATTTCGCCGCCGCAAAAGCCGCGCCGGCAGGAGCGAAACCAGCATGAGCTTTCCCACGCATCGGCCCCGGCGTTTACGGCGCAACGAGGCGCTTCGCAGCATGGTCCGCGAAACACGTTTGGCCACCGCCGGCTTGATCTATCCGATGTTTGTGTGTCCCGGAAAGAGCGTGCGGCAGGAAGTCAGTTCCATGCCGGGCATTCATCAGCAATCCGCCGATCAGATTGTGGAGGAGTGCAGGGAAGTGGAGTCCCTCGGAATTCCGGCGGTGATTCTGTTTGGGCTCCCAGAAACAAAAGACCCGCGCGGCGCAAGTTCGTTGGATTCACACGGAGTGGTGCAACGGGCCATCGAAGGCATTCGCAAAGCAAATTTGAAGCTGCTCGTGATAACCGACGTCTGTCTCTGTGAGTACACCGACCATGGCCACTGCGGCGTCATCGAGAACGGAGAAGTGGCGAACGACGCCACGCTCAGCATTCTCGCGCAGCAAGCGCTTTCGCACGCACGCGCGGGCGCGGACATCGTTGCGCCTTCCGATATGATGGACGGCCGCGTCAGTGCGATTCGCGAGATGCTCGACGAGCACAAGTTTGAAAACGTCGCGATTCTTTCCTACGCCGCAAAATACTGCTCCGGATTCTACGGGCCGTTTCGAGAAGCGGCGCAGTCCGCGCCGCAATTCGGCGACCGCCGCAGCTACCAGATGGATCCCGCGAACGCGCGCGAAGCGCTGAAGGAAGTGCGGCTGGATCTAGAAGAGGGCGCGGACATGGTGATGGTCAAGCCCGCGCTGCCATACTTGGACGTGATCTGGCGCGTTCGCGAAGCCTTCGACGTTCCCGTGGGCGCATACAACGTGAGCGGCGAGTACGCGATGGTGAAAGCCGCGGCGCGCAACGGCTGGCTCGACGAAAAGCGGGTGGTGCTTGAAATCCTGACCGGCATTCAGCGCGCGGGGGCGGATCACATTCTGACGTACCATGCCAAGGACGTAGCCCGGTGGCTGAAGGCGTGTTAAGCGATAAGTTCTGCTATCACAGGTAATAACATTGCTAGTCTAATTTAGACTAGCAGCAGTCTAAATTAGACTAGATAGGATCCGAGCAAGAGAGATGACCCAGCCGCAACCCAAACTGAAATCCGAACGGGCGCGTTCCCGGGAAATCTTCGAGCGCGCCGAGAAAGTTCTCGTCGGCGGTGTGAACAGTCCCGTGCGCGCGTTCCGTTCCGTCGGAGGCGAACCGCTGATCATCGAGCGCGGCAGCGGCCAGTATCTCTACGACGCCGACGGCAACGAACTGCTCGACTACGTTTGCTCGTGGGGCGCGATCCTCCTCGGCCATTCGAACGAGGCCGTTGCTGCGGCCATCGCGGACCAAGCGCGGCGCGGCACGAGCCTTGGCGTGACCACAGAGCTTGAGCTCGAGCTCGCCACGCTCATTACCCAGGCCATCCCCTTCCTCGAAAAAATCCGGTTCGTGTCGAGCGGCACGGAAGCGACGATGAGCGCCGTGCGGCTGGCGCGCGGCGTCACCAAGCGCGACTTCATCGTGAAGTTCGAGGGTTGCTACCACGGCCACGCCGACAGTTTTCTTTCGCAGGCCGGCTCAGGGCTTGCGACGCTGGGTATCGCGGAATGCCCCGGAGTGCCGCAGGCGTTGGCGAGGTTGACGTTGAATGTGCCGTTCAACAATCTGCAAGCCGTCGAAAGAGTCTTTTCCTCGCACAAAGGGAAAATCGCGGCGGTTATTGTCGAGCCAATTGCGGCAAACATGGGTGTCGTGCCGCCGGAAACCGGATTCTTGAGTGGCTTGCAACAAATCGCGCATAAGAACGGCGCGTTGTTGATTGTGGATGAAGTCATCACGGGGTTTCGTTTGCAGAATGGTTCCGCGCAAGAACTTCTGGGCGTTGAAGGAGACTTGACTACGCTTGGAAAAATCATCGGCGGTGGAGTTCCTGTGGCCGCTTACGGCGGACGCGCAGAGCTGATGAACCACGTTGCGCCGCTCGGGCCGGTCTATCAGGCGGGGACCCTGGCGGGAAATCCGCTGGCGATGCGCGCGGGAGTCGCAGCGCTGAAGCAACTCACTAAACCCGGGCTGTACGAAGGGATGGCGAAGTTGGCCGAGCGCCTTGTTTCCGGCCTGAAGGCAGAATTGGCAGCGGGTGGAATTCCGGCCCAGATTAATGCCATGGGCTCGCTCGCAACGGTCTTCTTTGGGCAGGGGCCGGTGAAAAACTACGCGGATGCCAAACGATCCGACACCAAGCGATACGCGCGATTCTTTCGGGAGATGCTGGCTCGGGGAATTTTTCTAGCGCCATCGCAGTTCGAAGCGGCGTTTCTTTCCACCGCGCACACTTCCGCGGACATTGACCGAACTTTAGCCGCAGCTCGAGAGGCTTTGCAGGCCATGGCTGCGGAGCCGGCCGCCTAATTCCACACACAGGAGCGAACACGAATGCCGGAAGGTATCGAACTTCCCGAAGCGCATCATCACGAACACGAGGACGACCCACTGGTTGTCCCTGTTTCGGTGACTATTTCCATTTTGGCCGTGTTTGTGGCCATCGTTACGTTGATGGGACACCGCGCACACACGGAAGAGTTGTCGCGCGAAACGCAAGCGGCCAGCCGCTGGGAACAGTATCAGGCCAAGAGCATCCGGCAGCGCATGACACAGATTGGATCGGACGTTCTTAGTGTGGTCGCGCCGCTGGACAAGACGAAAGGAGAGCAGCTGGCCCAAAAATACGAGAAAGAAGTGGAGCACTATGCGTCCGATAAGGAGGATGTGAGCAAGATTGCGGAAGGACTGGAAGCCGAGCGCGACCGCGCCATGCACCGTGCAGACAGGTTCGATCTCGGGGAAGTGCTCTTGGAAATCGGACTGGTCATCTGTTCCCTGACCCTGTTGGCGAAAAAGAAGATCTTTTGGTTTGGCGGAACAGCCGTTGCACTGGTGGGCCTCGGAGTCGCTTTGACGGCCTTCTTGATGCACTAAGTCACGCTCGGGCGGGCGGCTGCGAGGCACGCAGCAGCGCGATTTCGTGCGCCAGGCTCTCCATTTTGCCAAGTAATTCTTGGTGACGGACGTCCTCGGCGGCTGGCTTCTTGCCAGTAAAGGTCAGTGTTCCTCCGGGCTCGAGGACGCATTGCTCGACTTCGGAGAGCGAAGCGAAGCCTTGCTTGTGAGCCGCGGCTTGCAACTGCGGCATGGTAATGAGTTCCTTCCTCAAGTGCTGCGTGCGGACTTTTCCGTCTTCGATCAAAACATCAGCTCTTCCTTCCACGACCTGATCGAGCTTTCGGTGGTCGTACAGAAAGCGCACGACGAGATAGTTCGTGACGAGCAGGGAAGTGGCGCCGATGATTCCGCCCAGGACGGTATTGTCGTCCCCAATGATGGCGTTTTGGACGGTGTTAGACAGTGTCAGCAAGACCACAAGGTCGAAGGGGTTGAGCTGGACCAGTTCGCGCTTCCCGGACAGCCGCAGGCTGATAACCAGAAAAGCGTAAATCACGACGGGACGCAGGATTTTCTCCAGCAGGGGAATCCCAAGAACGAACATGTCTTTCCAAATGTCATGCATCGGGTAATGTCCTCCTCAGCAGAATCACGAACCAATATCGCACAACCTAAAAACCTGGGACAAAGAGAACTGGGAAAGCAAAGCCATCGCTGTTTTTGTAAACCCAAAGCAGGCGGATGGCGACTGGTTGGAACCGATGTCCCGTCATTCTTTGGCGACAGGAATCACAGCATTTCGCTAGAGGGACTCGGGAAACTCGTATCATAGAAAGAGCTAGTCCCTCCGTCGGTAAGAGTGGATCGGCGAACGACCTGGAATTCAGAGGAACTAAAAGTGTTCTCGCCCGCGGCGTTAACGAATACAGACCGCTTCCGCGAGCGACAATCGTATGGCTCAGCCCCCCATTCCTGAAATAAGCGCAACCATCAGCCCGGAACAGCTCGCTGCTTTGCTCCGTCGAATGGAGTCGGAGCGGCAGGTCATCGCCGAGATAGTTCATGCGCTGAATCAAACGGCGAATCTGGATGAATTGCTTGCGGGAATCCACCAAGCGTTGAAGAAGGTTCTTCCCGCGGAGAATTGCTTCGTCGCTCTCCGTGATTCGGCCACCGACACTTTCTCGTTTCCATTTTTTGTCGATCAAGAGGATCCTGCGCCGCCTCCGCCGCAGAAGATCGGCCACAGCTGCACGGCCTACGTCTTTCGCAAGGGCGTGCCAATGCTGATTCCCCAAAGTGTATTCGACCGGCTTGCCGCGGAAGGAATAGTGGAACTGGTTGGCGCGCCCGCGCCTGCCTGGTTAGGGGTCCCGCTCAAGACGCCGAACGAGACGATCGGCGTGCTGGTCGTGCAGCACTACGAAAACGAGAACGCATACGACCAGCGCGACTTGGAGTTTCTGAACTCCGTGGGCGGGCACATTGCCCTGGCGATCGAACGGCGGCGCGCCGAAGATGCGCTGCGCAAGAAAGAAGAGATGTTCCGCCTGCTCTTCAGCCACAATCCGCTTCCCACCTGGGTCATTGATCGGGAAACTCTAAGGTTTTTGGAAGTGAACGAGGCGGCGGTTCGCGCGTACGGCTATTCGCAGGAAGAGTTCAAGAACATGACCATTCTTGATTTTCGTGCAGACGAGGAAAAAATCAAGATACTTAACTACCTCAAGGAGACGAGCGGCGACGGACTCTATAGAGGCCATTGGAGACACCGGAAGAAAGACGGAAAAACGATTGAAGTGGAGACCACCGTTCACGAACTGGAGTATTCGGGAAAGAGAGTCCGCCTGATTGTTGCGCAGGACGTGAGCGAACGTCACATTCTCGAGCAACAGCTGCGGCAATCGCAAAAAATGGAAGCAGTAGGCCGGCTGGCAGGCGGCGTGGCGCATGATTTCAACAATCTCCTGATGGTGATCAAGGGGCACACCGAGCTTCTTCGCAATGTACTGCCGCCCGCGGACGAATACTCTCGAAAGATTGAGCAAATTGAGCGCGCGGCGGATCGCGCTTCCGGACTGACGCGGCAGCTTCTGGCCTTCAGCCGCCTGCAAATGCTGCAGCCCAAGGTGATGAATCTGAATGACGCTGTGGCGGATATGGGGCGCCTGCTTCCGCGACTGATTGGCGAAGACATCGAGCTTATCATTCATGCTTCGGAAAACTTGGGGGCCATTCGCGCCGATGCCAGCCAGATGGAACAAATCATCATGAACCTGGTGGTGAACGCTCGCGACGCCATGCCAGACGGGGGCAAGCTGACCATCGAGACGTCCGATGTGGAGCTGGACCGTTCCTACAACGAAAAGCATCCCATTGTTCGCGAAGGCCGTTATGTGCTGCTTTGTGTGTCCGATACCGGTACGGGAATGAGCCTGGAAACGCAGGCGCACATTTTTGAACCGTTTTTCACCACGAAGGCGCAAGGCAAAGGGACGGGCTTGGGTCTGGCCACCGTTTACGGCGTGGTCAAGCAGAGCGGCGGATTCATCTGGGTTTACAGCGAACTGGGAAGGGGCACGACGTTCAAAATTTATTTTCCACGAGTTGATCAACCGGTGGAGCGCCTTGAACACGCGCCAGCCCATTCCGATGTGCCCCGAGGAACTGAGACGATTCTGCTTACGGAAGACGAGCGCGATGTGCGTGAAGTGGCGCGCGAGTTTCTGGAATCCGGAGGTTATACGGTTATTGAGGCGCGCGATGGAATCGAAGCGCTCGGGCTTGTCGAAAAACATGAAGGTTCTATCGATCTGTTGATAACCGATATGGTGATGCCGCGGATGACTGGCCAGGAATTGGCCGCACGATTAAAAGAACAGCGGCCGAGGCTGCGAATGTTGTACATGTCGGGATACAGCGAGAGGGCAGCGGCGGATTCGCTGCGGGCCGAACCCGGCGTGCGCCTGTTGGCAAAACCGTTTAGCCGGAGTGCGCTTCTGCGCACGGTACATGAATTGCTGAAGAGAAATTGAGCCAAGACTAAGTTCGATCCGTCCCCAGTTCATCTTCACCGCAAAAAAGCAGATTCCTCCGCCTCAGTCTGCGGAGGACCGCAGACTGAGGGTCGGAATGACAATTTTTGTTTTTTCGGTTTAGAAAAGTTGAAACTCGGGATTCAACCTCAGTGAGGGCCAACCGCGTGGGACGGCGCGGCGTACTGATTGACTACGTACGGCAGGGCCTCGGAATTAATTGGAGAAAGTCATCCCGGACGCTTAGGTCAGGTTAGGTAGCTCTGTCTATCCCTGATGAATCCTCGGATGGCGCTTGTGCCAGTCGGTGTGGAGTTGGAAGGTGCGCGCGGCTTGGATAGCGGCGATGTCGTCTCCGGCTCCCGCCATGAATTGCATTCCGATGGGAAGATTCTTTTCCGTGAAGCCGCACGGGACGGAGAGCGCAGGCAAGCCACAAAGATTGCCGATGGCCCCTTGAGGATCCGGAAATGCCAAGCCGGTTTCCAAATTGAGATTGAGAGGCGTGGCGGGAATCGGCTGCGACGGAGCCACGAGCACGTCGAAACTCAAAAAGATGGCGTCCATTTTCTTCTGCAGAATTTCGCGGACTTTGAGCGCTTGCTGATAGTCGGCGGCGGAATACTGTTCATTCAAATAGCCGAGGATTTGCGCCAGCGGGTCTGTGAGGTCGCTGAGCTTTCCCGAACGAATCAGCGAACGGAAAGAAGCCGCCGCTTCCACTTGCACAATGAGAGATGCGGCATCTTCCCACGGACCGACGGGCAGGGCAACCTCTTTCATGCCACTGAAAATCTTCTTCAGAGAAGCTTTTGCTGTTGCGACGGGCTTGCCGGCTCCTCCCTCATAGGATTTCCAGGCATTTGAGAGCCAGGCAACGCGGAGTTTGCGCGATTCGACGGAAGGCGAGTACGTGAAAGCGCCCTTATCGATTGGAACCGTGCCGCGATCTTTCTGATCGTGACCGGCGATTGCAGCAAAAATGCGGGCGCAATCTTCGGCGCTGCGAGCCATGGGACCGATTTTGTCCATGGAAGGAGCAAGGGCCATGGCCCCGTAGCGGCTGACACGGCCGTAAGTGGGGCGCAGGCCGCTGATCCCACAGAACGCAGAGGGACAAATGATAGAGCCCCAGGTTTCCGTGCCGATGGCGAAAGCGGCGAGGCCGGCGGCAACGATCGCGCCGGAACCTGAGGAAGAACCGCAGGTCCAGCAGGTGGGGTCCCAAGGATTCTTTGCTTCACCTTGCAGGGAAGCGGAAGCGAAGCGGTAGCCGGAGCCGCCGGCCAGTTCGATCATCGAGGCCTTGCCCAGCATCACGGCGCCAACGTTTTTCAGGTGATCAATGACCGTGGCGTTGTACTCGAAAACTTGACTCGCGTAAGGCTTGGCTCCCCAAGTCGTGGGAATACCTTTTACGGCAAGGAGATCTTTTGCCGCGTAGGGGATGCCGTGAAGAGGCCCGCGGTAGTGCCCGCGCTGAATCTCTTTTTCAGCGGCCTTGGCTTGCTCCATCGCAATTTCCGGCGTGAGCATGGCATAGGCATTGAATCGCGGGCCAAATTTCTGGCTGCGATCAAGGAAAACCTTTGTCAGTTCGACGGGAGAAAGCTTTTTGGATTCGATGCGCTTCGCGAGTTCGCTGACCGAAAGATAGAAGATTTCTTCGCCGGGCATGGAGGAGGCTCCTCAGGATTTCTTCGGCGCGCCGGCGAATTTAGCGTTGGCGGGCACCGCTGGCTTCTTCTCGCGTTCGATCAAGGGCTTCAGGTAAAGGGCAGGCCCGTCGCCGTTATCCGTGGGAAAGGCGCGAAGGCGGTCCAATGCGGCTTGGCCGTCCGCTGCGATTCGGCGCAGGTCCGATTTTTGCGCATCGCTGAGCCGCGAGCCGTATTGCGTGAAGACAGCTTGAACACGCGACTCCATTTCCGCCTGGCTTTCGGGAGAGAGCTTCGGCCCGCTTGGCGCAGGGGTTTGTAACTGCGGCGCGACGGCGGCAGCGGATTCCCGCGTCAGGAGTTCTGCAGGCGAAAAAGAGGCGGCGGCCGAAACAAAGGCGGCGCGGCGAGCAAATTCACGCCGCGAAATCACAGAGCCATTCTCAGCGCTCATTGAGGAGCCCCCAGGATTAAAAGTGCAATTCGAACGGCGTAAAGTGAGGCTACAGAATCCGAGTTCAAGCGTCAACCGGAGTGAGTCGAGCAGTTTGCCAACCCAGCAACGACAGCCGACGTGACTTCTCTCGGAGCGACTCGGAGCGCGGTCGGGCGAGGCAGGGAATGCATATTGGTTATGGTTGGCGAATTAAGCCGAGACCACAAGGCAACTATTCGTGTCGCAAAGCGACCAAGGGGTCAACCCGCATGGCGCGCCGTGCCGGGATGTAGCTGGCCAGCATTCCGACAGCGATGAGCACAAGAGGAACCAGAGCCAGTGTAGCCGGGTCGTATAACCGCACGTTAAAAAGCAGGCGCCGGATAAGGCGTGCCGCGGCGACGGCGCACGGTATGCCGACAGCAACGCCAATCAGGGTGAGCGCCAGGGTCTCACGCATAATCATGCTTAGAACTGAGCCGGGTTGCGCGCCAAGCGCCATGCGGATACCCAATTCATGCGTCCTGCGGGAAACGGAATAAGAGATCACTCCAAAGATACCCACCGCCGCCAGAACCAACGCAACTGCGCCAAATAGGCCGAGGAGCAGAGTGCGAAAACGGGGTTGCGCCACAGAGGCATTCAGAGCATCGGAAAGCGTCATGACATCCGTCACGGGCAAGTTCTTGTCGACTGCCTGGGTTGCGGTTCGGATTGCTCTGACCACGGCAGAAGTGCTGAGCCCGCTCTTGACGACCACTTCGCCTCCATAAAGAGGCGCTTGGGCGAATGGGACATACAACATGGGCCCCGGTTCCTTGCCCAGTGAAACGTCATGGATGTTTCCAACGATGCCGACAATTTCGCGCGAAACAACGCCGTTGGCAGGGAAGCCGAAGGCGAGATGCTTGCCGAGCGGATCCTCGTTGCGAAAGTAGCGTTTTGCAAGCGCTTCGCTGATTAGCGTAACGGGTACAGAGGAAGAGGAATCGGATTCATTAAACAAACGACCGCGACGCAGTGGAATGC
>Ga0209166_10003137_pt1 | contig 12108 bp, 9 predicted proteins | sample Coa_R1_3_FD_187151 | JGI IMG/M metagenome (GOLD analysis project Ga0209166, IMG submission 187151) | Surface soil microbial communities from Centralia Pennsylvania, which are recovering from an underground coalmine fire - Coalmine... | ecosystem: Environmental > Terrestrial > Soil > Unclassified... | reverse complement strand
CAGTCCGCGTACCTCCGGAAAATGCCAAAGCGAGAGCAGCGAAGGCAGCGAAAGCAGCAGCAACACGTAGCCGAAAATAGTGGCCAGTTGCGAATTGATGGTTCGGCTGCGAAACCACTTCCAGCCTAGGATCAGGATGGCCGCTGGAAGCAGAAACGCCGCGAAGCCGAAGACCTGGAAAAGAAAATCGGCACTGTACGCTCCCACCGGACCGATCCAGTTGTGGGCCAGCGGGCCGTCCGCGGGCGGCGCGGAGACGTTAAAGGCCACGTCATGCGGGGAATAGGAGATTAAGGACAGCGCTACCAGCACTGCCAGGATCATGAACAGGAAACCGATCAGCTCATTGAGCCGCTTGTTTTCGGTCGGAGTCAGAAGGCGCACAAAATTCTCCTCAGTCTTTGGGGAAGGCTGAGAGCCACGGGATGGATGCGTTGGCGCTATCGCGCACCCACCTTCAGGAAAGCCAAAAGCAATACGATGATACCAAACACCAGGCGGTAGACAATGAATACTTTGAGCGTGCGTGTCTGCAGGTAGCGCAGGAAAAAAACGATGACGAAATAGCCGGCCACACCAGAAACGAGAATGCTGATGGCCAGCGTGGAGAGCGGAAGATCCAGCCCGCCGGCTTTGTGAACCTTGATCAGTTTGGGCAATTCCGTGAGCACCGCGCCGGAAATGACCGGCGCCGACAACAAGAACGAGAAGCGGGTGGCGGCTTCCCGGGTGAAATGGCGAAACAGGCCGGCGGTAATGGTTATGCCGGAGCGCGACACTCCCGGCCAAAGAGCGAGGGCCTGCGCGGAGCCGATGCTGACGGCGTCGCCCATGTTGGAGTCCTCGATCTTTCGAGTGAGATTAGCGCGGGAGTCCGCCCACCACATCAACAAGGCGACGCCCACCAAGGAAACGCCAATAATCATAGGCGTGCGCAACTGGTCTTCAATCTGATGATGAAAAAGTTTGCCGATGATGGCGGCGGGAATCGTTCCCACGATCATGTACCAGAACAGGCGGCGGTGGTGCGCGACCTCTTCTGGCGGCGCAGCGGCGGGATATTTCAGGCCCACGCCGCATAGGATCAGTTTCAGCCAGTCTTTGAAAAAGTACAAAATGACCGCCAGCAGCGTTCCCGCGTGAAGCGCGACGTCGAACGCCATGCCGGGGTCTTGCCAGTGCAACAGCCACGGAAACAGGATCAGGTGCGCGGTGCTGCTGACGGGAAGAAATTCGGTGAGCGCTTGCACGAGTGCAAGAACAATCGCCTGGATGAGCGGCATGCTTGCTAGGGTTCCTTTTGGACCGCCCCGTCCATCGCAGGGGCGAGCATGATTTTGCGCATTTCGTAGGCGTCCAGCCGGCCCAGGTAATAGCGCTTGAGCGTTGCAGCAACAACATAACCGCGGCGCTGCCAGAAGGCAACGCCGGCATCGTTATCGGTTGCGGTTTCCAGCAGCACGGTGCGCACACCGCGCAACGCTAAATTTCGTTCGCTTTCCGCCAATAGAGCGGAGGCGATGCCTTGCCGCCGGGATTTTTCCGCCACGTCCAGCGTAATGACATGCGCCAGTGGTGGATTTTCCTCGGTAAGAATAAATCCCGCGATGTGCGCGTCGGCCATTGCCACCAGACAATCCGCCGAGCGCAAAGAAAGAAAGTAGCGAAGCGTGGTCCTGGAGTACGAGATCCCGGCAGGGAAGCAAGCCTGATCCAGCCGAAACAGCGTAGAAAAGTCCCGCGGATCGTAAGCGCGAAGCACCGGAGCCATGGGCCCGATTCTACGCCGTCTGCGGCCCTTCGAGGAATTTCGCGGCGCAAACGACTCACAGTCCAGACTGGCTGTGTTACCAGGGGCATGAGATATAATCGCGCGGCTGGTTTTACCGGGAGAATTCATGAAGGTCATTAACGGGATTCGCTGTGTGGGGTTGCTCGCGCTTGGCGTTGGCGGACTGGTTGGCTGCACGGCGTCACGAGCGCAAGCAGGTGCGTCGCAATCGAACGCCGCGGTGTTGCCAAGTGAAACGCCGGCCCGGCTCGAGCCGGTTTCCACCGGCTTCGACTATGTGCGCCGCGAAGTGATGATCCCCATGCGCGACAAGGTCAAACTGCACACCGTCATCCTTGTGCCGAAGGGCGCGAAGAACGCCGGAATTTTGCTGACGCGCACGCCGTATGACGCTAATGCGCAGACCGATCACGGCAGCGCGCACCTCGGGCCGACGCTGCGCGGGTACGACAACGCCACCGAAGTCATCATCGAGGGCGGATACATTCGCGTGGTGCAGGACGTTCGCGGCAAACACGGCTCGGAAGGGGACTACGTGATGACCCGGCCGCTGCGCGGGCCGCTAAATCCCACGCCTGTGGATCATGCGACGGACACCTATGACACGATTGATTGGCTAGTGAAAAATATTCCGGAGAGCAACGGGCGCGTGGGCATTCTGGGAATTTCGTACGATGGATTTTTGCCGCTGATGGCACTGGTGAATCCGCATCCGGCGCTGAAGGTTTCCGTGCCCATGAATCCGATGGTCGACGGATGGATGGGCGACGACTGGTTCCACAACGGGGCGTTTCGCGAGCAGGGCATGTCCTACATCTATGAGCAAGAGGCCACGCGGGGTAACAGCGCAAGCTGGTGGGTCAGTCATTTCGACGATTACGACGAATTCATGGCCGCGGGCTCTGCGGGAGAATTGGGCCGGCAGCATGGGCTCGAGCAAGTCGGCTTCTGGCGAAAGTTACTGGAGCATCCGAGCTATGACGCGTGGTGGCAGCAGCAAGCCATGGACAAAATTCTAGGCGCGCAGCCGCTGAAGGTGCCGGTGATGCTCGTGCACAGTTTGTGGGATCAGGAGGACATCTACGGCGCTACCGCGGTGTACAAAGCCATCAAGCCGAAGGACACGGGCAACGATAAAGTTTTTCTGGTGCTGGGACCGTGGCATCACGGGCAGGAAATCGGGGATGGCAGCTCGCTGGGCCCGGTGAAGTTTGGCAGCGACACCGGGCTTTATTTCCAGCGCGAGATTTTGGCGCCCTTTCTCGCGCAGTACTTAAAGGATGGCGCGCCGAAAGCGGATGTAGCGCCAGTGGCGGCGTTTGAAACGGGAACAGACAAGTGGTTGCGCCTCTCGAGTTGGCCGTCTGGATGCCCAAGCGGTTGTACCGTAAAGCCGATGCCCGTTCGTCTTTGGTGGGGCCGAAAGCTAGTTCTTCCGGGGGAAGGTGCAGGCTATGGCGGGACCGCGCATCCGCAGCTGCCGGATTACGAGGAATACGTTTCCGATCCGGCGAAGCCAGTACCCTTCGTCTCGCGTCCGGTTCACACCAATGACGCGGCAGGAGGGGAGACCTGGCGCAAGTGGCTGGTCAGCGATCAGCGCGAAGCTTCGGGGCGGACAGATGTGCTTGCGTACATGTCGGACGTGCTGACCGCTCCGTTAAAAATCAGCGGACAGCCAGTAGTAAATTTGACGGCTTCCACGAGCGGAACCGATTCCGATTGGGTGGTGAAAGTAATCGACGTGTATCCGGATGAAGTCGCGGGACAGCCCACAATGGGCGGATATCAACTCATGATTTCCGCGGATATTTTCCGCGGGCGCTATCGCGAAAGTCTGGAGACGCCCAAAGCGATCGCCGCGGACAAGCCGCTGCTCTACAAATTCGATCTGCCGACCGCCAACCACGTATTCTTGCCGGGCCACAAAGTTATGGTGCACGTGCAGTCGAGTTGGTTTCCGCTGTACGACCGCAACCCGCAGACCTTCGTGCAAAATATTTTCTGGGCCAAGCCCGATGACTATCGTAAGGCCACACAGCGCGTGTACCACACAAGCTTTGTCGAGTTGCCGGTGGTGGCGGGCAACTAGCGACACGCAGCGTAGCGCCCGCTTCAGAAAGCGGGCGCTACGTCCGAATGTAGACCGGTCAGGCCAATCTGAAGATGGGCCACTACACGCTTGACACCGCCGGACTGCTGACCTATGGTCTTGACGAAAAGACAAATCGGGAATCCGCCTATTCCCAGCCTACCCCAAGGATTTCCGATTGGGAGGTTCCTCATGCCGTTGGATATCACGACGTTCACCCTAGTAGACAAGCCGACCACTTTGAAGGAAAGCCTGGCGATATTGGAGCGGGACGATTACCGCTGCGTGTATTGCGGGCTGGATGGAAGAGCCACTTTCGAGAATGCGCTGGTGATGCGCGTGGACTTTGTCGTTCCACGAGCGAAGAAGGGCAAAAAAAAACCGGCCAACCTGGTGGCCTGCTGCGGCCCCTGCAACACGATTAAGGGCACGCGAGTGTACAAGAGTTTTGACGACGCGAAAGAATACGTGCTGGCGCGACGCATGGAATTGCGGAGAGGGTGGGAGGCCAAGCAGGCGCGGCCCGCTGCTAAGGCGGCGAAGGCGTAACGGCGGCCGCCGGGAACCGCGAATCTGCCTACAGGTGTGAATTGTGCCGAGAAAGGGCGCAGCAATGCTGCGCCCCTACCGGCGGCATCGTCACAGCTTGACGGTGACGGTTTTTACTTCGGTGTAATTGGCCAGGCCGTATTCGCCTAGTTCGCGGCCGATGCCGGATTGCTTGAATCCGCCAAACGGAGCGGCGGCATCGAAGACGTCGTAGCAGTTCACCCACACGGTGCCGGCGCGGACGCCGTCGGCGATGGCGTGGGCCTTGGAGATGTCCTTGGTCCAGACGGCGGCGGCCAGGCCGTAGAGCGTTTTGTTGGCGCGCTCGACCACGTCGCTGGTGTCCTTGAATTTGAGGATGGACATCACCGGGCCGAATATTTCTTCCTGGGCGATCTTCATGTCGTCTTTAACGTCGGCAAAAACGGTGGGCTCAATGAAAAAGCCCTTGTCGCCGACGCGATTGCCGCCGGCGACGAGCTTGGCGTTTTCCTTCTTGCCGGCGTCGATGTAGCCCATGACTTTGTCGAACTGATCTTTGTCGACCTGCGGGCCTTGCTCGGTATTTTTATCGAACGGATTGCCGACGGTGCGCTTCTTGGCGCGCGCGGCGCTTTTCTCGACGAATTCGTCGTAGGCTTTTTCCTCGACGTACGTGCGCGAGCCGGCGCAACAGCACTGACCCTGGTTGAAGAAGAGCGCGAAGTGCGCGCCTTCGATGGCTTTCTCCATGTCGGCGTCCGCGAAAACGATATTGGGGCTCTTGCCGCCCAGTTCGAGGGTGACCCGCTTGAGGTTGGAATCCGCAGCGGCGCGCATGATGAGGTGGCCGACTTCGGTCGAACCGGTGAAGGCGACTTTGTCCACGTCCATGTGGCGCGCGATGGCGGCACCCGCGGTGGGCCCGTAGCCGGGAAGAAGATTCAGCACGCCGGGAGGGAACCCGGCTTCCAGAGCGAGTTCGCCTATGCGCAGGGCGGTGAGCGGCGTTTGCTCGGCGGGCTTCATCACCACGGTGCAGCCGGAGGCCAGCGCGGGCCCGAGCTTCCACGCTTGCATCAGCATGGGGAAATTCCACGGGATGATCTGGCCAACGACGCCGACGGGTTCGTGCTTGGTGTAGCAAAAATAGGGGCCGTTGACGGGGATGGTCTTGCCCTGAATTTTGTCGGCCCAGCCGGCGAAATAGCGGTAGCACGCGATGGTGAGGTTGACATCGGCGGCGCGCGCTACGTGATAAGGCTTGCCGTTGTCCAGCGATTCGAGTTGGGCCAGCTCGTCGGCGTTTTTCTCGATGAGGTCGGCGAGCTTGTACATGAGCAGGCCGCGTTGCGAGGCCGACATTTTCTTCCAGGCGCCCTTCTCGAAAGCGGCGCGGGCCGCGCTTACGGCCTTATCGACGTCGGGAGCGTCAGCCTCAGCGACCTGAGTAATAACCTCGCCATTGGCCGGATTGATGGTCGGAAACGTTTTGCCGGATGCGCTGCTGACCCATTGGCCGTTGATGAGAAGTTTGGTGGCGTTGACTTTGACATTGGGTTCAATCGCGGTGGTTGCTGTTGCCATGAAGCCTCCTAATTTTGGTTCGCGCGCGTAGGTGGGTGCGGAGCGCTACCCTTTGTTTTGCTCCGCTGGGCGCGAACTCATTGTTGAGTGGGCATCGTACACCTGGGGGAAGAATAGAACAAGAGAACCTCAAGAGCGGAAAAAATCGGGTCCCTGGCGTTGCCGGTCCGCGCAGATGCGCTCGCGAGGAAAGAGGGTCGCGGGTCAGAGAGGGCTCTTACCTGGTACGAAATAAGCGAAAAAGCAGGGGAAGCGCCCGCCAACGGCCGGCAGCCACGACATTTCATGGCGCAAACATTTTCTCAAGATCCGTCGGCAGGGTCAGTGAAAATGGCAGGATTCGGGGTTGGATGCGGGGAGGACACGGCGGAGCGAGTTACGTAGGCGGCGAGCGTCAGGCTGGAGGTGAGCAGGAGACCTGCGAGGAAATAGGGGGCTCCGGGGAAGTGGACGGAGATGCTCGGCGAAATCGCGATGGCCAAGACTTGGGTAAACAAAAGTGGACCGATCATGCCGGCGATGGCGCGGATGCTGTTGATGGCGCCTTGGAGCTTGCCTTGAGACGTCGGATCAACGCGACGTGACATTAGCGACTGCACGGAAGGGCCGGCGATGCCCCAGAGGCCGAGAAAGGGAATCGCGGAGAGAAACATCCAGGGACGCGGGGCGAAGGCGAAGCTCAGGAAACCCAGCGTTCCGAAGGTGAGGCCGGACAGGACGCTGCGGCGCTCGCCGAAACGGCGGACGAAGGGGCCGACGAGCATGCCGGAGACGATGCTGGTGCTGACGCCGACGACGGCTAAGGCGAGGCCGACATCACGTTCGGTCCAGGCGTAGCGATATTGGGTGTAGAGGACGAATACGGCCGGAAGCGATTGCTGCGCGAGATAGAACAGGGTCATGACGGTGGCGAGGCCGAAGAGTTGGGGATGCGAGCGGAGCAAACTGAGAGAGCCGAGCGGGTTGGCCATGTGCCAGGCGGATTTCGAGCGGCGCTCCTTGGGAAGAGATTCAGGGAGAACAAAGAAACCGTAGGCGGCGTTGGCCAGGCTGAGCGCGGCTGCGGCCCAGAAAGGCAAACGCAGATTAACGTTGCCGAGAAATCCGCCAACGGCCGGTCCGATGATGAAGCCCATGCCGAAGGAAGCGGCGAGATAGCCGAATTGCTTGGCGCGTTTTTCGGGGGGAGTTACGTCGGTGACGTAGGCGAAGGCGCTGGAGATATTGGAGGCGGTGATGCCGGAAATGATGCGGCCGACGAGCAGCCATTTGAGGGAGGGCGCGAGGGCCATGAAGATGTAGTCGAGGCCGAGGCCGAAGCAGGAGATGAGGATGACTGGACGGCGGCCGAAGCGGTCGGACCAGGCGCCGAGAATCGGAGAGAAAATGAATTGCATTAGCGCCCAGGCAAATCCGAAATAGCCGGTGATGGCGGCGGCGCGGGCGATGTTGCCGCCTTCGAATTGAATGATGAGGTTGGGGAGAACGGGGGCGATGATGCCGAAGGCCAGGAAGTCGAAGAGGACGGTGACTAGAATGAAGATGAAAGCGGCTTGGCTGGATTTCGGCTGAGAGTTTACGGGGGCGTTGGCGGACAAAACTGGCTCCTAAGGAAGAAAGATTGTAGCGGGGAACGGGAATTGGCGACACAGGATTCCGTGCGCGGAAACAGGATGTGGGAAGAACACAGACTCGCTCGGTGGGCGCGTCGCTCGGTGAGTCGCGCCCTTCCTTATTTCAGGATAAACCGAAGCGCGGCCCCTACGATGGCTGGGGCGGATTATACCTCGAGGATTACTGGGAGGATTAGGGGGCGCTTGGAGGTTTGTTTGTTGATGTAGCGCTTCAGGTCGACGCGGATTTTTTCTTTGATTACCGACCAGTCGGATTTTTCTTCGGCGTTGGATTGCTCGACGGTTTTCAGGACGATATCGCGGGCGCCGGCGAGGAACTCGGTACCGTTGTCGCTGAACATGCCGCGGGTGACGATTTCGGGTTGCGACTCCATGCGACCGGTGTGCTTGTCGATGGCGATGATGGGGACGACGACGCCGTCTTCGGAAAGATGCTTGCGATCGCGGATGACGACCTCCTCGATTTCTTCGAGGGAGCCGGAATCGACGCAGACGCGGCCGGCCGTTACGGGATCGCGGCGGTAGGCGCCGTCTTCGGTGAATTCGAGGGTGTAGCCGTCTTCGAGAACGAGGATTTCCCCGGAGACGCAACCAAGTTGATGGGCAAGAGCGGCATGGCGGAAGAGATGGCGATATTCGCCGTGAACGGGAATGAAATATTTCGGTTTCACGAGTTGTAGGACGAGTTTCTGCTCTTCCTGGCTGGCGTGGCCGGAAACGTGAATGGTGCCGCCGGAATTGTCGTAATAGACCAGGGCGCGGCGGCGGAACATGTGGTCGAGCATGCGAAAGATGGCTTTTTCGTTTCCAGGGATGATGCGGGCGGAGAGGATGACGCTATCGTTTTCGTCGACGGAGACGAAGCGATGATTGTCCACCGCGATGCGGGAGAGCGAGGACATGGGCTCGGCCTGGCTGCCGCTGGCGAGAATGAGCAGGCGCTTGGGATCGAAACCGCGAATATCTTGCGGGCGAACGACCATGCCGTCGGGGATGCGGAGATATTCGAGGGAGTGAGCGATCTCGACGTTGTCGACCATGCTGCGGCCGACGAAGGCGACTTTGCGGCCGACGCGGGCGGCGATGTCGATCACTTGCTGGATGCGATGGATGGAGGAAGCGAAGCAGGAAAGGATGACGCGGCGCGGGGCGGAGCGGCAAAGTTCTTCGATGCGGGGAATGACGTTGCGCTCGGAGCCGGTGAAGCCGGGGCGCTCGACGTTAGTAGAGTCGGAGAAAAGAGCGAGAACGCCTTCGTGGCCGTAGCGCGCGAAAGCGTGAAGGTCGAAGGGAGCGCCGCCAACGGGAGTCTGGTCGATCTTGAAATCGCCGGTGTGAAGGATGACGCCGAGGGGAGTGCGAACGGCGAGGGCGACGCAGTCGATGGTGCTATGGGTTACCGGGATGAATTCGATCTCAAAGGGGCCGATTTCGACCAGGCGGCCTCCGGGGATGACCTCGCGAAGGGTCGTCGATTGGAGGAGGCCGGCTTCATCAAGGCGTTTTTTTACCAGGGCGAGGGTGAAACGGGTGCCGTAGACGGGCACGTTGAGATCGCGAAGGATGTAGGGGAGCGCACCGATATGGTCTTCGTGACCGTGAGTCAAGACGATGGCGCGGACATGGGCGCGATTCTGCTTGAGGTAAGTGGTGTCGGGAATGACCAGGTCGACGCCGAGAAGTTCCGATTCGGGGAACATCATGCCGGCGTCGATGACCAGGATGTCGTCGCCGAATCGCAAGGCCATCATGTTCATGCCGAATTCGCCGAGGCCGCCTAGCGGAATGGCGGTTAGGGATTGCGCGGGTTTGCTCAAGAAGGAGGAGTCTCCACAGTGTAATAGGGAATCGTATCACAGCGGCGAGATGTTCGAGATTTTAGTGGGGAAAGCAAGAGATAGCGCAGAGCCGGAACGAATAGCCGTCCTTCGGCTTTGCTCGGGACAACAGCTTTACGATACGCGATTTTGCCGGAGACTACGCAGGCGTCCGTATGGCCTGGATACCCGACAACTGAACCGCCGGATTGCAAGGTTAGGTGCCGGAGCTGAAGAGATGGGCGATGGCGACGATGATCACGGCGCCTAAGGTGGCGGCGGCGAGGCTGTAGAGGAAGCTGTCGGCGTGGCTGACGATGCCAAGCTTGGTGAAGATCCACCCGCCCAGGACGCCGCCAATCAAACCGAGAACAATGTCGGTAATGCAGCCAAATCCTTTGCCGCGGGAAATTTTTCCGGCCAGCCATCCGGCGAGAAGACCGAGCACTAGCCAGCCGATAAGAGAGCGAGTTTCGATTTGAACGTAGCGAACGTGGGTTTGCAGTAGCAATGCGAGCATGAAGTCTCCTTGGAGAGGTGGAGAGACAGTTGAGCCTTGTGCGTTCTGGGAATGGGCATTCTATCGCAAGTGGAGGATAAAGAAAGAAAAAGAAAAGCAGGTCCCTCGCTTCGCCTGCCTGCGGCGGGCAGGCGCGTGGTGACGGCAACGCGAGCCCACCTGCAATAGTAGAAAGTTAGTGGGAAGGTCAGGCGCCGGCGGGTTGCTGTTGGGTCAGGCAGTGGAGGGTGCCGAGGCCGAGAACGAGGTCGCGGCAGGCGATGCCGACGACTTCGCGGCCGGGGAAGAGGGCCGAAAGAGAGTTGAGGGCCACGCGATCATTCGGGTCGTTAAAGGTCGGGACGATGACCAGTTTGTTGGCGATGTAGAAGTTGGCATAGCTGGCGGGGAGGCGCTGGTTGTCGAAAAAGATGGGGGCTGGCATGGGAAGAGTTTCGATGCGGAAGGGGCGGCTGTTGAGATCCTTCATGGATTTGAGGAGAGCGAGATTTTCCTGGAGCGGAACGTAGTTGGCGTCGTGAGGATTTTGCTCGACGACAGTGACGATGGTGGTGGGGCTGACGAAGCGGGCCAGATCGTCAACGTGGCCGTGAGTATCGTCGCCGGCAATTCCATTGTTCAGCCAAAGAACCTGGGTGACGCCGAGATAGTCGCGGAAGACGTGGGCATAGTCTTCGCGAGTGAACCCGTGATTGCGCTGCTGCCGTTTGCTGAGCAGGCATTCTTCGGTGGTGAGCAGGGAGCCGCGGCCGTTGACGTCGATGCTGCCGCCTTCGAGGACGACGCGGCGGCCTTTGTAGCTGGGCTGCCATAGTAAGCGCTGAAGTTTCTTATTTGCGTTGGTGACGGCCAGGGCGTCTTTTTTGTGATTGCTGTATTTGGCCCAGCCGTTGAAGAGCCAGTGGGTGTAGGCAACTTCACCGGCCGCGCTGCGGACGCAGATGGGACCGGAGTCGCGCATCCAGCCGCGATCGGTGGGGACACGGAAGAAATCGACGGCGGAAAGGTTGACGCCTGATTTCTTGAGAATGTCGCGGGCGTGCGATTCAGCGGCGCGATTTTGCACCAAAAGATACACGCGCTCGACGCGGGCGAGTTGGCGAACGATTTCCGCATAAGCCCAGGGGATGGCGGGAAATTTTCCGGGCCAGTCGGTTTTCTCATGCGGCCAACCGAGCCAGGTGGCTTCGTGATGTTCCCATTCGGCGGGCATCCAGAGACCACGTTCGAAGGGAGTAGAGTCGTTGGGTGGAGATGACACGCGCTTATTCGCCTAACCAGCGATTCAAGATCGGGCCGTACGCGTCGATGCGGCGATCGCGCAGAAAGGGCCAATTGCGGCGGGTGTCTTCGCTCTTGGCGGGGTCGCACTCGACGACCAGGATTTCCTCTTTATCGTTGGAAGCTTCGGAGACGATCTGGCCGAAGGGGTCGGCCACAAACGAATTTCCCCAAAAATCGAGGCCGGAATCGCCGTTGGCGGGTTGGCCCTCGAAGCCCACGCGATTGACGACCGCGACGTAGACGCCATTGGCGATGGCGTGAGCGCGCTGAATGGTTTTCCAGGCGTCGAGCTGCACCGCGCCGAATTCGCTTTTTTCGTGGGGATGCCAGCCGATGCTGGTGGGATAAAAGATGACCTGCGCGCCGCTGAGAGCGGTGACGCGGGAGCCTTCCGGATACCACTGGTCCCAGCAGATTTGCACGCCAATTTTGCCGTATTGCGTCTGGAAATTGGGAAAACCCAGATCGCCGGGAGTAAAATAAAATTTTTCGTAGTAGAGGGGATCATCGGGGATATGCATTTTGCGGTATTTGCCCAGGAAGCTGCCGTCGGCATCCAGCACGGCGCAGGTGTTGTGGTAGACGCCGGCGGCGCGGCGCTCGAAAAGAGAGACCACCAGCACGACTTTCTTTTCTTTGGCAATTTTCGCCAATGCATCGGTGACGGGGCCGGGCACGGGCTCGGCGAGATCGAAAAGGGCTGCGTCTTCCTTGCGGCAGAAGTATTGGCTACGAAAAAGTTCATGTAATGAGATGATTTGTGCGCCGCGCGCCGCAGCTTCACGGATTTTATCGGTCGCGCGGGAAAGATTTTCCCCGGCGTTGGCGGTGCAGCGCATCTGAACGAGCCCGAC
>Ga0209166_10003135_pt1 | contig 12112 bp, 8 predicted proteins | sample Coa_R1_3_FD_187151 | JGI IMG/M metagenome (GOLD analysis project Ga0209166, IMG submission 187151) | Surface soil microbial communities from Centralia Pennsylvania, which are recovering from an underground coalmine fire - Coalmine... | ecosystem: Environmental > Terrestrial > Soil > Unclassified... | reverse complement strand
ACGCCGTTTCCCTTTATACGGTACCGGCGCAAGGGACCGTCGCCGCAGGTGCTCCCAGCCAAAACGGTGCAATTCATGAAGCTTGCGAATCATCAAATCTGTCGATCCCCAATAGGGTGCGTAATCATTCTGCGATACGCTGACCGTAGGGCGCGTCGTGAACAGCGATTTGCAGAGCACCAGCCCCGCGTCGAGTTCCTCGGTCAGCACCTGCAGGATCACTCCCGACAGCGGGTTGCGCTCGTACAATTCCCAAAAGTGCGGCGGGCCTCCACGATAGAACTCATTGTCGCCATGGTGATACGACCACACACCGCAGCGCGCGGCGGACAGGATGTCTCCTTTAATGATGTTGAATCCGAAGCGGATCAGAACGTCGAGATTTCGGGCGCGAATCTGCTCGACCGCTTCAGCAGGGAAGCGGTGCACGAATCGTTCCCCCACCGGTTCGACCACCATGCTCTCAATTCCCGACAGCATGCTGGAACAGTCCACCATGTCCCGCGGGTGATTTCGAAGCTTTTTCTTGCCGTCAAACAAGAGGTAGAGATCGTACAGCGTATGTTTTCTGAGCTTCGAGTCAAACAGGCGTCGCCCCACACGGGCGAGGATGCCGCGTTTCTCAGTTGCAACCGGCTGAGCGCCATTTCGGTATACCAACAGCTCGATGTTGGCGAAATTGCTGGCCTGAATCTGCTTGATGATTTCGGCGTTGAACCGGGGTAGCTTCGGGCCATCCAGCAAAAGTCCGATCCGCAGCGGCGGGTTCTGCGCCGGGGAACGCAGCCAGAGGGAACTGTTCGTACTCGCCGGTCCTTCCAACAGCGGAGTCAATTCGGCAGGAGCCTGTTCAGGGGAACGGGAAATGTTAACTGGTGGAAAGGCCACTCTCGGTAGTGTGCGGGGTGCTCTCTGGCTTGTCAAGAATGGCAACGTTAGCTATGTACGTATCGAAGTACCGAGTACTGAGTACGGAATACTGAGTACTGACCACTGCCAACTGCTCTACGCCCCCAACGCCGCATGATCCGCCATCCGCTTCTTGTTGTAACGCAAGGCCACGTTCATGAAGACATCGCCGAGGGAGGTCTCGAAGCAGATCATCAGTGCTTCTGTGTCTTCACTGGTCTTGTCGCCTTCCTGCGCGGTGAGCAGAAGCGGGGGATGCACGCGGAAATGAAACCCCTGGTCGTTCAAAGCCGAGATGGCATTGCCCACGACCTGGTTAGCCAGTTCAAAGATGGTTTCCTTGATCAGCGTGTCCGACTCGGGGAGGTCCGTGCCGGCATAGTGACTGGCCACCTTTACTGCGGTTTGCGGCTCCAGGTCAAGGATGATCCGCCCTTCAATATCTCCGGTGAGCGCGATCATGCCCGCCACCCCTTTGCGGCGATAGGCATCCTCTTCCATGGTGAGATTGCCCACCTTGGTCGTGCCCTGCAAACCTTGCGACAACACGGCGTCCGCCGCGTTGATGAAAGGTTGGATCAGTTCCATCTTCATGAACTTACGCTCCCGCTCCTGCGGCGTTGGCTACAGCTCCATCTTCGCCCAGCACGTACTTGATAACTTCATACAGGACTTCCGGCTTCACCGGCTTCTGCACGAAATGCCGTGCGCCCCGCTGCAGCGCGGCCACAATGTTTTCCTGATAGCCCACCGAGGAAACCATTACGATGCGCGCTTCCGGATGCTGTTGAACGATTCGTTCGGCAGCCTCGATCCCTTCCATCTGCGGCATGGTGATGTCCATGAGCACGATGTCAGGATGCGTGCGGTCGAACTCGCTGATGGCAGTCAGGCCGTCTCCGGCTTCGGCTGCCACCTGCCCGCCGAATGTTTCGATCATGCGGGCTAGGTTTTTACGGGCAAACACGGAGTCGTCCACTATCAGATAGCGGACCGGCTGCCCGTCTTTGCTGCGCTTTACTGGTGCAAACTGCTCCATACAGACCTCCCCTTTCTACTGCTTATCATGGCCGGTCGGCTGTGAACCAGATGACCCTGGTCACGGCCTTTCCGTGCCCCAATCTCATATCCCGGCGCGAGCTCGCATCTCCCCCGAGTTGCGGCCGCAGATCGCCTGCAGCGTCGCGCCCATAATATCCAGCGCCACAACGCGAACCGCATACCCGCGCTCGATTGCCGCCTTCGGCATGCCATAGACCACGCAGGACTCCTCGCTCTGGGCGATGGTCATGCCACCCTCTTTCTTAATCGCTCCTAATCCTTCTGCGCCGTCGTCGCCCATCCCGGTCATCAGCACGCCGACTGCATTGGCTTTGTATTCTTCCGCAACACTCCGCAATAACACATCGGCACTCGGACGATGCCCGTTCACTCGCGGCTCGTCGCTCAGCACGACAATGTCCCCTAAAGGCAGACGCTTCACCTTCATATGCCGGCTGCCGGGACAGATCAGCACGCGCCCGGGCTGCAGCACATCTCCCGACTGCGCTTCTTTCACCCGCAAGGGGCAAACTTCATCCAGGCGGCGCGCAAACATGTCGGTGAATCCCTCCGGCATGTGCTGCACCACCGTAATCGTTCCGGGAAAATCTCCCGGCAACTGCGACAGCACATATTCCAAAGCCTGCGGTCCTCCCGTCGAGACGCCGATCGCGACTACCTTGTTCGGTGCTCCCGCCGCCGCCGGGCCTTTCTGCGGCTTCGCCGGGAGTCCTGACAGAATTCTTGGCTTCAGCTTGCAGTCAGCCGCCGCTTTTACTTTCGCAATCAGTTCGCGCGCCACCTCGGCCATGTGCGCGCTGGCGTCTTTGGGTTTGGGAACAAAGTCGAACGCGCCCAATCCCAGCGCCTTCATGGTGACGGTGGCGCCTTCCGTGCTGTGCGAGCTGAACACGATCACCGGAACCGGCTGCCGCCGCATAATTTCTTTCAGCGTGTCGATCCCGTTCATGCCCGGCATTTCCAGGTCGAGTGTGACTACGCTCGGTTTCAGCTCTTCAATCTTTTTCAGGCAGAATGAGCCGTCCATCGCCGTGCCCACCACCTCGATGGATTCATCGGCGGCCAGCATCTGCGGGATCAGCTTGCGCATCAGCGCCGAATCGTCGACTACCAGCACGCGCACCGGATTCCTCATGCCTGGCCCCCTACCGTCGGAGTCACCGCCAGCCGCATGCGATCGGTATGGGTCAGCAACAATCCGGAATTTGCCTGTCCCATTTCTACTGGACGCGCGCGCGCTACATGCTCAACCACCGCCGGAAGATTGAGAATCAGCACCACGCGCCCGTCTCCCAGAATCGACGCGCCTGAAACCAGATCGGTCGAGAATGTCTGGTCATCCAACGCCTTGATTACCAGCTCTTCTTCCCCCTCCAGTGCATCCACAATCAATCCGTACTTCCTCTCTGCCACCGTAATGACCAGCACAAACAGCTTGGACTTACCGTCCCCTTGGGCCGCAGGCCGCCCCAGCCGCAGCAATGGCAACACTTGATTGCGCCGCTGCAAAACTTCGTAGTTATCCACTTGATGGACTTCGGCTTCGAACGTGCGAGCAATTTCCAGCACCGCATTCAGAGGAATCGCGTACAGCCTCTGCTCCACCCAGAACAGCAGCGCCTTGATGATGGCCAGCGTAAGCGGCAGCTTCAGGCGGAAAGTCGTGCCCTCTCCCACCTTGGTTTCGACGCTCACCGAAGCCTTCAGCCGGTGCAGCACACTCTGCACCACATCCATTCCCACTCCGCGTCCGGAGACCTCGGTCACCTGCTCCGCCGTGCTGAATCCCGGCCGGAAGATGAAGTTCAGCGTTTCCGCCTCGGTCATCTTGGCCGCCTCTTCCGCGCCCATGAGGCCCAATTCAATGGCCTTACTGCGAATTCTTTGCGCGTCAATCCCGCGCCCGTCATCGCTGACTTCCACCACCACTTGATTGCCCTGGTGATAGGCATTCAGGCGAACCACTCCCTGCGCTGGCTTGCCCAGTTTCTTGCGCTCTTCCGGAGACTCAATGCCATGGCTGATCGCGTTGCGAACGAGATGCGTCAGCGGCTCGGCAATTGCGTCCAGAATTCCTTTGTCGAGGTCCGTCTCCTGCCCACTGACCGCCAGCTCCACTTCCCGCCCGCATTGCCGCGAGACATCGCGCACCATGCGCGGAAAGCGCCGGAACAGTTGCTCGACCGGCACCATGCGGATCTTCATTACCGAGCGCTGCAGATCGTTGAGCACGCGCGCCTGGAACGCCATCGCATCGGCAAACTTCCCGCGCAGCAGCTCTTTCGGATAGCGCTTGGAAAATTCGTTCAGCGCCTGCTGCAGCATGGACTTGCCAATAATCAGCTCGCCCACCAGGTTCAACACGTTGTCGATTCGGCCAGCTTCCACGCGGAGAATGTTCTCGACAATGCTTTGCACCGAAGCTTCCGGAGCGGAGTTCTGGGGCGCTGCCTGCTCTCCGGCGGGTTGTTCTTCCGGTTGCGAGAGAGCAGCCGCTACGATGGGTTGCACGACCGAGGTCTGCGCATTCGGGGCAGCGGCTGCGCAAAGCAGTTCTACAGCCACCTCTTCCGCGATCGTCGGAATCTTGCACTTGGCCGCAATCTGTTCGGCGGTCTGCACGCTCGCCAGTACAAATTCGACCTGCTTGGTGGCTGCGGCCGACTTGGCATCGGGCCGCACCGCCAACACCGGGCCCATCGTGGAAATCGCATTCTGAATGAGTTGGCGGCCCGCAATCGGCATGGCGCAGTGCGGATCGATCTTCACCACGACATGCAGCACGTCCTGGCCCCCGGCCTGGGCCTGGGTCATCGCCAGTTTTTCGTACTCGGTCCAGTCCGCCGCTACAACCGATTTCGTCTTCTTGCGCCGCGCCTTCTTCGCTGCGGGAGTGGACGTCAGCTCTTCAATCTTCTTGCTCAACTTCCTGGTGGAAGGCAGCTTGTGGCCCGCGCGGTAGGCCGCGATCATCTCCGCGAAAACATCAGCCGCAGCAAACGCAATCTCGGCGACGGCGGCATGCGCTGCGGCTCCTTCCATCGACAGCGCGTCCTCGAACTGATGCGCGAGTTCGCTCAATTCCCTCAGCCCGCAGGCCGCGGAGTCGCCCTTCAACGTATGTACCGTGCGCCGGATGCTGCGCGCGATCTCCTCGTCGCCGGGAGTCTTCTCCAGCTTCAGCGCTTCGTCATTCAGCGCCTGCAGCAGCTCCTGCGAGGTCTCGTAGAAGAGATCGCGCAGTTCGGCGCCGCGTTCATCGGGGGAATTCGTCACTCTCGCACCTCAAGCCGCTGATACGCCGTGCCGCTGTCCTTGTGCACCATCTGGAACTTCTTGGTAAGGCCCAGCAGGCTCTCGGCATGTCCTACAAACAGATAGCCGTTGGCGTTCAAGCAGCGGTAGAACTTTTCGATCAGCCGCTTCTGCTCGGCCTCGTCGAAATACATCATGACGTTGCGGCAGAAGATCACATCGTTGCGTTGCGGCAGGTACTCGGTCTTCAGATTGTGAAAGTCGAAGTGCACCATCTCCTTCAGCGCCTTCTTGATGGCATACCGGTCGCCTAGTTTGTCGAAGTAGCGCAGGCGGTAGCCATAATCCACCGTCGACATCTGGTGCTCGCTGTACATGGCTTCCTGCCCATGGCGCAGCACCGAGTAGCTGATATCGCTGGCCAGGATTTCCACGCGCCACGGTGGCGGAATCAAAGGTTTCGGCAGCGGCATGTCCACCGGCAAAGGATTGCGCAGGTAGTAATACGCCAGTGCATCGGTGACCAGCATGGCCAGCGTGTAGGCTTCCTGCCCGGTCGAGCAGCCCGCACTCCATATTCGGATCGAATACTCCCGCCGCGCGCTCTTGTGCTTCAGCACTTCTTCCAGAACCGTTTTCTGAAACAGGTCCAGTTGCGCCTTGTGCCGGAAAAAGCTGGTCTCGTTGACCGTCAGGTTCTCCAGCAGCTTGGCCAGTTCTTCTTTGCCTTGCTGGCTGATCAGCAGCCGGTAGTAGGCATAGAAAGAGTCGGCACGGCACTCCTTCAGCCGGCGCAGCAGCCGGTCTTGCAGGAAGTGCGTGCGGCGTTCGTCGAAGTGCATACCGCACTCCTGGTAGACGAGCGCCTGCAACAACTTCAGTTCCGCGTCGGTCAGTATGGGAGCTGGTGCCGCTCCTGTTGAACTCATGCGTTTTCTCGTTCTCGCGTGAAACTAAATTCGGTAGATCACTATTTCGTGCCCAGTGATACCTAGTCCTGCGTTATCGTGCCGAGGCGCCCCGCGCCTCGCCTTTCGCTGCCGCCTTCTTTTCCCCAGGCTCGCTGGTTACCTGAAGACTTGCCGGAGCCAGCAGCTTGCTCATATCGAGCAGCACCACCAGGCGTCCTCCGACTTTTCCCAGCCCGGTCACGCAATTCAAGCCGCCTTCCTGAAATACCGCGGGCGGAGCCTCCACGGCGTCGGCCGGAATCTTCAAAACTTCCGAAGCCGAGTCCACAATCAGCCCGGCCAGCCTCCCCGCATGCTCGACCACCAGGATCCGGTTGTTTTTCTTGACCGTCGCCTGCTTCTCTCCGAAGCGCTTGCGCAGGTCCATGACGGAAACGATCTTGCCGCGCAGGTTGATCACGCCCTCCAGATAATCCGGCGCGTCCGGCACAGCGGTAATTTCGGGCACCCGCACGATTTCGTGCAGGGACGTAATGGGCACGCCGTAAGTCTCGCGGCCTACCTTGAAACCTACGATATGGAGTTCGCGGCTCATGCTCTTGAGACTCCTCGCCTTACTGCGCTCCGGCAGTAGCCCGGCGCGCATTGCGGCCGGATGCGTCGGGGCTGGCCTGTGCCCGGCTGGCCTCGGCCAGCGCGAAGCGGTCGATGAAGTCCAGCAAGCTGCGCGACATCTTCGACATCTGCTCCGATGACGCGGCCAACTCCGTCGAACTGGAGGTGGATTGCTGCACCAGTTCCCGCATGCGCTCCATGGCCTTGACCACGGCCTGCGCGCCCGAAGCCTGCTCCTCCACCGCCGAGTTAATTTCGTGCGTGATTTCGTTCAGCCGCGTGGTGGCGCGCGCGATCTGCGACGACCCGTGCGACTGTTCATTCGTCGCTGCGCCGATCTCCTGCGCGAACTTGTAGACCTCGGTGACCACGTTCGAAATCTTGCGCAGGGCGGCATTCAACTCTCCGCCCAGTTCCAGCCCTTCGTTGACGATCGACGTCGAGCGGTCCATGTTCTCGACCGCCTTCCGCGCTTCTTTCTGAATGCTCTGAATCAGTTCCGAGATTTCCTTGGTGGACTGCGCCGACTTCTCGGCTAGCTTGCGCACTTCGTCGGCGACCACGGCAAATCCCAGCCCGTGCTCTCCGGCGCGTGCTGCTTCGATGGCGGCGTTCAAGGCCAGCAGGTTGGTCTGCTCGGCCAGATCGTCGATGACTTCGATGATCTTGCCGATATCGTCCGCCCGTTGCCCCAGCGCTCCAATGATTTCGCCCGAAGAGTTAATGGTCGTGTTGATGCGGTTCAACCCGTCGGTCGCCTTCTCCATCGTCCCGATCCCGTTATGCACTTCCTCGCGGGAACGGTTAGAAATATCAAGCAGTACTTTAGCTGTGTCAGCCACGCGCTGGATCGAAGCCACCATCTGATCGATCGACGCTGACGTCTCGCTCACGCTTGACGCCTGCACCTGCGTGCTCTTCACCATGTTCTGCACGTTGACGCTCATCTCGTGCATGGTGCTGGTGACTTCATCGATGGCCGAAGCCGCCTGCAATCCGATTTTGGCGGAATCGTCCGATGCTCCCGCCACCTGGTTCGAAGCGCTGGCGACTTGCGACGACGCGTCGCGTACGCTGCGCACTAACCCGGCGAGTCCCTCGACCATGCGCGCAAACGCATTGCCCAACGTGTCATGCGACGAGCGTGGTTTTACTTCCAGAGTCAGGTCACCGCCGGCGATGGCTTCCGATACTCCTGCCATCTCCTTGAGGTACGTCACCATCTTGTGGAAGGTGCGGGCCAGTTCGCCGATCTCATCGTCTCGGCCCGTATCAATGTTGTGTTCCAGATCGCCTGTATTGCCGATGCCGCGGGCAACATTCATCAGGCTGGTCAGCGGGTCGGTGATCGCCCGGGCGGTGCGGTAGGCGATGATCACGCCCACCGACAGAGCGACCAGGGTGAAGATCAGAGAAACCATAATCGTCCAATTGGCAGCGCTCTCGTCGGAAGTGCGGCGCTCTTCCACCAGCTTGCGGTTCTCCGTATCGGCCACCTCCAGCGCGTCCGTCGAGTTCTTGACCCACGAGGACGCGTCCTTTTGCAGGTAATAAATCTGCAGTTCGGCAACCGTAGCATTGCCTGAGTCGACATCTTTCCGCTTGTCAATCAGCGGCTGGGCGAACTCCTTGGCCCACGACTGCTCCAATTGCTCCACTTTGGCCAGCGAGCCCTTTACCTGATCGGAGCTGGCCTGGTTCTTTCCGTCTTCCAGCTTCTCGTTCAGGGTGCGCAGCCCTTCGTTCATCCGGTCCACTTCGCGGGTGTCGCCGCTCAGCAGGTAATTGCTCAGGTAGAGCCGGTCCTGCATCATCTGAAAGCGCACCGTGTTGGTGGTGTCGGCGAGCCGCAGCGAGGCCGCCGCCGCATCCTTGGCCGCATGTTCGCGCCGTACTGCCAGCCAGTTCACGATGAACAGCAGCAGGACCATCCCCAGAATGAATCCGAAGTTCAAGTAAAGCTTTTTACCTATCGTCATGCCTGTCTCCTCCGCGGTTAGAGCCTTACCGCGGTTCGAACTTGAAGTCGATGATCCCTGTGCTGTCGGCCGATGCCGGTTCAAACTTCCACTTCTTGGCCGCATCAAGCGCCGCCGTGGCCAGCACCGGGTGCCCGCCTACAATGCGCGCTTGCTTCACCGTTCCGTTAGGCGCGACTACTACCTCAATCTTCACCGTGCCGCTGATGTTCATCTTGTGCGCCAATTCCGGATATACGGGCGCTACCTTGGTCTTCGCCCGCCGAACAATTTCTTCGCTTTGCGTGTTTTGTGCTCCCGCATACGATGGGCCCAGACCCACCGCCAGGGTCACCACCGCCAGCACTGTCATCGCAATTCGTCGAGACACAATTCCTCCTGGGTACACACAGAGACTCACCGCCAACCGTGCACGGTCCGGGCCACCAGCGCAGTCTCGCGAAAACCAAAGTAATGAGGTCTATCCCCTTAGAATCAAAGGCTTAAGGCGCGCAAAGCGAAGCGCAAGATGAGATTCTCAGCGATCAGAGCCGTCTCATGGGCTAGAATCAAACCCGGCTTTCTCAGGGTGAGACAAAATCTCATCCGAGTCTCGGGATTTCACACCAAGGCACCTGCTCTCCCATTTCCCTTGACTCAAAATGAGATGGCAGATACTTTCCCAAATAGATTCAAGCACTTGTGAATCGCGAAACCTATCCTTCCACGCTCGGCGCCGCAGTCGGATTTACAGGCGGTAGTCCCATTGCTCCCCAGGAGAGCATCACTCCCGGGTCCGATGAGGGCTTTCAAAAACTTCTGCTACGCATTACGGGCAAAGCCAGCGAGCGCTCCCACCCCGGCGCTCTGATCCAATTGTTTTGTCAGGCAACCCGCGAATTTTTTCAGGTCTCGGGCGTCTATTTCTGGCGCTGCCACTCTGCCGACGAGCTCGTGGGCGAATATGCGGACGGCAAAATGGCCGAGCGCTTCACTGGCATGCGCTTGCGCCCCGATCAGAGTGCGGTGACCTCGGAGGCAGTTCGCCAGCGGCGCGCTATTTTCGCCAATCACGTGACTTCTCCCACATTCGCCGCGGCCGCTGAATTTCAGGCGCGCTCGCTGATGGCAGCGCCCCTGGTCGTTCTCAACGAAGTCATTGGCGCGGTCACGTTTCTGCACGATGCCAACGACGAGTTCTTTAACGAGGACCTCGCGGCCAAAGCCACCATCCTCGCCGGACAATTAGGCAGCCTGCTCGAGGCCGCCCGCCTCGGCGAAGCTTCCCGCGAAGAGCATCGCCGCGCAGAAATTCTCGCCGACGTCGCCCATGCATTCCACGGAACTCCCGATGTTGCTGCCGTGATCGAGGCTCTCGCCGACCGGTTGCGCCTGCTGTTGCGTACCCGCCTGGTCTGCGTTTTGTTGCGCCGAGAAGGGCCTTTCGAATTGAAAGCCGTCTCGGCCGAGACTCCGCAACTGGCAACCTCTGCCCGCGCCCGCCATGACCGCCAGACTTTGCGCTTTGCCGCCGACCTCGCGCAACGCGCTGTCGCCGCCGGTGAGCCGCTCACCCTCTCGATCGGAGCTGACGTGCACTCGCTGGGCAGTCTGGTGTCTCCCGGGATGCTGATCGCCGCTCCCTTTCGCACCTCGCGCACCCAAGGCGCAATTCTCATTTATCCCCGGCCGGATGGAGCCTTCACTTCCGAGGAACGCGCTCTGGTAGCAGCCATCGCCGGCTTCGGCGCGGTGGCCGTGGCGCATGCCGAACTGCATGCCAGCTCGCACGCTCAGGCCCATGAACTTCATCAACTACTTGAGATTTCTTCCGAGCTCAGTTCCAGCACCAATCTCGATCAGTTCCTGCAGGCCTTTGTCATCCGCGCCTGTGGCTTCCTGGGTTTCGGCCGCTGTTTTATCGGGCTGCTGGAAGACGGTCAGTTCCGGGTTCGCTACGGAGTCGAAAAGGGCGAACCGCGCCCCGTGGATACGCTCTTCCCCGAAGGTGTGGCTACCCAGGCCTTGCGGGCAAAGGAAGTTTTCTGGACCGATGAGGCCAGCCGCACCCCGGGCGCTAATCTCGAATTCGTCACCAAATACAAAGTTCATCAGTTCCTCGCTGTTCCCCTGATGGGAACCAGCGGTCGCGTGCTCGGCATGTTCGGCGTGCTCGACCGCCTCGACGGCACCGGCATCTCGCAAGAGGACATTCGCCGCGCCCGCGCCCTATCGAATCAGGCCGCGGTCATGCTGGAAGTCGCCCGCAACCTCCACTCTTCGGAACAGCACCGCCGCCGCGCCGAGGCTCTGATTGAACTGGCCAGGGAAATCGACGGCGCCTTGCGTCTGCCCGAATTCAGCCGCCGTTTCCTCGGCCGCATCGCGGAACTCCTCGCTTTTCGCGCGGGATTGCTCGCGGTATTGCACGATGGCCGGTGGGAAGTGTGCGCTCTGCAACCACAGCCGGCGCGGGGCGAACTGCCTGCCCTCATCTCGGCTGGCGCGCCAGAGACGGCAAACCACACGGCGGAGCAGCAGCATGCACCACTCGCGCAGCCGTCTCCACATCCCGTTCCACTGCTGAATCCTGAACTTGAGCGCCCCCTGAATACTGCGCTCGCGGAATATCTGAACCATCATCACGAAAAGCTCACATCCGCCACCGCGGAGCAGGTACTTGGAGCCGACGTCGCCGGCACCCTCCACTGGAATGATTGCACCGTGATCCCCCTGTCACGCTCCAACGAAGAACTCGTGGGCGTGCTCTGTCTCTCCGGGCGTGCCTCCGCATTGAATCCTGAGGACCGCATCTTCCTCGAAACCATGGCTGGGCATGGCGCCATGGCCTTGGAGAATGCCAGCCTCTTCACCCGCATGGAGCAGGCCAACCGCCACTGGATGGAGATCTTCGACGCCATTACCGACCTCATCGTGGTGCACGATCACACCGATAAAGTCCTGCGCGTGAATCGCTCGCTGGCCGCGGTGATCGGTGTTCCGCCCGCGGAGTTGATCGGGGTAAACATTCGCGCGCTCATGGCCCTGACCAGCGACGCCAGGTCCTACACCTGTCCCTTCTGCCGGTCCATGGGCGATGATGCCGATGAATTCGCCCATCAGGTCTTCGATCGCACCTATCTGGTCTCTACCTCGCGCGTGCATGGCGCCTCGAGTGAAGGTCTGCAAACCATCCACGTCTTGAAGGATATTTCCGATCGCAGTGAGGCCGAGCGCCGCTACCGCGAACTCTTCGACAACATTCAGGAAGGCCTCTTTTTCAGCACGCCCGCCGGACGCTTCATCGAGGTCAATGACGCCATGGTGCGCATGCTGGGCTATACCAGCCGCGAAGATCTGCTGCAGATCGATATCCCGACCCAACTTTATTTCTCGCCCGAA
>Ga0209166_10003134_pt1 | contig 12112 bp, 8 predicted proteins | sample Coa_R1_3_FD_187151 | JGI IMG/M metagenome (GOLD analysis project Ga0209166, IMG submission 187151) | Surface soil microbial communities from Centralia Pennsylvania, which are recovering from an underground coalmine fire - Coalmine... | ecosystem: Environmental > Terrestrial > Soil > Unclassified... | reverse complement strand
TCCCCTGGAGATGCACAACTGGGCAGCCAAAGGCGCCGACTACGCCGACTGCGTAGGACGCGCCTCCAACGATGCCTTCTGGAAATTCGTTTCCAAGACCTACGAAACGCAATCTGAGATCACCGCCGAAAATGCGGACGAAAAGCTGACGGCCATTGCCGACGGCGCCGGGGTGAAGGGTTCCGAGATTGCCGCCTGCGCCGCCAAGCCCGATACCAAAGCCCGTGTGGATGCCTCCATCGAGTTGGGCAAGTCCGTCGATGTGACCGGCACCCCAACGCTGTTTATTAACGGACGCAAAATCGGCAACTTCGATTCACGGCTGTCGGAGGTCTACAAGAACCTGGTTGATTTCGCCGCGAAAGAGTAGGACTCGGCTTTCGACTCTAATTCCGGCTCATCCAAATTTCGGGAGTCGCCCGGTCAAAATTTGAGACGACGTGCGGCGTGATGACAATCATCAGTTCGTCATCATCTTCAGTCTTGGTGTTGTTGACCATGGCCATGTTCAGGCCTGGTATGAAGCCCAGCCCGGGGATCCCGCTCATCGAGCGCGCGTCGTTGTGAGAGATCTCGCCCGCGACAAAGGCCGGCTCGCCGTCTTTCAGATTGATGCTTCCTTTGTATTCGCGATTGGAGATCACCGGCACTCCGTTATTCGATTGCCCGGTGAGCGACCTTACTTGTAGTTCGAGCTGCAGGCTGACCGTCCCGTCTCCGTGAACCGTGGGCTTCACCTTCACCTCGAGTCCCAGATCCTCATAACTCACCGAAGGAAACGGGGGGATGTAGCTCTGGTTGCCCAGCACCTGCGAAATCTGTGGCGAGTTAAAAATCGGCGCATAGCTGGCGTTCAAAATCGGAAAGCGCTCTCCCAGATGAAAGGTCGCGTCGGTGGCCTGGCCGGCGCGCATCGACAAGTTGTCGAGGCTGCGCACCCAGGATTCGTTGATCGATAACGCGGCGGAAAGCTGATCGAGACTTAATCCCATGAACGTCAACCCGCCGCCAAACGTCGCCAGCGGCTGGCTGAAGATGGAATTCTGCTGGCCTCCCAGTTGTGACAGTAACCCCGAGAGCGCCGTGCTGCCCGCCTGGTTGATGCCTCCGGAAGAGATGAGCTGGTTGATCAAATCCTGAATATTCTGTCCCGCCAATCCGGCCAACGCGGCCGCGGGGATGTTAAACAGGTTGAAGGTGTTGGGAATATGCACGCCGATGTTGCGCGTGAGCTGATGGCTGATCTGAAACACACGCACATCCAGCACGATCTGCGGCCGCTGGTTGCTGAGTTGCTGCATCAGCCTGGCGCACGACTCGACCGCATAGCGTGGCCCTCGCACTTCCACCGTACCCGCAGTTTGTCCTGAGCTGACAAAACGCAGGTCGAACATGTTGCGCATGGTCGTCACCAGGTCGGTGGCTTCCTGCGGGGTGGAGTGCGGCGGCAGAATGAAAGTCTGCAGCAGCATGCGATCGAAATTCTTGTGGTTCTCGGGAGTGTCGGCGGCGATCAGCATCTGGTGTGCATCGAGAGCCGCCCACATCGTCTTGCTGACCTGGCATGCCAGTGTGAGCGCGGTGAAGAAATCCACGTTGTCGAGATTGAACCGCACTTGCCGCGCCTGAACCGAATCGTCAAACTGTACCTTCATGCTGTACGCGCTGGCCAATTCAGAGAACAGCTCTTTCAAATCTCCGGTGAAATGAAAAGTAGCCCGATTGTCTAGCGGTTCCAGGTGGATTTCATTGGATTCGAGCGGCGCTGGCACGCTGTTGGGCAACGGCGACGATGCGCCGGTGGCCTCGTCGAACCGTTCGTGCGCAAATTCATTTTCCGGATCGAGCTCAAGGGCCGCGCGAAATTCTGCCGCGGCCCGCAAACGCGCATTTTCCGCCAGCAACAGGTTGCCGAGCTGCACGTGATCGAACACCAGCTTCGCCTTGACCACCTCGCGCGCTGTCAGGAATTGCGCGTTCTGCGGATCGAGCCGCGAGGCGTCGCTGTACTTTTCCAGCGCCTGTTCCAGCCGTTGCAACTTGTGCAACTTGATGCCCTGGTTAAATGCTTCCCGCGCCTGCTTGAGATCTTGTTTTGTGGGCATGCAGTTCACGCCCCCGATCAATCCGTTTCCGCAGGAGATGGGGAGCGGAAGCGAAGCCTCGTCGGTTGCTGCCCCAGCGGGCAGGGCGCAGGCCGCAGCCAACAGTGCCGCGAAGATGAATGACGAGTGCCGCATCGCTCCTGATTTTAACGTGCTTTCCGTACCGAAAGGACAGCCATAAGGACCTCGTACCTTTGGGCACACCCTCCCGGCAAGCCCTCGGAAGAACGCCCGCTTGCGGCAGTCTTGCACTCTGGTTTCGAAGACATAGCTGGCGATATTGCCGAAGAGGAAGGAAAGTGCGCTAAGACAACATCAAGCGCTCGATCGACTGCGCCCGGCCCGTAGCCTCGTCGCACTCGATCACCACTGCGCACAGCCGCACATCTCCGGTGGCGGGCTCAAAGCGCACCGGCATGCCGTTCAAGAACTTGCCCACGACGAGTTCTTTCTTCACTCCGATCACGCCATCGTAAGGGCCACTCATCCCCACGTCCGTGATGTAGGCAGTGCCCTTCGGCAGAATTCGCTCATCCGCCGTCGGCACATGTGTATGTGTTCCTACCACCGCAGTGACCCGGCCATCCAGATACCAGCCGAGCGAAATCTTCTCCGAGGTGGCCTCGGCGTGCATGTCTACCAAGATGATCTTCGCTTTAATCTTTTGCAGCAGTTGGTCGGCCACGCGGAAGGGATCGTCATTGGACGCCATAAAAACTCGCCCTTGCAAATTCATCACCGCGTACGGCACTTTGCCCTTGAACCCTTCATAGACGCCCGAGCCGGGCATGTCTGCCGGATAATTCGCGGGACGCAACACGCGTCGCGCCGGCCCATGCCCATTGCCTTCGACCATCTGAAAATAGTCGACAATTTCCCGCTTGTCCCAGACGTGATTTCCGGTGGTAATGACGTCGACATTCAGTTCGAAGAGTTCCTCGGCCAGAGCGGGAGTAATGCCGAATCCAGCCGCGGAGTTTTCCCCATTCGCGATGATGAGATCAATGTCTCGCTCTCGAACGATCCCCGGCAACCGGTCTTTGACAATGTTTCGTCCGGGCCGCCCAAAAATATCGCCAATGAAAAGAATGCGCATGAAATTCGATGGTAACACGTCGTGAGAGCCGCCCCGGAACTGGGGACGGCATCGTTAATGTCAGGAATTCAGCGTTGAATTGGGCCTAATCTGTGGAAGAAGCCAGCTCCGCCGTGCGCAGAAAATCGTAATTTCCCGACGGATTTAAGCGGAGGCTCCGTACCCGCTTTGTGTGCACCAGAACGTTATCCATGTACCACAAATTGATGTACGGCAAGTCTTCCGCCAGAATGCTCTGCACCTGGCCGTATAGGGATTTCCGCTTGGCCTGATCCACTTCCCGCCGCGCCTGATCGATCAGCGCATCCACCTTGGGATTGGAGTAATAGTCGCGGTTCGCGCCGTTGGGAGGAAATTTTGACGAATGAAATACATATTCAAAAATATCCGGATCTTCATTCCCGCCGATCCAGCGCAACCCGTACATCTGAAACGCTCCGTTCTGCACATCCGCGAAAAAAGTTGCGAACTCAAAGCTGCGGATATCGAGCGCAATGCCCACGTCGCGCAGTTGCTGCTGCATCACGGCTACCATCAGGCGAGTGTTCGGGTCCGTCGAAGTCTTCATCGTGATGTGGAAGCGCACGCCATTTACCGGGGCGTATCCGGCCGCGTCGAGCAGTTGCCTGGCCTTCTCCGGATCATGCGGATATGCGGGTACGTCTCCGTTGTATGCCCAACTCTGAGCAGGAAGAATGCTGCGCGCTGGTTCGGCCAGACCGCGCCAGAGATATTCGATCATCGGCTTGCGGTCAAGGGCATAAGCAATCGCCTTCCGCACGCGCACATCTTTCAAAATCGGATCGCGGAGATTGAACGCCAGATACGCCAGCCGCGTTCCCGGTTGGTGGTCCACCTGAATGTTGGAATCGCGCTCCAAAACGACCAGCGTGTCCGGGGTGAGCGAATTAATCGTCACATCGGAGGTGCCTTTGCGCAACTCCAGAGCCTCAGTCGTCTCATCCGGCACCACCACGAAGCGCACACGCTCCAGTTTTGCCTTCTCTCCCCAATACTCGTCGTTGCGCTCGAGGACGACGTCGCGGTCGGTTTCGGCACTCACAAACTTGAATGGCCCGGAGCCCACCGGATGCTGCGTAATCTCATCGAGGCTTCCGTAGGGAACGATTCCCATGGCTCCGTCGCACAGATTCCACAAGAGCGGCGCGTCAGCCTCCTTCATATGAAAAATTACCGTGAAATCGTCGGGGGCGTCGATGTGATCCACGAACCGGTAGTTCGCGGCCTTGGTGCTGCGAACCTTGCCTTGCAGCAGGGAGTCAAACGTCCACTTCACATCGCGCGAAGTGAGGGGACGGCCATCATGAAAGCGCACGCCGCGATGCAGATGAAAGATATAGGTCAGAGGATCGGGAACCTCCCAGCGCTCGGCCAGACCCGGCGCCACATTCAAGTCATCGCCTTTGGTCAGCAGGTCGTCGAAGATCAGGCTGTCAATATTTTCCGCCCGTCCGTCGATGCCGATGCGCGGATCAAGGTTGGTGGGGCTCGACTCGATAATCATAACCAGCGTTTTGGCGTCGGGCCTGGTGGTGCAGGAAAGAAAGAAAAGAAGCGCAGTGAATAAGAGAATCAAAGCTGCCGTCTTATGCATACGAAATCTTCCCCAGGACGGCACCCCGTTTCGCCCCAGTAGCCGATGCTACATTCGAAGGCCGGCGGTTCCAGGTCTCATACGCCAGCACGGCGAAGGCAACCGCTTCTTTGGCCTCTGAAGGCAGCCCGAATTCGTCTGAAAATCGCACCACGATTCCGAGCGACAACAGACACTCCGCCAGCATTACGACCAGCGTGGCATTCCTGGCGCCGCCTCCGGAAAGAATGATCTCGTGAAAACCCTTTTTAGAGGTTGACTTCGGAAGGACGAACCGTTCCACCGTATGCGCGATGGACCGCGCTGTCAACGCGGTCGCAGTGGCTACTACATCCTGCTTGCGTGCGTTTCGGCAGGAATGCAGAAACTCCCGCACGAACTCGCGCCCAAACTCCTCGCGCCCCGCGGTCTTCGGAGGCTTCGCCCGGAAGAACGCCTGACGCAAGATTCGTGCCAGTACCGGCTCGATCACATTCCCACTTGACGCAATCTTGCCGTCGCGGTCGAAGGCGCGCGCAAATAAATCCTGCGTAACCGCATCGATCACCATGTTCCCCGGCCCGGTATCGAACGCCAGCACATTGCTAGCTTTCGCGCCGGCGGGAATCGCCGTGAGATTAGCGATGCCTCCTATATTCTGCACAATCCGTCCAACACGGTCGTCACGAAACCACAAGTAGTCGAGATAGGGAACCAGCGGCGCGCCTTTGCCGCCAACGGCCATATCGGCCGGACGAAAGTCCGAGACAACGGGCGCTCCCACGCGCGCGGCTAGCACCGCCGCCTCTCCTGTCTGCCAGGTCGTGCTGATCTTTCGGCCCAGAAAAACCTGAGGCTCGCCTTGATGGTAAAGAGTCTGCCCATGGCATCCGACCAGATCCACCTTCACCCGAAACCGTCGCGCCGCGGCCAGCACCGCATCGGCATAAAGTTCGCCCAACAAAAAGTTCAATCGCGCCAGATCGGCAACGCTGGCAGCCGGCGCGTTCATCGCAGCCAGCACCGCCGCCCGCACTCTCGTCGGATAGGGATATTCCGAGTGACCCACCAGTTTGATCGCGTGGCGCCCGCGCGCCCCATCCCTAATCTGCACTAGCGCAACGTTGATGCCGTCGGCGGAAGTTCCGCTCATCACTCCGGCGACGATCATTCGCCTCTGGCTCATGAGCGCCGCCGCCGATCTTCCCGACGGCTCAATGGTCCCAGCCGCACCTGCTCGCCAAACTCCCACAAGCACCGCGTCAACTTCTCGACGGTGGCGCTCGACGGAGCTTTTACCGGCCGCAGTTCTTTGCGCTTCTTGAAGGCCAGCACCCGCCGTCCGGACTCGGCAACCCGCCGGGCAAATTGCTTGTCATGTTCTGCGGTTCGAGTCAGTGCCTCGTAAGCCTGCAACACGTAATCCTCGCGATGGCAGACCAGGCACAAATCTCCGCCAGCGCGCACAAACTCCACCGCCGCCTCGCCCACCGGGGCTGCCGAGAGCACTCCGCCCATCTCGAGATCATCGGAGGCGATCAGATTGCGGTACCCGATGCGCTTGCGCAGGATGTCGCTGATCCAAAACTTCGAAAGCGAAGCGGGAGTCTTGTCCTTCGTAACCAGCGGATACGCGGCATGAGAGATCATCACAAATGGCAGTTGCCGGCGCAGCGTGCGGTAAGGAAGCAAATCTTCGCCCCACAAATTTCTCAGTGATTTTTCAATGACCGGTAATTCATGGTGGCTGTCGAGCGCCCCTTCACCCAGTCCGGGGAAGTGCTTGCCGCACCCTAAAACTTTCGCCGACGAGAGTCCTGCGAGAAATTCCTTGGCATAGAGTACCGTTTGCCGAGGATCTGCCGACACCGCCCGGGAGCCCATCACCGGGCGCGAAGCTTCGAACGCCAGGTCGAGTACCGGCGCGAAGTCCACATTGAATCCGAACGCCCGGCAGTTCTCGCCGATAATCTGCCCGTGCCTGCGAAACAGCTTGGGATCATCGACAGCAAAAACTTCCGCCGCGGAAGGCGCTGCCCCCAGCGCATCGCGCAAGCGGTCAACGCTGCCGCCCTCCAGATCCACGCAGGCGAATAGCGGTGTAGCCACACACTTCTGGCACTCGCGCAGCAGACGCCAAGTCTGCTCCGCGCTCTTGATGTTGCGAGCAAACAGAATCACGCCCCCAGGCTGCACTTTTTTCAGCAGGGAAGAGAGCCGCGACGTCATCTCTGTCCCGTCGAAGCCAACAATCATCAGTTGCCCAGGGTCTTGCGCCAGAACTTCCTCCGTGTCCCTCTGTGACCTCTGTGGTTAGATTTCTTTTTTCAACGCCGCCAAAAGGTTCAGCGCCTCCAAAGGCGTGAGCCGGTTCAAATCCACCTCCCGAAGCTTATCGAGCACTGGCTGCGAAAGTGGCGTAAAGATGGTCAACTGCGCTGCCGGCGGAACTGCCCCTGGCGAGAGATGCGCCGTAGCCTGCTGCTCCGCGAATTCATGCTCGGCCAAAACTTCTCGCGCACGCTCTACCACTTCATTCGGCAACCCGGCCAGCTTCGCAACCTCAATTCCGTAACTGCGGTCTGCCGCGCCCGGCTCAACCTTCCGCAAAAACACGATCCCGCCGCCAGTCTCTTTGACTGACACATGAAAGTTCTTTACGCCGTCCAGTTGCTCAGCTAGTTCCGTTAACTCAAAGTAGTGCGTGGCAAATAAAGTTTTCGCGCGCACCCGCGCATGCAGATACTCCACCGCCGCCCACGCAATTGCCAGCCCATCGTAAGTCGCCGTGCCGCGCCCCACTTCGTCGAGCAGAATCAGCGATCGCGCCGTCGCCGTATGCAGGATCGCCGCCGTCTCCGTCATCTCGACCATAAATGTCGAGCGTCCGCGTGCCAAATTATCGCTGGCCCCAATGCGCGTGAACACGCGGTCGACGATGCTCAGCTTGGCCGAGCGCGCCGGCACAAACGATCCCATCTGCGCCAGGATCACGATCAGCGCCGTCTGCCGCAGGTAAGTCGACTTGCCGCCCATGTTCGGTCCGGTCAGCAGCAGGATGTTGTGCGTCGTGACGTTCAAATACAGATCATTGGGGACAAACCGGTCGCTACCCCCAACCATCTCCTGCTGCTCGATCACCGGATGGCGGCCCTCGATGATTTCCAGTTCTCCGGCACTGTCCACAAGCTCTGGCCGGCAATAATTGCGCAGCGCCGCAATGTGCGCCAGAGAGGCCAGCACATCCACTTCCGCCAGCGCCAGCGCGGTTTGCCGGATCCGCTTGGCCTCGCCCGCAATCGCCGTGCGCAACTCAGTAAACAGTCGCCTTTCGATCTCGACGATCTTCTCCTGCGCGTCGAGAATCTTCGTCTCGTATTCCTTCAACTCGGGGGTGGTAAAGCGCTCGGCTCCGACCAGCGTCTGCTTGCGCTCGTAATTCTGCGGAACCAGTTGCAGGTTCGATTTCGAAACTTCGATGTAGTACCCGAAGATGGAATTGAATTTCACCTTCAGGGATGTGATGCCGGTTCGTCCCCGCTCCCGCTGTTCGATCTGCGCCAGCACCAGCTTGCTGTTGCGCGAGAGCTCGCGTAATTCATCGAGATCGCGATCGACCCCTTGCGCAATGACGCCGCCATCCGCAAAACTCAACGGCGGTTCCGGCACGATCGTCGCCTCAATGCGTCCGCGCAGATCGCTCAACTCATCGAGCGCCTGATGCAGCGCCTGTAATCGCAGCGCGCCCAAACGTCCAACTGCCCCTTTCACCGCCGGAATCTTTCCCAGCGACGCCGCCAGCGCCAGCACATCCCGCGGATTCGCCGTTTCCAGCGTGACCCGGCTCAGCAGTCGCTCCAGATCGAGAACGCCATCCAGTGCCCGCCGCAACTCTTCCCGTGCGACGATGTCCTTCACTCCTGACTCCACCGCATCGAGGCGCCCGTGAATTTCCTCCAAGTCCAGCGATGGCCGCAGCAACCATGCCCGCAGCAGCCGCTTACCCATCGGAGTGACCGCGGCATCGATCGACCGGAACAAAGTCACTCCGGCATCGGTCCCGGCAAACAGCGGCTCGATCAACTCCAGATTGCGCACTGTGACCGCATCCAGCACTAAGCAGTTCTGCCGCTCGTACCACCCGATGCGGTCCACGTGGTCGAGCGACCCGCGCTGTGTAGAGCGCACGTAATACAGAATTGCCCCCGCGGCCGAGGCTGCAGCTGTGTGCCCCGCTAGCCCGAATCCTTCCAGCGACAGCACCCCAAAATGATTTTCCAGCAACGGCAGCGCGTGATCGGGCGAGAAGATCCAATCCTCCAGTGGAGTCTCTGTGGGAAAAGAAGCACCATGTGGGGACAGCCGCGCTCGGCTGTCCTGCCGAGCGAAGCTCGGCTGCGTGCCACTGGCTTCAAACAGCGGCGCCGCCGACCCATACAGCACCTCCCTCGGCCGCAACTGCTCCAACTCCTCCTGTACCCTTCGCAGCGCGCCCTCACCGGCGAACTCCGTCGCCCGAAATTCTCCAGTCGAAAGATCTAACGCCGCAAATCCCACCCGATCCCCCACCTGCGCCAGCGCCGCCAAGAAATTGTTTTCTTCCGAGCCGAGCGACGAATCCGCCGCTGTCCCCGGCGTGACCACGCGCGTCACTTCCCGCCGCACCAGTTTCTTTGCCAGCCGCGGGTCTTCCATCTGCTCGCAGATCGCCACCTTGAATCCCTTGCGGATCAGCTTCCCGATATAACCCTCAGCCGCGTGATAAGGCACGCCGCACATGGGCACGGCAATTCCTTTTTCTTTATTGCGCGAGGTCAGAGTGATCTGTAGCTCTTTCGACGCCACGATCGCATCGTCAAAAAACAGCTCGTAGAAGTCTCCCAGACGGAAGAACAAAAGCGCGGTGGGATGTTCTTTCTTGACCGCGGCATATTGCCGCATCAGCGGAGTGGACGGCTCGGTCATCTAAGCGGGCTTCGGCGGATTATAACAAAGCGCGGTGTTCCGTCTCTGCGCGATTTTGCATCCCTCGCCGAAAATTGCCGCAGCAACTAGCGGTTGACTCCGCTTCTCCTCCGGTGTTCTCCTTCTCCTGTCTTATGGAACTGCGCAAAGATCCGATCACGCGCTCCTGGGTCATCACCGGCGACGATCCCGGCGAGGGCGGCCCGCGTCTCGACGCGCCCTGCCCCTTCTGCGCCAATTCCGGAGCGCCTCTGCAGGTGATCGCCAAGTCGCCCAACACGGGCGGATCCTGGTCCGCGCAGTCGGTGGTGCATCCCAGGCCGCTCTACCGCATCGAAGGCGAGCCCGGCCGCCGCGGCGACGGCATTTACGATCGCATGCACTCGGTCGGCGCCCATGAAGTGCTGGTCGAAAATCCCAACCATGACCGTCAATTGTGGAACGCTTCCGACGACGAGATCGCCCAGTTCTTGCGGCTGGCCGCTGAGCGCATTCTCGACCTCAAGCGCGACCCGCGCATCAAGTACATCAGCCTGTTCAAGGATTACGGCAAAAATGCCGGCCAGGAATTCAGCCATGCCACTTCGCAGATCACCGCCACGCTGTTCGTTCCCCGCCGAGTGCTCTACGAACTGCGCGCCGGTCGCGAATATTTTGCCACCAAAGAGCGCTGCGTCTTCTGCGATATCATCCAACAGGAGGAGCGCCAGGCACAGCGCGTTCTGGAAGCTCGTGGAGATTATCTCGCCCTCTGTCCCTACGCCCCTCGCGTCCCCTACGAAACCTGGATTCTGCCGCGCAACCACGAAGCTGCCTTCGAGCGCACCGGACTGAACAAGCCAGGGCTCCGCACGAACCTGGCCGCGCTTCTGCGCCGCACCCTGCAGCGTATTCGCACCGTGACCGAAGAGTTTCACCTCGTCCTGCACACTTCGCCCAGCAGCCTGCATCCTTCGAAGACTCTCGGCTACTGGAAGACCATCGACGACGACTACCACTGGCACATCGAGATTCTTCCCGTCATAGGCTCGAAGGCGAAGTCGTACACCTTCAAAGAGGTGTATTACTCACCAGTGAGTTCAGAGACGGCTGTGAAGCAGCTGCGCGAAGCCAAGATCGAAGGATGAGCTCGGAAGAAGGAACCTCACGATGACCGGATCTAACCGGTCGCGGTAAAAGATGAGCTTTGTTATCACCTATGAGGAGCGATTGGCCAGACTGGCCGCTACGAAAATCGCTCTTCGCCAGACCGACGGTCAGACGTTCGAGCATCTCGTACCCACGGTCTACGAACTGATCATGACGGAAGGTTTAGGGAATGTCCGTTCGCAAGCATTTGATCTGATCATAGACTTCATCCATAGGGCGATCGAAGAAGCGAAGGATGCTAACGAAATTAGAAAATCGGCGGTGCTCTTTGTATGCGGTCGGGTGCGGTGATTACGAGACTTTCTTCGGACGCCAACGTTAAGACATCGAATTTGCTCCGTTGACCTGGCGCAACTTCATCAGTCGTCGATGGATTCGTACCCCTTACCTTACATGTGCGGACTTTTTCGCGGACAGGAAAAGCATGCTTCTTGCCCTAGGCTCCAGCAGCAAGTTCTCCCTGCTAGAATCCCTCCCGTCAGGAGACTCTCCGTGAAATACATTCTCTATATCGTCCTTTTTCTTTCGACCTGCCTCGCCCAATCCGCCGCACCGTCCGCCGCAAAGCAAAAAGTTCTCTGGCAGAAACTTGAAGCCAGCATTCAGGATGTCGACCAGCACCTCGACGGCGTCATGGGACTCGCTATCGAAGACCTCACCACGGGCGACCACTACTTCCTGCACGAGGACGAAGTATTCGCGCAGGCCAGCTCCATTAAAATCACGGTCCTCGCCAACCTCTACCTGCAGGCGCAGGAAGGCAAGCTCAAACTCACCGATCTTTACACCGTGCAATCCTCCGACCTCGTCCCCGACAGCGACATCATGAACGGCCTTACGCCCGGGGTCACCCGCATCACCCTGCGCGACCTGGCCACCATGATGGTGGCGGTCAGCGACAACTCGGCCACCAACGTCCTCATCGACCGCGTGGGCATGCAGAACGTGAATGCCATGCTCGACTCGCTCGGCCTGACCCACACCCGCTTGCGCCGCAAAATGATGGACCTCGAGGCCGCCAAGCAGGGTCGTGAGAATATCTCCACCCCGCGCGAAATGATGACTCTCCTCGATGCCATCTATCACGGCAAAGTGCTGAACAAGCAATCCACCGACGATTTCTTTAAAATGCTCAGCACCAACAAAAGTTCGTTCATTCCCCGCGACCTTCCGCCCGACCTCAAGATCGCCAACAAGCCCGGC
>Ga0209166_10003132_pt1 | contig 12116 bp, 12 predicted proteins | sample Coa_R1_3_FD_187151 | JGI IMG/M metagenome (GOLD analysis project Ga0209166, IMG submission 187151) | Surface soil microbial communities from Centralia Pennsylvania, which are recovering from an underground coalmine fire - Coalmine... | ecosystem: Environmental > Terrestrial > Soil >... | reverse complement strand
CCCCGCAAACGGACATTGAGCAGCGGTTCCTGAAAACAGGCGCCAAAACAGCCTACGGGAGCGAGCACTAGATCGTCGCCGCTGTTTTCGATGGCCTGCGCAAACGCGTGGTACAGTCCTTCCGCGCCGTTGCCCCGACCGCAAGTACCCATCCCGATGGCGACCCGAGGAACGGCGGGAACCAACTTGGCCAGTCCGGCCTCGCGCACCGCGTTGAAGACTCCAATGTCCAGAATTCGAGGCATTGCTTACTCTCCTGCTCGAATGGTTGCGATCTCGCGTTGTACCGTGCGCTCAGTGGCGTGTCCGCAGATGCGGTGATTGATCTCGACTACGGGTGCCATGGCGCACTGGCCGAAGCAGGCCACCGTGCGCACAGTGAACTGCCGGTCGGGCGTAGTCAGCAGCAGCTTGTCAGCCTCATTGCCATTTTCTTCGCTGTCCTCGAGGCCGAGCCCGAGCTCAAGGCGCGCCCCCTGCAGCAGGTTGCGCGAACCGCGGGTGTGGCACGCGGTGCCGCGGCAAATACACAGCGTGTTCTCCCCTTGCGGCTGCAGGTTGAAAAGCGCGTAGAACGTCGCCACGCTGTAGATGCGCGAGAGCGGCAGCTCCATCTTCCCCGCAATGTAACGCAATGTTTCTAACGGGAGATATTTGTAGCGATTCTTCTCCTGCGCGGCTTCGAGGATGCCGAGCAGGGCTCCAGGACGTCCCCGGCGGCTATGGATGACCTTGTCTATGAACCCTTGCTCTTCGGTAGGCAGGCTTCCCAGCGAGAGTGTTTGCATCGACACTCCTCTGAACGGCGGACTCGCGTTCAATTGGAGTGTAGATTTTGCCGAGGCAAGTCACTGTCTCTGCGAGCACAGGGAGGAGTGACAGGGGTCACAAATCGATCGAAAATTCCCGAATCAGAACGCTTTAGATTCAAAAGCTTAACGGCGATGGCGCGTTACTCCCGTCACCCTGAGACTGGAAGAATCCTTGCCCGGGCTGGGGGCCAAATTGCAATCTAAGAGCAGATCCGCGGAGAGACATTATGCAGCAATCCGGGGCGCCATCGTTCCGCGACAAGCTGATTAATCGGAAGGTGATCGTGAAGGTGTCGTTGTTCACTCGCGCCTTCGCGGGGACGATTACGGCGGCGGATGAAATCGGGTTTTGCCTGGCCAGCGAGGAGATGATCGCGGCATTGCGCGACGTCACCGGCGGCGCCATGGCCAACATGGACGCTCCCAGCGTTTACCTTCCTTTTTCCAAACTCGAATGGCTGGTCACTTCCCTGCCCAAGGCGGCAGCAGCATCGGCTTAAGATTCTCCGAAATTGAACGCAGGACGGGTGGCATCAACACGCTCATGCTGCATGTGTTGCCGTGAGGGATTGGCGTTCTCCAGGAACATTAAGAGGGCTGGAGGCAGGTGCAAAGCTGTCTTTGAGACGAAGAAAGCGTTCTTCAAAATACCGCCTGGATAAAAATGCGAGTACAGTTGCTGCCCCCGCGCCGACAAGAAAGCATACGAACGTGAATGCAAAGTCATTCTCCACTGGCACTCGCGCAATGTGCATCGCTAAAGGAGCAAAGAAATGGCGGGTCACATCAAATACGAGAACGTGGACCAGGTACAAACCATAGCTGATCTTTCCGAAAAACTGCAGCACAGGCACCTGTACTAACTTTGACCAGCGACTCGTCCCGAGCAAAAGCGCGGCGCCTAATACCCCTGTAAATAGCACATTGAACAAGGTATCCCGAATTGATGCACCCCAGAGTTGGGGCTGTCGAAGAGGCGACAGAGTACCAAACGGCGCGCCTAACCCGAGCAGCAGAATGGATGCCGAAACCGAAACGGCGGAAAACCATTGCATCGAGCGCCGATCCGCAAGTAAGGTCCGGCACAAGATCGCCAATAAGGAACCGCACGCCAGTCCGTCGGCAACCATCCAAGTATAAAAAATCCCTTCGCCCCGTCCACTAGCAAACGCAATGAGTCTTAACAGCGGGCAGCCAAGCAAAACCGCGGAACTGCACAGCGCCAATCCCCATTGCGTAAGGCGGCGCACAACGACGGGCCAAAACAGGTAAAAGTGCTCCTCGACCGCCAGCGACCATAAAGGCGGGTATTGCAGGCCTACGCCAAAGAAGTTGGTCAAATTTGATAAGTAGAACAGGCTCAACCCGACAAAACTCCACGATATCTGGCGGTCTGAAATGCCCATCCGCGGCACCAGCAAAATAAGTAACAAGAGGAGCAAGTAGGCGGGCAGAATTCTCAGAGCTCGTCTAACATAAAAGCGCTTGTAATACTGGTTTGATGGCTTGCTATCTAACAGGATGCCGGTGATCAGGAAACCCGACAGGACAAAGAAAAGATTCACCCCGAGCCAACCATACCGAACCGCACCGAGAGCCGCAGCTACAATCCGCGGCATGCCAGCGGAATCATGCGGCGGTATCCCATGAACAAGGACAACCGCCAGAATTGCAATCCCCCGCAACGTGTCCAATTCGGGCATGTTGCGGCGAAGCAACTTGTCTCCGATATTGCCCTCCGGGAACCAGATTTAACGTTCGAGAAGCCTACTGGGCGGGAACTGCAGCTGTCAATCCTCGGGCGAATTTACACTCGACAACCCATGATACGCAAAAAAGCCGAGCAGGAGCTCAGATTCCATCGAGCCCGCGCTGAAGCTTCGACTCACCGTATGTAATTGAAAAGAATGGAGGCCCCGGGCGGAGTCGAACCGCCGACCAACGGTTTAGGAAACCGCTGCTCTATCCAACTGAGCTACGGGGCCAATATCCGGGGAGGCAGATTCATTATCTCACGGCAGTTTTGACGGGCTGCGCAACAGGTTATCCGAACTGCTGAAGATCGAACCCACCAATTCGCATTAGCAATTGCAACTATTCGGTTACATCCTATACGTTATATCTACGGTTACCGCTGTATTGCGTCAGGAAATAAACTGCGACATTGTTCTGGTTTTAGCGCTTGACGGTGACTTTCCTTCCCCGACAGAAAGCCTTGAGCAAGCCAATCTTCTCGATGAGCAAAAATCACCATGAATCGCCACCCCGCAGAACTGCGATTGCTTTGCGGAAGAGTGCCGCACGCGCCGATCCTCACATGTTTTGTCCGACATGCAAAATAGCGCACCCCCTGCACTTCTTGTTCTGCTCCGAATGCGAAGGAACTCTCAAAGTGGGTGAGAATAAAGAACCATCAGTCATTGCTGGATCACATGACGGCAGTGGCAGACGCTTCCTGTCCGCATCCCGCAAGCCAACCAAGCAAACGCCGTGATTGAGGAGCAGCGGAGAACGCCTGTCAGGGCCGCATTTCCGCGCGGCAGATAGGACTGCAGTCGGATTCGTCCTCAGGCTGGCGGCCACAGGATTAGAAGTTAACGTCTGGCGAGCCACTCGCAAACAAGTGGCATAACCAACACGCCCCGGGTTGCAAGCGCCGCGTGAGTCGGTGTAGATTTGTCGCGCATTCAGGAGGCTACTCCGATGCACCCGTTTCCTTGCCGATGGCGCACCCTGAGCTTCGTCATTCTCGCTGGCTTGTTGTCCGCCCGCATGGTCGCCGCGGATGAACCCGCGCTGACGAAAGACCAGATAAAACAGTTTCTCAAGACAGCGAAAGTGATTCACAGTGCACCCGCCCACAAAGGCACCAGCAATACTCTTCGGCTCACTTTAACCGATGGCACCATCACCCATGATGCTCATTTCCAGCCCATCGATGAACACGCTCTGGAACAGGAGATGGCCAACGGAAGCAAGGAATTCAATTTCGTGGATTCCTATAAGTACAACATCGCCGCCTACGAACTCGCCGCCATGCTGGGCTTGGATGACATGGTGCCCGTCTATGTAGAAAGAAGTTATGACGGGAAAACGGGTTCCTTCGGCTGGTGGCTACCGGTGAAAATGGATGAGTCCGACCGACGAAAACAGAAAATACCAGTCCCCGATCCCGAGAGTTGGAACAAACAGATGCATCGCGTGCGCGTGTTGGACCAGTTGGTTTATGACACCGATGCGAATCTCACCAACGTGCTCATCAGCCAGGATTGGAAGGTCTACCGAATTGATTTCAGCCGCGCGTTCCGAATGTATAAAGAACTGCAAACGCCAAAAGATCTGGTGCAATGCGACCGGCAGCTCTTTACCAAACTGAAAACCCTCGATGGCAAGGAATTAGCAGCAAGAACGAAAGGATTTCTCACCAAGTCGGAAGTTCAGGCGGTCATGGCGCGCCGCGACAAGATTGTGGACCATTTCCAAAAGCTGATCGCCGAAAAAGGGGAGGACGAAATCCTCTACTAGTCCCGGCATGTCGCGCCAGTAATCCCGGTTTCCCCGTGGGCTTGGGTACGGGACATGGGAATAGGACAGACCGGATGTTCCTTTACACCTTTCGCAAAATGCGCGTGGGCAGTCCGAATTTCCCAGTGCCGCTGCTGGCATTCCATTCCTAGCACGAACTTCGGGCCGCTAGGAGTTGGTGCGCACTTTTGGTGGTCTTTCCAGATCATCCGGCTCCATGCCGGCTGCCGCCATGACAGCCCGTCCCAACTCTTCGGCAGAGAATGTGTTTCCTTCGCCTGCAGCCGTGGGCAGCGATTCTCCATGGGAGGGACCTACGAAGCGGTATCCCTTGCCTACCACCGTCTGCAAATACTTCGGCTGCACCGAATCATCTTCCAGAGCCATGCGTATTTTGCGGATTGCGGTATTGATTCCCTGTTCGACATCGACAAACACATCCTTGCCCCACAAGGAATTGGCGATCTGCTCGCGGGTCACCAGTTGGCCTTGATGTTCAACCAGGAACATCAAGAGTTGCAGGGGGAGACCTTCCAGGCGCACCGGCTGTCCTGTGCGGCATAGCTGAAAGCGCCCAAAGTCCAACTCGAAATCGGCGAAGCAGACCCTCTTCTCAGGCATAACTCCGCGCCTTTCCCCGGAACTTCCGACAATTCTGGTCTGGCCCTGCTTCCCTGTCAAGGCGTTCTTCCATTCTTCAGATAAATTGAGATGGCTTCAGACCGCCTCCATGGACGTCTTGTTCTTATCGGTGCAAGATCATGTCACTTTCCCCGATGCAAGCAAATCAATCCTGGAGGCGATTTATGAAATACGCACCGCGGATGTTGGCGATCGTCGTAACAATGCTGCCTCTCCTGGCATCGGCGCAGTTAGCGAGCAGCCAGAGGCTCGTCACGAACGTCCCCTTTCAGTTCCGGGCATCTGAAAAACTAATACCCGCCGGCGAATGCACCGTGCAACGTGTCGGCGCGGACATGAAAACGCTGGTTATTCAGAACTACGCCGGAAAGGTAGGGGCATTCTCCAATCCTTTGGTGGCTGAAAGCAAAGAAGCTTCCGCGATCAACGCGCTTGTCTTCCACAAGTATGGAAGCCAATACTTCCTGTCTGGCATCAAGCTCGCAGGCAGCAAGACTATGTACAAGATTCGTGAGAGCAGGCAGGAAGCCGAGTTACGGGCCCAGAACACGCCCGCTTCAGAACAAACATTGCTCGCCCTGTTGCAGGAATAAGATCGCAAACATGAAAGGGTACGGAGTTGGGGAGCCTCGTACCCTTTCATTTGTCGCTGCGCGAAGAACTCTGGCGGAACCTGGGGATCGGCACCGTCGCACGGCATAAACTTGCCCTGCGCTACCAAAAGGTTAGCGCTCCGCCACCTGCTGGCCGGCACCCGTCACCCGATAGTCCTTGTACTCGATGGTAAGGGTGGCGCGTCCTCCCAGCCGAATGTAACTGACCGACTCGTTCCGGGCTGGTAGCCAGAACGCTCCGACCTTTTTATATTCGTGACGAATTTCATTTTTCTTCGTCCAGAACGAAGGGTTCTGCGTCGGTTCGGCTTCGATGTGGGTGACGGCAAAATCGACTCCATCCACCCAGACCTTGCCACGATATACGTATTTGCTCTGGAACTTCGGGCTGACCCGCAACACATATTGCCCACCAGCGCTCGAGGGTTCGTAGCCCACCAGTTCAAAGTTGTAATTGTCGCGATTCAACTGTGTCCGCCCGCTGATTGCGGGTTGTGCTGCCTCGGTCTCGCTTTCCAGGAGTCTCTTGAAGACGCGATTCCGAATCAGCTTTGATCCGCTCTCGGAGACGACTTTGAACTGCTTCGAGGAGGGGCTATCGTAGGTGGCCTTTACGATCATTTCGGCGTAACTGTCTCGGGGAATCCCGTGGTAGGCGAGACGGTAAATCCGAGTCCCCTCGGAGTGCAGCAAAGCCCTGGCCCGCTCATCATTTTTGCGCACGAGGTTGTCCACTACCTGGTCTGCAGACAGAGGTGCGCTCAATATTGACGATGCGGGCGTTCCCGAATCCGCGCCAACCATCTTCGGAATAATGATCAGCGCCGCCCATCCGATCAGGGCAGTCATAATACGAAGCGTCCGAAGGACGGTCATCGGGTTGAGCCTGAGTTTAACATCTGGTTCGACGATCAACAGAGAAGCAAATGACCGGTAGCGTTGCATGGGCCCTTTCACGTCCACTTTTTGTGAAAATCTACAGCAGTGCCTTATGCGTGTCTGATCAAAATTGCACACCTCTTGAAATACCGGGGATTCCGGACGGCATGCTTCCGGACCGAATCGGACGAAAAGTGGCAAACCGGAGATTTGCTAATTAGCGCGTTTAAAGCCAGGGCACAACTAGCGGCTTGCGAACAGCTCGCCGAAAACATATCCGGAGAGGAAAGCTATCGAGCAGGCGATCAGGGAAACGGCGAGGAAATATTTGCGGACGTTATGTTCGAGGCTGAGTTGCTGTTTGGCGTCATCGACCTTGGAGATCAATTCGAGAGCGGTGTGGTGAATCCGGTCACGCTGCTCGGCGGCCCGCTGTTCGAGGAACTCAGGGGAGGGTGAAGCGTTCATAAGGCATTCCTCGTTTCTTTTTGCAACCAGAGCTTGTCGTCGCTGAGAACGTGCATGGTCTTTTGGGGCGCCATGGACTGCATGGTCAAGCGCCGTTTCGCCATGAACACGGCCATCCCCCCGATCACGGACCAGAAGATTCCGACGATCAGAAGAGCGAAGAACCACTTGTAAGGGCTGTCTCCGAAGCCCGTGGCGACGAGCGCAACCAGCGCCAGCGTGAGCAACAGAAAAGCCGTGATCAGAAATGTGGCGCCAATGAGCGCGCTGGGAACCGCGGCTTTGATGGCGGCTGCTTTCTCCTGCATTTCACGTTTGAACAGATCGATGCGGGTTTGAGCGAACTCCTGCAGTTCGCTCTTCATCTCGCTCAGGATGGCAACGAGGCTGCGGCCATTGTGGACGTCGTTGTTCATCAGCGTCGAGACCTCCAGACGCGGGTGACGACGCCCAACGCAAACGCAGTCCCTGCCATTGCCCCAAGCAGCGACATGGGGTGCTCATCTTTGAGGCGCGTTCCGCGTACGCGCAACTGCTGGACCCATGAGGTGCCAACGGAAGGGGCAGATATGACAAGATTCCTTACCTGCGAACCGGTCTTCCCAAGCCAGCGAGCAAAGGCTGTCGCCGGGTTCTCGGAATAGGAACCTGTGGTGAGCAACCGCTCGGGTTGCGGGGTTACCAGATCAGTATTCAAAATAGGATTGTCGGCCGCACTCATACCAACTGCTTTCCGGAGAAACACGACTGAAATGACACAGGCGAGGGTTTCTCTCATCCAAGCTGAGACTAGGATGCGGGGCAGTTCGGCCATGTTGTCGCCAATGTTTTCCAGACAGAGTTACGTGCGGGAAAGCTCGTAAACCGGGGCGAGCGCTGCGGCAGGCTTGGCGTGCGTGGTTGCGGTAAATCTTGATTTGAGGCGCAGAAATCTCTGTTCCAGCAGGTGAAACGATAAGGCCCCCATCAAGGTGGCGAGCGCCATCACTACCGGAACCTGGAACCACAGCGAGTGCCGGCCGAATAGAGTGATGGCCAGGCGGTTGGCCAGCATATGATAGAGGAACATGCCGTACGATACCTGTCCGATATAACGAGTGCCCCTCCAGTTCAGCCAACCCCATAAGGGCGTTTGCCCGAAAGCCATCACTTGAACCAGGAAGAGCGCGGTCAGCAGAGGGTCGATCACAAATCCCACGGCAAATCGGTACGGAAGATGAAAGCGGAAATCCAGCGCGATGGAACCGATTATAAGCCCGAAAGGCACGAGTGAAACCCACACGCGCGAGGTCAGGAAATTCCAAAAAGGCGCGAGCACTCCGCGCTTGAGCAGAACGGCCAGCAGACATCCGATCAAGAGGTGATCGGCGCGGCAGTCAAACGAGTAGTTGAGCCAGTTTTCGTGAACGTGAAACTCGAAAAGAAGCACGATGCGGTAAATTTCCACGAACACGATCGCGCCGATCAGTACCCGCGTCAGTTTTCGCAAATTCGCCCGGAAGGCGACAAATACCAGAGGCCACAGCAGGTAGAACTGTTCTTCGATGGCCAGGGCCCAGGTATGCCAGGCGGTATGCTCGATGTTCGGCGTCAGGGCAAAACGATAATTCACGGTGTAGGAAAAAGAACAAAGGTAATCAAGGAACAGGAACCGGTCAGGCCAGCCGATGGTCAGGATGCGAGCCACCACGGAGAGAATCAGGAAAACATAGAATGCGGGAAAAATGCGCAGCACCCGGCGCACGTAAAAATTCCGCACAGAGACCGCTCCGATCGTTTCCGATTCCTTGAGCAGCATCCAGGTAATGAGGAATCCGCTCAGAACAAAAAAGGTGAGGACTCCACGGCCGTCCGGCGAATACGGAACATGCAGGTGGTGAAAGATCACCAGCGTGACGGCGACTGCGCGCAGGCCGTCGAGCGATGGAAGTTTCTTCTGGCTCAGACTATCGGTCAGATTGCCGTTCAGCGCGGACGCGCGAGAGCGATCGGCCATGACGGAGTGGCGGGGCTTTCCTGCTCCACATTCAGAAGCCAGAGCCCGATGTCTTCTTTCCGGGGAGGACGAGTTGTCCGGAGGATGACCTTGGACAGAACCGGACAGCGGCAGCAAAGCTTACGTCAGGAGTATAGCAGCAACAATCCGCTTCGCCACAGCAAATCAACTCATTGCGCTACATTGATTTAGCGTTAAATCACAAAGCCTCAATTGAGCTTTGTGGGCGCACTATACTTGGCGGCTTTCAATGCCTCAAGGATAAGTCATCGAGAGCAAGATTCAGCTCCAGGACATTGACGCGCGGTTCCCCGAGCAGTCCCAAATCGCGCATCGAGGTGTGTTTCTGAACAAGTTCGCGGATCGTCGATTGGGGCAGACCACGCTCGCGAGCGATGCGCGGAACTTGAAACTCGGCGGCGGCGGGAGAAATCTCGGGGTCGAGGCCTGACGCTGAAGTAGTAATGAGATCCACCGGCACTGGCTCGCTGGGGTTTTCCTGCTGCAGCGCGGCAGCATCGGCGCGTACACGATCGATGAGTTTCTGATTGGTGGGAGCGAGATTGGTGCCGCCAGAATTTGCCGCGTCATATCCGTTGCCCGCGGCAGACGGTCGCGGGTGGAAATATTTCGCGGACGTGAACGGCTGCGCGATAATGCGCGAGCCGATGGCTTCTCCGTTCCGATGAAGGATCTGGCCGTTGGCTTTGTCCTTGAAGAGGACCTGCGCAAGGGCGGTAATCACCAGCGGATATACGATTCCCAGCAGGATCGTAGTGGCGATGGTCATCAAAAACGCAGTAATGAGATTCTTCTTCATGTAAGTCCTCAGGCCAGTCCAACTGCCGTGATGAGCAGGTCGATGATCTTGATACCGACGAAGGGCGCGATCAGACCTCCGATGCCGTAGATGAAAAGGTTACGGCGCAGGAGAGATTCGGCGTTCATGGCGCGATACTTGACGCCCCGAAGTGCCAGCGGGATGAGCACAATAATGATCAGCGCATTGAAGATGACAGCGGAGAGCACAGCCGACTCGGGCGTTTTCAGGCGCATGATGTTCAGCGCGTTGAGCACCGGAAAGGTCGCGGCGAACATGGCCGGGATGATCGCAAAATATTTGGCGACATCGTTGGCAATGGAAAAGGTGGTGAGCGCGCCGCGGGTCATCAGCAACTGCTTGCCGATTTCGACGACTTCAATCAGCTTGGTGGGATTGGAATCCAGGTCGACCATGTTGCCGGCTTCCTTGGCGGCTTGCGTGCCGGTATTCATAGCGACACCGACATCGGCCTGAGCTAGCGCGGGCGCATCGTTGGTGCCATCGCCGGTCATGGCGACGAGCTTGCCGCCGGCCTGCTCGCTGCGAATCAGTTTCAGCTTGTCCTCGGGAGTGGCCTGGGCGAGAAAGTCATCGACACCAGCTTCACGGGCGATGGCTGCGGCAGTCAGCGGATTGTCGCCGGTAATCATGACGGTGCGAATGCCCATGGCGCGCAACTGGGCAAAGCGGTCGCGAATTCCGCCCTTAACGACGTCTTTCAGATGAATGACGCCCATGGCGCGGCGGTTCTCCGCGACGACCAGCGGCGTCCCGCCGGAAGAGGCGATACGCTCGACGGTGGCGCGGACTTCCGGCGGCATCGTGCCGTTGTTGTTCTGCTCCATATAACGGGCCACGGAGTCTGCCGCGCCTTTGCGGATTTCGCGGCCATCGAGGTTGACCCCGGACATGCGAGTTTGCGCGGTGAAGGCGATGAACTCTGCTTCGTGATCGGCGAACTCGCGGCCGCGCAGACGATATTTTTCCTTTGCCAGGACAACGATGGAGCGGCCTTCGGGAGTTTCGTCGGCCAGAGAAGAAAGTTGCGCGGCATCGGCCATCTCGCTTTCAGAGACGCCCGGCGCGGGCAGAAATTCGGTGGCCTGGCGGTTGCCAAAGGTAATGGTGCCGGTTTTGTCGAGCAAGAGCGTATTGACGTCGCCTGCCGCTTCGACGGCGCGGCCCGACATGGCCAAGACATTGTGCTGGACCAGTCGATCCATGCCGGCGATTCCGATGGCCGAGAGCAGACCGCCAATCGTGGTCGGAATCAGGCAGACCAGCAACGAGACCAGGACAAAGACGGTCTGCGGCGATCCCGAGTAGATGGCGAAGGGCTGGAGCGTGACTACCGCCAGCAGGAAGATGATCGTGAGCCCGGCGAGCAAAATATTGAGCGCAATTTCGTTCGGCGTCTTTTGGCGCGCGGCGCCTTCAACCAGCGCGATCATGCGGTCGAGAAACGTTTCTCCGGGATTGGACGTGATCTTTACTTTGATCTGATCGCTGAGCACGCGCGTGCCGCCGGTCACCGCGGACCGATCGCCTCCGGCTTCGCGAATGACCGGCGCGGATTCGCCGGTGATGGCAGATTCATCCACCGACGCGACGCCCTCGACAATCTCGCCGTCGCCAGGGATCAGTTCTCCCGCACAAACAGAGCAGAGATCGCCGGCGCGCAGCTTAGCGCTGGCCACTTGCTCGACCGTGCCGGAGGAGGTAATGCGATTCGCCATGGTCTCCGAACGTGCCTTGCGGAGAGTCTCGGCCTGCGCCTTGCCGCGCCCCTCGGCCATGGCTTCGGCAAAGTTGGCAAATAGCACCGTGAACCACAGCCACAGCGTGATCTGCAGGTTGAAGCGAAGGGCCTGGTGCGGATGAAGGATCAGCAGAACCGTGGTGATGACACTGCCGATTTCGACCACGAACATGACCGGATTGCCCATCATGTTGCGTGGGTTCAGCTTCAGCAGTGAACTCCAGGCTGCGCCGCGAACCAGCTTTGGATCCCAGATGGATTTTCGATGGCTTGCCATAGTTTTCCTAAAAAGTCTTTCCAACGTGCAACAGCAGGTGTTCGAGAATGGGCCCCAGGCTCAACGCCGGGAAAAATGTCAGCGCGCCCAGAATTAAGATCACGCTGATCAGCAGGAACGTGAATAAAGGCGTCGTGACCGGGAACGTTCCTACGGACGGCGGAACGTATTTCTTCTGCGCGAGATTGCCGGCAATCGCCAGCATGGGAATGATCATGAAGAAGCGTCCGATCAAGGTAGTAATTCCGGTCGCAGTGTCGTACCAGAGCGTATTGGGCGTGAGCCCGGCGAAAGCGGAGCCATTGTTTCCCGCCGCAGAGA
>Ga0209166_10003131_pt1 | contig 12116 bp, 8 predicted proteins | sample Coa_R1_3_FD_187151 | JGI IMG/M metagenome (GOLD analysis project Ga0209166, IMG submission 187151) | Surface soil microbial communities from Centralia Pennsylvania, which are recovering from an underground coalmine fire - Coalmine... | ecosystem: Environmental > Terrestrial > Soil > Unclassified... | reverse complement strand
GTCTGGACGAGCTTCACTTGGCGGAGATGCTCCGCCAGGAACCGCTGCTCACCCAGTCCCTCGCCCGGTTGCGCAGGTTGCAGCCGGGCGCCGACCACGACCCCTAGGTCCCGGAGCGCCCTTAACAGCGACGCGCGAGTCAGACACAAGGGTCGGCGAGCCCCTCTTTCGGAGACCGCATGCCTCTACGCCTCGCCGGCCGCCATGTCGCCGTTCTGATGGGGGGGCTGTCGGCCGAGCGCGAGGTGAGCCTGGTGTCGGGCGCGGCCTGCGCCGAGGCGCTGGAACGGCTGGGCGCGCGGGTGACGCGGGTCGACGCCGGGCGCGATCTGGCGGCGGTCCTCACCGCCCTGGGTCCCGATGTCTGCTTCAACGCCCTGCACGGCGCGTGGGGAGAGGACGGTTGCGTCCAGGGGGTGCTGGAGACGCTGGACCTGCCCTACACACACTCCGGCGTCCTGGCCTCGGCGCTCGCCATGGACAAGGCCAAGGCCAAGGCCGTGCTGGCGGCCGCCGGGGTCCGGGTCCCGGGCGGCGGTCTCTTCAGCCGCTTCGACGCCGGGCGCCGGCACGTGCTCCCCCCGCCCTACGTGGTCAAGCCGAACGCCGAGGGCTCGTCGGTGGGGGTGTTTAGGGTGTTCGAAGGGGCGAACGCTCCGCCCGAGGCGCTCCTCTCTCCCGAATGGGTGTTCGGCGACGAGGTGATGGTCGAACCCTATGTGCCCGGCCTCGAGTTGTCGGTGGCGGTGCTGGGCGGCAAGCCCCTGATGGTCACCGAGATCGAGGCGGCCACCGGGTTCTACGACTACGAGGCCAAGTACAGCGAGGGCGGGTCGCGGCATATCGTGCCGGCGCGCATCCCCGCCGCGGCGACCGAACTGGCCAAGGCCCAGGCGGCGGCGGCGCACGCGGCGCTCGGCTGTCGCGGACTGACGCGCAGCGATCTGCGTTATGACGACATTAACGACATCCTGGTCTTGTTGGAGGTCAATACCCAACCCGGGATGACGCCGACGTCGCTAGCGCCGGAGCAGGCGGCGCTCGTCGGTTTCGATTTTGATGACCTGGTCTTGTGGATCACGGAGGACGGCTATGGCCGCCGCGACGCTGAGGGATCGGCGGGCTGACGCGAAGTCGCGGGCCAAGGGGTCTGCCGACCGCGCGCGTCCGCGCGTCTCGCGCGCCGCCGGCCCGGCGACCTCGAAGTTGAAGGCCGCCCAGGGCGTCCGCCTCGGGGCGTCCGCGGCGCTGGCCGCGGCGGCGATGCTGGCGGCGCTGATCCTGGTGGCGGCATTGGCGACCGACGGGCGCGCGGGCCAGGTCGTCGACGGGGCCGAGCGCCTCGCGGCGGGCGCCGCCGACCTGGCGAACACGGGCCGCGGTCTCGCGGCCGAGCGCTTCGCTGGCCTCGGTTTCCGCGTCTCTGAGGTGCATCTGCAGGGCGCCTCGCCGGCCTCGCAGAAGGAGATCCTGCGGGCGGCCGCCATCGCGCCGGGTGTTCCCATCCTGGGCCTCGACCTGGGCGCCATCCGCACCCGCGTCGAGCAGGTGGCCTGGGTGGACCACGCGCGGGTCATCCGCCTGCTCCCCGACACACTCGTGATTGCGGTGCAGGAGCGGCCGCTGATGGCGCTCTGGCAGCACCAGGGCCGCGTGGATGTGATCGCTTCCGACGGTCGGGTGGACCCCACCGTGGATCCCCGGCGCTTCGCGACGCTCCCCCGCATCATCGGGCCCGGCGCAAACACCGAGGCGGCGAAGCTGCTCCCGATGCTGTCGCATCGGCCCCGGCTGATGGCGCGCCTGCGGGCGATCAGGCGGGTGGACCAGAGACGCTGGGACCTGCTCACGTCGGACGGCGGGACGATCCTGCTGCCCGCCGCGGACGAAGCCACCGCCCTCGACCGGCTCGATCGCCTCGATCGCGATTCGCGCATCCTCGAGCTGGGGCTGGCGCGGATCGACCTGCGCAATCCAGGGTTCGTCGTGGCCCGGCCGGGCAACCAGGCGGCGCCCGCGGCGGCCGCGGCCGCCGGGTCGGCGCCGACCGAATCGCGGGACTGAGATGACTGAATCGGAATACGTTGTGATGGGGTGCGACACATGCAGGCTGTGATGGAACGTGGCGCGGCGCCGGGGTCGGGGCGGCGCGAGGGCCGGGACGGGCTGAAACTGACCCTCGGGCGCTCGCCGGTGTTCGCCGCGGTGGACCTGGGCGCCTCGAAGGTGGCCTGCTTCATCCTGAAGTCGGATGGCATCCGGCGGGCCGACCGCACCCTGACCACCGCCGGCGTCGGCTATGTGCAGTCGCGCGGGGTGCGCGGGGGCGCCATCGTCGACGTCGGCGAGGCCTCCCTCGCCATCGGCCAGGCGGTGGAGCGGGCCGAGGCCATGGCGGGGCTCGATATCAACGGGGTCACCATCGTCACCGCCTGCGGCCAACTGGCCAGCCATCGGGTCAACGCCAAGGTGGCGGTGGGCGGGCGGCCGATCACCGACGCCGATCAGGGCCGGGCGGTGGCCCAGGCGATGGCCGGCCTGCGGCTGACGCGCCGCAAGGCGATCCACATGCGCCCGATCACCTGGTCCGTCGATGGCCTCGGCCATGTCCAGGACCCCCGCGGGATGTCCGGCAGGGCCCTTGGGCTGGAGATGCTGGTGGTGTCGATGAAGGAGGGCGTGCACCAGACCGTCGCCCATTGCGTGGAGCGGGCCCACCTGCAGCTCGAGGGCGTCGTGGCCTCGCCTTACGCCTCGGCGCTGGCGGCGCTGGAACAGGACGAGATGGAGCTGGGCTCCATCTGCATCGACATGGGCGGCGGCTCGACCTCGGTGGCGGTGTTCGCCGGCGGCGCGCTGGTCCACGTCGACAGCCTCCCGGTCGGCGGCGCCCACGTGACCAAGGACGTCGCCCAGGGCCTCTCCACGTCTCTGGGGGGCGCCGAGCGGATCAAGACCCTGCATGGCTCGGCGATCGCCTCGGCCAACGAGGATCGCGAGATGATCGAGGCGCCGCCCCGGGGGGACGATCCGGGCGCCGGCCCGGTCACCGCGCCGCGCTCGATGCTCAAGGGCATCATCGCGCCGCGCGTCGAAGAGACGCTCGAGATCCTCAAGGAGCGCCTTAAGGCGGCCGGCGCGCTGGAGCTCGGCGCGGGGATCGTCCTGATCGGCGGCGCCAGCCAGCTGGCCGGCGTGCGCGAGGTCGCCACGCGGGTCTTCGACCGCAACGTCCGCCTGGGCCGTCCCGCGCGCATTCCCCATCTCGCCGACGCGGCGGCGGGCCCGGGATTCTGCGCCGCCGCCGGCGTGCTGCAGCGGGCGGCGTTCGGTCCTCGCGACCTGGGGCGGCCCCTGACGCGCGCGACCGGGCGGCCGAACCGGCCGGTGGATCCCAACGCCAACATGGTGGTCAAGGCGGCGTCCTGGCTGCGGGATAATCTATGAAAGGGTTCCAACCGTTGCAGCAGAAACTTTTTCCGCTCCAGGACGAATTGGCCCACCTCGACACCAGGGCGACTCACCTTATGCAGTTAACGCAAGATTAAGGGTCGTGGATGCTCAATCAGCGCGCATCAAGCGATGCGTTCCTGAGGGCGGGCAGGTTCTGAGTCACCACGTAACGGAGGCCGCGGCGGTACAATGACATTCAAGGTTTTCGCTCCCCAGACGAAGGAATTGAAGCCCCGGATCGTGGTGTTCGGTGTCGGCGGCGCCGGGGGCAACGCCGTCAACAACATGATCGAGGCCGGGCTCGAGGGGGTCGAGTTCGTGGTCGCCAATACCGACTCGCAACAACTCGCGTTCTCGAAGACCGAGCGGCGCATCCAGCTGGGCGTCAATGTCACCCAGGGCCTGGGCGCGGGCGCTCACCCCGAGGTCGGGATGTCCGCAGCCGAGGAATCCGCGGCCGAGATCGGCGAGTACCTTGACGGCGCCCACATGGTCTTCATCACCGCCGGCATGGGTGGCGGCACCGGCACCGGCGCGGGCCCGATCATCGCGAAGTGCGCCCGCGAGCGGGGCATCCTGACGGTTGGCGTGGTCACCAAGCCCTTCCACTTCGAGGGTCGCCACCGCATGCGGCTGGCCGATTCGGGCATCGCCGAACTGCAGCGCTACGTCGACACCCTGATCGTCATCCCCAACCAGAACCTGTTCCGCGTCGCCAACGAGCGGACGACCTTCTCGCAGGCGTTCGCCATGGCCGATCAGGTGCTGCACGCGGGTGTCCGCTCGATCACCGACCTCATGGTCCTGCCCGGCCTGATCAATCTCGACTTCGCCGACGTCCGCACGGTGATGACCGAGATGGGCAAGGCGATGATGGGCACCGGCGAAGCCAGCGGCGAGGGCCGGGCCCTGATGGCCGCCGAGAACGCCATCCAGAATCCGCTGCTCGATGAAGTGACCCTCAAGGGCGCCAAGGCGGTGCTGGTGAACATCACCGGCGGCCTCGACATGACACTCCTGGAGGTCGACGAGGCGGCCAACGCCATTTCCGGCCAAGTGGATCCGGAAGCCAACATCATCTTCGGGGCGGCCTTCGACCCCACGCTGGACGGTCTCGTGCGGGTGTCGGTGGTGGCGACCGGCATGGACGGCGCCTCGATCGCCGCCATCGAGCCCTACGAGGAGCCGCGCGCCAGGCCCGCGAGGGCGGCCGCGCCGCTGATGACCGAGCCCGAGCCCGAGCCTGCCTACGCTCAGGCGCCCGCTCCGGTCCGCGAGCTCGAGCCCGCGCTGGCGGTGGCGGCGAGCACGATCGCGCCGCCGGAGCTGGCGGTCGCGGCGGCGGCCGGGACGGAACCGGCTTCCGCCGCCGAGGCGGCGCTGCTGTTCGACGCCCCGCTCGCGCCCCGGCCGGTCCAGCCGGCCGGCTCCACGGTCAAGCGGATCGTCGATCCAATGGCCGCCGAAGCGGAGGACGAGCCTTTGTTCGGGCCGGCGATGTTCCCGGACGACCGGCGCCAGAAGCCGGGCTTCCTGAGCCTGTTCGGTCGTGGCCGGCAGGCCTCCTCGCGCCCCTCCGCGCCGCGCGCGGGATCGGGGGCCCAGCCGGCCCTCGAAGCGCTGGACGACCACGACATCGAGGGCGCCGAGGAACTCGAGATTCCGTCCTTCCTCCGCCGCCTCGCCAACTGAACGTCTGATTGTCTGTAGACTGATGTTTTGGGGGTCGATTCGCGGTCGCCGAATCGACCCTCGGCCGTTCCCGGGCGCCCCCAACGCACGGCGTATGATTCGGTTCCGGATTCAGCCACAAACTCTTGAATTCTAAGGCCGTCGCGCCCGATACAGTGGGAAACAGGAGTTGTGTTGCGACGCCGGCGCGAGGGCCGTATCTGGCGACGATCACGATAGAGGCCGCCGCCGCCCGCTATGACAGGAACCCGACATTGACGTCGCCCTTACAGCATACCGTCAACGCCCCGGTTCGTTTCGCGGGACTCGGCGTCCACAGCGGCCAGAGCGTCAATGTGACGATCTCGCCGGCGGCCGTCGACGCGGGCATCGCCTTTCTGCGCACCGACATCGCCGACAGGGACCCGCGCATTCCCGCCCGGGCGGACAGAGTGGTCGACACCCGGCTCGGGACCGTGATCGCCAATGACGACGAGGTGAGGGTCGCGACGATCGAACACCTGATGGCGGCGTTCTGCGGCCTCGGCGTCGACAACGCGGTAGTGTGCCTGGACGCGCCGGAAATGCCGATCATGGACGGCTCCTGCGAGCCGTTCGTGAAGCTCCTCGATGGCGCCGGTCGCCGGCCCCAGCAGGCGCGTCGGCGATTCATCGAGATCCTCGAGCCGATCGAGGTCACCGACGGCGACAAGCGCGCGGCGCTGCGCCCCGCGGAGGGTTTCGAGGTGGCCTTCGAGATCGCCTTCGAGGCCGCCGTCATCGGCCGCCAGAGCATCGAGACGGCGATCGACGAGGATGTCTTCCGGCGGGAGTTCGCCGACAGCCGGACCTTCGGCTTCCTGCACGAGGTGGAGGCCCTGCGCGCGCTCGGCTTGGCCCGCGGCGGCTCGCTCGACAACGTCGTGGTCATCGACGGCGGCGCCGTGCTCAACCCCAAGGGCCTGCGCCGCCCCGACGAGTTCGTGCGTCACAAGGCCCTGGATGCTATCGGCGATCTCTACCTTCTGGGCGCGCCGCTCATCGGCCGCTACGAGGGGACCTATTCCGGACATGCCCTCAACAACGCTCTGGCGCGCGCCGTCCTGGCGCGTCCGTCGGCCTGGCGCGTCGCCTCGGGCCCGGTCAACCTGGCGCGCGCGGTCTGACCGGTCAGGCGGACGTCGGAATATTGGCGGATATCGGCGGCTGGTGTTAGAAGCCCCTGGGTTGGCGCGGGACGCCCCTATGCTTTGAGGTATCCGTTCGTGCTGTTCAAACCCACGGCCAGGAGCGCCATCGCGCTGGCGCTGATCGCCGCCGTCGCCCTCGCCGGCTGCTCGGCGTTCAAGAAGAAAAAGCCGACCCTGGCCTATGAGGAACGCCCGGTGGAGCTGCTGTTCTCCGTCGGCGCCACCGATCTCGACAAGCACCAGTGGAACGATGCGGTGAACTATTTCCGCGAGGTGGAACGCCAGCACCCCTACTCGGAGTGGTCGCGGCGGGCGATCCTGATGACCGCCTACGCCCACTACGAGGCCAACAACTACGCCGAGGCGATCGCCGACTCCGACCGCTTCATCACCCTCTATCCCGGCAACGTCGCCACCCCCTACGCCTACTATCTCAAGTCGATTTGCTACTTCGAACAGATCGTCGACGTCGGCCGCGACCAGGCGTCCACCGAGCAGGCGCAGCAGGCGCTTGGCGAGCTCATCAAGCGCTACCCGAAGACGGAATACGCCGTCGACGCCCGCCTCAAGCTCGACATGGTCCAGGACCAGCTGGCCGGCAAGGAAATGACCATCGGCCGCTACTATCTCCGCGCCGGCGATCCGATCGCGGCCATAGGCCGTTTCCGCAACGTCATCTCCCGCTACCAGACGACCTCGCACGCGCCGGAGGCCCTCTATCGCCTCGTGGAAGCCTATCTGACGGTCGGGCTGGTGGATGAGGCCCGCAAGAACGGTGCCGTGCTCGGCTACAACTATCCGGGCGATATCTGGTACCGCGACGCCTACAACCTGCTGACGTCCCGCGGCATGCGGCCGTCGATCAGGCCGGTGGGCAGCGGCGCGACGCTGCCGCATCTGTTCTTCCTGCCGCGCCGCAAGTCCTCCCCGGCCATCGCGCCGCCGCCCGTGGAGGAGCCCGCCGCTCCGGTCGTCGCCCAGGCGGACACCACCAAGCCGGACGCCGCCAGCGCGGACGCCGCCAAGACCGATACCGCCCCGGCGGGGTCCGTCCAGGCCGCGGCGTCCCCCGGGAAGGCGAAGCCGGCGAAGAAGGGCGACTTCATCCACGGCGTCCTGGGACTTTGAAGCCGGAGGATTCTCGGTCATCCTCGCGGCCATGCTGATCGGCCTGGCCATCCGCGACATCGTGCTGATCGAGAGCCTGGATCTGGCTTTCGGCCCGGGCCTGACGGCGCTCACCGGCGAGACCGGCGCCGGCAAGTCGATCATCCTGGACGCCCTTGGACTGGCCGCCGGCGCGCGCGCCGAGGCCTCGCTCGTCCGCCACGGCGCGGCGCAGGCGGTGGCCACCGCGATCTTCGCGCCCGGCCCCGAATCGGCGGTGTGGTCCTACCTGGAGGACAAGGGGCTCACGTATGTCCTGGACGAGGATCTGGTGCTGCGGCGGGTGCTGGGGGCCGATGGCCGGTCCCGAGCCTTCGTCAACGACCAGCCGACCGGCGTCGGCGTCCTGCGCGACCTCGGCGGCCTGCTGATCGAGGTCCATGGCCAGCACGAGACGGTGGGGCTGCTGGACGCACGCACCCACCTGCCGCTGCTCGACCGCTTCGGCGCCTGCGAGGGCGCCGTGCAGGCCTGCCTGGAGACATGGAGCGTCTGGCGCGCGGCGCGCGAAGAGGCGCGGAGCCTGAAGGGCGATCGCGATCGGCTGGCCGACGAGGCCGACGAACTCACCGTCCGCCTGGCCGAGCTCGACCGACTCTCTCCGAGCGAAGGCGAGGCGCGGCGTCTCGCCGAAGAACGCGCGGTGCTGGGGGCGGCCGAGAAGACCCTGGCCGAGATCGCCGCGGCGCGCGACCACGTGGACGGCGAGGCGGCGGCCGGGCGGCTCGGCCAGGCTTACCGGGCGCTGGAGCGGGCGCGGCAGCGGGCCACGGGGGCGGGCGTCGACGCCGATTCGCCGACCGTCCAGCTGATCGTGCTGGCGAGCGAGGCGGTCGATCGGGCGATGGTCGAGGCGGCGGACGCGGCGGCCGCCATCGACGCGGCCGCAGCGGCGTTCGACGTCGAGCCCGAGCGGCTGGAGCGGGCGGAGGAGCGGCTCTTCGCCCTGCGCGCCGTGGCGCGAAAGCTGGGGGTGGACGCCGACGACCTGCCGGCCGCCCGCGCGGACATCGCCCGGCGCCTGCTGGCCATGGAGAACGCCGACGAGGCGATCGCGGCGGCCGAGGCCCGCGTGGCGCAAGCCAGGTCCGCCTACCTGGCCGCCGCCCAGGCCCTCACCGCCGCGCGCCGGGCGGCTGGGGACCGGCTGGCGGCCGCCGTGAAGGCTGAACTGGCGCCGCTCAAGCTGGAGAAGGCGCGTTTCCAGGTGGCGGTCGAGCCGTTGGAAGAGGACCGCGCCGGCCCCACCGGCGCCGACAAGGTGGAATTCCAGGTTTCGACGCTGCCCGGCGCCCCTTTCCAGGGTCTGGGCGCGATCGCCTCGGGCGGCGAGCTGGCCCGCTTCGCCCTGGCGCTCAAGGCCTCGCTGGCGGGGCGCGGCCTCGGCCCCCAGCCGCTGATGATCTTCGACGAGGTCGACCAGGGCGTGGGCGGCGCGGTGGCCGACGCCGTGGGCCTGCGCCTGCGCAAGCTTTCGCGCGGCGCCCAGGTGCTGGCGGTGACCCACAGCCCGCAGGTGGCGGCCCGGGCCGACGCCCACTGGCGCGTTCGCAAGGCCGGCGAGGGCGAGCGGCTGCACGCCGCCGTCGATGTCCTGGTCTCGGCCGCCCGCGAGGAGGAGATCGCCCGCATGCTGTCGGGAGCCACCGTCACCGACGCCGCGCGGGCGGCGGCGCGGGCCCTGATGCATGCCTGAAGCCAGGCCTGTCGCGGAACTGGACGAGGCCGCCGCGCTGGAGGCGCTCACGCGGCTGGCCGACGAGCTGGCCGCCCATGACATCCGCTACTTCCAGGACGACGCGCCGACGATCTCGGATGCGGAGTATGACTCGCTCAAGCGCCGCAACGCCGAGATCGAGGCGCGCTTCCCTCACCTCGTCCGCGACAACTCCCCCTCCCTGCGCGTTGGGGCCAGGCGCTCGGAGAGCTTCGCGGCGGTCACGCACGGCGTGCCCATGCTGTCGCTGGACAACGCTTTTTCGGACGCGGACGCGGCGGAATTCGACGCCCGCGTGCGCCGCTTCCTGCGCCTGGGCGACGACACGGTCGCCTACACCGCCGAGCCCAAGATCGACGGGCTGTCGGCCTCGCTCCGCTACGAGGACGGGGTGTTGGTCCAGGGGGCCACGCGCGGCGACGGGCGAGTGGGCGAGGACGTCACCGCCAACCTGCGAACCATCGCCGAGATCCCCCATCGCCTGAAGGGGAAGGGCTGGCCGCGCGTGATCGAGGTGCGCGGCGAGGTCTATCTCGGCCACGAGGAGTTCGCCCAGCTGAACGCCGCCGCGGCGGCGGCCGGCGACAAGACCTACGCCAATCCCCGCAACGCCGCCGCCGGCTCCCTGCGGCAGATTGATTCGGCGATCACCGCCACCCGTCCCCTGCGCTTTTTCGCGTACGCCTGGGGCCTGGTGAGCGATCCCTTCGCCGCCACCCAGTGGGAGGCGCTGCAGGCGTTCCGGTCCTGGGGCTTCCGCCTCACGCCGAAGGCGCGACGGGTTGAGGGCGTGGGCGGACTGCTGGAGGCTTACGCGGCGATGGAGGCGGCTCGGCCGCGGCTCGGCTTCGACATCGACGGCGTCGTCTACAAGGTCGATCGCCTGGACTGGCAGGAGCGCCTGGGCTTCGTCTCCCGCTCGCCGCGCTGGGCGGTGGCCCGCAAGTTCCCCGCCGAGCAGGCGCGCACCGTCCTCGAGGCGATCGACATCCAGGTTGGCCGCACCGGCGCGGTGACCCCGGTGGCGAGGCTGAAGCCGGTCACCGTCGGCGGCGTGGTGGTGGTCAACGCCACCCTGCACAACGCCGACGAGATCGCCCGCAAGGACGTGCGCGTCGGCGACACGGTGGTCGTGCAGCGGGCCGGCGACGTCATCCCCCAGATCGTCGAGGTGGTGCTGGACGAGCGGCCGGCCGCCTCCCAGCCCTTCGAATTCCCGACCCACTGCCCATGCCCCCTGGCGACGCCCCTGGCGCGCGAGACCACCACGGCCGGCGTGGAGACCGTCGTGCGCCGCTGCACCGGCGAGTTCGCCTGCCCCTTCCAGCGTATCGAGCACCTCAAGCACTTCGTCTCCCGCCGCGCCTTCGACATCGAGGGGCTGGGCGAGAAGCAGCTGACGGCATTCTTCGAGGAAGGCCTGATCCGCGAGCCGGCCGACATCTTCCGCCTGGCGCGCGACGACGCCGCCCTGGCCGCCCTGCGCGAGCGCGACCGCTACGGCGAGACCTCGGTGCGCAACCTCAAGGCCGCCATCGAGTCGCGCCGGACGATCGCGCTGGACCGCTTCATCTACGCGCTCGGCGTCCGCCACGTGGGCGAGACAACGGCGCTCGTTTTGGCGCGCGGCTACGGTGACGCCGAGGCCTTCCTCGCCGCCATGGACAAGGTCGCGGGCCGTGATCCCGAGGCGATGGCGGAGCTCGACGCGTTCGACCAGATCGGCGGGGCGGTGATCGAGGCCGCCGCCGCCTACTTCGGCGAGGACCACAACCGGCGGATCGTCCAGGACCTCAAGGGCCAGCTGCTCATCCAGCCCGCCGAGCGCCCGAAGACCGACACCGCCGTCGCCGGCAAGACCGTGGTCTTCACCGGCTCCCTGGAGCGCATGACCCGCGAGGAGGCCAAGGCCAAGGCCGAGTCCCTCGGCGCCAAGGTCGCCTCCTCGGTCTCCAAGAAGACCGACATCGTCGTCGCCGGTCCCGGCGCGGGTTCCAAGCTGAAGACCGCCGCGGAACTGGGACTGACGGTGATGAGCGAAGAGGAGTGGCTGGCGTTGATCTCGTGAGCGTGGGAGGGTCGCGTGAGCGCTGCGGCCGGGGGGCCTGAGACTCGATGTTCCGACGATTGACCGCGATCCTCGCCGCCTGGGCGGCGCTGACGGGCGCCTCGCAGGCGGCGTGCCAACTGCACCTCGTCGCCGATTTCAAGGTCACCCTTCAGGACTCGTCGCCGCTGATCGACGCGAAGATCAACGGCGAAGTCGTCAGGATGATCGCCGACAGCGGGGCCTTTTATAGCTCCCTATCGCAAGGCGCCGTCGCCCAGTTCAAGCTGCAGCAACAGCCCGGCAACCCATATATGTATACCGTCGGCATCGGCGGCATGCAGTCGATCTCGATAGCTAAAGTGAAGTCATTCACGATCGCTGATCAAACTCTCTCGAATCAAGTATTTCTTGTCACGGACAACGAGGTCGGGGCCGGCGTAGCGGGTCTGATGGGCGAGAACATTCTGGGACTGGTGGACGCCTACTACGATCTGCCCGACGGGGCCATCAAGATGGTGAAGCCGACCGGATGTGGCGATCGCCCGTTCGTTCTCTGGGACGCGTCGCGGCCATACTCGATTGTTCCCCTCGCGCGGCACGAGGGACCGTTCAGAGAGATCGAGGTCGAAGCCTTCGTCAACGGCAAGCGCATCCGGGTCGAACTGGACACCGGCGCATCGGCCTCCATGCTGTCCGTGGATGCGGCCCGCCGCGCCGGCCTGAACCTCGATGACCCGAGCGCCACCAACGGCGGGGTCCATCGCGGAATCGGTCGCCGGATGGTTTCCACGTCGATCGTTCCCGTCGAGAGTTTCAAGATCGGCGATGAGGAGGTGCGGCACACCCGCCTGCGTGTCGCGCCCATCTT
>Ga0209166_10003130_pt1 | contig 12118 bp, 9 predicted proteins | sample Coa_R1_3_FD_187151 | JGI IMG/M metagenome (GOLD analysis project Ga0209166, IMG submission 187151) | Surface soil microbial communities from Centralia Pennsylvania, which are recovering from an underground coalmine fire - Coalmine... | ecosystem: Environmental > Terrestrial > Soil > Unclassified... | reverse complement strand
GGTCGCTCGCGGCAGCGGGGTCGCCGGGCCCGTACGGCGAGATGCCGGTCGCGGCGCGTCGAAGCGCGACGAACGGGGCCTCGCCACCGAGCCTGGTGGCAAGGCTGTCCGCGAATGCCCACGAGGCCGCGTATGCCCAGCCGTCGGCCGAGCCGCCCGCTGGCGTGCCCTGGTCAGCCACCGTCACGCCCCACGCGTCGAGCGGGAACGCCTCGGCCTTCAGCGCGGTAGCCTGCGCGGCCGGCTGGTATGGGAGCTTCACCTTCAGGCCCGGCGCCACACGGGCAGCGGCCAGGGAAGCGAGACCCTCGCGGATCCAGCGCGAGGAGACCACGTCGCCCGCGATCCACACGTGGGCGAGCTGGTGGACGAGCGTGAAGGGCGGCGCGTTGAAGGCCACGCCGACGTCCCGGGCGCCGAGCGTCGACTCGGCGAACGGGTCGAGGCCTGCCGGCGCTGTCTCGGTGAGGACCAACGGCCCGCCGGCGGTGTACGGCAGCCCGATGACCTCCTGGAGCCTGGGCAGTGCCGCTGCCGCCAGCTCGAGGGTCCGCTGCCCCCACGCCGTATCGTCGCTCCAGGCCCGCACCTGCAGGTCGACCGTGCCGCCGCCCAGCGGCACGCTGCGGGTGACGCTGGCGTAGTCCGGCGGCTCGGCGGCGGTCACGAGCGCCCGCCAGCGAGCTGGGTCGCTGATCCGGCCGCTCGAAAGCCTGGTGCCGAGCTTCGAGGAGGTCGAGGCCATCGTCGCGCCGGTCACCTGGGTCGAGAAGCCGCTCGGCACCTGGACGGTCGCCGAGCCATCGGTGCCGAACGCCCACACCGGCAGGACCACCATGGATGGACGCACGCGGACGCCGGGCGCGGCGCCATCGGCCAGGCGATACGAGAGGGTGAAGCTCGTCGAGCGCCGATAGCGGAGCGCCGACCGGAGCCGCACGGTGGCCAGCGTCCGGCTGGCGCTCGGGGCGACCGTCACCCCCAGCGCGCCGCTCCCATCCCGCGCGGCAACACGGCTGGCCCCGCCCTGGAGCGAGATCGGGATGCTGCGATAGAGGCTGAAGACGCCCGGCACATCCGGTGTCGTGTTCGTGAACGTCACCCCGACGGTCACCGTCACCCTGTGTCCCATCGGATCGACCTGGTAGGCGGCGGCGGTGCGCATCGTGAATGGCTGCGCGGCCTGGGCAGAGCCGGGAAACGCCGCAGCTGCTCCCACCACGGCGAGCAGGCAGGCGAGCGCGGCCCGGGATCTCATCGGGCGGGACGGAGGAGTCGCGCCAGCAGGCCACGCCGCCTGGGCCGCGCGATCGGCGGCTCCCAGGCGGGCATCTCGCCCTCGAGCTCGTCGCGCCAGGCGGCCAGCAGTCCCCGGTTGCGGCCGATGCGGCCGTTCCAGTCGGGAAGCGAGCCGCGGTCGGCCACGGCGGCGGCCGTCTCCTCCAGCAGGCGGTCGGCCACGATCGTGAGCCGCACGAGGCCGCGGGCGAGCTCGTCGCGGGTGGCAGCGGCGACGGGGAGCTCGCTCATCAGCATCGGCCGCTCGTCATCGGTCATCGCGAACTTCACGAACGGGTACTCGAAGTTGGCCAGCAGCATCTGGTGAAAGACACGTTTTGGGATCTCCATCGCCTCGAGGCCGTAGTAGGCCCACAGGGCGAGCCCCACGCCCTCGATCCAGGCCACCGTCACCCGCAGGTCGAAACGTCGTTCCCCATCGAGCACGACGTCCCGGCTGATCGCCGCGTCGCCGGGGCCACCGGTGGCACCGACCACCTCGAGTCCCAGCCTCTCGAGCCAGGCGTCGAGCGGTGGGACAGCGTCCGTCCCCGTCGCGACCGAGATCACCGGGGATGGCTGGCGGGAGGCTCCGCGCCGCGGGTAACCGTCTCGCCCGAACGGATCACTCGCCGGCGACCGAAGTCAGCGGCACGAACCCGTGGGTCGATCCGGCAGTTTCGTCCGATCACCCGCCCCGGCGGCACCGTCGCGTGCTTGCCGACCAGGGTCAGGCCGGCGTACAGCCGTTCGGGCTCTGTCCGGTTCGGGCGGAGGTCGTCGCCCGCGCCGACCACCGTCCCGCGCCCGATCTCGCAGTCCTTGTCGACGATCGCCCGATCGAGGGTCGCTCCCTGGCGGACGATCGTGTCGAACATGACGATCGAGTCGCGCACCACCGCGCCCGCTTCGATCACCACGCCGGGCGAGAGGACGCTGTGCGAGACGCTGCCGTGGATCACGCAACCGTGGCTGATCATGCTGCGTTCGACGCGCGCATCCGGACCGATGAGCGCCGGGGCGCGCTCTTCGCTCTTGGTGTAGATCAACCACGGGCGGTCATAGAGGTTGATCCCTGGGTGGTCCGAGAGCAGGTCGAGGTTCGCCCGCCAGTAGCTCTCGATGGTGCCCACGTCCTCCCAGTAGCCGCCGTACTCGTACGCGAAGACCCGGCAGCCGGTGTTGACCATGGCGGGCAGGACGTCGCGGCCGAAGTCGATCCGTTCAGGTCGCAGCTCCTCGACGAGGGCGCGACGCGAGAAGACATAGACCCCCATGCTCACCAGGTTGGACGGGGGGTTGGGCGGCTTCTCGATGAAGTCGGTCACCCGCCCGTCGGCAGCGACGTCGAGGATCCCGAAGCGGTGGGCCTCCTCGATCGGCACGGTCCGCACGGCGACGGTGACATCCGCCTGGCGGGCGCGGTGGAGCTCGAGGAAGGGGCGGTAGTCCATCTTGTAGATGTGATCCCCCGCCAGGACGAGCACGTCGTCCACCTCGCGGTCGGTGATGAACTCCAGGTTCTGGAGCACGGCGTCGGCCGTGCCGCGGTACCAGTCGCGCGCTCGTCCGCGGCCGATGTACGGCTGCAGCAGGCTCACGCCGCCGCGCGAACGGTCGAGGTCCCACGGTCGCCCGACGCCGATGTGGTCGATGAGCGAGCGGGGCGCGTACTGGGTCAGGACCGCCACGTCGGTGAGGCCCGAGTTCACCGCGTTGGAGAGCGCGAAGTCGATGATCCGGTACTTGCCGCCGAACGGCACGCCCGGCTTGGCCCGCACCTGCGACAGGATCGAGAGTCGCTCACCCTCGCCACCGGCCAGGATCAGCGTCAGCACGGACGGCACCCGGGGATTCTACGGCGCGCCGCAGCATCCTCCCGAACGCGCAGTTCGGTCAGCGGCGCCCGCGTCGACGCCGCCGCCGGAAGAGGCGGGTTGCGTAGGGAATGGCGCCGGCGAGCGCGGGGGTGGCGAAGATCGCGATCGTGATCGGTACCTGCGGCGGCGACCCGCCACCGCCGCCCGTCACCACTGCCGGCGAGGGAGCCGACGAGCAATCCTTCGGCTTGCAGCGCGGCCCCGGGCCGCCCCCGCCTGCGCTCGCGCTCGGCGACGGGGTCGCGCTTGGCGTGGGTGTCGCGACCCTCGTCCCGCACAGGGCCGGGAAGCCGCGCTCGCCGGGGATGGGCGCGATCGGGAACTGGACCTTGAGCGGGTCGGTGGGGTTCTGGATGTTCCCCTTGCCCCCGAACTGCCCGTTCACCACGCGGTCCTCGAAGACCTTCGCGGCCGCGACCCAGGCCGCGGGACGGCCCTGCTCGCTCACGAACTTCGGGAGATCCAGGCAGCCGTTCACCCAGGAGTCATCGGCGCCCGGCTGGGTCCCGTCCAGGAAGGGTGACTCGACCGTCCGGCCGCAGCTCGGGCTCGGGGCGAGGCCCGTCCAGCGGCAGACGGGAACCATCGTCACGCCATTGGGCCGGGGGAAGTCGGTGAGCGGGACCTTCTTGTGGTTGTTCCAGTCCCACGGCTTGTTCACGGCGATGTCCATGAAGTCGTGCCACAGGTAGAGCGGTCCGGTGGCGGCGAAGACGTTGTTCGCCATCGGCTGCTGGTTGTTGTTCCCCATCCAGACGCCGGTCACGAGGCTGTCCGGCACGTAGCCGAAGGTGGTGATGTCCTTGAAGTCGTTCGTCGTCCCGGTCTTGACGCCGGCGTGGCGGCGGGTACCGGAGGTCGGCCGGCCGTATACGTCGGAGAGCTCGGACGGACTGCCCCAGTAGATATTCCGCGAAGGGTCGGTGTTGGCCTCGAGGATCCAGTGGGTGAGATAGGCCTCCGCCGGGGTCACCGGCTTGAGCGGCTGCGGTGCGTTGTCGTCGATCGAGTAGATGAGGCGCCCGTTGCGATCCCGGATCTCGCGGATCGTGGTGGCCGGGTGGATGGTGCCCTGGTCGGCGAACATCTCGTACGCCTGGGTGGCCTGGGTCAGGTTCACCGGCACCGAGCCCAGGGTCAGGGTCAGGCCCGGGTTGAGATTCTTGAAATAGTCGTAGGAGCCGAGCCCCAGGCTCGCGGCGAAGTGCATCGTGACGTCGGGGGAGACGAGGTACTGGATCTGCACCGATGGCACGTTCAGCGAGTAGTGCAGCGCGTCCATAGCGAGCAGTGGCCCGTGCTCATGCACGTCGGCGTTCTGCGGCACGTAGCCGCCGCCGAAATTCGTGGTCGTGTCGACCAGCATCGTGGCGGGCGTCGCCTTGCGGGCCTGGAAGGCGGACGTGTAGGTGATCGGCTTGAAGGCGGAGCCGATCTGGCGCCTGCCGAGGCCGGCCACGTCGAACTGGCCCTGCACGCGCGGATCCTTGCGGTTGTTGTAGTCGACGCTGCCGACGTAGGCGATGATCTCGCCGGTCTGCGAGTCGATCGCCACAAGCGCCGCGTTGTTGACGTTCTTGGCCTTGAGGTTCCCGACCCAGGTCGCGACGACCTTCTTGGCCTGCTGCTGGAGGCCGTAGTCCAGGGTCGTGATGACCCGGAAGCCGCCGGTGCGGAACTCCTGAGCCGGATCCTTGTAGCCCAGGTTGGCGAGAATCTGCTCCGCCTCGCCCGCGACCCGGAAGCTGAACTGCGGCTCCTTCAGGATGCTCGAGACCTGCGAGGGATGCATCTGCTGCCAGGTCGTGGCGACCGCCTTGTCATGCGCGGCCTTGGTGATGTCGCCATCGGCCAGCATCCGGTCGAGCACCTCGTTGCGACGGGCGATGGCCGGCGCCGCACCCTTGGGGTTCTGGTACGGGTCGTAGACCGTCGGCAGCTGGGGGATGCCGGCCAGGAAGGCGGCCTGGGCGAGGGTCAGCTTCTTGAGGTCGGTGAGGCCGAAGTAGTTGGCCGCGGCTGCCTTGATCCCGTACGAGCCGTTTCCGTAGAAGATGAGGTTCAGGTACGTCTCGAGGATCTTCTCCTTGCCGGCTCGGCCGGGGTAGGCGGCGGTCACCTGCAGGGCGAGGATGTTCTCCTTGATCTTGTCGACGTACGTGTGGCCGTTGAGGAAGGCCAGCTCGGGCGGCTTGCAGACATCGGCCTCCGATGCCGCCTGGGCCTGGGCCTGGGCCTGGGCCTGGGCCTGGGCCTGCGCGCTGGCGGCCGGCGTGGCGGACGGTGCCTGCGCCTGCGCCTGCTTGATCGACCCCGCGTACTTGATCACCTGCTGGGTGATGGTGGAGGCGCCCTGCACGATCGTCCCCGCAGACAGGTTGGCGAAGAACGCGCGGACTGTTGCCGCCACATCGATCCCGTTATTGGACCAGAACGTCTTGTCCTCCACGGCGACCGTGGCATCGATTACCGCCTTTGGGACCTCCTTGAAGGTCACCGACTCGCGGTTCTGGCATTCGAAGCGCGTGAGCAGGGTCTTGCCGCTGCGGTCGTAGACCAGGGTCGACTGCGGCAGCTGGATACCGTCGAGGATCGTCGGGGCGGGCAGGCCGGCCGCGAAGTAGTTGTAGGCCGCGACCATGGCGCCGCCGGTGCCCAGCACCGAGCCGCCGATGGTGAACACCACGACGACCAGCGCGCCGAGCAGGATGGTGGTCGCTCCCTGCCGTCGCCGCCCGCGAACCTTCGTGGTGCGGCGCATCATCAGCCGTTGCCTGCGCCGCTGCATCGCCGGGTGCATCGCGCGCTACGGTAGCAGGGGGATGAGCGGCGGTCGAATGCGCCTAGGGCCTCTACAGCGCCCCCTTCAGACGCCGTGTGCGGACCCGGATCCCTAGGGCAGGTAATTCCGCGGGTTGACCGGCTGATCGTCGAACATGACCTGGAAGTGGAGATGGCAGCCGGTCGCCCAGCCGGTGGCCCCTTCATAGCCGATCAGGTCGCCGGCGTGGACCTCCTGCCCGACCGAGACGATCTCGCGCGAGAGGTGCCAGTACCAGGTCTGCAGCCGTTGGCTGTGACCGATGATGACCCCGATGGCGGTGTCGCCATAGGCGGCGTCCGGACGACCATCGGCGAGCACGACGCCGTCCGCAGCCGCGTAGATCGGTCCGCCGCACATCGGCGTCAGGTAGGCGATGTCGAGCCCGGTGTGGAAGGTCTCGTAGATCGTGGGCCCGAACTCCTGAGTGACCACGAAGCCGCCGATGAGGGGCCATTCGAACCGGCCGTGGTAGGCGAGGTCGAGCTTGTCGGCCTCCGCCTTGAGCGAGGCGACGAGCGCCGCCTGGCCGGCGAGCGCCGCCTCCTGCTGGGCGATCTTGCGCTGGTAGCTGACCGCGCTGCGCTGCGCACTGGCCAGCTGGGCCAGCTGCTCGGCCTGCAGCTTGGCCAGCGCGGACTGCTTGACCGCGAGCGCCGTTCGCGCGGCGTCGAGCCGTTTCTGCTGGGCGTCGAGCGCGGCAGCGCGCGCATCGGCCTCGTGCTCGAGGTCGCTGAAGATCCGACGCCCATCGCGCAGCGTCGCCTGGCGAACGCGGAGCTGCTCCTGCGCGGATTGGATCGCCGCGGCCAGCAGCCGATCCTGGTCGCTCAGGGCGAGCATGTCCCCGAGCTCGGCCGCGACATCGGTGAACGACTGGGAGGAGAGGATGACCTCGAGGATCGAGACCCGGCTCTGGGTGTAGGCCTGGCGCAGGTGATCCTGAAGGAGCGCCTCGCGATCGCCGAGGTCCGCCTGGTTCTGCACGATCTCGACGGCGACGCGGTCGAGGTCACCCTTGAGATTGGCGAGCTGCGCGCGATCGGCGGCCAGCTCGTTGCGCGCCTGGTTGAGCTCGACGGTGAGCAACTGGATCTGCGCCGCGGCGTCCTCGATCGCGACGCCGACCGCGGCGAGGTCGCCGGAGATCCTGTCGAGGCTCGAGCCGAGCTGGCTCTGGGTGTCGAGCAGGGAGGTGAGCTGCGCCCGCTGGCGCTCGAGCTCGTTCTGCATCTGGCGCTGCTGGGCGATGGCGCCGTTGACGTCGGGATCGTCCGCGTGCGCGGGTCCCGCGGCGCGCGGCAGCAGGACCACCGCCAGCACGAGCGAGAGGGCCAGGACCGCACGACGGCGGACGGTCGACATACGCCTCCTACAGGTGGCCGATGAGTGACTCATCCGACCGCCCTGGGGCAGCAGCGCGGCGGAACGACCGATGAAACGGCCGCCGGGCACGGGGCGGAGTCGTCAGCATACAACCGCCCTTCAACCCCCCGGACCGCACCGGACTGCGCAGGGTCGGGTCAGGCGAAGACCAGGCCCGCCGTGACTCCCAACCGCGTTGGATCAATGACCAGGGCGACCACCAGGCCGGCCACCAGGAACGGGCCGAACGGGATGTAGCTGCGCAGACCGGCGCGGCGTGTCACCAGCAGCCCCAGCCCCACGACCGCGGAGAGCAGCGCGCCGAAGAAGACAGCGGTGAAGATCGTCGGCCAGCCGAGCATGAGGCCGATGGGCGCCACCAGGTAGATGTCTCCGAGCGCGATCCCGCCCCGGACGAGGAGGCCGGTGAGTCCCAGGAAGCCGATCGCCACTGCCGCGCCGATGGCGGCCTCGACCGGCGTGACGGCGGGATTGAACGGGACGAAGACGACCGCCCCGACGATGAGCGGATCGAGAACGAGGTGCGGGAGCCGACGCTGCTCCAGGTCGGTGGCGCTGAGGACGACCATGGGCGACAGCAGCAGGAGGTAGGCGAGCGTCGCCCAGGTGGGCAGCGCGGAACGCCACGCGACGGCCGCAGCCGCCACCCCCGCGACGAGCGCGAACAGGAGCGTGCGCACGCCGACCGACCGCCGCAGGGGCTCGTCGGGTGGCCAGACCGATGCCAGGCGCTCGGAGGCGGCCCCCAGCGCCGCGAAGACGAGTCCGGCCCCGAGGGCCAAGGGCGTCATTGCCGCCGCATGCTAGCGGCTGGCATGGGTCATGCGTTCCTGTGATGGGCAGGGCCGGGATACCGGCCAATGCAGACGGGAGGACGACTCGATGGACAAGGACCGTATCGGTGGTTCGATGAAAGAGGGCGTCGGCAAGGTCCAGGAGAGCTGGGGCGACGCGACCAACGACCCCGGGGCCGAGGCCAAGGGCAAGGAGCGCGAAGCCGAGGGCAAGCTCCAGCGCGGCTGGGGCGAGACCAAGGACAGGGTGCGCGACGTCGTCCGCGACGTCAGCGACGGCGCGGACGACGAGGGAAAGAGCTAGCCGGCTTCCCCTGGGAACTCGAGGGCGAGTCGGGCCAGCGTCGTCACGCCGGTCCCGAGCGCGCCCTTCGGGTTCCACGACTTGTCAGTGGTCAGGTAGGCCGAGCCAGCGATGTCGATGTGGACCCAGGGCATCGTGACGAAGTCGTGGATGAAGACGGCGCTCTTGATGAACGACCCCTCGCGGCTGCCCGAGTTGACGATGTCGGCATGGGCCGAGTCGAGCGAGGCACGATACTCGGTGGCAAGGGGCATCTCCCAGAACCACTCGCCGGTCGCGTCCGCGGCGGCCTGGACCGCCGCTCCCCAGTCGCGTGGCCTGGCGAAGTAGGCGCTGATCAGCTCGCCGAAGGCGGTCGCATGCGTGCCGGTCAGAGTGGCGATGTCGACCAGGTGAGTCGCGCCCTGGCGTTCCGCCCAGTGGAGCGCATCGATGAGGATCAGGCGTCCCTCGGCATCGGTGTTGATCACCTCGACGGTCTTGCCGTTCATGGCCTTGACGACGTCGCCCGGCCGTTGCGCGTTGGCGCCGGGCATGTTCTCGACCATCGGGGCGACCGCCATGAGCGGTATCTCGGGGGCAAGGCGGGCGACGATCCGGGCGGCGGCGATGACCGCGGCCGCCCCGGACTTGTCGTGCTTCATCTCCTCCATCCGCTCCGGCGCCTTGAGGCTGATCCCGCCCGAGTCGAAGCAGACCCCCTTGCCGACGATCGCCAGCCGACGATCCGGATGGCTCTCCCATCCGGGCAGCCTGATGGCGATGAGCCGCGGCGGGTGGGCGGCGCCCTGTCCGACGCCGAGCAGCGCGTTCATGCCCAGCGCCTGCATCTCGTCGACGTCGAGCACCTCGACGGTGCAGCCATCGGCCTCGAGGCTCCGCGCAACCTCGGCCATCCTTTCCGGGTAGAGGTCGTTTGACGCGCGGTTGGCGAGCGTCCGCCCGAACTCCACCCCCTCGGCCATGATCAGCGCACGGTCGAGGACAGCCTGCTCCGGGCCTCCGATCAGAATCAGCTCGTCGATCGATCGCAGCATCGCCGCGGTGTCGCGCACCCGACCGTAGATGCTCGTCGGTCGGTAGGTCCCCTGCAGCGCCCCCACCGCCGCCGCGGCGAACCCGTCCGCGTCCTCGCCATCACGCAGCCACAGGGCGAGCGAGCGAGCGCCTCTTCCCTGCAGGCGCCGGGTGGCGGTGGACCCGATGCGCCGCGCACGCCACGGCCCGCGACCACGGCGGACTCCGTTGACGATCAGGATCTTGTCGACCGGCAGCGATCCACCGTCGATGAGCGCGGTGTAGTTCTCGACGATGTTGAACTCCCCCCAGTCGATCGCGCCGCGAATCGCGCCACCGGACGCTGCGTCCAGCTCGGCCAGGTCGGCCGGAAACTCGCGGTCCTCGCGATAGAGAGGCACGGCCAGGACATCGGCCTGGATCGCCGAAGGGCTGCCGGAGTCGGCACGCACGCGCATGCGAAGCACTCTCCTCGTCGCTCGAAGTGATCCGGGCGGGCTGGTACGGGAGGTCGACGGCCCGGGTCAAGCGAGTATAGACGCGGCGACCTCCACCTCATTGACCTCGGCCAGCGCGGCGTCGACGGAGCGGAGGGCATCCGCCGCAGCCGCGAGCGGCACCGAGCTGACCGACCCACCTCCCTCGGCGACCGCGATCGCCAGCGCCAGGTCCGCGCGATGGGCCTGGGCGGCAGCCGCGCGGTACGCGGCCTCCGCGGCGCGCGCGGCGGCGAGGTCGCGGTCACGAACCGCCTCGGCGAGGGCGCGGATTGAGTTCGCAAGCTGCACCGTGGTGTCCATCCAGATCGGCAGGGTGTCCAGATTCCCGCGCCACGCTCGCACCAGGGACAGGGCCTCATCCGCCCCGTCCATCGCCTGCAGGGCGGTGACCGGCTTGCCGGCCTCGAGCGCCGCCAACGCCGCGCCGATGTCGTCGAGCGCCGCCTGGGTCGAGCGATGCATCGACCAGAACGCATCCGCGGCCGGCGCGCTGCCTCCCAGCTGCGCCCCGATCGAGCTCAGGGCACCCACCCCGAGGTCGAGCGACGGCGCCGACTGCGCCCCCCGGATGCTGAGATCCCCGGCGAGCCGCGCCAGCGCCTCGCGCGCCGCCGCCGCCAGTGGTTCCGCGGCCCCCATGCGCTGGCCGGCAACGGTCAGATGCGGGCCCGGCTGCTCGGCGGCCTGGACGGTGAGCGCAGCGCCGTCGCGCCCCTCGACCAGCGCCGCCTCCAGCGCCGCCTCCAGCGTCCTGAGGGCGTCGGCCGCCGCGTCGCGGTCGCGATGCGTGGCCGCCTCGACCTCGGCGGCGGCCCCCGGATCGGCGACCGTCGGTTCGGGCGAACGCTGGCTGAAGACGGCGCCCAGGAGCAGCGCGGCGGCCAGGCCGGCGGCCATCGGACGACCTATCATGCGGCGATGCTCCCGGCCGCTGGAACGAGCCCGGCGCTGCAGCGCCTGCCGAAGGCCGAACTGCACCTGCACCTCGACGGATCGCTCCGCCCCGAGACCGCAGTCGAGCTGGCCGCGGACGCTGGCATGGCCCTCACCCTCGACGAGGCGCGGAATCGGATGGTCGCTCCCGCTCGTTGCGGAAGCCAGGCGGCCCTGCTCACCTACTTCGATCTACCAATCGCGCTGCTCCAGACGCGGGCGGCTCTGCGTCGGGCGGCGGCCGAGCTGGTAGAGACGCTCGCCGGCGACGGGGTGACGTACGCCGAGGTCCGCTGGGCCCCGCGGCTGCACCTCGAACGCGGGCTCAGAGTCCGCGAGATCATCGAGGCGGTCATCGACGGCTGCAGCGATGGGGCCGCCGCCATCGGCCCGCGCTCCCCCACCATCGGCCTGATCGTCACCGCAATGCGTTCGCACCCACCCGGGGCGAATGTGCTGCTCGCGCGTGAGGCGGCCGGCATCGGGGCACCGGTGGTGGGCTTCGACCTCGCGGGCCTCGAGGCAGAGTGGCCGGCGCCACCCCACGCCGCGGCGTTCGTGGCCGCCGCCAACGGCGGCCTGCGGCTCACCGCGCACGCCGGCGAGGTGTCGGGTCCCGAGCACATCCGCGAGGCGCTCGCGCTCGGAGCGGAGCGCGTGGCCCACGGGGTGACGGCGATCGAGGACCCGGCGCTGGTGGAAACGCTCCGAACCCATGACGTCACGCTCGACCTGTGCCCCACGAGCAACGTCCAGGCCGGGATCGTCTCCGGCATCGCGCGACATCCGCTGGCGCGGCTCCATCGGCTCGGCGTGAGCGTCACCTGCTCCACGGACGATCGCGTCGTCTCCGCCACGAGCCTGAGCGATGAGCTCGTGCGCACCGCGCGATCGCTGCGGCTGACCCGTGGCGAGCTGGCGGCGGTCGCGCTGAATGCCTTCCGCCGCGCCTTCGCGGCGCCGCGGACCCGTGGACCGCTGCTCGCCGCCGCGACGCGCGCCTGGAACGCCTGGGTGGACGGGAACCCTGGCGCCACATCCTTCCCCCGCTCCCCTGGGGGGGAGGCCGAGCCGATCAGCTGAGCCATTCGCCGAACCGATCGCGCAGCTCGCGGGGGTCGGCGACGACGAGGTCCGGCCGCCGCTCGCCGCTCAGCCGGCCTGCGGTCGCCGCGTCCGCCACGCCGGTTAGCACGAGGACCGCG
>Ga0209166_10003129_pt1 | contig 12120 bp, 10 predicted proteins | sample Coa_R1_3_FD_187151 | JGI IMG/M metagenome (GOLD analysis project Ga0209166, IMG submission 187151) | Surface soil microbial communities from Centralia Pennsylvania, which are recovering from an underground coalmine fire - Coalmine... | ecosystem: Environmental > Terrestrial > Soil >... | reverse complement strand
TTCGCGGCGGTGCGCATGAAAGACCGGAGCCACGTTTAGTGCATTTTATCTATAGCCTGCTCATGGGCCTCGCGGCCTTGCTGCTCACGCCGTACTGGGTGGTGCAGGGCCTGCGCCACGGCAAATACTTTTCAAATCTTGGCCGGCGCCTCGGTTTTTCATTCCCAGCGCTGAGCAAGCTGCCAGCGAACCGCCGTGGCGCCATTTGGCTTCATGCCGTCTCCGTGGGCGAAGCGATTTCCGGAATCACGCTTGCCCGCCGATTGAAGCAAGCCTATCCGGATCGCCCCCTCATCGTCTCGACAACAACCTTGACCGGCCAGGCTTTGGCGCGCGAGCGCATGCCTTTTGCCGACGCGATCTTCTATTTTCCTTTGGATTGGGCGTTCTGTGTTCGTCGCGCGTTACGCGCCGCTCGGCCCTCGATCGTTATCGTTTTGGAGACGGAAATCTGGCCCAACTTTCTTCGCGAAGCCCGGCGCCACAGCGTTCCCGTCGTGTTTGTCAGCGGACGGATTTCGGACCGTTCCTTCGCCCGCTACCAACGGGCCCTCGCCGTCTTCGGGTTTTTTCTGCGGCCATTTCTACGCAGTGCGCTCTCCGATGCTTCTGCGTTTCTCATGCAGAGTGAAAGGGACGCCGAGCGGATTCGCGCTTTGGGTGCGCCGGCAGCCCGAGTGCAAGTCAGCGGGAACTTGAAGTATGACCTCGAACTTCCTGCCGCTACGCCGATCTCCAATTGGCTGGCTTCGGAAGCGCAGCGCCGGGGACGCTCGCCAATCATTGTTGCGGGCAGCGTCGTCGCGACCGAGGAGCCTCTTGCGCTGATCGCTTTCGGCACGCTCCAGGGCGAATATCCCAAAGCGCTTCTTGTCTTGGCGCCCCGTAAGCCGGAATGCTTTGATTCCGCGGCCGAATTCATCGACGAATCGCATCGTAAATTCCTTCGCCGCTCCCAGTTGCCGGTTCCCGGGCCTTCACAAAATGGCGCTCAAAGCGGTGAGTTTGCCATCGCCGATGACGTCACTGTGATTCTGCTGGATAGCATTGGCGAACTAGCCTCGCTTTACCGTGTGGCGGACGGCGCCTTTGTTGGCGGGTCGCTCGTTCCGAGCGGCGGACACAACATCCTCGAGCCTGCTGCCTTTGGAAAAATTCCAGTTTTCGGCCCGTCGATGGAAAACTTCGCGGAAATTGCAAGCCGCTTCACCGCGGCCGGAGCCGCTGTTCAAGTGGAAAGCCCCGAGGATGCGGGCGTCGCCTGGATTGAGCTCCTTCGTAATCCCGAGCGGGCGGCGCGCATGGGCGAGACTGCTCGCAACCTCGTCGAAAGCAGCCGCGGCGCTGCCGATCGCGCCATCGCGGAGATCGCGAGGCATCTTGAAGCTTCTCCGAAAGAGATGGAATGAATCTTCCGCCGCTGTTGCGACTTCTGCTCTGGCCGCTCTCGCTTGTCTATGGCGGGTACGTTCGAGTACGTCCCTGGCTCTATCAGAAAGGCTGGCTGAAGCAGAAGCATCTGCGCGGCAAGGTGATTAGCGTTGGCAATTTGACTGTAGGCGGCACCGGGAAGACGCCCATGGTCTTGTGGCTCGCGGAACATTTTCTTGCGGAAGGAAAACGCGTTGCTATTTTAAGCCGCGGCTATCGCGGTTCCAAGGGCACGAGCGACGAAGTCGAGCTTCTAAAGCATCGCCTTCAGGGACGTGTTACGTTCGGGGTTGGCAAAGATCGCTTCACCGAAGGTCAGCGCATCGAACAACAAGGGCCGGTTGACATTTTTCTTCTGGACGATGGCTTTCAACATCTTCCGCTCGCTCGCGATCTGGACGTTGTGATGCTCGATGGATCCTACAAACTTCAAGATCAGGAACTTCTCCCGGCGGGAATTCTTCGCGAACCGATTTCCTCGCTGCGCCGTGCTGACATGCTGGTGGTGACCCGAAAAATAGAGCAGCCCGACATTGACGCAGCCCTCCCGCATAAGTTTTCCATTTCTTTCGCGCAGACACGCTTATTGGGTTTTCGCCGCTTTGGCGACCGCGCCGATATCCAGTATCTGAGCGAGATTGGCCACGGTCCCTTCTTTGCTTTTTGCGGGATTGGCAATCCGCAAGCATTCTTCAATGATCTCAGCCGATGGCATGTTCCCGTCGCGGGCCAAGGCGTCTTTAGGGATCATCATCGGTACACCACCGCCGATCTTTTGACATTGGAGAGGGCGGCTCAAAGCACGGGCGCCATCGCGCTTGTGACCACCGAGAAAGATGCGGAAAATCTGGGTAGCAGCGAAAGTGCAACGGTTCCCATCTACGTAGCTGTGATAGATTTCGAGCTTATGGCGGAAAGCGAGTTCATTGCAGAATTAGAGCGAAGACTTCAGTCGCCTCGCGGAGCGAAGGCGTGAAAATCCTGATTCGCGCTACGAACTGGGTTGGCGACGCCATCATGGCGCTTCCAGCACTGCGGGTTATGCGCTTGCGTTTTCCTGAGGCACAAATAACGATTCTTGCGCGGCCCTACGTTGCCGCCATTTACAAACATCAGCAGGTCTGCGACAGCATGATGTTTGTGGATGATCAGAACGACATAAAGAAAGACACATTGAACGAACTGCGCGCTCAAAAATTCGACTTAGCATTGCTGCTTCAGAATGCGTTCGAAGCCGCCTGGCTTGCCTGGCGCGCCGCAATTCCGGAACGCATCGGGTACGCCCGCGACGGTCGCAGCCTTCTACTTACGAAAGCGGTTCCCGTGCCCAAACCCGGCGAAATTCCCCCGCATGAGCAGTATTACTATCTGGAATTGCTTCGTCGTGCCGGGTGGCTCGATTCTCTGCCAAATGAATCCTTCATCAGCTTAAGAGTTCCCGAAGAGAATCGCCAAAGCGCCGCGGACTTTCTCCTTTCCGCGGGTGCACGCCAGAATAAATTGCGCATCGCCATCGGCGCGGGAGCATCCTACGGCTCGGCCAAATGCTGGCCACCGGATCGTTTCGCAGAGCTGGCGAATCGTCTTCAGGCGCAGAGCGACGCGGATGTGATCCTATTTGGCACGCCCGCGGAATCCGCTGTTTCGTCCGCGATTGCAGCTGGCATGGGTCACCCACCGGTCAATCTCACCGGGAAAACTTCGATCGCCGATTTGCCCGCGCTTCTTTCTCAATGCCATCTCTTCATTGGAAATGACTCTGGCGCGATGCACGTCGCCGCGGCCGTCGGTCTCCCCGTTGTGGCTGTCTTTGGGCCAACCGATCCCTTTGGAACCGCACCCGTCACGCCGCGTTGCAGCATCATTCAGGAAAAGCCATACTGCAGCCCCTGTTTTCTGCGCCGTTGCCCGACCGATCACAGGTGTATGACTCGCGTCACGCCAGACGCGGTCGAAGCCGCCGCCCGTCACTGGATGTCGAGCATGGAGGTGCGTCCTGCCTGAATCCGGCCCTCTCCGTCCTGCCGTTTTTCTCGATCGTGACGGCACCATTGCCGAAGAAGTCGGCTACTTGAATCACGTCAGCCGATTTCGTATTTTGCCGCGTGTCGCTGAATCCATCCGCCGTCTGAATGAAGCCGAAATTCCTGTAATCGTGGTGACCAATCAATCCGGAGTGGGCAGAGGCTACTTTCCGGAATCGCTTGTACACTCTGTCCACGAACTTATGGCCCAGCAACTCGCGGCGGCAGGCGCGCATCTGCAAGCAGCCTACTACTGCCCGCATACATCGGCCGATGGCTGCCATTGCCGCAAGCCAAAGCTAGGCATGCTCGAGCGGGCAGCCAAGGAGCATGCCATCGATCTGCATCGCTCCTTCGTTGTCGGCGACCGCCACGGCGACGTCGAACTTGCCCACCGAGCCGGCGCGTGCAGTATCCTTGTCCGCACGGGTTACGGCGAAGGCGAATATCTTTGGAACGCCTCGAAGTGGCAGTTTCAACCTGATTTTGTCGCTGCCGACCTCGCCGATGCGGTTCACTGGATCTTGAGGCCAACGAAATGAAGCGCCCCGAAAAAAAGTATTCGCCGTCATCGTCCGTGGATCTTCTGGCACTTGCGGATTATGTCGAGCAGTTCTCTTCGAAAACGATCGTATTGTTTGGAGATTTCGTCGCCGATGAGTATCAGTTTGGCGAGATTTCGCGCGTCTCGCGCGAAGCCCCGGTCCTAATTCTCCGTCACCGCGAAACGCATCTCGTTCCGGGTGGCGGCGCCAATGCCGCCAATAATTTTGCCGCTCTAGGCACGCGCGTGTTTCCCATTAGTGCTGTCGGTATCGATCCGGCCGGCGATGCGCTCATCGCCTATTTCCGAAGCAAACATGTCGATGTCTCCGGGGTTCTTCGCGTCAAGGGCTGGACGACTCCCACCAAAACCCGCATCCTCGCAGGCTGGGCCCATACCGTCGGCCAGCAGGTTCTCCGCATCGACCGTGAGCCGCGTTCTCCAATCCCCGAGGCGGTGCGCAAGAAACTCCAGGCAAAGTTGCAAGCGAAGCTGCGTATCGCAAACGCGCTGGCCGTTTCCGATTACGGCTTTGGGGTTGCCTCGCCTGATTTGGTTCGCTCTGCAATTGCGCAGCGGAAGAATGCTCCACCAGCCACGCTCGACGCGCGCCACAACCTCCACGCCTACGCCAAAGCAGGCATCTCATCGGCCACTCCCAACGAAGCAGAGCTGGAAGCTCTCCATCACGTTTCCATCGGCCAGAATCTTTCCGAGCTGAAGCGTTGCGGCGCCGCCACCCTTGCCGAAATGAAGTTGCAATCTCTTCTCGTGACCCGCGGCCGTGATGGCATGGCTCTTTTCGAACCCGGAAACCGCCTTACGAACCTCTCCGTTTCTGGAAGCGACCAAGCTGTCGATGTCACCGGCGCGGGCGATACCGTGCTTGCGGCCTACACGATTGCGCTAGCCTGCGGCGCTTCTCCCCTCGAAGCCGCGCACATTGCCAACATCGCCGGCGGTCTCGTTGTCATGAAACGCGGCACGGCTACCGTCAGTCGCGATGAACTGCTCGCCGCCATTCGTCAGCAAGCCGGCGGGGCCGCCTCCTGACTCATGCGCCACGCTGCATCCAAGATCATTTCCCGCGAGCGCCTTCGAGATAAATTGGCGGAGCATAAGAAGCGCGGTCAGCGCATCGTTTTTGCCAACGGTTGTTTCGATACGCTTCACGTCGGCCACGTCCGTTTTCTGGAAGGCGCGCGCCGCGAAGGCGACATCCTCGTCGTCGGCGTCAACGCGGATTCGAGCGTATGCACTCTGAAAGGTCCTGGCCGTCCCATCCTCGCGGAAAAGGCTCGCGCTCTCCTCGTCGCCGCGCTTCGAGCCGTCGATTACGTCGTGCTGTTTAGCGAGCCGAGCGTTGAGTCTCTGCTCGAAGACCTCCGCCCGCACGTTCATGCTAAAGGCACCGACTACACCGTCGAAACTGTGCCTGAACGCGCCACCGCCGAGCGTCTTGGAATTCGGGTTGCCATCGTCGGCGATCCAAAAGATCACTCCACGCGCGATCTTCTCGAGTCCGTGCGCAAGGCCCCGCATGCCTGAGCCGCGCTTTCTCGTTGTGCGCCTCGGTTCGCTTGGCGATATCGTGCATACATTTCCTGCGGTTTCCGGGCTGCGGGAAACTTTTCCAAACGCGGAGATTGTCTGGCTTACGCATCCGCGCTGGAAGTTTCTGGTTGAGAGCAGCGGCCTGGTTTCGCAAGTGTGGGCAACAGAGACGCGTTCGATTGCTTCGCTGCGCAAGACCATCGAAGCGCTGCGCCGCGAGCGCTGGGACGCAGCAATCGACTACCAAGGACTGTGGAAATCCGCGGCTTTGCCTTTTTTTGGCGGCGCTAAACGAAGAATTGGCTTTTCCTCGGATACAATTCGCGAGTTCGGAGTTCCCGTTCTCTACACGGAACGCGTTCGTTGCTCGGCAACGCACATTGCCGACCAGAATGGAGAGTTGTCCCTGCGGGCTGGAGCGCGCAACCCCGTTGCACCTTTTACGTTGCGCGTTCCCCAAGTGGATGACTGCGGAATTCGCGATTACTTGCAGCAACTCGGCCTTGACCGCTACATCGTCCTAAGTCCTGGCGGCGGCTGGCGCTCGAAGTGCTGGCCTCCTGAACGCTTCGGTCAACTCAGCAAGATGATTCGAGACTCTCTTGGAATTCGTTGCGTTGTGAATTACGGCCCCGGCGAAGACGATCTCGCTCTCGCCGTCCGCGAATGCAGCGGCGACGCCGATCCCGTGCCCTACAATGGTCCGCTCAGCCCGTTGATGGCGCTGCTGCGCAACGCTTCCTGCATCGTCGGGGGCGACACAGGGCCGCTTCACCTTGCGATTGCTCTTGGCACTCCCGCCGTGGCCATCTTCGGTCCTACGGACCCTGCACGAAACGGCCCCTATCGAACGGACGATATCGTTTTGCGGGCGGCCAATGTCCTGACCACGCACAGCCACGTGGATCAAACGCACCCTTCCATGTTGCAAATCCAGGTGAACGATGTCCTCGGCGCAATTCGCCGTCGCCTCGGAGTTCGGGCATGAACTCCGCCGCAACTTTCTTCGCTCGTTGGCGCGTCCGGCTAAGCTACCCGTGCGCCATTCTCGCATTGTGGTTTGCGCGGCCGACTCCACGCAGCATTCTCTGGGGTGCGCCCATCGGTCTGCTCGGCCTCTTTCTGCGCGCGCGCGCCGCCGGCCATCTTCACAAGCAGGAAGTTCTTACCGTTACCGGCCCCTATGCTTATACGCGCAACCCGCTTTATTTTGGCAGCGCCATCCTCACGATTGCGGCGGCCGTCGCCACCCGCTCCTGGATATCTTCTGTCATTCTTTGCGTCTACTTTGCGCTGTTCTACTCCATCGTTATGCGTCGCGAAGAAGCAGAACTTCGCCGGCGCCACGGCGCCGCTTTCGATGAATACGCCCGCGCGGTTCCGTTGTTTTTTCCGCGGTTCGCCCCCACGAAGCTTTCCTTCGCGAGCGCGGGAGCCTTTTCCTTTGCACAGTACAAAAAAAACCACGAGTATCAGGCATCCATCGGCTTCGCGCTATTGCTTGCCGCTTTACTTTTGATTTGGTGGGTGCGCTTGCGCTGACGCCGTTTTCGCGGCCGGCTCCGGGCATGCGACAAAACAGCTAATCTCCAACCGCTTCCCGTCCGTCAAAACGTGCACCGCTCCGTCGCGGTCCGTCCGCAATATTCGTACACCCGCGGATTCGAGTCGGTCCAACAGCTCTGTGCTGGGATGCCCATAAGGATTGTCTTCACCCGCGCTAATCACCGCCACACTCGGATGCACTGCCGCAAGAAATTCCGGCGTCGTTGAGTTTTTGCTGCCGTGATGACCAACCTTCAGCACATCGGCGCGAATCGCGGTCTCGCTGTTATCCGACAAGATGGAACTCTCCGCCTGCTTCTCCGCGTCTCCGGGTAACATCATCCCTCTCTCTCCATACTTCAAATGCAGCACCAGGGAATCGTTATTCTTTGCGGAAATCCCAACGGTTTGCGGCGAAATCTCCGGCCAGAGAAGTTGTGCCTCGACGCTATCCCACGAAAAAGCTTTTCCGCGAACTTCATGAACGATTGGAATTTTCTTCTCCCGGGCCAAATTCTCCAGCGCCGCAAGCGTCCCCGATTCAACCTCCCGCCCTATCCACAGTGTCCCAACCCGGAAATTGTCCAGGATTGCCGCCAACCCTCCGATGTGGTCCTGGTGTGCATGCGTCAGAGCCACAACATCCAGTTTCTGAAAACCACGCGACCATAAGTATGGCGACACGGCCTCTTCACCGGGATCGATCCCGTTATGCTCTTCATGCCCCGAGAACCCGATGAAACCTCCTCCTCCATCTATCAATAGCGTTCTACCATGCGGCGACACGACAAACAGAGCGTCGCCCTGCCCCACATCCAAAACCGTCAATTCCAGTCTCCCTGCCGACCATCGCGGCGAAAAGGGAAATATCGCAATAATGAGAGCGCTCAATCCCAACACTCCAGCCGCGCTTCGCGAGACCCATCTGCTCCACGAATGGGAACTGCGCGCCGTCATGGCAAGAAGCACGCCAGCCGTTAGAAACACGGCCACCAGCAATACAGGCGGCCCCGGTATCCGGTAACTCCATCGTGGAAAGTGCGCGAACCACTGCACCACTTGCAGCAAAAGCGCTGTCACCCACGCCAGCGGCGCGGCCAGTAGTTTTCCCACAGCAGGCAAAAGGAGTCCGCTGCCGAGCGTCAAAAAGCCCAGCGGCACCACGATCCCCGTGATCGGAACCGCCGCCAAGTTGACCAGAGGCGCGCTTAGCGTTACGCGATGAAAGTCCCGCGCCATCAGCGGCAGCATCCCGATTTGCAACGCCAGCGTGATTGCCAACAGTTCGCCTACGCGAAGCGAAGCCGCGATGCCACGGGCGAGCATTACTCCGCTGAAGTTCTCTAAGGGAGCAGGCACCCGCAAGGAAATCCAGCGCGCCGTGGCGCGCAAATCAATTCGGAATTGGGCCGCCCGAGGCTCGTGCGCCGCATCGCGCGTAACGTCGCGCCATCCGCGCAACGCCTTCACGTATGGCTGAATATGCTTCTCCAGCCATGGCGCAGCAAGGCCAGCGATACAGCCGATCGCCAAAAATGTCAGTTGAAAGCTGGAATCGCGAACGGCCAGCGGCTTTGCAATCAGCAAAATCAGCGCCGCCATCCCCGCGGAGTTCAGTAAATCCAAGCGCCGGAAAAACAATCCGCCCATCACCACGAGCGCCGTCATCAATGCCGCGCGAAGCACCGGCGGCCTCTGTTCCACCACGGCCACATACGCAAATAGCAGCGTCAGAGTTGTGAGCGCCGTCCAAAACGGAGTCAACCTCAAAACGCGCCCCATCCAAAACAGAAACACCGCCAGCGCTCCGACATGCAATCCCGCCACCACCAGCACGTGAAACACGCCTGTCTTTTGGAAATCAATCGACTCCGCCCGTTCGACAAAGCTCCGGTCGCCCAGGAGCATCGCGCGCAAAACTCCGCCGACTTGCGGCCTGCTCGAAAAAAGCGTGTCGATCTCATCGCGCAGTCTGCGCCGAACATGCGCTAAGAGCGTGACAGCAGTCGTAGGAGAAACCGTTGTGCGTTCCATTAGCTCCGGTGCTCGCAGCGTCGCAACCAGAGCGATGTTCTGCTGCTCGAGATACGCGCGGCGGTCAAACGCGCCTTCGTCTCTATAAATCTGCGGGCGCTTGGCTTCTGTCGTGACGACGAGCTCGTCTCCCGCATCAACGTCCGGGGCTGCTAGCTGGCCAGGAGACCCTGCAAAACTGACACGCAATCCTCCCCGCGCGGGCACCAACGCGCCTTCATACTCCACTCCCGTCAATTCGATTTCATAGCCGTAGCCCCACGGCAACCGTGCGGGTTCGTCGCGCAAGCGCCCGTGCCACCGCAACGGCGTCCTTAAATTCACCCGCCCTGCCTCAACAAGCGACAGCACATGACTCGCCGGGCGCGGCTGATTTGCGATGCCCGCGCCCAACACGCCCAAAATTAGCCAGCTCAACGCGGAGACTACGGCAGCAGGGAAGAGGCGGTTGATTATGGCGAGGAAGATGCCAACGCAAACGAAAATGCCCACGGAAGCAAAACCGATCGCGAGATAAACATGCGAGGGAACGCGTTCTGAGAACCACGGTGCCTGGCCGAGCACAGCGCCGCAGGCAAATAGCGCGGCGATGGCGACGGCCGGCAGCCTCATGGGACTCTTTGCAACCTCACCAGCGTTTCGATGTGGTATGTCTGCGGAAACAGATCGAACAAGTGCATCTCGCTCAACGCGTACCGCACGCCCGGTCCGGCAATTTCCTTGGGTTTCCGCGGCGAGCTTGTCAGAACGGCCAAGTCCCTCGCCAACGTAGATGGATCGCAGGATAAATACACGATCTCAGCGGCTCCAAGCTCGGCAAGTTTCGCGGCCGTCTCCGCTCCCAATCCCGCACGGGGAGGATCCAGCACGATGAACTCCGGCCGTTCTTCCGTCTTCTTGAGAAAATCCTCTGCGTGTTCGTTGTGCGTCGTGACCGATACTCCCGCAGCCCCCGCGTTTGCATAGAGATCGCGCGTGGCCGCGAGATTTGCGTCCACGCACACGACTCTCTCAAAGGCCCGCGCCAGAGCCAGTGTAAAAAACCCCACGCCTGAGTACATATCGAGCGCCAACCGCCCTTTCGCGCCCGTGGTCACCGTATTCAGCAAATCTGCGATTAGAAACCGGTTCACCTGAAAAAATGACAAGTGGCTCACGCGAAACTTGAATCCGCCCGCTTGGTGTTCCAAATATCCCGGGCCAGTCAGCTCGAACTTCTCTTTTTTCTGGTCCAACAGCAGCAAACTCTCCACTTGCGGCATCGCCTCCCGCAGTACGGCAGCAAGTTCCGCCGCAGGTTTTGGAAATCGTTCAAAGGCCACGTTCAAAGCAATCTTCTCGTCCGCCGAATCGGCAAACGCCTCGATCTCGAGAATCCCCGCCGGCAAGGCGCCCGACCTCGCCATCTCCTGCAACTGGCCAAACGTCTGCGCCAGCCGCGGTGAAAGTACCGGGCATTCGTCAATGGGCACAATGATCGAGCTCTCCGGCAAAAAGTACCCCAGCGCGCGCGGCATCCCGCTCTTCACCGCCCACTGCGCGCGATTCCTGTAACCGTAGGGCGCCGCAGTATGCTCCTGAATCGCTCCTTCCCAGGAAATTCCGCCCAGTCGAGAAAGCGTCTCTCGCAAAATCTCTTTCTTCAGCCGAACCTGCTCGTTGGCCGCGATGTGTTGGTAGTGGCACCCACCGCACGTCTGGAAATGCGGGCAGGGTGCTGCAATCCGTTCCTTGGACGCCGACGTCACCTCCAGCAATTTCGCCCAAATCACTTTCTTCTTCTTCGACCTCTCCGACGCGCGCACCATCTCTCCCGGCAGCACAAACGGCACAAAGACCGTATTGCCGCCGGCGTGCGCCAGCCCATCGCCGCCATATACAAGCTTCTCAATCGATAATCGTAACTCGTCAGACATATCTGCGACGCCCCATTCTGCGGTTTTTCGCCAGGAAAGAAAAGACCATTGCTTCGGGAAAGCGTGACTCAGGAAAAGTAGTACAAGCTCAGCCGCGGCAACCCAAACTCTTCCAGCAGCCTCTTCTGCAAATACTGTTTTTCGACCAGGGCGATCTGCTCCGCTTTCATCTTGCGCCGGTAGGCCGCAAGCTGTCCGTCCATCTCGCGCCGGATTTTCAACATTGTTTCTTCGCTCGCATGGCTCGTCAACGTGCCCTGTAGCTTCTCATCCAGAACCGTCAGCCGCCTCTCCAAATCTTCCAGGTCCAAAGTGCCTGGCGTCTCCAGCAGAATCATCATGGCGTCCAGAGACTTCGCGATCTCTGTCAAGCGCTCAACCAGGGCCGCACTCGCCGATTCCGCGCTTTTCGCGACCGTCAAAATGCGCGCAACATTCTTCGCGAAGTAGGCTTGCAGCTCCTCTCGCGAAAATGGGTCTTTCCGCCCCGCGTGTCCATTCTTGGGCGCGCTCCCCGCGGCGGCCTCCAACTGTTCCTCCGCCGCTTCCAAGACCGCGTCCGTGCAGTAGGCAAGGCTCTTCAGCGGCTTGCCCGCGCCACGTCGCGATCGCTGATAACTCTCAAAAGCGTTATCGATCCCCTTCAACACCGCTTCCAGCGGCACGCCCGCCTTCTGCCATGCTTCCATGATTGCCCAGTCCAGAGGCGACACCAGCAAATGCGCCCCGCGCTTCTTCCAGAAATAATTTTCAATTTCCGTGAAGTAGTTGAAGTAGTTCCAGCTGTCCATGTGAATTGCCTGGGCGAAGCGGAGAACTTGAATCCGGCGTGCCTCAAGGGCGCATCGCGCCTCAGCGTGTAACTCTATGCCTTTTTTGCTGGGACCGGAGCAGGCTTTGCAGCTTTTGCCTCGTGCGCCGCCGCCGCTTTTCCTGTTTCGGCCGGCTGATTCTTCTCCCAAATCAATCGTAAACCCGTCAACGTCAAAAATTCATCCGTCTCCTGAATCTGCTTCGAGCCCTTGGCTACCAATCTTGCCTGCCCGCCCGTCGCCACTACTTTCACATTGCC
>Ga0209166_10003127_pt1 | contig 12124 bp, 9 predicted proteins | sample Coa_R1_3_FD_187151 | JGI IMG/M metagenome (GOLD analysis project Ga0209166, IMG submission 187151) | Surface soil microbial communities from Centralia Pennsylvania, which are recovering from an underground coalmine fire - Coalmine... | ecosystem: Environmental > Terrestrial > Soil > Unclassified... | reverse complement strand
ATCGAGGAATACGGGACGATCGGCACCAATGACCGTTACTACAACAACCTGGTGTTTAACAACCCGACGGGCAACATAGCGCTGGCGCCGCAGTCGGTGCAGTCGGGAACCATTGTGGCCGACCCGCAGTTCGTGAACTACACCGGCGGATCGGATGGAGATTACACGCTGAAGTCCACCAGTCCGGCGCGCGATACTGGAACCAGCAGCGGCGCGCCCATCTATGACTTCAATGGAGGCCCTCGCCCTGTCAACTCCATCTGGGACCTTGGCGCTTACGAGTTCGGCGCCACGCCCGCAACCTGGCCCTGGAACTGATCAATCACAAAAAGCAACCTTTACAGAGGGCGAGGCGACTCGCCCTCTTTTTTGTGCCCGATTCAACAACGAACAATCGTGGACGCCTGGATGCCGCGCGTCGCGTTCCGCGTGTCCACCACCAATTGCGCCTGGCGCACGATTTCCTGGTAGTCGTAGCTGGAGTGGTCGGTCACGATTAGCACGCAGTCATAGTCACCCACGGTTTCCAAAGACGCGCTCCGCATCTGCAGGTTATACTTTCGGCCTTTGTCCAGTATGGGGAAAAACGGGTCGTGGTAGCTGACGGCCGCGCCTCGTGCCTGCAACAACTCGATGATCGTCAGGGCCGGAGACTCGCGAAGATCGTCGATGTCCTTTTTGTAGGATACGCCGAGCACGAGCACCCGCGAACCGTTTACCGGCTTGCTTCTGCTGTTCAAAGCAGCGGCCACTGTTTCCACTACATGGTGCGGCATGGCAGTGTTGATCTCGCCGGCGAGCTCGATAAACCGCATTTGGAAATCCCACTGTCGCGCCTTCCAGGAGAGGTAAAACGGATCGATAGGAATGCAGTGCCCGCCAAGGCCCGGCCCAGGATAAAAAGGCTGAAATCCAAATGGTTTAGTCGAGGCCGCATCGATCACCTCCCACACATCGATTCCCATGCGCAAGCAAAGCAGCTTCAACTCATTCACCAAAGCTATGTTTACGCATCGATAAATATTTTCGAGCAGCTTACTCATCTCGGCTACCGCGGGGGTTGAAACCGTGACCACGCGATGAAACAGAGCGGCGTATAGCTCATGGGCCAACTCTGTCGCCACGGCATCCACCCCGCCCACGATTTTTGGAACGTCCCTGCGGGCGATGCTGTCATTGCCCGGGTCCTCGCGCTCCGGAGAAAACGCGACAAAGATGCGGTTGTCCGGCGGCTCGCCATTGCGCGCTACCCGGCACTGTGCATGGTTCAGCCGCTCCACGATCGGTATAACCAGTTCCTCCGTGGTGCCAGGATAGGTCGTACTCTCCAGAATTACCAATTGCCCGGGACAAAGATGAGGAGCAATGGATTCAACCGTTGATCTGACGTAACTCAAATCTGGTTGCCGATGTTCGTCCAAAGGCGTGGGAACACAGATTATGATTGCATCCACGCTGGCGATCCGTGCGAAATCGCTGGTGGCGGTGAAGCCTTTGCTCTGCGCCATCTGGATCTCGGTCTTCGGCACGCGGTAAATGTAGGACTCTCCATCGGCCAGCGTTTTTACCTTCTTCTCATCAATATCGAACCCGAGCACCGGAAAGCTTTCTTCGGCAAACAACAGGGCCAGTGGAAGGCCGACGTAACCCAAACCGATGATGCCGACCCTGGATTTACGGCACTGGATGCGATCCAGCAGAGTTTGTGACGGTCCGGTGAGTAGCGATGATGATGTCATGCGAAATCCCTCCCATAAAAATGAACGGCCATACTTAAAAACTGCAGAACGTACTCAGAGTGAAGTCTTCCACCACCCTCGAACACGAAATTGTTGCCGGACAAGATATTGCGCATAGTCGCGGAGTTTCGAGAGAAATAGAATGCGTGATTTGCAGAGCCTGACTACGGTGACTTTATGGCACCCGTATTGTTCCTTGTATTTGCCCCCGCCACACCAGTCGAAACACTGGATGCCGCGACTGCGCCAGTATTGGAGCACATGCCACTGCATCGCCTGGTTGGGATAGAAATGGAGAAACTGGGTGAAGCTGGCGCTTCCCCAGGTTTGTGCAAAGTTGTTCATGCCATGAGAGATATTGGTGGCGATGCACCGCCCTTCGCTGTCCCGGGCACGAAAAAGGGCCAGATGGCCGGTCGGGTAAAGGCACTCTACCAGCTTGCGCACTCTTTCACGCGAATAGGTTGGAGTCAGCCTGTGCTTGCGGAAAACATCCTGCAGTTGATCGTAATATTCAGAAACGAAGGTATCGTCGCCCGCTGCCTCCTCAATGACGACTCCCAAACTGTCGGCTCTTCGAGTACAGCGGCGATAGTTGCTCGTCATCCCCCGAAAGAGTGCTTCCACTGGCTGGGTAAGATCGAGTTCGTAGCTGGTGTAGCAGCGCTGCTCGAAGCCGCTGCGGAGGGCGTCTTCCGGAGTGAACAGGTGATCGGCTACCTCGACATACATGCAGCCGAGATCGTGAAATGCGAATTGTTCGAGGGCCTGCAATGCTTCCCAGCGCGGTACGCCGGGCAGCAGGTTAAATCCCAGATACGTTGTGGTCCAGCCTGGAAATGGGCTGCCCAGTATCTTCAGGCCGAACCGCTCGATTAACAGCGAGTGAAAGCAGCCGACTATGGATGAACCATCGCGAAGTTCGGCATAAACAGGCGTTGCGTGTTGTGTATCAGCGATGAAGCGAATCCATTCTTCTGTATGAAAGCTGAGGCGGTCGGGGAATTGTTCAAGGCGTTCCCACCAGCCGGGACATGAGTTTACCTGGTGCAGTTTCAGCATGGAATAAATCACAGGTTGATGGGGCCGTCTCCATCTCCCCGAGTCATGTGGATACTCGTGCGAGAACTTTCGAGCGGTTTCATCCGTGCAGCCAGCATGGGTGACAACGCCAGAATAAAATTGCTCGGACCTCTCAGGTATCCGGCGGCAAGAAATGCCTGGCTCCAGGCGGAACTTGCCTGATTGCTCACAATCAGGTCCACTCCTCTTTGTTCCAGAAGCGAGGTACCGCAGCGCACGACCGCGGGGGCATCTTCGGCATGGGCGAGGCAATCTACGATGGAGCCGACGCGCATATTGCCGAAATGCTTATGTCCGGACATCTGCGTATCGAGCACCACTGCCCAGCCGAGCAGCTTGCCCTGGCGCGAGACTTGCAGGCGATGGAATCTGCGGTTCGAGGGTGGGTACAAGCGGTTAAGTGTATTGCTGTCTCTGAGCGCAATAAGAGAGTACCTGTCCCTGCATGCGCTCCAAAGCTCATCCGCCCAGCCACCGAACTCATCGCAAAGCTCAACTTGCGCAACGCCGTTTTTTCTGGCGGGACGAAACTGCGCCAGCGCGAAAGCCCAGCCGAGGCCGGTATACCGCACCAAATCCAGCATTACCTGGGCTCTTCTGGATTTTCGCAGATACACAATATTGGCGAAAAATCGGGAAGGGTTCAGCACCTGGAAGAAGAACGGCACAGGATAAAGTGGCCACTTCATTGCCGCCAGCAGCCTGGCCTGAGGCTCATGAAAACCTCCCATGCCCAGACCATAAAGCAGCGGTTGCCTTTTCAGTGCGTCTCGTAAGTTGATCGCGCCGGTCATTCCCCAGGCGCGGTTGACAATGCCTTCCGAGCTGTTGAGTTGTGGCCCGCATGCAATCCATGTGGTCTCGCCATGAATCGCGACCCGGGTGTGCGTCATCAGATATCCGCCGCGAACTTCACCCTGGTCGCAGGTGACAAAAAGCTCCTGGTAAGGATTTTCGTTAAGCCTTCTGGTGAAGCGTGGAACATGGGACTCAGGAAAAGACCAGAACTGTTCGCCGCCAGCCCGGAGGCGAAGGTTGAAAGCCCGGACCAGCGGTTCCAAATCGGGAGTGTATGGCCTGATTTCGACTGACGTCCAGATTGCGCTGCTTTCGGCCTGAACTTGCCTCTTACGTCGAGGAGCTGTGCGACATCTCATCGCTATGATTTCAGCCCCAGGGTTTGATCCGCACATCCCCAGGCTGGTCCACCCATCCAGCTTCGCTCTCCACCCATTGCTTGCGAAGGGTAAGATCGCCATTGCTTCGGCTGGCAAAAATATTTGTCAGCCAGTCCTTATCTGCGCGGCGGGGGTAGTCACGGCGATAATGGCTGCCTCGGCTCTCGGTTCGCATGGCTGCGGCGGAGATGATGACCTCGGCCACATCAAGCAGGTTGCGATGCTCAAAGGCGAGAGCTAAATCCGCTGGCTCGGCGATTCTGATCTTTTTATTTAAGCGCTCACGGTCGTCTTCCACATACTGTCTGGCCCGAAAAAGAGCTTCGGCGTCTTTCTCCACCAGGAGGGTCTCCCACATGATCTTCTGAAGCCCGCAACGGAGGTCCATCGGACGCAGATTGCCTTGCGCTTCATAAAACATACGGCTTTGTTCCGCGATTGGTTCGAAGCTGTGCGAATCAACGTTTTTACCGGGGCGCGTCCTCGAGACTTTTGCTGCCTCGACGCCCGCGCGCCAGCCGAACACCTGGGATCCTCCCAGCATGGTCCCGCCCAGCCGGTCAGCGCCCTGCCATCCGGCTGCTTCTCCGGCGGCAAACAGTCCCGTGATGCTGGTGTGCGCGTTTTCATCGATGCGAATACCGCCGTTACTTGTGTGATGATGGATTTGTACCTGCAATAAGTCATGCTGCACGTCCAGACCTTTGGAGAGCATGAATTTTATGAAGAGTTCGGGCTCAAATCCGCGCCGCGCCCCGGAGAGGTCCAGCAGCACCGCGTCATTTCTGGTGCCACGACCGGACATTACCTCGCCTTTGATTGCGCGATCGAGATGCAGCGCCTCATCACGGCAACTCACGGGCCAGTGTGCCGCCTTGCGCCGTGAGACTTCCTCCAGTGTCACGTTCTCCGGCAGATAGTTTTGGACGAATGCCTTGCCATCGACATTCAGCAGCCGATAGGGTTGCTCCATGTCATACAGCATCACCATGGCCTGCGTTGGCCAGGTTGTAGCCAGCCCCTGCTGCATGAATTCCATGTTGAAAAGATCGGCTCCGGCGCGCAGAGCCATGGCGTAGGCATCGCCTGTGTTCCCTGGAGGGTTGAAGCTGTAACGGAACAACTGCCCGACGCCGCCGGCGGCCAAAATCACCGCGCCAGCCGCAATCAGCAGCGGTTCTCCGTCATCATCAATGCCGGCAGCGCCGATACAGCGCCCGTTTTCCACGATCAGGTCGACGATGTTGGCATGCTCAATCACATGGGTATCTGTGGCTTCAATCACGGCTTTTTGTGTGGCAACAATGCTGTTGGTGCCGCCATACTGGGGATTTGCCTCCATGGTTGCCAGCACTTTGCTTTTGAATCGCTGCCCCATTTGCTGGAGCCTTTTGATTGCGTCGCCAACCTCGCTGACGAAAATGCGGCACAATCGCGGGTCCGCCATTCCCAGGCCGGTTTGCATCATGTCGCGATAGACCAGCTCCGGAGGATTGAAGAAGCCGCCTTCCGGCCCAACCGTGCGGATCGTCCAGTAATCTCCCAGTGGGTTCGATGTTGCTCCGGCGCCGCGGACTCCAGGAACACCAAAGCGTCCCTTCACCGCGAGCATGGTGCTCGCTCCGTTTTCGTGAGCGCTTATGGTGGAGGCTGTTGCCGCGCCGCCGCCGCCAATGATCAGGACATCGGTTTCAAAAGATTTCATGCGGGCAAATCCGTGCTGTTTTTTAGCTGGAGCTAAAGCTGGCGTTCCTCGAGCAGTTCCGAAAGGTCGATAGATTCAAGCAACGCCTGGGGCACTCTGTTTTTGATTACAGGGCGCATGCCATGGAGCGGCACTGTAGCGTCGATGCCAATTTTCGTGGTGTAACCGCCTGGCGACTCGCAGGACGGGTCCAGCTCCGTGCCGAGGCAGAAACGCTTAATCAGGATGTCTTTGTCAGGACGCGTGTGCAGCGCAATCGCTGTTGCTACCTGCCGCAGATCGGAGACATCCACGCCGGCATCCACCACCACCACCTGCTTTACGTAGATATCGCTGTTCATGAGCGCTTCCATCACGCGTTGCGGCTGTGAGTCGTCTTGCTTTTTCAGGGCCACAAAAACGGTGAGCGGTACTGAAACCTTCAGCGCGATTGTGGCCGGTTCCGCAGCCCGTGCGAGTGTCAGCAGGCGGTGCTCCATGCCGGGGATCGGCAGCAACAGATGCTCCGTCAGGCCGCTTACAATGTCCTGGAAAACGGCATTGTGGCGGCAGGTAAGCGCGGTCACTGTGAAGATGGGGCAGCAGGACGTACCGGTCGAATATCCGGTGAATTCGCCGAAAGGGCCTTCCGCAATCCTCTTATCGGGTGCAACGAACCCCTCTAATACGAACTGGGCTTCGGCCGGAACGTGGAGAGAGTTCGTCACGCACTTCACTACCGGCAGCGGTGACCGTAACAGGCCGCCTACAATGTCGTACTCTTCCACGTCAGCAGTTCCCATGTAAAGCGCTCCCAGAGAGCAAGCCGGATGGACGCCGATGAATGCGGAAACCGGCATGGGTTCAGCCGCGCTCTCGTATTTGCGATAAATCTGGTCAAGATGTTTGCCGCGCGCCATGAAGATGGTTGTTGAGTTTTCATTCATCATCATGAGCCGATGAAAGCTCAGGTTCGACTTTCCGGTTTGCGGATCGCGCGCCACGATAATGGCGGCGGTTATATAGGGCCGTGGCGCATCGTTCTGGTGATAGATGAGCTGCGGTAATATTTCGAGGTTTACGTCTTTTCCGGTAAAAACTTGCTCCTGCACCGGCCCCTCTCTCTTTAACTCTGGCTGAATGGGCTGCTCGCATGCCTGGGCATAGCGTTCACGAAGTTCACGAACCGAGCAGCCCAGTGACAGGGCCAGCCGAAATTGCGTTCCGCAGACGTTGCTGACGACCGGAAACGCTGATTGGTTTACATGGTGAAAAAAAACCATGGGGAAGCGCGAGGACTGTTCCAGTTTGGTCAGGATCGCGGCAGTTTCGTACCTCGGGCTTACCGTGCGGTGGATGTCGAGGACCTCTCGCGGCCTTACATGTCGCACGGCGTTGATGAATGTGCACAGATCCGGCATACCGCAGTCATGTTTCTTTCGCGCAGGCCATCATGCGGCGTTTGCGCGGCGGAGTTCGTTGAAGTGCGCCACCACGCCGCGCCGGTCGATCTTGCCTGACTCAGTTTTGGGCAGGCCCTGAGTGAAGAGAATTTCACGCGGAGCACGGACAAGGGGCAGGAATTTAAGACAGTGTGTGCGAAGCGCATCGGCATCGGTCGCCGATCCCGGCTTGAGCGCCACACATGCCACGATCTTTTCACCCAGAATGCGGTCAGGGATGCCAAGCACGGCCGATTCGCGGACAGCCGGATGCATAGCGAGAACGCTTTCCACTTCGCCGGGAAAAACACGTTCTCCGGCGGACTTGATGAGATCTGATTTTCTTCCCGAAAGGTACAGGTATCCGTGATGATCAAACCGGCCAATGTCTCCTGTATGAAGTCGTCCGAAGGAGTCTATCCTTTGGGAGCTGATCTCATCTCCGGAGACATACCCGCACATGATGTTCGGACCGCTGACAACTATTTCCCCCAGAGTTCCTGGAGGCAGCTCTGATCCATCTTCTGCCAGGACCTGCACTAATATTCCGGGCAGCGGCCTGCCGCTTGTTTCCGGATTGCTGAGGACTTCGAGTGGCCCCAAATAAGTGATCCTTGGCGATGCCTCCGTCTGACCGTACGCTACATGGATTTCCACGCCAGGCAACACTCGTGCAAGGCTGATGAGCCCGTCGGGATGCATAGCGCCTCCCGTGACCAGCACATATCGCAGATAAGGTATGTGGCTGTTGATCAGGTTTGTGCGTTCAAGCAGGGCATAGAAGTGATACGGCGTGCCGGAAAAGCCTGTGACCTGGTATTTTTCCAATTCATGTACGACCTGCTGGGGAAAATGGAAGCCTTCCGAAAACGCCATGGTGCCGCCAATCATGGTGTGGGTCAGCAGTTGCATGCGTCCGTGAATAAAATGCAGAGGGACCACGACCAGGATGCTGTCATCGCTGGTCAGACCCACTCTGCTGTTGGCCGCCGTGATGTTCGTGAGCAGGTTGCGATGTGACAGCATTACGCCTTTGGGTCGCCCGGTGGTTCCGGATGTGTAAATAATCAAAGCTACCGCCGAGTCGTGCACGGTGGGCAAGGCCGCGTCGGAAGTTTCCGAAGCGAGGATTTCCGCCAGGCAATGGCAATTTCTGATGGTTGGTGTGGCAGGAGTTGGCGCATCCATCAACACAACTTCGGGCCATGATTTTGCGTTCGCCCGCAATAGCCGTTCGCACTGATGTGCGGAAAGAACAATGGCCGCGGGATTGCACTCCGCCAGAATTTCATGGATCGTCTGAACACCGGCCAGACAGGGAACATCGACCACCTGAGCGCCACTGGCAAGAATGCCCCAAAAGAAGATCACTGCTGCCAGCGCATTCTCATGGAGAATGGCAACGCGCTCTCCTGGGCCGATGCCGAGCTTTTGCAAACGTGCTGCAACCTGCCTGCTCTGCAGGTACAGTGCGCCAAAGCTGATGCTCTTGTCGGGAAAAATCAGAGCCGTTTTTTCGGCACAGCGCTCTGCCGTTTCGGAAAGCAAATTGATCAGTGGCACAAATCACGCCCCTGCCGGCAGGGTAGTGCTTCCAGCCTGCGCCATACTACGCCGCACAAACTCTTCTATATTGCGGAGGGTGGCAAAATTTTCCGGTGTCAATTCTTCATTTTGAACAGTGATGTTGTAAGAACTTTCCAGCCAGAGGATCAACTCCAGAATAGCTGTTGAATCCAGATAGCCTTCGGTCCAGAGATTACAATCCAGATCGATGTGTGGAATATCTGCTGATAACTGAGTGCGGATGTAGCTGAGAATTTCGCTGGCGATATTCATATGGCTGCTCCTTGAACTTCCGTGGAAATTTGTGAGGGGGAAACTGCCCAGCGTGCAAGGCTTTTGTCTTTGACCGTAATACCCAAACCCAGCATTCCATACTCACCTGAATCTTCGACTATGTCCTCAACCAGGAGGCTGCGGTTTTGCCCCTTTCCTTCCAGAAAGTGAAACCCCCGGACCCGCTCACCGAAGATCTCCGCGGCGCGCGACAAAATACCGGTTTCGCCCACCAGCGTCCCCAGTTGGCAACTCAGGCCCGAATCTTGCGCCAGCTTCACCAACTCCAGGGAGGCCAGAAAACCGCCGCATTTGGCGAGACGGATGTTAAATACATCAGCAGCGCGCGCCTGAAGGATGGCGCACGCATCCGCCCAACTGCAGAGCGACTCGTCCGCGACGACCCTCATTCCGGTCTTTTCACGGACCTGGCGCATGGCATCCAGATTGCGCGCGGATACGGGTTGTTCGACGGAGCACACATTCCAGCGCCGCATCTGCTTCACCCGGGAGATTGCTTCATCCATCGACCATGCGCCATTGGCGTCAACACGAATGGGAATGCCTGAGCCAAGAACGGCGTTCACAATCTGCAGACGGCGCAGATCATCCACGCGGCCAACCTTTACCTTAATGTGGCGTTTTCCCGTGAGACGTAATAGCAGGCAATGTCTCTCGAGCTTTTCCGTGGGAATATCGAATCCAATCACTACACCGGCCTCTAATTGCGCTCCGGCCGTTTTTCCCAAAATATCGCCCGCCGCGAAACCAAAAATCCTGCCGGCCAAATCCAGCACTGCCAGTTCCCAGCCAGCACGGGTCGCCAGAGAGAGGGAATTGTGGTGATTTTCCTCCCGCAGGGCTGCTACGACCTGGTCTATGTTTTCAAAGGTCCGCCTGCGCCAGGCTTTTATCAGTTGGGGAAGTTCCGGGGAAAGCACTTTGTCAATGCTTCCGCCTCCCAGATACCAGCGCGGCAGAACCTCTCCCCATCCTTTCAAGCCTGAGTCACTGGAGACACATAGAATGACGGTATCGGTTTTGTCACGCCAGTGAAGCGCGTGCCCAAAGGGTCTGCGGAAGGGAATCGAGACCCGGTAAACATTTACATCAGAGATTTGCATGAGATTCGTTCCATGACCTGAAACTGCTTGTCCCAGTCAGGCTCACGGGTCAGGCGAGCTATCTTGATCTGCGCATCGTTCGCTCCATTATTAAGGCGTCTCTGCCTCAGTGATGCATGGCTTCCTGGGGGCAACAAACCCAGTTCCGGAGCGCCTAGTCTGCGGGAGGACCTTTTTGCCCTGTACTCAACATTGTTGAGACCCAAATACTCGTCGAGTGTAGTGAGAAAAAGGTTGGCACGAAGCTGGCTCAAAGGGGCTTCGACTTCAGCCAGCAAAAAATAGTGAGGATAAGGACGGGTCGCGGGACACAGCGTAAAGCTCTCAAGGATCAGACCCAGGCGGGAAGCAGCGCTGCAAACGGAGTCTGCCACCTGGCTCTCGGTAAGTTTTTCGCCGCTCAAAGAGCATGTGTGCCCTGTGCGATGCAGGAATTCAAGAACCGGTGTTGAACCATGAAATTCGTTGACCCGGATTATGTCGCCGATGCTATAGCGGTATAGTCCTGCCGAGGTAGTCAGTACGACCGCATAAGTTCTGCCGGCCTCAAGTTCGTGGGCCAGCAGCGTGGGCGGATCAGCTTGCTCAGCCAGTTCCTCGGGAATGAATTCATAAAAATGCGTGTGAATCGGCAGTATTCCGCCACTGGACTCATTGCGAAAAGGTATCGCCAAAATGCCTTCTGAAGCCATGGCCAGATAATCGCGCTGCGGTATGTCGCCGAGGAAGGGCGCAAGAAGCTCAATGTAAGGACGTACCATCGGGCTTCTCCAGCAAACAGCGAGCTGCAAAGTGGGCCATAAACGGTTCGCCGTGGATACTTCGGTTTCGCTCAGCATCTTTTCAAGCTCCCGAGCGCGCCGTTGATTTCCCTGAAAGTGTGCCGCTATATACTCCCCGGCATCGCGGGGTACAGTTAGCGAAATGCCTCCACGGCCAATGTCCCGAATAAGACGCTGTGCGTTACGGTGAATGACCTCGAACAACAGCAGCAAGGTGCTTGGATTCAAGGTCATCAGTGCGGTGACCTCCAGCTCGAGAAGAATGCGAGCAATCGCATAATATCGTGCTTCAGGGTCCGTGATATTTGTGATGGCGCCGGGAAACGGGCAGCGGACATTTCCGCTCATACCCCGCCAGCATGCATTCCAGAAGGAGCTCTCTGAGCCGCACAGCAGTCCTCCCGTGGTGCGTTGTTCGTGCCCGGTATCGCTGAAATTGAAAATCAAACTGCCCTGGGATGCTCGGGGATATTCTTCGCGCACGAGACTCCAGAAAATCTGAAAAGCGCGTGATTTGTCGCGAATCAGGCTCGGCGTTACGGGAATATATTTGGGAGCTGCTATCGAACCGCTGGTAATGAAGAAGCGGCGCACCGGCTCTGATGTCAACACCCCAGGCTCTCCCTGTGCCATGCGTTCGATATCGCCGCGTAAATCTTCATAGTCACATATGGAAACGGCCCGCTGAAAATCAGAGACTGAGCGGATGGACGAGAAGCCGTGCCTCCGGCCAAAGTCGCAGCCAGTATTCGCAGGCACGATGCGCTGCAGCAGGACTTCACGCTGCGCCGCGCTGGAGTGGGCAAACGATCGCAAAAAGTTCCGTGCGGCGGGGTTGATTGAGCCTGTGTTCATACTGCATTCCGGTGGACTGGAACAGAAACGCCCTGATGTGCCAGCCAGTGTTTAATGTTGCCTGCGATCTCCTGGGGTGCTTCAAACTGCATGCCATGACTGCAAGGCAGTGGGGCTGAAGTCACGGCGGCGTTCCGGAGCTTCTGAAATCTCGCGAGCGTTGTTTTGTTATCGACGGCCTGGTCCTGAGCAGCCAATAAAAGCAGCACTGGATGTGTCAGATGAGTCAGGCGGGCGGCGGAAACCAGTTGCATTTGCCGTGAGATCTGAATAAACCGGGGAGTGAACTCACGCACGGCCAGAACATCCTGAGCGATAAATTCTCTGAATTCAGGAATGTTGGTAAACATTTCTTCGTTCAAAGGACTTCGTACTAAACGGGGAGGCGAGGCTACAAG
>Ga0209166_10003125_pt1 | contig 12125 bp, 7 predicted proteins | sample Coa_R1_3_FD_187151 | JGI IMG/M metagenome (GOLD analysis project Ga0209166, IMG submission 187151) | Surface soil microbial communities from Centralia Pennsylvania, which are recovering from an underground coalmine fire - Coalmine... | ecosystem: Environmental > Terrestrial > Soil > Unclassified... | reverse complement strand
GGTGGTGAGGGCCTGGTTGGTGGCATCATACTGATTGATATTTGGGCCTGAGAGGTGCTTGACGATATCCAGGGCTCGCTGTACAACACTCCACGCGCCGGTGCCCTGTGTGCAGAGGCTTGCCCCACCACCGCCTGCCACCACCTGCTGTCCGAGCAGTATCAGCAATAAGATCAGGCCTGCCGCCACCACCGTGCCAATTTTCCGCAGATCCATTTTACCCGCCAGGATATTCATGGGTACACCTCCCGCTTATCTGCTAAGCAAAGCCCTTGTTTCGGCCAGTCGCGCGGCCCCTCCCGCCGCCATCTCAAACATACCACTGGCCATGCGTCCCCCGGCCGCGATGCTTTGCATGGGTGAGGCCTGCAGCATGCCGGGTATTTTGAGCACAAACCAGGTCACCACAATACTCATAAAAGAGGTCACGAACTCATTGGCCGTCATGGGACCGCCGTTGGTGAGGGGGAGCACATTCAATTGATTGACCAGTGCAATAATATTGCTGAGGATCAGTTCCGCTACAATAATCCCGACCGTCTGGGCGGTCTGCACCATGACCAGGGAAATAAAGCCCTGTAGCCACATACGGGTGACCGGTTGGCCCGAGCGGCCAGGTAAGGCCCAGCAGGCGATGCAGGGCGCGCTCAGCACAATATAGACATCGATCAGGAAGACACGCACAATCAATTGAGCGAAGAGCGTCAGGCCCAGAGCCAACCGGATAATATAGATGATCAACTTCACCAGCGGAACCCAGATACTATCGAGAAAATTCCATAGGCTGACCTGGGGGTCATTGCCCAGCGTGGTATCGAGGTTAGCGGCTGGCGTGACATGGGAAGTGGCATAGCTGTAGAGGACCGCACACATGCCATTATTAAGGCCAAGCAGGATGCCCATCAGGGCCAGACTGATATGGGCGGCGATCAAGGCCAGCAACATGCGCGGGACCGTCTCCGCGATATCGGCGTAGCGAAAGACGGAGCCAGACATCATAACGCGTATGCCACTTACTATGAAGAGGAAGACGATAAAGGCATCCACAATCAGGACGCCCAGATTCCACAGGCCCTGCACTGTTGGTTGGCTGACCGTTAAAATGGGGTTGGTAAAGAAGACCATCGTATTGCCGTTGGCCCCGATCGGCGTCTGGATCCAACCACCGGCAGGCGCCCCGGTTGTGCCGCTGGCGTACTGGCTGGCCGCGTTGCAGACAAGCTGATAGGCGCAGGGGTCCAGGCTATTTTGTTTGCTGGAGGATTGGCTGTGATTTTGTGGAAGAAGGGCCGCAGCATGAAGAGGAGAGGCGGGCATAAACACTGCCATGGCAGTGATGGCCAGTAGCATGAGCAGGAATGTCAGGCGCAAGATAGTGGTAGCACGTTTTTGTGTGATCCACTTTTTAGGCTCGGAGGGTAATCTCAAAGGCTCCGCTGCCGTATGGCTCATCTCCCTGTCCTTGCGCTGTTCAAAGAAAGTGAACTTCCGCACGGCGGGCACCATCAAGGGCCCTGCCGTCGGGAGGTCCGATTCCTTACCCTTATGTGCGGCAAAAGGAGGTATTCTGTTCATATCATATGCCCCGACCTTCATTGCAGAGATTCCTATTCACCCTATTAAGATTAGAGGAGAGCGGGGCTTTGGTATAGGGGGATAGGGGGACAATTTGCGAGAAATTTGTCCCTACATCCCCCTGGTAGATGGCTTTTGCCTGTGTTAGCCTGATGGGGCAGATTAGCATCATTAGTATTTCTGTGAATGGATGAGATAATGGTGTCGCGACACCATTATCTCATCCATTCACAGGTTTGAAGCGTAGAGAGGTCAGGAGTATGGTAGCCGTTCCTGGTTTTGATGTAGAGACACTCAACATGCTGGGCAAGCTGATAGGTGGCCTGGAACGCTTCCAATTGGAGAGTGTGGCCCCGGAAGAGTTTGCGCTGGTAGACTTGTTTGACGAAGGGGAACAGACCTTCTTTCGTATTCGGGGCATGGCGGACTTCTGGAATCGTCAGAGTGGTGTGGATTTCTGGCAACATATGGCGGACCTGGTGATCAGCGCGCATAGCCAGCCCCAGGAAGATCTGACGATGGTCATTATGGGGGCATCGGAGAAGATCGCCGTCTTTATCTCGCTGGGGGCGGAGAAAACTACCAGAACGATCCTGGAGGGTATTTTCCCGGGCATCATGTTGGAGCAGGTAGCGGTGAGAGCGCTGGCGAATCAACTGCGCCCGCATTTTGCTGTGCCGGGCATTATGACCGGTGTGCCGAGCCGCAAAAGTTTCGGATCCTACGAGGGGCAGCATCCGGAGCGCAGGCTGCAGGATCAGCAGGGCGGCGGTCAACCGATGTCGCAGACCAACACAGTGGGAAAACCGGAGACGGCGCAGTTAGAGCGCGTCGTTCGCGGCATGCATGGTGCCACCTGGGCCTATATCGTGCAGGCTCATCCGCGGCCACGCCACAAAGTCGTCGAGGATCGCATGAAGACCATCGACCTGCTGACACAGATTACCACCCGCTCGCAGGTACAATGGTCATCCGTCAAGCAGGACAATACGCAGCTAACCACCATCGAATCGGGTGGCAAGCACGAGAGCTTTAGCGGCAATATGATCAACTATCGCGCGCAATATCTGACAAGGCTGCTGGAGCACGAACTGCAGCGGCTGGACCAGGGATCGGCCGCAGGCCAATGGATCACACGTGTCTACTTTGGCGCGAGCGAAGAAGATGACGCGCTGCGCCTGGCCTCACTGCTGCTGGGCACACTGGCGGGGCCAGAATCGAAACCAGACCCCTTGCGCGCCACCCTCTGCGTCCCAACGGGCAAGCCGGTAGAAGGCTTTCACACCTTTCTCACCTCCAATGAACTGGCCTCCCTGATCCAGTTGCCGCGCGAAGAGGCACCGGGCTACGCGGTACATGACTATGTGCGCTTCGATGTCGATTTCCGCGTTCCCGCTGAGCAGAACCTGCCGCTGGGCACCATCCAGCAAAATGGCAGAGATACCAATGAGAGCTACAATATCTCGCTGGACGCCCTCACCAAACATGCTGTCGTGATTGGCGTCACCGGTAGCGGCAAAACCACAACCGTCATGAACCTGCTCGATGCCGTCGTCGAGGCCGAAAAACCCTTCCTGGTCATCGAGCCAGCCAAGACAGAGTATCGCGCACTGCGGGCCGCTCTATCTCCCAGAGCCGACCTGCGCATCTACACGCTGGGCAACGAGATGGGAGCACCCTTCAGGCTCAACCCCTTCGAGTTTGAGACCAGCGACGAGCCCGGGGAGGCCTCGCTGCTCACCCATATCGACTTCCTCAAAGCCGTCTTCAACGCCGCCTTTGTGCTTTATGCCCCCATGCCCCAGGTGTTGGAGGAGGCGCTGCACGAAGTCTACGAAGATAAGGGTTGGGACCTGACCAGCGGCATCAACCGGCGCGTCGCCAACTGGAAGGAGCGCCACAACTATCCTATCTTCCCCACCCTCACCGATCTCTACTACAAAGTCGAGATCGTCACCAATCGACTGGGCTATGACAAAGAGGTCGAGAGCAACGTCAAAGCGGGCCTCAAATCGCGCGTTGGTTCGCTGCGCATCGGCTCCAAAGGCCTGATGCTCGACTGCGCGCGCGGCGTCCCCATGAGCGTCCTGCTCTCCATACCCACCATTCTAGAGCTAGAAAATGTCGGTAGCGACGACGAAAAGACCTTCATGATGGGCCTCTTTCTGGCGCGTCTGTATGAGTATCGGCGTTTGCAGGCCGCCACCGGCAAGCTAGCACCGGGCTTGCAGCATTTGATGGTCTTTGAAGAGGCGCACCGGCTGCTCAAAAACACCTCGACGCAGGTAGGGACCGAGGAGGCCAATCCGCGCGCCCAGGCCATCGAAGTCTTCACCAACATGCTCTCGGAGGTGCGCGCCTACGGCCAGGGCGTCCTGGTGGCCGAGCAGATCCCCAGCAAACTGGCCCCCGACGTGCTTAAGAATACCAACCTGAAGATCGCACATAGACTGATCGCCATGGACGATCGGCAGAGCATCGGGCAGACCATGAACCTGAGTCTGGAGCAGCAGATTCACCTGGGTGTGTTGTTGCCAGGCCAGGCCGCCGTCTTCGCCGAGGGCGCCGATCACGCCTATCTGGTACGGCTGGAGAACTACAAACGCAAGATTTCGCCCGTCTTAGAGGCCGAGTTGAGGCGTATCAGCCGCAGTTATGCCTCGGTCAAGCCCTTCCAGGCCATCCTCAATATCGACGCCTATGGCGTGCCTATCGCCCCCACTGGCGGACCCGATCCCGCCCTCTTCCAGGCCGCCAACAGACTGCTTGACTCGGAGAAAAGCAAATGGATCTGGGCCAATATCCTGCTGCGGCTGGTGAAGGGCCTGCCAAGCGCCTTTACCATGCTTATGCGCATCGGCGAACTAATAGAGACTGAGATGGCGTACTTCTCGCAGGGCCAGCAGGATCATCTGATGCGCATGACCATCGTGCTGGGCAGTGCCAAGTTAATGTACGAACGGGGATCACAGTTTGGCTGGAGCTATGAGCAGACCGAGGAGATGCGAGACCAGTTGACGCTGGGCCTGCTGGGTCTACTCTCCACCTATCATCTCTCTCGGCGTGCCGCAACCCTGCAAGGCGCGGAGGCCGCCAAAGTAGAGCGGCAGTTCAATCAATCGCTGGAGCGGGCCGGTGACACCCTGGAGGAATTCTCAGAGAATTACGCCACCCTGATGGACCGTCGGCAGGGGCCCTTTGTGGGCTGTACCCACTGTCCCGCCAAATGCCTCTATCGTGCCGAAGTCTCTACCCTCATCTCCGCCAAAGACGAAGAATGGATCAACGAAGAACTGACCAGCACAGCCCACACCAACGTAGAAGAGCGCTACGATGCCATTGTCACCGCCGCCAGCCGTATCGCACAGGAATGGCTCGACGAAACCGCAGACGTAGGCGAAGAGAATGAGAAAGAACTGACCGGACTCAGCTATTGCGCCAGCCTGCACGCCATTGCGCGCGCCGATCACGGCGAATATCAGCAGGCCAGGATCAGCGACAACCTCAAAGAATATCTTGTCAACGATGAAGAGGATGAGGACGACGAGGATGAAGATGACGACGAGGAAGAGGATGAAGATGACTAAATGTCCCTCTTTCCCCCTGGTGATGCGCTCGAAGGCAACTTATACTTTATAAAGGGAAGAAATAGGGACCATCAGGGCCTGTGAATACTCCTGAAGAACTCTTTTGGCATCAATCGAGGACATTGCGTAGAGGCGGTCTTGAGCCGCCCGCTGCGGGTGATCGGACTCGGGGCCGGGCGGCTTAAGAACACCCCTACTCGTAAAGGGAACCTGGAAACGCTGGTTTGGGCACGAGAAAGCAAAGCGTTGGCAGTTCTGTCAGTAGGCAATGTACCCTATGTGGGGGAAGGAAAGAAGAACATTATGGCTGGTGATGTAGGAACAGCTCAGAGAACTCAGGGAGACGTAAACAGGCAAGGCGCTCAGAGAACTCAGGGAGACGTAAACAGACAAGGCGCTCAGAGAACTCAGGGGGATGTAAATAGGCAGAATACACAGAGAACTCAGGGGGATGTAAATAGGCAGAATACACAGAGAACTCAGGGGGATAGCAGGAGGTTAGGTAGTCAGGGAGATAACAAAGGGGCTCAGGGAGATAGAAGTAGGCCTGTTGCTCAAGGAGATAAAAAAGGAAGCCAGGGGGATGAGAGAAGGCGTCTGAACGAACGTTTGGATGCGGGAAAAGGGCAAAAACAACAAGCTGATGGGGTTAATGGATCGCGGAATGACAATAGAGAAAAAAGATCATTACAAAAACAGCAATCAGATGCTAAAGGAGAAAAACCTGGCGAGGCTGATAGAACGCGGAGAATAGTGGATGATTTTAAGGAAGGAGTGAATAGCGGAAAGATATCCGTAAAGTTCAATGGTGACACGATGATTGCATCGGCGAACCCAGGAGAAAAGCAAACCAAGTGGTCTAATGTGGTAGATGCATATGCTAAAGGACTTAACGAGGGAAAGATAAAAGCCACAGTAATCAGAACAAGAACGGAAATTACGTATCGTGGTGGATTGGCAAGAGCAATGCAGGGATTCCCAGAATCCCGTGACATAGGGAGAGGGGCTGGGAGTTCTGGTTCGCTAACAAGAGAGGTCATCTATCGTGATGGGAGGAGGAAGGATGGCCTGTTCAAGAAATTAGCTGATGCTATAAAGAATGTCAATGGTTCGAGCAAAGAGACAGCCAGTAAAGAGATATCGCCATCAGTAGTTAAGCGATCGACTACTGAAACAGTAAAGGTTGGCAAGGTAGTAAGATAGTTCAGATGATTGGTTGCTCTATGGAGATTGAAAGGAAGCCATACTATGAGCGGCGATAGAAGTAAAACATCAGTAGAATCTCTGCCTGCATCTAAGGCAAACAAAACTCCCTCTGATGCCAGGAGAGCAAATACAGGGAAAGCAGGAGACGGATCCGGGACAGATCGACCCAGGAAAAAGGATGGTACGCTAAAACTAGAGAACAAACCATTACGGGAAAGATTGCAAGATCACAGGTGGGAAGATCCTTCGCGTAATTCATCTCGGCCGACGCACAGGGATTCGATGGCGAGGCTGGCGCATCGTACGCTTGTACAGAAGTGGGGGGATAGAATAATGGCAGGAAAGGATTTGAATAGACAGGTGGTACGTGATGCCGGGAAGCGAGAAGCAAGGATGACTAAACTGGAGAACATGACATCGTTCAGGAGAGGTCTGGCAGAGAGAAGGGTAATGAATGCCAATAGGGAACTGACACAAGAATATGCGAGCAAACTGGCATCAAGCGACGGTCGTAGAAATGGTTATGTGCAAGTCATGAAGTCTATCGGGCATGAGGAAGATGTTATAAAACCGATGCAGGGAAAAGATAGCAGGCCTGAAAAGAGGAAGGGCAAGAAAGGATCGGCTGGTGTAGTGAGAGGAGCTGTGGAAGGGACTACCGATCTTGTGACAGAGACTCATGAAAACGCCCAGGAGCATGGAGGTTAAGGGTAGAGCAGAGTACAGAAAGATTATAATAGCTCTTTATCTCTCGTTTGAAAGGAAAGCACCATATGGCCGCCGTCTTCGCTGGCGTAGGCAGAGCAGTGGGCGGCGTGGCCAAATCTGGCCTGGAAGTTGCCAAAAAGACCGGGCAAGTGGTTGGGAAGGCTGTCAAAGAGGTGGGGAAGCGCGCCAAAGAGCGCACCCAGGGCGTCCTCCTCAAGGTAAGGGATGTACGCAAGACGAAGACGGCCGATGGGTCCGGGCGGGGACAGGATCAGCGCAAGTCCATTGGCAAGGGAGGGGCGCTTGAGCGGCTGAAGCGCGGATTTCATAATACGGCTGAACACACCAATAATGCCAGAAAGGATATGCACGAAGCGGCGACGGAGCAGCCAGCCAGCAGGGCGAACTACCGTGATGCGCGTGGCAGGGCTGAGCGGATGCGAGGTAATCGTAAGCTCAGTGGCAGAGCTGAACAGGTGCAGGATTCTCGCAAACTTACTGGCAGAGGAGGAGCGCTGGAAGCGGTGAAGCAGGCAGGGGGGAAGGTAGCAGATCACACCAGGGATATGAGAGGAGCGGCAACAGAGCAGCCAGCCATAAGAAGGGGAGAGCAGCGTGGCACCGGGGCGAAGGATCTGAGAACCGTCAAAAAAGGAGGGGCGCTAGAAGGAGTGAAACGGGCAGGAGGGAAGGTGGCGAATCATGCCAGAGATATGAGAGGAGCGGCAACAGAGCAGCCAGTCAGCAGCAGAGGAGATCGACGCAGTCCTCGTGGGGCGGATCAACCAGCCACAAGAAGAGGAGATCAGCGTACGCCGCGAACGCGGGCCCTGAGGGATAGCGGGAGAAGAAGTGTGAGTGAGCGCGTGAATGACGCCAGAAGGGATATGCAAGAAGCCGCGAAGAGAGAATAAAGAGGCAGGATAGAGAAATTCTAAGGTTGAAGTATCGAACACATAATTTATCATATCGATACAATAATAAATATAATCTAATTTTTTGAGGAAAACCAGTATCTCGTAGGAGGTCCCCTGGTACACCTCCAGGGAGTAATCACCCTGGAGGTGTACCAGGGGACCTCCTACGTCTAGGGATGAAAGCAAGAAGGGAACGTCATGATGGGTAGAATAGCTGAGCGTTTACGTGGTGGGAATAGCGAAAAAAAGAATATACGAGCAAGGACCTCCCGCGCCTCTATGCTGGAGAATGCTCATACATATCGTGAGAAAGTGGATAAAGAGGTAAAGGGGGTCAGGAAGGAGCTGGAGGCGGAGCGCTCCCAACTCGCCGGAGCAATGGATCCTGTGATACGGCAGAACCTGGCCAGAGAACTGGGAGCAGCGCACCATGATCGCGTTATGGAGAAGGTCACGCAGAAGGAAGGGGAGCTGCATAGAATTGAAAAGGGCATTAGAAAGAATGAAATGCCTGATATTGATAAAGAGATAAAGCGGGATATTAAGGCGCAGATCGAGGGAGAGCGAGGCAAAATGAGCAGTGCCATCTGGCAAGAGCAAATAGATCAGAAGATAGGTGAGATCAGGGGCAATGGCATGACCATGGCTTCGCTTGAACAGGGGGTACTCCAGGGGGAATATCTAACCCAACTTAAGTCTATCCAGGATCAAGCATTAGCGCAGAAAAAGGCCCAATTTCAAACGCAGCATGGCTATCCAGCGGAAGGGCAAGACCTGAAAAAATTAATGAAAACACTACGAGATCCAGCTCTGGTGAGTCGTCAGAAGGCCGGTGCCTGGAGCAATACAAGTACGAAACAGGCTAATGGTGAGTTGAATACACAGGTGGAACAGGCTATACGGGCAGAGGCCACGAGAAAAGTGCAGGAAGATCCAGTTATCAAAGATCGTGTAGAGCAAAAGGTTGGGGAGAAGTTGAAGGAGCAGAGGAAGGCCATATTCGACGCTGAGAAGAAGAAAAGGAGAAATGGAAAAGTAGCAGAGCGGGTAGAGGCGAGGATAGCGGAAATAGCGGAGAAGAGGGTTACACGATTGGTGGATAAAGAGATTGGCAAACTGGCAGAGGAACTGGTGGAGAATAGGGCCAGGATCATAGCGGAGGGGCGTGTTGCCAAACAATTCAAAGAGGATCAGCATAAAGTGCTGGAGGCCTATGAGCAGGAGGCCATCAAGATGGGCCCAACCAGCAGTCCACGCTCGCTGAGGTATCGCTGGCTTGATCGGATCCGGCATCCACTGAAATATAGGGAGTCGCAGAGAGATATGGTGATTGCCAGGTGGGAAGATATGAAAAACCTGGATGTCTTAAATAAACGCCTGAGCATGGGAGATGACGCCGAATTGGTCTTGCATAGTATGGGCATGTCACGGGCTACCAGCACGCAGAAAGCGCTGGAAGAGGCCAAAGAGAAGCTATCTGCACTCGACGTACGCATGAAGGCCCTGATGGGTCCTGAGATGGAGGCAATTTCTCAGAAATTTGCTTCTACAGAGAAGATGGGGGCGCAAAATCCCTTTGTGAAGGGTGGGCTGAGATTTGATGATGATGGGGATTTGTTGCCCGGCAAGTCGGGGGAGCGAGGGGGCAGTAACCGGAATGATGCTGATTATGTGCGTATGCAAAATATGCGCAACATAGTGATGTACCTGAATCATCAGCAATCGATGGCATTGGATGTGGTAAGAGTGAGCAAAGATGTTTCCTCCTCCATCAGTGATCGCAAGAAAGCCATCTTCGAGAGGGCATCCAAGATGGTGGAGCAGCGGCAGAGATTGCGCGAGCAACTCTGGAAGGAGAGGATGGAGCTAAAGCGACACAGGTTAGAAGCAAGGCGCCTCAGGTTGGGGGTCAGAACGTTCTGGCGCGATACCATCGATAAATTTATCGGCCATGGGCTGCGGATGGCGCGGGCGTAGTTCAGCGCTCTCTACAAAATGTGATGCTCATCGTCTTGTCCCCCTATCCCCCTGGTAATGGTGTGCTTGTTGGACTATGCTAGAAGGATAGACTACCCGATACTACAGAAGGCAGAGAAACTCAGCATTTTGCTTGTGCGGCTTGAAAGGAAATAGATATGGCTGTACGTAACCTGGAGACGCGTGGAGCGAGAATAAAAGACGCTATTCGTCATCCTTTCAGTTCCGAGCATCGGGCCGAACGAAAGGTGCAGCGCAAAGGGGGATTTGATAGCAAAGCTAAAGCGGAACGGAACATGAAAGATATTATAGATAAGCATCATAGTAAGGAATGGGAAGATACTGTACAAAAAATAAAGGCTGAACTTATAGCTAAAAATGGTGAGAAGTGGATGGCGGATAATTATCGAGACACACCTGAGGCTTTGAAGTCGGCCAGGAAGGAGCATAAGCGTGCTCTGAGAGGCTATGCCAGCACTACGGATGAGGCCCGTAATTTTCTGGCAGGAATTGATAGCTCATCAGAGCTTGCAGCTTTTAAGGCTGGCTTTGATCGTGATGAGCTCAAGACAAAGATCGAAGAAGCGATATACAAGGGTATTAAAGATCAGTATGACCTTGAAAAGAATGTAGGTCAGGCAAACTACAATAGAATTGCAGCAACTATTGATAAAGACGAACGTCAAAAAAAAGAAAACGAGATCAGAGATTTAACGCCATCAGGTGGAAAGAGCAATGAATATATATTAATAAGGGAGAGAGTTATAAGTGAAAAGCGAAACGAGATTATTAGAGAATTCGAGGCTGATGAAATAAATCGACTGTCAAGGAAGTTTGAAAGTACGCATGGATGTGCACCGACAGGCAAAGATCTCAGTGACATAAAGCAGGAGGCGAGCAGTCAGAGGAGCCAAAATGCGTGGATGTTGAAAGGTGCAGATAATAAGTTGCCAGAAGTGCTTAAAGATGGAGCGTTAGATGCCATGATAGAGGCGGCCATCCCGAAAGCGGCAAGACAGTATATTGATAATCTGGCAGGGACAGAAAAGATAGCTTATATAGACAAAATTAAAGCTGCAGTTGAAAGTGAGAAGAATGCCAAGATAAGCGCGGCCGCTCTCACGCCAGCAGAACTGGATAGAAGGGCGAGCGAATGGATAGATGGGAAGGCAAATGAGCAGAAAGATGTGCTGGCAAAAGAGAAGATTCGCGAAATTGTCAATAGAGATGAGACGGTCAAGGCCTGGTTGGACGAGAAGTTGGCAAAGGAGATGGATGGGCAAATGGAAAATATCGCGAGATCAATGGCTGTCACGGAATATGCAATAGATAAAGGGGAGAAGCAATGGGCTGATTTTCAGAGGCCGCGTAAGCTGGTGAGGAGTCAGCTTCGCTATGCACTGTTTCATCCATTGAGGGATAGGTCAACCAGAAGAGGTGAAATAAAGAGAATAAATGATATGATGGCCTATTGGGATAACTTATTTGTGAAGTTCCGCTCAATAGATATAGAAGACATGATGGGTGTAACTAGAGGTGAGACAAGATTAGAAGCACAAAGAGATTTGCTGAAAATTATCCATGATACATCAGAAAAAATGAAAATTTATGATGAGATTATAAAGCGCGGACCAGAAGGACTCATGTCAGGTGCAGGGGGCAAAGAAGGAGGCCCGTTAGCGGAGATGGATGCGCTTGATGATCAGGGGGGGGATGGGCCAATGAGGGCAGGGAGAGGCGATAATGGTGAGAAAGGATATGGAAAGGATAGAGTTGCTTACGTGAGGGCACTGAATGAACGCAATAAACTCCAGGCCATAAAAGATAGAGCACAAATGAAATTAGATGTATTGGAGAAACGTATAAGAATAGCTGGTGTGGTGGGTGATTTGAAGAATGGCATTATGGAGAGAGTGAGGACACGCATCGATCAGGCAATGACATTTCGTAGTCAACTCGTGAACGAGAAAAACGCGATAAAGACGCGGAGAGAGCAGAGAAGGCATAATAGAGCGACGGAAAGAAATAGTAGATCGAATACGCGACGTGCCTGGCTCCAGACGATTTGGCAGATGACAAGGGTGAGTGTCTAGCCACCGGGCATTGGCGGCGAAACGGGATCATTCACAAGCCCTGGTCTAGCCTGTCGTGTGGG
>Ga0209166_10003124_pt1 | contig 12134 bp, 10 predicted proteins | sample Coa_R1_3_FD_187151 | JGI IMG/M metagenome (GOLD analysis project Ga0209166, IMG submission 187151) | Surface soil microbial communities from Centralia Pennsylvania, which are recovering from an underground coalmine fire - Coalmine... | ecosystem: Environmental > Terrestrial > Soil >... | reverse complement strand
TAGGGTCATGGCTGTTCCCTCTGGCCGGTTGTTCCGGCGAGCTCCCCTCCGATCGAATGGTTATGCCTGGCGCTCGATGCAGGCAAGGCGCCGCTTCGATTAAGAAAGTCTCACGGGGCGACTGCCTCGATCTTCAGTCGCAGGCCCTGCGGATTGAAGAAATCCGCGTGTTTCAGTAGGGACCGATCGCCTTCCAGGTGGCGCATCAGCTCCTGGAGCCGCTGGCGGGCGACGGCGTCGGTGACCAGGCCGGCGCGATCGGCCTGATAGAAGGCCGCCCCGTTCCAGGCCGCCCCGGCCGCCTCGAACATCCGCACCATGTCGGTCCAGCGCGTCTCGTCGCCGATGACGTGCAGGTATGACGAGGCCAGCAGGCCGGCCGTCGTCTCGCCGATCTCCACCAGCACGACCAGCATGGTGAAGCCGCCGGTGCGGGCGAACGTATCGACCAGCCATTCGTCGAAGTCGGTCGCCCAGTCTTCCCGCGCAGGGTCCGTCATGGGGAGCCGGTGCGGGAGAGGGATGGCCCAATCGGCTCGAACAGGTCCAGCCGGTGCGGATCGACCCGGCGCAGATCGCCTCTGCGCAGGGTCACGCCGTGGCGGTCGAAGAACTCCAGAACCTGTATGGCGACCTTGCGGCCGTTGTCGAGACGGTCGCGGAACTGGGCGGCGGTGAAGTCACCCGCGGCGGCGGCCTCCACGCCGTGGGCGACCATCTCGCGGACCGTCTCGCGCAGGAAGAAATGGTCAGGGGCGATCTCGTCGGCCCAGCCCATCCGGCCGGCGAGCTTGAGCAGCCGCCTCACATCCCGCTCCGCCCGTCCGGTCGCCTGGGCGAGGTCCCGGACCCTCGGCGGTCGGAACCGCTCGGCCCCGCCCAGACGTGGCGCGATGGCGGCCCAGGCGGCCTCGTCGCCTGGAGCGAGCCGCACGGTGTGGCTGGCGAGCCGGACGAACGCGCCGTCCAGCGTCAGCTCGCCGGTCCCGGCGAGCTTCTGAAGGGCGGTGAGGAACACCGGCGCCGGCAGCCGAGGCTGCAACTGCAAGCGCAGCTTTTCGCGGCCCACCCCCTGCAGATCAGGGTTCTCGTTGTGGAAGGCCGCGAGCCGGGCGACGAGGCTCTCCGTGAATGCATGCCAGCGCGGGACCGAGAGCGCGACGCCGGTCTCGCCGGACTGCAGGATCACCACGTCGGCCCGTGCGGCCAGGAGTTCGGTCCGCTCGGCCGAGAGGGCGTGGTCGCGCGCGAAGGCGTCCAGGTCGAAGGCAAAGGGCGGCGCCTGGAGCAGGGCGGCGAACGCTTCCGCCGGATCGGCCCGGGCCAGGGCGGCCAGCTGGGCCCACCGCTCGGGCGTGCGCCGCCGCCGCGCCGGGCCGCGCAGGTCGATGAAGCGCCCGCCGCCGATCGTGCGCCGGGCGGAGACGTCGCGCAGCACGAAGCGGTCCTGGGCCGCGGCGGCGATCGGCGCCTCGAGCACCAGCTGCACGTCAGCCTCGCCCCCCGGCTCGACCGGCGCATCGCCCAGGAGGACGACGCGCGCCCCGACCTCGGCGGCGGCGTGGTGCAGGCGGACCGGAAACCACTGGCCGATGGGCTTCGGCTCTCCGGCGAGGACCCGGAGCCTAGCGTCGATGCGGTCCGTCGGCGCGTGCAGGACCGGATGGAGCACCATGTCGCCGCGGCCGACCGCCGCCTTGGCGACGCCGGGGCCCGCCAGGTTGAGGGCGCAGCGGTCGCCGGCCACGGCGCTCCACGCCGGCCGGTTCTGGGAGTGCAGCGAGCGCACCCGCGCCGGCAGCCCGGAGGGGCTGACCAGCAGCTGGTCGCCCACCTGCACGGTCCCCGACAGCACCGTGCCCGTGACCACCACGCCGACGCCCTGCAGGGTGAAGGACCGGTCGACGGCCAGGCGGAAGCGGTTCTCGGCCGACCGCGCCGACAGGGCCGCGGCGGCTGCGGCGAGGTGGCCGCGCAGGGTCTCGATCCCCAGCCCCGTCACCGCCGACACCGGCAGGATGGCGGCCGCCTCGAGCACGGTTCCGGCGAGGCGCGGTCTCAACGCGGCGGCCGCCTCGTCCAGCCGCTCGGGGGAGACGAGATCGGCCTTGCTGAGCACCGCCAGCCCTCGGCCGACCCCCAGCAGGCCGAGGATCGCCAGGTGCTCCACCGTCTGCGGCTTCACGCCCTCGTCTGCGGCGACGACCAGCAGGGCGAAGTCGATCCCGCTCGCCCCGGCCACCATGGTGCGCACGAACCGCTCGTGCCCGGGGACGTCGACGAAGCCGAGCACCCGGCCCTCCGGCGTCGGCAGGTAGGCGAAGCCGAGCTCGATGGTGATCCCCCGCGTCTTCTCCTCGTCCAGCCGGTCGCAGTCGACCCCGGTCAGCGCCTTCACCAGCGCCGTCTTGCCGTGGTCGACGTGACCGGCGGTGCCGATGATCATGGCCCCCCCTCTCGCTTTCGGGCGGGCGCCTCGCGATCGAGGCCGGACAGCGAAGCCAGGAACCCGGCCTCGTCTTCCAGGCAGCGCAGGTCGAGCAACAGGCCGCCGTCCTCGATCCGCCCGATCACCGGCCGGGCGAGGGCGCGCAGCGCCGCCGCCAGCGCCTGCAGCGCCCGCCCGCCGCCATGGGATCGGATGACGAGCCCGGCGCTGGCGACGGTCTCCAGCGGCAGGGCGCCTGAGCCGATCTGGCTGGCGCAGGCGCACGGCTCGACCGCGAAGCCCGCCCCGACCGCCGCCGCCACCGGCGGCGCCAGGCGGCGGGCCTGCGCGGCGATTTCCGCCTGCGGCCGGACCAGCAGGCGCAGGGTCGGCAGGCGCTGCGCCAGGCGGTCGGGGTCGCGATAGAGCTCCAGGGTCGCGCGGATCGCGGCCAGGCGGATCTTGTCCACGCGCAGGGCGCGCTTCATCGGGTTCGCGTTGACCGCCGCCACCAGATCCCTGCGGCCGACGATGAAGCCGGCCTGCGGGCCGCCCAGCAGCTTGTCGCCGGAAAACGTGACCAGCCCCGCGCCCTGCGCCACCGCCTCGCGCACCGTCGGCTCCCGCTGCAGCCCGAAGCGGGAGAGGTCCGCCAGGGCGCCCGAACCCATGTCGTTGACCAGCGGGACCTTCCCTTCCGCGGCGATCTCCGCCAGTTCGGCAGGCCCCACTTCGGCGGTGAAGCCCTGGATCCGGTAGTTGGAGGTGTGGACCTTGAGGATGACGCCGGTCCTCGGGCCGAGCGCCGCGCGGTAGTCGCGAGCGTGGGTGCGGTTGGTCGTGCCGACCTCGATGAGCGTCGCGCCGGCCCGCGCCATGATGTCGGGCATGCGGAACGCCCCGCCGATCTCGATCAGCTCGCCGCGCGAGACGACGGCCTCGCGGCCGCCGGCCAGGGTGTTGAGGACGAGGAGCACCGCCCCGGCGTTGTTGTTGACGACAGTCGCGTCCTCCGCCCCGGTCAGCTCGATGAGCAGCCCCCGCACATGGTCATCCCGCTCGCCGCGCTCGCCGGTCCCCAGGTCGTACTCCAGCGCCGCCGGCTCGCGCATCGCCGCCACCGCCGCCTCGATCGCCGCCTCCGCCAGCACCGCCCGTCCGAGGTTGGTGTGCAGCACCGTGCCGGTGAGGTTGAACAGCGGGCGCAGGCCGGATCGCGCCTGCGCCTCCAGGCGCGCCTCCGCGACAGTCGCCAGGGTGTCGGCGCTCGGCGCCGTGACCGCGCCCGACCGCACCGCCGCCCGCGCCTCGTCCAGCGCCGCGCGGATGGCGTCGGTGGCGGCCACGCGGCCGAAGCGCTCGACGAGGCCCGCCGCCAGGGCGGTGCTCAGGACCGCGGTGACGGACGCGAGATCACGCGGCCGCGCCGGCCCCGAGGGCTCGATCCCCGGCTCGACGTCCGCGCGCGATACAGATCGATCCGACATGCCGCGCTCAAGCCCGCCGACGCCGATCCCCGGCCGATCCGACGAAGATAGGCCGGCGGCAGCTACGCCGTAACCCCTCTGGTTGGCGAGGCGCTGGTTGTCGATCCAGTAGCGAACGGGTTGCCGATGGGCGCGAAATCTGGCCTGATCGGGCGGCGCCGGGGGGGTTGCCTTGTACAGGTTGATGACTGCGCTGGCCGGGGCGTCGTTGCTCGCGAGCCTTTTGCTTCAAGTGAGGACCGCAGAGGCGGCGAGCGCGCCCCAGGTTGGCGCGGTCCCGGACTGGGTGCGCGCCCCGCCCGCCGTTCCGGCGGAGAAGGAGGACATCAAAGGCCTGCCGTTGACGATCCTGCTCAACGACACTCAGTTGAACTTCGACGGCGACGGCTGGACCGAGTTCCGAGACGTACAAGCCAAGGTGCAGGCGTCCAGCGGCCTGGAAGCCTTGGGCGCCATTCCTTTCCAGTGGTCGCCCTGGAGCGACACTCTGACCTTCCATCGGGCCAGGATACTCAGGGACGGTCAGTCGATCGACGTCTTGCCCAAGGACGGTGGCTTCACCGTGTTGCGGCGCGAGACCGGGCTCGAACAGGCGATGCTCACCGGTGAGCTCACCGCCTTGCTCCAGCCGGAGGGCCTGCGCGTAGGCGACGTTCTGGAGATCGCGATCTCCATTCGCCACGCCGATCCGCTGCTGAAGGGCCGGACCGGCGCGCTGCTCGCCGGATGGGACGCAACGCCGATCGGCCGCATGAGGCTGGAAGCCCATTGGCCTTCCTCGCTCATCGTCAGGTGGCGGGAAACGCCTGGACTGCCCCCGCTTCACCGCGCCGACGCGAATGGTGTGACCACGGTGGCGCTCGACCTGGAGGACGTCCGTCCGCCTGTCCCGCCCGCCCACGCGCCCGCGCGTTTCCAGCATGGCCGCGAGATCGAGTTCAGCACCCTGACCGGCTGGGAGGAGGTGGCGCGGACAATGGCGCCGCTCTACGCCAAGGCCGCCGAACTCGCGCCGGGATCGCCGTTGGTCGCGCAGGTCAAGCTGATCGCCGACGCCTCGGCCGACCCCAAGGCGCGAGCCGCGGCCGCCTTGCATCTCGTGCAGGACCAGGTGCGCTATCTGGCTCACGCCGAGGCCGCCGGCGGCTACACGCCCCAGACCGCCGACGAGACCTGGCGGCTGCGCTACGGCGACTGCAAGGCGAAGACCGCTCTGCTGCTGGCCCTGTTGCACGAACTGAAAGTGCCTGCCCAGCCCGTGCTGGCCAGCACGACGGGCGGCGATGGGTTGGACGCGCGACTGCCTTCCCCCATTCTATTCAACCATGTGCTGGTGCGCGTGACGCTCGGCGGACGCGATTACTGGCTGGACGGCGCGCGTCAGGGCGACCTTGGTCTCGACGACATGACGACGCTGGCCTACGGCTGGGTGCTTCCCCTGGATAGCGCCGAAGGTCGGCTCGTGCATGTCGGCCCCGCGCCCGACGCCCGGCCGCGGATATTGCAGGTGATCCGCTATGACGCGTCCGGCGGCGTGGTCGCGCCGGAACCCACCCGGCTGCGAACCGTCTTCCGGGGCGATGCGGCGGTGCAATTGCACGCCCAGCTGTCCGCCGTCCCACCCGACAGGCTCGAGGCGGCGTTGAAGAGCTATTGGGCAAGCGTGCACACCGCTTTCACCCCAGCCCATGTGGCGGCGACCTGGGATCCGGTCACGGGAGAGGAGACGGTCACCGCGGACGGAACCAGCAAGCTCGACTGGTCGGGTTCCGGCCTCGAACTGCAGCACGTAGCGCTCGGCGGCGCGCCCGATATCAAGCGGGACGCCGCGTCCAGCGACCTTGACGCGCCCTACGCCCTCGACTACCCGAGCTATGTCGAGACGGACGAGAGCGTGGTGCTGCCGCAGGGCATCGTCCTCTCCGCCGCAAGCCTCAAGACAGCCGATGTCGATACGGTGATCGCGGGAACGTCCTACCATCGGTCCGCCAGCATCTCGGGCGATGTATTTCGCGTCGTGGCGAGCCAGCGCACCCTTCAACCCGAAGTCTCCGCCGCGGAGGAGCGAGCCGCGGTCGGTCCGCTCACCAAGCTGGGCGAATTGGCCATCTACGCGCCGGCCGGCCCGCAGGCTCAGGCGGCCAACGACGCGGCCGCGCTCGATAGCCAACCGACAACCTTCGATGGCCGACTGAACCGAGGAAACGCCCTGCTGAACGCGGGCCGATACCGAGAGGCGCTGACCGAGTTCGACGCCGCGATCGCCCTCGATCCCAAATCGCAGCGAGCCTGGGCCGATCGCGCCGTCGCCCACGCGTGGCTGGCGGATCGCACGGCGATCGCCGACGCCGACAGGGCCGACGGCCTGGGGCCGCCTGAGATCGTGGCCGCCCGCGCCCGCGGCCTCCTGGCGGCGAACACGGGCGACGCGAAGGGGGCCCTCAGCGCCTATCGCCATGCGCTGACGCTCGCACCCAACGACAGTTTTGTCCTCGGCCGACTGGTCGACCTGGAAATCCGCAGCTCCAATGTGGAAGCCGCCCGGAAAGACCTGGACGATCTGCTGCGGGCGCATCCGGAACTTGGCTCGGGCGCCCATATCTGGCGGGCGTCGCTCGAAGCGGCGGCGCACCACAAGGACGCCGCCGAACGGGAGCTGGCCCAGGCGCCTGCGGCAAGCCGGGAAGCTTTGCTCGACCGGGCGCGCGCCTATCTGCAACTCGGCGACAACGACCTGGCGCGGGCCGACGTGGACGCCTCCATCCGGCTCGAGCCGACCGCGGGGGCCTGGCTCCTTCGCGCCAGCGCCGATGGCGGCTTTGCCAGCGCGGTCGCCAACGCCGACGTCGATGCAGCCATCAAGCTCGCGCCGGACGACGTGAATCCGCGCCTCTGGAAGCTGGACGCGGCCAGCGTCCGACGGGACTACGCCGCGGCTCTCCCACTATTGGATAGCCTGGTGAAGGGACACCCCGAACTCGCCGCGAGACTGCTCGTTGGGCGCGCCCAGATCGATAGTGCGCTGGGCCGCACCGCGGACATGGACGCCGACTTCGGCAGCGCACGGCAGTTGATGGGCGCCGACGCGCGCGAGGCCAGCCTTCTCTGCAGCGTTGAGGTGCAAACGCGATCGCGGCCTGAAGTCGCTCTTGTCGATTGCGAGAAAGCCCTGAGCGCTGTTCCGAAATCACCGGAGCTGCGTATGGACAAGGTCTTGCTGCTGCACCGGCTCGGCCGTGATCCCGAGGCGGAAACGGTTCTCGACACCGTGGGCGACGCCGGCGGCGACGCAATGGAATTGAACAACGTCTGCTATACTTTGGCGGTCGAGAACATGAAACTCGAGCGCGCGCTCGCCGATTGCGACGCCTCGCTGAAGCTTCTGCCGAACGAGGCGGCCACCCTGGACAGTCGCGGGTTCGTTCTCATGCGGCTGGGCCGCGACGCCGAAGCGCTCACCGCCTACGACGCGGCCCTCGCCGCCAACCCGAAGCTATACAACTCCCTATACGGCCGCGGGCTGGTCGAGGCGCGGCTCGGGCGCACGGCCGACAGCACGCGCGACCTCGCGGCGGCGCTCGCGGCGCAGCCTCAAATGCGAGAGGACTTCGTGAAGATGGGGCTCCCCTGAACGAACATCGTCGAGGGACCGGCGCTATCGTCTCGACCCGTCCACGCGGAATTTCAACTCGTCTATCTTCGCCAGCAGAGTCTTGAGCAGCGGCGAGGTATTGGCTTCGTTGTAGCCGAGCGCGAGGTCGATCAGCGGCGGGGGCCCGGCGAGCGGACGGCTGACCACGGCCGGCGGCAGTAGGTTGCGGGCGTAGAGCGGGAGGACGCCGATCCCGCCGGTCGAGGCGATCAGGGAGATGGCCATGGCGATTTTCAGCGCCTCGTGGTCCGGGGTCAGGTCGACCCCGATCCGGGCGCCATAGGCGTCGACGACCGCGCGCAGGGCAGGGGAGTTCGAGTTCGGCACGCCTACCAGGATCTCGCCGGCGAGCGCCTCGGGTGGAACCGCGTCGCGCGCCGCCAGCGGATGGCCGGCCGGCATCAGCACCATCAGCGGCTCTTGCAGCAGGGTGAGGTAGACGACGCCCGGCGTATTCCTTCTCGGGGCGCAGGAAGGCGACGTCCAGGCGCCCGCGCATCAGCTCGGCGGCGAGGCTCGGCGACTGCTGGCTGGTGATCGTCAGTTCGATGCTGGCGAGGGACTCCTGCAGAAGGCTCACCGCCGGTCCCATCCATTCCATCTCGACGCCGGTCAGGAAGCCGATGGCGAAGGTGGTCCGCGGCGGCTGGGCGGCCCGGCGCGCCGCCTCCGCCGCCGCCTCCACCTGCAGCAGGGCGATGCGGGCGTGGTCGAGGAACACCCGACCGGCGGGGGTGAGCTCTATCCCCCGGGCGTGCCGCTGCATAAGGGTGGCGCCGACCTCGTACTCCAGGTCGCGCATCTGGCGGCTGAGGGAGGGCTGGGCGGTGTGCAGCCGTGTCTCGGCCGCAACCGTCAGGCTGCCGGCCTCGGCGACGGCGACGAAATAGCGAAGGTGGCGAAGCTCCATCGAGACATGCCTCCAAAGTATATCCAAGGGGCGACTAAGTCTTACTCCTGGCGTCCCCGTCTACCTACTTTCCCGTCACCAGCTCGGCAAGCCGCGGTGGCGTGATGCCTCCGAGGTCGACCTCCGCCAGCCGGGATAAGAGAAGGGCCATGACTGACACCCCAGTTGTTCTGATTACCGGCGGCCTGACCGGCATCGGCCGCGCCGCCGCCATCGAGTTCGCCAGGAGCGGCGCGCGCGTCGTCGTCTCCGGGCGCAGGCCCGCCGAAGGCGAGGCCGTCGCCGCCGAGCTGCGCGGCCTCGGCGCCGAGGCCGAATTCATCCAGGCCGATGTCCGGCGTGAGGATGATGTCCGCAACCTGGTCGACCAGACGGTCGCCCGGTTCGGCCGCCTCGACATCGCCGTCAACAACGCCGGCACCGAAGGCGCGCGCGGCGTTGTGACCGACCAGACCGCCGAGAGCTATGCGGCGACGTTCGACACCAATGTGCTGGGCGTGGTCCTCAGCCTCAAGCACGAAGCCCGGGTGATGACGGCCCAGGGCGCGGGCAGCATTGTCAACATCTCCTCGACCTATGGGCACGAGGGCGCGGCGGGCGCTTCAATCTACGCCGCCAGCAAGCACGCGGTGGAGGGCCTGACCAAGTCTGCCGCCCTCGAGCTCGCGAGCAAGGGCGTCCGGGTCAATGCGGTGGCGCCCGGACCGATCGACACCGGTATGCTCGACCGCTTCACCGGCGGCGGGGACGACAAGGCCAACCTGCGCGCCGCCGTGCCGCTCGGCCGGATCGGGCGCCCGGAAGAGCCGGCCCGCGCGATTGTCTTCATCGCCTCGGACGCGTCGGGCTTCATCACCGGCCACGTGCTGAACGTCGACGGCGGCAAGACCGCCGGCTGACCTGCCCCCCATCCCGTCAACCCTTGTCGCCGGCCGCCCGCAGGGCGGCCGCGGAGGCCACCCATGAACTCGAATGACCTGAAGCTCTATCAATCGAACGGCTCGCCCAACTCGCGCCGCATCCGCATCTTCCTGGCTGAAAAGGGGATCTGCATGCCGATGATCCCGGTCGATCTGGGCGCCAAGGAGCAGTTCTCGGCCGCCTACGCCGCCATCAACCCGCGCCAGATGGTCCCGACGCTGGTGCTCGGCGACGGGACGGCGATCGGCGAAGTGCCGGCCATCTGGCGCTATCTCGAGGAGATCTATCCCGATGCGCCGCTTCTCGGCCGGACGCCCAGGGAGAAGGCCCTGGTCGCCATGTGGGAGCGCCGCATGGAGCTGGAGGGCTTCGCCCCGACGATGGAGGCCGTCCGCAACGCCGCGCCCGGCCTCGCCGGCCGGGCCATCGCCGGGCCGCACGGCTATGACCAGATCCCCGCGCTGGTCGAGCGGGGCCGGGCCCGCGTGGCCGACTTCCACGCCGACCTGGACGCGCTGCTGGCCGATCGCCCGTTCGTCGCCGGCGAGGCCTACTCGGTCGCCGACATCACCGCCCGCGTCGCCCTCGACTTCGCCGCCAACGCCCTCGCCATGCCCTCGCCCGACGGCGCCCGCGCCATCGCCCGCTGGTACGACGCCCTCTCGGCCCGCCCGAGCACGGACGCCTGATCAGCGGCCGAGTTGGGCGAGTAGGCTGTCGTCGCGCGAGAAGTCGAAGTCGTAGCGTCCACGGCCCTCGCGGACAAACCAGTCGTAGCTGTCTCGAAAGCCGTCCTCGATGCCGAACCGCGGTGTCCAGTCGATGTCCCGCAGCGCCTTGTCGATGGGGAGGATCGCCGTGCCGTTGGTCCCTTCGCCCCAGTGCAGCAGCGGCGGGCGCTGCTGGCGGGCGATTTCCATCGGGACCTCGACCACGGTGGCGCTCACGCCCATCGCCCGCGCCACCAGATGGACGACGCCGACGATCGAGGTCACCTCGGCGCTGGAGACGTTGTAGGCCTCGCCCTTCACGCGCTCATTGCCGATCAGCGAGGCCATCAGCCGGGCGACGTCCAGGGTGTGCACCAGCGACAGCGCCGCGAAGCCCTCGCCCGGGATCAGGACCGGACGGCCGGCCTCCAGCCGCGCGAACAGGGCCGGGTCCCGCGTCGCCACCGGGCTGCGCGGCCCCATGGTGTGGCCGACGCGGAGGATGGTGACCGGCAGGCGCTCCGATCGCCACAGGCCGAGCAGGTGGTCCTCGCATTGCACCTTGCCCACGCCATAGGCGCTGCGGGGATCGCTGTTGTCCGGCGCATGGCGGCGGAAGTCCTCGCGCAGCGGCTGCACGTAGCTGCGCCGGTAGACGGCCTGCGAGCTGGTGAAGACGTAATGCGCCACGCGGCCTCGGAAGAGCTCGATCAGCGGCGCCATGTCGGCGGGGCGGTAGGCGGTGTGGTCGAAGACGACGTCGAATGCGTCCCGATGCTCGGCCAGCGCCGCCGCCAGCGCCCCGGGCCTGGTGCGGTCGCAATGGATCCGGCGCGCGCCCTCCGGCAGCGGCCCCTCGTGGCTGTTGACCACCGTGACCTCATGTCCGCGCCGCGCCAGCTCGAACACCAGATCCAGCCCGATGTAACGATTGCCGCCCGTCACCAGCACCCGCATGCGCCGCTTCCTCCTTGGTTCCCTGCGCCCTGGCTAGCACGGTCTGCTGTTCTGGGGCATGCCTCGAACATGAACGCGGTGGCTCTGCTTGCGAGCGGCGCCATCGCGTGGGAAGTCGACACATGCGCCTCCACACCGGCTTCGAGATCGTCTACGACCTCCCCTCGCCCACGCCGATGATGCTGACCCTCAGTGTCCACCCGTCCCGGCGGGGCGACCTGGAAACGCCTGACTGGCTGCGCACCGATCCGCCGCTGGATGTGCGCCAGTATTTCGATCTCTTCGGCAACATCTGCAGCCGGGTGTTCGCGCCGGCCGGGCGACTGACCCTGTCGTCCGACTTCATCATCCGGGATACCGGCCTGATCGACGACTTTGCGCCGCAGGCCGAGCAGCATCCGGTGCAGGACCTGCCCGACGAGGCGGTGCTGTTCCTGCTCGGCAGCCGCTACTGCGAGACCGACCGTCTGAGCGATACGGCCTGGAGCCTGTTCGAGAAGACCCCACCCGGCTGGGCCCGCGTCCAGGCGATCTGCGACTACGTGCACAACCACATCGTCTTCGACTACGCCAGGACGCGGCCGGACAAGACCGCCTTCGACGCCTGGGCCGAGGCGACGGGCGTGTGCCGCGACTATGCCCATCTGGCGGTGGCCTTCTGCCGCTGCATGAATATCCCCGCCCGCTACTGCACCGGCTACATGGGCGACATCGGCGTGCCGGTCGCCGGAGTGATGGACTTCAGCGCCTGGTTCGAGGTCTATCTGGGCGAACGCTGGTACGCCTTCGATGCGCGCAACAACATGCCGCGGATGGGCCGGGTGCTGATCGCCCGCGGGCGGGACGCGGTGGACGTGCCCATCGCCACCACCTTCGGGATCGCCAACCTGGTCGGGTTCCAGGTCACCAGCCTGGAGGCGCCGATCGATACCTGAACCGGCTGGCAAGGGTCGACCGACCACCTAGCCCAACAGCGCGCGCAGCCACGGGACGACCTGATCGTCGGCCAGCTCCACGAGCGTGTCGCCGACGTAGACCTCGCTCACGCTCCAGCCAGGGACCTCGGCCG
>Ga0209166_10003122_pt1 | contig 12141 bp, 14 predicted proteins | sample Coa_R1_3_FD_187151 | JGI IMG/M metagenome (GOLD analysis project Ga0209166, IMG submission 187151) | Surface soil microbial communities from Centralia Pennsylvania, which are recovering from an underground coalmine fire - Coalmine... | ecosystem: Environmental > Terrestrial > Soil >... | reverse complement strand
ACGGCCCGGGCGCGTCTGGTACCTGGCCGCCGTCGTGCTGGTGCTGGCCGGGGTGGCCTGGCTGGTGTTCGGCTTCGTCTCCCTGCGCGGCAAGGTCAACGCGTTCAGCCGGGTGCCGCTGCCCACGGGCGGCACGGTCACCCTGAACCACAGCGGCGGGTACGTCGTCTACTACGAGGGCGCCGGGGCGGCCTCCGGCCACATCCCCAGGTTCAACGTGCGGATCGCGCCTGTGGCGCCGCCGGCGGCCGTGGGCGGCCTGCGGTCCTACGCGGGCACGGTCAGCTACACGATCGGCGTCCACCAGGGCCGTGCTGTGCTAACCCTCCAGGTCGTGCACCCGGGCCGGTTCATGGTGACGCCGTCCGGTGCGTCCGCCCTGGCCGGCGGCGGCACTGATCTTGCATTCGGCACGAGCATCGCGGACAGCATCGTGGGCATCGTGCTGCCCAGCATCGGGCTCGTCTTCCTCGGCATCGCCGGCGCGATCGTCCTGTTCATCATCCACCTCACCCGCACCAGGCGCGCCCGCGCCCGGGGCTACTAGCCGCCATCACGGGCCCAGGGCCGCCCACGGCCGCCGGACGGTGTCACCCTGGGGTCTTAGGATCGGGGCGTGGCGGTCAGGACGGTCATCTTCGACTGGGGCGGGACGCTCACCCCGTGGCACGACGTCGATCATGAAGCCCTCTGGCGGGAGGTCTGCGCGCGGCATTACTCGCCGGCCGAGGCGGCGGCGGTGGCCCGCGCGCTGCATGCAGCGGAACTCGGCGTGTGGGCGGACATCGGCCGGTCCCAGCAGAGCGCGACGCTCGCGCACGTCGTCGAGCGCGCCCGGGTGAGCGTGCCCGACGCGGTGCTGGCCAGCTACTTCGAGGCCTGGGAGCCGCACACGCTGACCGACCCGGACGCGCCCGCGCTGCTGCGTGAACTGCGCCGCCGGGGCATCAGGATCGGGGTGCTCTCCAACACCCTGTGGCCCCGGGCCGTGCACGACCGGTGCTTCGTCCGCGACGAGGTGCTCGACCTGATCGACGGCACCGTCTACTCCAGCGAGCTGGCCTGGACCAAGCCGCACCCCGAAGCCTTCCGTGCCGCGATGGCTGCTGTCGGGGAGGACGACCCGGCCGTGTGCGTGTTCGTCGGTGACCGCCCGTTCGACGATGTCCACGGCGCCAAGTCCCTCGGCATGCGCGCGGTGCTCATCGAGAACAGCACCGTGCCGCCGTACGAGGCCGCGGTGCCCGACGCGACCATCACCCGGCTGTCCGAGCTGCTCGGCTACCTCGACCGCTGGTAACCGCTGGCGGCGGCAAGCCCCGCCCGGGCCCCGCCGCGAATCCGGCTGCCCGGGCCAGCCCTGCTCAGGGACGGCCCGGCGCGGCGATGTCCGCGACCACCGCGCCCGCGGCCCGGACCAGATCGGCCGGTGCCAGCTCGATCTCCAGCCCGCGCCGGCCCGCGCTGCAGTAGACCGTCTCGAACCGCAGCGCCGAGGAGTCGATCACGACTGGCAGCCGCTTGCGGTGCCCCAGTGGCGAGATCCCGCCGGTCACGTACCCGGTGGCCCGCTCGGCCGCGGCGGCCGTGGCCATCGCCGCCTTCTTCCCGCCCGCGGCCGCAGCCAGCGCCTTCAGGTCAAGCTGGCCGGCCACCGGCACCACGCCGATGGTGAGCCGGCCGTCGACCTCGGCCACCAGCGTCTTGAACACCTGTTCCGGCGCCGCCCCCAGCGCCTGCACGGCTTTGGTGCCGTAGGACCCGTGCCGCGGGTCATGCGGATAGGCGTGCACCGCATGCGCGATGCCCAGCTTGCCGAGCAGCGCGGTCGCCGGAGTGCCCTGTCCCGCCACGGCGGAACACTCTAGGTCATACCGGGGGATCCATGCCCTCGCCGGCGGGGGCGGGCACCGGCGGCGCCGCCACCCCGGGCCCCGCGGGGGCCTTCCCCGCACGCCACTCCCGCCAGGAACGCCAGGCCTGCGGGGCGATGAGCGTGATCACCAGCACGACGATGGTCACCGTGGCGTACCGGGAGACCAGTTCGGCCAGCGTGACCCCGGTGCTGCCGAGCAGGTACCCACCGAACGCGACCACGGAGATCCAGGTCGCGGAGCCGAGTGTGTCCCACAGCACGAACACGACCAGCGGCAGCCCGGTCCAGCCAGCCGCGGCGTAGACGGCGGTGGAGGCGCCGCTCGGCAGGAACGCCGCCAGCGCCACCAGCGGGCCGACCCACCGCTGCCCCCGGGTCTCCGCGAGGATCGCCAGCCGGGCCATGCGCGGGCTCCGCTCGCCGAGCCGTTCCACGATGCGGTGCCCCCACAGCCTGCCCGCCCACCAGAACGCCCAGTCGAACCGCATGATCCCCGGCAGCGCCGCGACGACCACGAGGGTCAGTTGCAGCTTGCTTTCCACGTCGGAGTACGCACCCGCCGCCATGATCGACGACGTGGAGCCGGTCAGCAGTTCCAGGAGCACCGGGTGGGTGGAGATCAGCTCCGGGGTCAGCGGGATCGTCACCAGCGTGTAGACGCCGCTCACCGCGATCGCCAGCACGCACAGCACATCCCGAGCGCGCGGTCTCCCGTGCCAGGGCCGCCAGTCACCCAGCCGCCGCAGCACCGCCCGCCGGGCCGGCTCCGGCGGGCTGGCGGGCGGCTCCCCCAGGCCCTCCGGCGTCATCGGCGCACCCGCCTTTCGGTGTCTCGCTCGGGCATTCGTTGCTCCTGGTCACCCGGGGTCAACAGGGCTGCACTGTCGGATGGCTCGGGTAGCGTCGCACCCATGGCCACTCTTGTCTCATTTCATGCCCATCCGGACGACGAGTGCATCGCCTGCGGCGGGATTATCCGCAAGGCCTCCGAGGAGGGGCACCGGGTCGTGCTGGTGGTGGCCACCCGCGGCGAGCACGGTGAGGTTGCCGACGGCTTCCTGCGCCCGGGCGAGGAACTGTGGCAGCGCCGGGTCCCGGAGACGCACGCGTCCGCGGAGATCCTCGGCGCGCACCGGGTGGAGTTTCTCGGGTACACCGACTCGGGCATGATGGGCACGCCGGCGAACGGGGCGCCGGGCTCGTTCTGGACCGCCCCGGTCGACGAGGCCGCGAAGAAGCTCGCCGCGCTCCTGGATGAGGAACGCGCGGATGTGCTGACCTGCTACGACGAGCACGGCGGGTACGGCCATCCGGACCACATCCAGGTGCACCGGGTGGGCCTGCGGGCCGCCGAACTGGCCGGCACCAGGCGGGTGTACCAGGGCACGATCAACCGGGACCAGATCGAGCGCGGACGGGAGAGGTTCGCCGAGCTGGCCGCCGAGGGCGGCCTCGAGACGCCGGACATCGACGAGGAGCCGTTCGGCATGCCCGAGTCTGTGATCACCGCGGCGGTGGACGTCACCCCGTACCTGGAGTACAAGCGCCGCGCCATGCGGGCGCACGCCAGCCAGATCAGCGAGCAGTCGTTCTTCCTGGCCATGCCGGACGAGGCCTTCGCGTACGCGTTCGGCACGGAATGGTTCATCCGCGACGGGCAGGGCCCCGGCATCACCGAGACCGACCTGCTGGAAGGTTTGCAGTAAGCCGGCAGCTACGAGGCACGGCGGGCCAGGTACAGGACGGTGTCCTCGGCGAGCGGGACCCGGCCGGGCAGCACGGCCGCGATCCGCGCGAACAACTCATCCCGCACCGGGGCATCGAGCAGCAGGTATGGCGAATGGGTGGCGAGGTACTGCACGTACTGCCGCCGGGTGAGGACTCGTTCCCACCGGTACAGCCTGGCCTCCAGGCCGGTGAACGCCGCCAGCCCGGCGATGTCCGTGGCTGGCCAGCGGTCCAGCAGCCCGCCGTCGGGCACCGCGTCGGTGTCCCACTGGATGTGCGGGGTGAGTTCCCGGTGCGCCTGGGTGACCTCCTCCTGGACGGTGCCGTCGAGGATCCGGTCGAAGTTCCAGAACAGCGCCAGGGTGCCGCCGCCGGCCAGCACCGCGGCGGCGTGCGCCCAGCGCACCGCAGGGTCGATCCAGTGCCAGGCCTGCGCGCTGAACAGCAGGCCGCACGGCCCCTCCGGGGCGAACGCCTCGAAACCGCGGACGACCACGCTGACCTCCGGGTACCCGGTGCAGCTCGCCGCGAGGATGCCAGCCATCGCGGGATCCGGCTCGACCGCGAGGATCCGCAGCCCCCGCGCGGCGAATGCCCGGGTCGCCTTGCCGGTCCCGGCGCCCGCCTCGACCGCGGTGACCCCTGGGCCGCCGCAGTGCGCTAGTACCGCGTCCACCAGCGGCGCCGGATAGCCGGGCCGGACCAGGTCGTATTCCTCGGCGGCCAGCCCGAACGTCAGCCGTCGCTTGGCGTTTCGCTCCCACCAGGACATCTGCGGGCCGGCTGCTACCGCCCGCCGGCGACCGGGCCAGCCAGCGGTTCCAGCCGGGCCGAGACGGTCAGTTGCCCGACTGTGGTCGTGTACATGAGCGCCTTTCTTCCGTCCAGTCCCGCGGTCAAACCTGGGACCACGCCAGCGGCAGGGACTCGACCCCGTAGATACCTTCGACGCCGCCGAGTTCCGCGGGCGCTGCCAGGCGCAGGCCTGGCATCCGGGGGGCCAGGAAGCCGATGGCCTCCTCAAGTTCCGCGCGGGCCAGGTTGGACCCCAGGCAGAAGTGCGGCCCTGCACCGAACGTCAGCGCCCGGCCGCCGGGCTCCGCGGTGATGTCGAATGCCTCACCGGCGCCCTGGGCCCGGTTGGCCCGCTCGGAGCAGATCGCCACGATGCTGCCCGCCGGGAAGATCACGCCACGGTGCTGGATCTCGCTGGTGCAGATCCGTGCGGTGAACGGGGTGATCGGCTCGAACCGGAGCACCTCGTCCACTGCGGCGGGCACCCGGTCCGGCTCGCGGGCCAGCAGGTCCCACTGGTCCGGGTACGCGGCGAACAGCCGCAGCGCGTGGGACAGCTGGGCCTGGGTGGTGTCCACTCCCCCGGCGATGACGTTGAGCACCAGGTTGATGCACTCGTCGTAGGACAGCCTGCTGCCCTCGGCCTCGGCGGCGAGCAGCGCCGAGATCAGGTCGTCCGACGGCTCCCGGCGGCGCAGCTCGAGCAGCCCCTCCACGTAGCCGTACAGCTCCTCGGTGGCCCGCTCGATCCGCTCCGGTTCGGTGCCGAGCGCGCGGATGTCGAACTGGCGCTGAACCCAGGTGGACCACTCGTGCAGCCGCGGCGCGTCCTCCTGCGGGGCGCCGAGCACCGCGGCGATGGTCAGCGACGGGTACGGCTTGGCGAACGCCGTGACGAACTCGCACTCCCCCGCGGTCAGGGCCGCCCACAGCCGCTTCGCGAACTCCCGCATGACCGGCCGCCACCGGGCCGCCGCGCGGGGCGTGAACGCCGGGCCGACCAGTGTTCGGAGCCTGCGGTGCCGTTCCCCGGTCTGGTTCAGGATGTTCGCGTCGATCTGCTCCCGCAGCCTGCCCCCGGTGACGCCGAACAGGTCCGCGATCTCCCGGCCGGGGAAGGCGGTCTGCTTGGCCCGCAGGAAGAACTCCCCGGACTCCTGGTCGAGCACCACCAGCGCCAGCGGCGACCGGGCCAGCCAGCCCTGCCGCTGCACCCCGGCGAGCCGCTGGTGGTACACCTCCCCCACCAGGCCGGGCTCGTTGTAGTCGAAAAACGGCAGCTCAAGGTCGTTGACCGAGGGCAGCGCCTGCTTGTTCGCGGTCACCACGTCACGTCCGGCTCAGTCGTGCCCGTGGCTGGTGTCGACGATGCAGAACCTGTTGCCCTCCGTGTCGGCGAGCACGACGAAGTCCGGGTCCTCGGGGTAACGGTCCCAGTCGACCTGCTCGGCGCCGAGCCCGACCAGCCGTTGCACCTCGGCGGCCTGCTCGGCGGCGTCGGCCGCGTACAGGTCCAGGTGCACCCGGGGGTGGCTGTCCGGGGGCGTGTCGGTGCGCTGCAGCCCGATGCCGGTGCCCAGGCCGCCCGCCGGGGTCAGCGAGCTCCAGTCCGAGCCCGCCCCGCCTTCGCGCAGCTCGTAACCCAGCGCGGCGGCCCAGAACCGGGCCGCCCGGCCCATGTCCGCCGCGCCCATCACTACCATGCCGATGTTCACCATGGACCGATCTTGGCAACCGTCGCCGCCTGGCGCAAAGCGGGGCCGCCCGGCACGGTGCGGCGGGCGGGCCCGCCACGGGGCCAGGCCGGCTGGGCACTAGGGTGGGCCCGGGATTTCGTAGCGCATGGAAGACAGGGACAGGGGCGGCGGTGACCGGACCGGGCGGTGGGCCGTGAAGGACTGGGTGGCCTGGCACGCGGCCTACGAAGACCCGGCGTCCTCGCTCAGCGTGCGGCTGCGCCTGGTCCGCGGGCACCTGGCACGCGCGCTCGACGGCGCGCCGGCCGGCCGGGTGCGGCTGCTCAGCCTGTGCGCCGGGCAGGGCCACGACGTGCTGGGCGTGCTGCCGGAGCACCCGCGCGGGCGGGACGTGTCGGCGGTGCTGGTCGAGTGCGACCCGCGCAACGCCGCGCTGGCCCGCGACGGTGCCGCGCGGGCCGGGCTGCCGCAGGTGGAGGTGCGTGAGGCGGACGCGGCGCTGGTGGCCGGGTACGCCGACGCGCTGCCCGCCGACGTGCTGCTGCTGTGCGGGATCTTCGGCAACGTCAGCGACGAGGACATCGAGCGCACCGCTGGGGCCGCGGCGGCGCTGTGCGCGCCCGGGGCGACGGTGATCTGGACCAGGCACCGCCGCCCGCCGGACCTGACGCCGCGGATCCGCGGCTGGTTCCGGTCCGCCGGGTTCGGCGAGGTGGCGTTCGACATGCCGGACACCGGGGCGCTGACCGGCGTGGGCGTCGCCCGCCTGGCGGTCCCGCCGCCGTCCGGCCTGCCCGCCGGGCCGCTGTTCACCTTCCGCGCCGCTTGATTTCCCCCGCTACGACGCTCCGGGCTGGCCTGATCCCAGCCGCGAACGTGACTCCGGACCGCATGATCATGGCGATCCGGTCGCTGGCCGGCCGGATCGCCATGATCACAAACGAGGTTACCTGGTGAGCGGGACCAGCTCCGCAGCGTGCTGGGCGGCGGCAGGGGCCGGTGCAGGCCGCCGGCGGCGGGTGACCGCCAGCGCGGTGGCCGCGCCGAGCACGGACAGGCCCGCGGAGACCGCCAGCGCCGGGCGGAACCCGGCCGCCACCTGGGCCGGGGCCCCGAGGTGCCCGGTGGCCGTGAACACCGCGGTGACCACGGCGACGCCGAACACGCCGCCGAACCGCTGCAGCGTGTTGTTCACCCCCGAGGCCTTGCCGAGGTCGGCGGGCGGCACCGCGCTGAGCGCCGCGGTCGGCGTCGCGGGCAGCACCATCGAGATGCCGATCCCGGCGACGATGAACGGCACGACCAGCAGGCTGTAGGACACGGTCGCGGTGGCTATCAGGGCGATCCAGGCGAACCCGGCCGCCTGCAGGATCAGCCCGGCGAGCATCAGCGGGCGCGGCCCGGCCCGGTCGGCGAGCCGGCCCGCCAGCGGTGCCACCACCGCGGGGGTGGCGGTCCAGGGCAGGAACCGCAGGCCGGCGCCGAACGGGGAGAAGCCCAGGCCGAGCTGGAAGTACTGCGCGGCCAGGAACGCCGCCGAGAACAGCGCCGCGGATTGGAGGAACCCGGTGGCGTTGGCGGCGGTGAAGGAGCGGATCCGCATCAGCCGCCACGGCAGCATCGGCTCCGGTGCGCGCCGCTCCCAGGCGGCGAACCCGGCCAGCGCAGCCGCGCCGATCACGAAGGCGGCGACGACCTCGGCGGTGCCCCAGCCGGCCTCGCCGCCCCGGACCAGGCCCCAGAGGATACCGCCCGCCCCGCCGGTCGCCAGCACCACGCCGGGGATGTCGGGCGGCACGCCGGCCAGCGCGAGATGCCGCTCGCGCTGCTCGGGTATCCGGTGCTCCAGGCCGCCGACATCCTGGCGGTCCAGGCCGCGGTGGTGCCGGTCGGCCGGGACAACGCGGCGCACGTGGAGGTCGCCAGGGAGATGGCCCGCCGGTTCAACCGCCGTTACGGCGAGGTGTTCGTGGTGCCGGAGCTGGTCCAGGCGGAGGTTCCGGTCCTGCCGGGCATCGACGGCCGGGCCAAGATGAGCAAGAGCCTGGGCAACGCCATCTACCTGTCCAACCCGCCGGGCACGGTCGCGGCGAAGGTGCGGCGGATGTACACCGACCCGGCCAGGACCGCCGCCACGGTGCCCGGCACCGTGGCGGGCAACCCGGTGTTCGTCTACCACGACGCGTTCAACGACCGGCCCGCCGAGGTCGCGGACCTGAAGGAGCGGTACCGGGCCGGGAAGGCCGGCGACGCGGAGGTCAAGGAGAAGCTCACCGCCGCGCTGAACCGGTTCCTCGACCCGATCAGGGAGCGCCGGGCCGCCCTGGCGGCCGATGAGGGGCTCGTGGAGGAACTCATCGTTACCGGCACCGCCCGGACCCGGCGCGAGGCCAAGCGCACCCTCGCGGACGTGCGGGCAGCCATGGGCCTGACGGTGGCGCTGGCCGGTTTCCGCCGCGCCGCCCGGGCCCGCGCGAGGTAGCAAGGATGTCAGGGGTGGCGACTAGTGTCGCTCACTGGCGTGCTGCCGCGCCCGAACCGCATATCAGGGAGGACCAATGACCGACGTCATCGTGTTCCACCACGCCCAGGGCCTCACCGACGGGGTCCGCCGGTTCGCCGAACGGCTCCGCGGCGCCGGCCACCGGGTGACCGTGCCCGACCTCTACGAAGGTAAGACCTTCGACACCCTGGACGACGGCGTTGCGCACGCGCAGGAGGTCGGCTTCGACACGATCCTGGAGCGCGGCCGGGCCGCCGCGCAGGGCCTGCCGAACGAGCTCGTCTACGCCGGGTTCTCACTCGGGGTGCTGCCCGCGCAGATGCTCGCCCAGACCCGGCCGGGTGCGAAGGGGGCGCTGCTGTTCCATTCCGCCGTCCCGATCTCGGAGTTCGGCGGCACCTGGCCGGAGGACACCCCGGTCCAGATCCATGCCATGGAAGACGACCCGTGGTTCGCCGAAGACGTGGACGCCGCCCGCGACCTGGTCGCGGCGGCCGGCGACGCGGAGCTGTTCCTCTACCCCGGCGACAAGCACCTGTTCGCCGACCGCAGCCTGCCCGGCTACGACAACAGCGCCACGACCCTGCTCATGCAGCGCGTGCTGAGCTTCCTGGGCCGCATGGCCAGGGTCCTGCCCAGCCCGGAAGGCGGCAAGCGCGAAACGCTCGGCCAGTACCTCGACTTCCAGCGCCAGACCGTGCTGGCCAAGACCGAAGGGCTGAGCCGGGAGCAGATGTCCCGGCGGCACGCCCCCTCGGCGCTCACCCTCGGCGGCCTGCTCTACCACCTCGCGCTGGTCGAGGAGGCCTGGATGGAGGTCCGGTTCCTCGGCCTGCCCGAACGCGAGCCGTGGGCTGGCATCGACTTCGACGCCGACCCGGAGTGGGAATTCCGGACCAGCGCCGAGCTGGAGCCGGAGGAGTTGCGCCAGCGCTACCGGCAGGCCTGCGAGCGGAGCCGCCAGGCCGCGGCCCAGGCGGACGGCCTCGACCAGCAGTCGGTGCTGACGTTCCCGGACGGCAGGCACTTCTCGCTGCGCTGGGTGCTGCTGCACCTGCTGGAGGAGACCGCCCGGCATGCCGGGCATGCCGACATGCTCCGCGAGGCCATCGACGGCACCGTCGGCGAGTAGCCGCCCCCTGGCCACCGCCCCGGGGCCCGGCGGTCGGCTGTGAAATCGCCAGGTAGGCGCCGGGCACCCCAGCGCGGCGACGATGGCGACCGGGTCGCGGGCCCCTCGGACGACCACGGCTGACTAGAGGCCGCGAAAGGGATCATGGGGATGCGGGTCATCGAAGGGGCGGGCCGCTACACCGCGGCCACGGGCGGCGACCCCAGCCACTGGGCCGAGCACATGGCCAGCGCCGCTCTCAGCGTGGGCACGTATTCGATCCCGGCGGGCGGGCTTGACGACCAGGAGCCACATCGCGAGGACGAGATCTATGTCGTGCAGTCCGGGGCCGCCACGCTGGTGACGGACTCGGGCACCACGCAGGTTCGTCCTGGCGCGGTGATCTTCGTGCCGGCGGGCGAGCGGCACCAATTCACCGACATCCGCGGGGACCTGGCCCTGCTGGTCATCTTCGCGCCGCCGTACGGGTCCCGGCCCGATGTCGAGAATCAGGCGGCAGCTCCGACGTCTCCGTGACCGGCGGCACCAGGCCGCACGGCCAGGGAGGATGATGCAATGCGGTACATGCTGATGCAGAACACGGGGCGGGCGACACGGACTGCCCTCCGATGACCCAGTGAGCGCCGGCCGACATCAAGGCCCACATCGAGTTCCAGCGGGCGCTGAACGCTCATCGCGGGTTTGGCCCATTCTTATGAGCCCAATGTGGGTTCACGGTGTCCTCGGTGTCTTGAGACATCACAATGGTGGGGCCGGTGGGACTCGAACCCACACTGTCAGAGACCTAAACTCTGCGCCTCCTGCCGTTGGGCTACGGCCCCTTTATTGCTTTGAAAATCTACCAGCGAATACTAGGGTTTTGCGAGGTGCATTTCTCCGTTGTATCTGCATGACATGGGCTGACGTTATCGCGCGGGCCGGACAATTCGCCGGTTCGGAGCAGGCCGGGAAAGACAAAGGCATCAGATGCCGAGGTCCTGGCGGAGCCGGGCGACGTGGCCGGTGGCCTTGACGTTGTAGTAAGCGCGGGAGATCGTGCCGTCCTCGCCGACCACGAACGTGGACCGGATGACGCCCATGGTGGCCTTCCCGTACAGCTTCTTCTCGCCCCACGCGCCGTAGGCCTCGTGCGCCTTGTGGTCCGGGTCGGACAGCAGCGGGAAGTTCAGCCCATCCCGGTCACGGAACTTGGCCAGCTTGGCGGGCGCGTCGGGGGAGATCCCCAGCACCGCGACCCCGGCCGCGGCCAGCGAGGCGAGGCTGTCCCGGAAGTCGCACGCTTCCTTGGTGCAGCCCGGGGTCATCGCCGCCGGGTAGAAATACACGATCACCTGCTGGCCGCGCAGCGCCGACAGGGTCACCTGCTTGCCGTCGGCGTCGGTCAGCGTGAAATCCGGCGCCTCGTCGCCCGGTTCCAGCTTGCTCACCCGTGCTCCCTTCTGCGGGGCGAAGACGTCCCCGGCGACTACGGTACCGGTGGCGCCGCCAGCCGCAAGGGGCCGGCCGCCAGGCGCGCGGCACAAACCGGCGGGACCGCGGCGCGAATCACCGCAGCGCGAGCGCGAACCGCCAGGCAGCGCCGCTACCCGCCGAGGAGCGCGGCGATCACCGGCGCCATGGCGCGCAGCGCACGGCCCCGGTGGCTGATCGCGTCCTTGGCCTCCGGGCTCATCTCGGCCGTGGTGACCTCCGCGGAGGCGGGCACGAAGATCGGGTCGTAGCCGAAGCCGTTCGTGCCGCGCGGGGCGCCGGTGATCCGGCCGCTGACGGTTCCCTCGGTGACGTGCTCCCGCCCCGACGGCAGCACCAGCGCCGCCACGCAGGCGAAGTGCGCCGCGCGGCGGTCCGGCGGCACGTCGGCAAGCTGGGCCAGGACGAGCCGCAGGTTGGCTTCGTCGTCCCCGTGACGGCCGGCCCAGCGAGCAGACAGCACCCCGGGCATACCGTTCAGCGCGTCGATACATAGCCCGGAGTCCTCGGCGACCGCCGGCCTGCCGGTGTGCGCCGCCACCGCCCGGGCCTTCAGCAGGGCGTTCTCGGTGAACGTGGCTCCGGTCTCGGCGACGTCGGGCATGTCCGGGCATGCGCTCAGGTCGGTGACGGTCACGTCGACGCCGCTGGCGTCCAGGATGCGCCGCAGTTCTTCCAGCTTCTTCTGGTTGCGGGTGGCGAGGACGAGGGCGGCGTCCGTCATGGGGCCGGCCATCACGAGCCGAGCGCGGCGCGCTGCAGCCGGGTCAGCTCGGCGCATCCGGCCACGCCGAGGTCCAGCAGCGCGTTGAGCAGGTCGCGGCCGAACGGCTCCCGCTCGGCGGTGCCCTGAACCTCGACGAAGCTGCCGTCCCCGGTACACACCACGTTCATGTCCGTCTGGGCCACGACGTCTTCCTCGTAGCACAGGTCCAGCCGG
>Ga0209166_10003121_pt1 | contig 12146 bp, 11 predicted proteins | sample Coa_R1_3_FD_187151 | JGI IMG/M metagenome (GOLD analysis project Ga0209166, IMG submission 187151) | Surface soil microbial communities from Centralia Pennsylvania, which are recovering from an underground coalmine fire - Coalmine... | ecosystem: Environmental > Terrestrial > Soil >... | reverse complement strand
CTTCTGGCTCTCTTGTGTTCGAGCCCACTGGGGCTAAAGCCCATGTACTTTGGGTGCCTTTAACGCGGCGCCAAAGCGCTCTTCCACCAGGGACGCCTCGTCCGCCATGAAAGATGTCTCCCCCTACACAAAGTTCGAGCTTCGCTCGAAGGACAGCCGATGGCGGCTGTCCCTACATGACCTGGGCTCGGAACTCCGGTATGCTGAGCGGACATGCAAGAGATGGCAACCCACGCAATTGAGTTTCGCGATGTCTCTTATGGCATCGACGGGACGCAGGTCCTTTCCAATCTCAGCCTTCAGGTTGCCCGGGGAGAGACGCTGGTGCTGCTGGGCCGGAGTGGCTCAGGAAAAACGACCACCCTCAAATTAGTCAACCGGCTGGTTTCGCCGACATCCGGAGAGGTCCGGGTGAATGGCGAATCCAACGAAAAAGCCGACGTGATCCGTCTGCGCCGCCACATTGGGTACGTCATTCAGGAGGTCGGACTGTTCCCGCATTTCACCGTCGAGCGAAATATAAGACTGGTCCCTCAGATCGAGGGTTGGCCTGAGGAACGAATCCAGTCGCGAGTTCAGGAGTTGATGCAATTGGTGGGTCTGGGTACAGAGCTAGCGAAGCGGTACCCGCACCAGCTATCCGGCGGACAGAGGCAGCGAGTAGGGGTCGCACGTGCGCTGGCAGCCGATCCGGAGATTCTTCTGATGGACGAACCTTTCGGTGCGCTTGATCCGCTTACTCGAGACGAACTGCAACGCGAGTTTCTGTCGTTACAGCAGCGGCTCCATAAGACGGTGGTGTTCGTAACGCACGATCTGCGGGAAGCGTTGCGCCTCGGTTCGCGCATTGCGCTCATGGAGGCGGGAAAGCTGGTTACGGTGTTAGCGCCAAGTGAGTTCTTGAAATCAGAAGACCCCTGGGCAGCGGCCTACGTCAGGGCTTTTGGGAATGGGACCGAGTCGCTTCAAAAACGAGGCACGACATGAACGTCGTTCGGTTTATGCTGCACAATCACACACAGGTGTTGGAACTTACGCTCGAGCACCTGTGGTTGGTCGGCTTGTCGACGGCTTTTGCCATGCTGATCGGAATCCCCCTGGGAATTGTGATCGCTCATCGGCCAGGGTTGAACCGGCCGGTGCTCACCAGCGCGAACATCATCCAGACGATCCCCAGCCTCGCGCTCTTTGGATTCCTTCTGCCGGTGCCGTGGCTGGGCGCGCGTTCGGACCGGTTGGCAATTCTGGCGCTCACTCTTTACGCTCTGCTGCCGATTATCCGGAACACATTTACCGGGATTCGCGGAGTCGATCCGGCCGTGATGGAAGCGGGCCGCGGCATGGGGCTCACCGAGTCGCAGCTTCTGTTTCAAGTGGAACTGCCGCTCGCCGTCAGCGTGATCTTGTCTGGTGTGCGCGTCGCGCTTGTGATCTCTGTGGGCCTGGCCACGATTGCCGCTGCAATTGGCGCTGGAGGATTGGGAGAGTTCATCTTTCGCGGCCTGGCGATGGTGGATAACCGCGTAATCCTTGCCGGTGCGATTCCCGCGGCGATTTTGGCCCTCATCGCAGATACGGGTGTGGGATGGCTCGAGAGGCTTTTGCGCGCGCGATGAGAAAGACTTCATGCGGCTTGATGATCGTCGCGACGGCCGCACTGCTTGTGTCCTGCTCGCCCTCTCACACCAACCGTATCGTCGTAGGGTCGAAGAACTTCACTGAGTCGTTCATTCTTGGCGAGCTCATCGCGCAGCAGATTGAGACTCACACTAACTTAAAGGTGGAGCGCCGCTTCTATCTGGCGGGGAGCTACATTTGCCAGCAGGCAATCTTGGCGGGCCGAATCGACATTTATCCCGAATACACCGGCACTGCGCTTACCGCGATTCTCAAGCAGCCGGCCAGCAATGACCGGGCGGAAGTGTATCAGCGAGTGAAGAGCGAATACGAGCGCCGCTTCGCGCTGACGCTCGGTCCGGCATTTGGATTTAACGATACATTTGCCATGGAAATTCGCGGGGAAGACGCACGCAAGCTGAACATCCGCACATTGTCGCAAGCCGCGCAATTCACTCCCCAATGGCGCGCAGGATTCGGTTACGAATTTATGGAGCGCCCCGACGGCTATCGAGGTTTAGTCGCGACCTATGGTCTGCGTTTCGCCGAGCGGCCCCGGATCATGGACCTGGGCCTGCTGGCGCGCGCATTGAAAGATCATCAAATTGATTTCGCAGGCGGCAACGCTACGGACGGGTTGATTCCGGCTCTCGACTTATTTGCTCTCGAAGATGACCGCCAGTATTTTCCGCCATACGAGGCAGTGGCAGTGATCCGCGAGCAGATGGTGCAACAACATCCGGAGGTGGCGAAGACACTGGCCGAGTTGGGCGGGAGCATTTCCGATCAGGAGATGCAGAAGTTGAATTATGCCGTGGATGGGCTGCATCGCGATACCCAGGATGTGGTGCGCGAATTTCTGAGAGAGAAGGGGCTCGCGCCGTAAGCCGGTTTTTGTAATCGTGACAACGATAAGGGCAAACGTTGTCATCCTGAGCGAAGCGAAGGATCTATGTATTCTGCCGGCTGCGGGCAGGATGACAAGTGAATGCTGAGTTCACCTTGAAGCTTGAGTGCAGCTCTACCCTTCAGAATGACGCGCTCACCCAGCGCTTCACACCACAGTTCGCCACCGCGTTCGGATAGCTGCCGGGCATAGAGCTGAGCCTTGCCCAGTCGCTTCGCCCAGTAGGGTGTGAGAAAGCAGTGTGCAGATCCTGTCACAGGATCTTCCGGGATGCCATAGCCCGGGGCGAAATAGCGGGATACAAAATCCGATTCTTCTCCAGGCGCCGTAACTGATACGGCATAGGGATGGAGTTGCTGCAGCAAGTCAGAATTCGGTGGGAGGTTGGCGATCACGTCCTGGGAATCAAACACTGCGACGTAAACCTGATTCACCTCGAGGACCTCGGAAGGTCGCGTTTCTGACCCGAGTGCAGCAAATAACTTTTCTGGAACATTGGTGCAAACTTTTGCAAACAGAGCCGGGAAATCCATGGCCAGGAGACCTGAGTCTTTGGTTGCGGCGAGAATTCCCCTCTGGCGCGTGCTAAATCGCACTCCCGTAAGCTCAGGTCGCAGCAGATTTAACACTACGTACGCCGAGGCGACGGTCGCATGGCCACAAAAATGCAACTCGCAGACCCGCGTAAACCAGCGTAATTCGTAATCATGACCTTGAGGGACCAGAAAAGCAGTCGCAGAAAGATTGTTTTCGGCAGCGACCTTGCGCAGTAACTCGTCATCTAACCACGAGTCCAAAATGCATACTGCCGCGGGGTTACCGCTGTGGGGACGGTGGGGGAACACGTCAAGATAAAAGACGGGAAAGCGCATTGCCTGATTCTACTAAGGCGATCTCATTAAATTGTTTGTTTCTTTTCTCCACAGTCAAACGTCCAATCACGACAACAGGAGGCTCGGATGCTCACCGCTCCACACGATGTTGCCGATCTGCAATTGTTGCTAGACCGGATTGCCGATGCCCGCCGGCGCAGCGACTCCTTGTTCGACATCGTCCGCTCCGATGCCATCTACGACCGTCCGATTCCCGAGCGCCATCGCATCATCTTTTATGTCGGTCATCTTGAAGCCTTTGACTGGAACTTGCTCCACGAAAATGTCTTTGGCCTGAAGAGCTTTCATCCTGAATTTGACCGGCTGTTCGCCTTCGGAATCGATCCGGTTGGTGGTGGATTGCCTTCAGACCAGCCCTCGGACTGGCCTTTGCTGGAAAGTGTTCGCAACTACGTACGTGAGATTCGGGCAGCGTTGGATGAGAAGATGGCAAGCGGGATTGCCGATCCGGGCGCGCACGAGCGCGATGGATTTCCTCTGGACACGCTCCTCAATGTCGCAATTGAGCATCGGCTGATGCACGTCGAAACTCTCGCCTACATGCTTCATCAATTGCCGTTCGAGCGCAAGAATCGACAAAGCAGTGCACCTCATCTCGTAGTTCCTCCCGCAGAACATCGAATGCTTCAAATTCCCGCTGGATCAGCGACCCTCGGGCTTCGGCGCAACACGCCAGAGTTTGGGTGGGATAACGAATTCGAGAGCCACACGGTCCGCATCCCTGCGTTTGAGATCGATCGGTACATGGTCACGAACCGGCAGTTCCTGGACTTCGTGCACGCAGGCGGATACGAGACGCGCGCTTTCTGGAGCGACACAGACTGGCAGTGGAAGACTGCGCACGGAATCTCGCAGCCGGTGTTTTGGAAGAGGGCGGGGGATGGTTGGATGTACCGCACAATGTTCGAGGAAATTCCGCTGCCTTCCGACTGGCCGGTGTATGTGAGCCACGCCGAAGCCGCAGCCTATGCGCGATGGGCGGGCAAGGCGCTCCCCACCGAAGAACAATGGCATCGCGCCGCCTACGGGGCAGGCAATAAGAATGAGGCACGCTACCCCTGGGGCAACAATATTCCAGATTCGAGTTTAGGGAACTTCGACTTCGCCCGCTGGGATCCTGCCCCGGTCAACGCCTATCCGCGCGGCGGGAATGAATACGGTGTCGAAGGCATGCTGGGCAATGGCTGGGAGTGGACGTCGTCGGTCTTCGCTCCCTTCCCGGGATTTGAGCCCTTTCCCTTTTATCGCGGCTACTCTGCCGATTTCTTCGATGGAAAACACTTTGTCATGAAAGGCGGCTCGCCGCGCACGGCTGCCTGCATGCTGCGGCCGACTTTTCGTAACTGGTTCCAGGCGCATTACCAGTACGTCTATGCCGGTTTCCGCTGCGTCAACGCCTGATCAGGAGCTGCCATGCTAATTCACGCTATCCCGACTAATGTCACGTACGAATTTGCCGCGGACGTGCGCGCGGGCCTGACCTTGCCGGGGCAGAAAGAGCTCCCCTCGAAATACCTGTATGACGATGTTGGCTCGGCGCTGTTTGAGGTGATCAGCCATCTACCTGAATACGGTTTGACTCGCGCCGATGAACGACTCCTCCGGCGGCACGCGAGTGAAATCGTGGACCGCATCGCTGGGCCGGTCGCAGTAACGGAACTGGGCAGCGGCAGCGGACGGAAGACACGCTGGTTGCTCGAAGCGTTCTGCAAGCGCCAACGCACGTCGTACTATCCCATCGAGATTTCCCATTCGGCCTTGGTCATGTGCCAGCGCGAACTCAGCGACATTGATGCCATCAGCATCGTCGGTCTTGAGCGCGAGTATCTCGATGGACTTCTGGAAGTGGCGGCCTGCCGCAAAACCGGGCAGAAGCTCTGTGTGCTGTTTCTGGGAAGCACGATCGGGAACTTCGATCGCCAGGCGGGAGTGAAATTCCTGTCGAAAGTGAGGAGCACTCTGCGGCCTGGCGACTCACTGTTGCTAGGCACGGACCTGGAAAAACCGGCATGGCAGTTGTTGCGTGCCTACGATGACGAACTGGGCGTCACTGCTGCTTTCAATCTGAACCTGCTGGGTCGCGTGAATCGCGAATTGGGAGCGGACTTTGATCTGGCACAATTTGTTCATGTCGCGAAACTGAATCACGAGGCGCGCAGCGTTGAGATGCACTTGCAATCCAAGCGGCGGCAGGTGGTGAGCATCCGCGCGGCAGAAGTCGTCGTCGAATTTCAAAAAGACGAGACCATCTGGACGGAAAGCAGCCATAAATACTCGGCGAGCGAGGTTTCCAAGATTGCGCAAGAGGCAGGATTCCGCTGCGAAGTGCAATGGATTGACGAGGCGTGGCCGTTTGCGGAGAATCTTCTGATCGCCGAATAGGAGAGGCCGCGCAAATTGTTCATAGCGCGGCCGAGCCAACCTCTCAGTAAGAACCCGACCTGCGCCAGGCCCGCAGATTGATCGCGCTCATCACAATGCAAAACAGGTTTGCCGGAATGAAACCCATTTGCGCTGTACGAAATCCAATCACGCAAATGATGGCGCTATTTACGCCAGCCAAAACCCAACCTTCCCAACACCGTCGCCCGACCAGAATCGTCGAGGCAACGGTCAATACGCAAGAAAGATAATCAAGGCGCAACACAGATGTAAGAACCTCCGAAATTATTTTCGGCGAATCAGATTGCTTTTTGGTGTGATTGTGGCCTTTCGTTACATGACGGAGGTCACTTGACGATACAATCAAGCCCTTGGAGGACCAGATGCCCACCGCCTGCAACCACCTGGACCAGATCAAAATCAAGAAAACCAGCAAACATGTTTGCGAAGACTGTGTGAAAATCGGCGACACTTGGGTTCACCTCCGTATGTGCCTCGTCTGCGGGCACGTCGGATGCTGTGATTCATCCAAGAACAAGCATGCGACGAAGCATTTCCATGCCGTGAAGCACCCGCTTATTCGCTCGATCGAGCCAGGAGAGTCATGGGTGTGGTGCTATGTGGACCAGATGGAGGCCGGGGAACTGGAGACATAAGCCTCCTTGCAGTGCGAGAAATCGATTGATAGTTACGCAACCGATTCGCGTTTACGTTATCTAATAATTTTGTGCTGCCTCATTGCGTCTGTTCGTTTCTAAAATACCCATGGCGAAGCCGATCCTGCTGACGGTTGACGATGACCCTGACGTACTACGGGCCATCGAGCGCGACTTGCGCTCGCATTACGGCGCCAAATACCGCGTTATGAGTAGCGATTCGCCAGAAGGCGCCTTGGACGTGCTCAAGGAACTCAAGTTGCGCAACGACGGGGTCGCTCTCGTTCTCGCCGATCAACGCATGCCGAACCTTGATGGTGTCGGGTTTCTGCAGGCGGCCCGACAAGTGTTCCCCGACGCGAAGCGCGCGTTGCTCACCGCATACGCCGATACCGGTGCCGCCATCAGCGCGATCAACGAGGCGAATGTCGACTATTTTTTCATGAAGCCGTGGGACCCGCCCACGGAGCATCTTTATCCTCAACTCGACGACCTCCTGGATGATTGGACGGCCTCCTACCATCCGCCGTATGAGGGGATCCGGGTGCTGGGAACACGTTGGTCAGCCCGTTCGTATGAACTGCGCGACTTTCTCGCACGAAGCCACGTGCCTTATCAGTGGATTGATGTCGAAGGCGCAGCCCATGATGCGGAAACAGAACTTCTTCTTGCCAGCCTGGGGCCGGATGCAAACAATCTGCCGATAGTGTTGTTTCCAAACGGCGACAAACTGCCGAATGGCGCTCCTACGGAAGTGGCACAGAGAGTCGGTTTGCGTACTCGCGCCGATACCAGTTTTTTTGATCTGGCAATCGTAGGCGGAGGACCGGCCGGCCTTGCGGCTGCCGTGTATGGTGCGTCAGAAGGTCTGAAGACGGTAATCGTCGAGCGCGAGGCCCCTGGCGGACAGGCCGGCATGAGCTCGCGCATTGAAAATTATCTGGGCTTTCCCAGCGGGCTCAGCGGCGGAGACCTGGCCCGCCGCGCCGTGGCGCAGGCCAAGCGCTTCGGCGTGGAGATTGTCGCGCCTCAGGAAGTCGTCACCGCAAGGACCGAAGGCTCGTATCGCATCATTAAGCTCGCCGATGGGAGCGAAATATCCTGTCATGCACTCATGATCGCCACCGGAGTGCAGTGGCGGCGGTTGGACGCAAAGGGCGTGGATCGTCTTCAAGGGGCGGGAGTGTACTACGGCGGCGGAACGACCGAAGCCCTCTCGTGCAAAGGCGAGATGGTGTACGTGGTTGGCGGGGCAAATTCCGCAGGCCAAGCCGCGATGAATTTCTCGAAGTACGCCGAGCGCGTCGTGATCCTGGTCCGTGGCGACTCGCTCTCGAGCACAATGTCGCAATATCTGATTGACCAGATCAAGCAGACATCCAACATTCAGCTATGGACTCACGCGTGCGTCGATGAAGTTCATGGCCAATCTCATCTGGAAGAGATTTCGGTACTTTGCACCGACACGAATAAAATCGAGCGCGTGCCCGCAACCTCAATCTTCATTTTTATTGGAGCGCTTCCGCGCACGGATTGGCTAGGAGACTGCGTTGTGCGCGACGAACGCGGATTTATCCTCACCGGTCCTGACTTGATGCAGGGCGGACAGCGTCCGAAGGGATGGACGTTGGAGCGGGATCCCTATCTTCTGGAAACGAACGTGCCGGGCATCTTCGCCGTGGGCGACGTCAGGCATGGGTCGGTGAAGCGCGTTGCGTCGGGTGTGGGCGAAGGTTCTGTGGCAGTGCAATTCATCCATCAGTATTTGAGCAAGGTCTAATGGCCGATACGCGCGAACTGTTGCTGCAAATTCCTGCCTTTCACGAGCTGCCTGAAGAACAAATCAGCTGGTTTCTCAGCCAGTCTCAAGAAGTGCGCCTTAAGGCCGGTCAAACCTACGCGCGGCAAGGCGATCCGGCAGACGCCATGTTCGTGCTGCTGGAGGGCGGGTTTGAAGCACGCGGCGACATTGCCGGAGAAGTCGTCATCCGTGATCTCGAGGCGGGCAGTGTCACCGGCGTACTGCCCTTTTCCCGTATGAAGCGCTTCCCACTTGCCGCGCGCGCCACGACGGAGGGTCGCCTGCTTCGCTTTCCCACCTCGAAGTTTCCGGAACTTGTCCAGAAGATGCCGGACCTTACAGTGACGCTGGTGGGGATGATGGCGGATCGCATCCGCGAGTTCACCCGCATCGAGCAACAGCGGGATCGCCTGGCAGCCTTGGGAAAGCTGTCGGCGGGACTGGCCCACGAACTCAACAATCCCGCATCGGCGGCAAAACGGGCGACCAGTCAACTGCGCGACGTCTTGAAGCGCGTACGCGATGCCAGCCACGAGCTGGGCAGGCTGGACCTCAACGCGGCACAGCGCTCGGAAATCGAAAACCTGGAGACCTCCCTAAGCCAGTCGGACGCGCCACCGCTCGGTGCTCTGGCCGCGAGCGCGCTCGAAGATCAGATCGACTCTTTACTTCGCAGCCACGGACAGGATGATCTGTGGCAGCTCGCGGCAGATTTGGCGCGGAGAAATATCAAGCCTGAGGTCCTGGAACATCTCTTCGCTACGCTCGATGCGGGAACGGCACGGGCTGCGCTGGTGCGGATCTCCGCTACCCTCGAGATCTCCGGCCTGCTCGACGAAATCGAAAGCAGCACAGCCCGCATTTCCGATCTCGTGGGGGCGATCAAGGAATACACGTTCATGGACCAGGCGCCGGTCCAAAACGTGGACGTGGTGAAGACACTCGAAAACACCCTGACGATCCTGAATCACAAGCTCAAGCGCGGAATCACCGTACACCGCGACTACGATCAAGGTCCGCTTCTCGTGAACACGTTTGGCAGCGAGTTGAACCAGATCTGGACCAATCTCATCGATAACGCGATTGACGCCATGAATGGTAAAGGCGAACTGCGCGTTCGCACGTCCCGCGAAGACACATGCGTAGTGGTAGAAATCGCCGACACCGGGGCGGGAATATCGCCGGAAGTCGAGCCGCACATCTTCGAGCCGTTCTTCACCACAAAGGGCGTGGGGGAAGGCACCGGGCTTGGGCTCGACACCGTCCAGCGAATTGTGAAGAAACACCGCGGATCGATTCAGGTCCGCTCCAAGCCGGGCGATACCCATTTTCAGGTGCGGCTCCCGCTGGCGGGATAGGACGTCGAAATCCGCATTCGGCTCGGGTGGATCTGATCTTCGCTTCCAATTCCAGGCAGCCAAATGAAACTCGATGAGCACCAATCCCTTGGAGGATCTGCATGACTACTCCTCGGCAATATGACGCTATCGTCATCGGTTCTGGACAAGGGGGCAATCCGCTGTCCAGCACGCTGGCCAAGGCAGGAATGCACACCGCCCTGCTTGAAAGAAAGCACGTCGGCGGCACCTGCATCAATGAAGGCTGCACTCCGACAAAGACTATGGTGGCGAGCGGGCGCGTCGCCTACTTGGCGCGCCGGGCGGCGGACTACGGCGTGTCCACCGGGCCGGTCCGTATTGATCTGCAGAAGGTTCGGCAGCGCAAGCGAGATATCGTGGACAGTTTCCGCAACGCCAGCCAACGCGGAATTGAGAAAACACAGAATCTTGATCTGATCTTCGGCGAAGCGAGTTTCCGTGATCGCCGGACGGTTGCGATCCGAGCCAGCAACGGCTCAGACCGCGTGATATCTGCGCCGCGCATCTTTATCAATGCTGGAACGCGCGCTTCGCGTCCCAGGATCGATGGGATCGAGACAGTAAGCGTGCTCGACAACATCTCCATCATGGAACTCGGCGTTGTTCCCGATCACTTGATGGTTCTGGGAGGCGGCTACATTGGTCTCGAGTTCGGACAACTCTTTCGCCGATTCGGCAGCCGGGTCACGATCATTCAATCGGGCGGCCAGTTGCTGACCCAGGAAGATCCTGACGTCGCCGAAGAAATCGCCACAATTCTGCGCGAGGACGGAATTGAGACTCTGCTGAATGCAAAGGCGACGAAGGTGGAGCAGTCGGGCGAGGCGATCGAACTTGAAGTGCAGATGGGGAGAAGTCCGAGCCGCATCGTTGGATCTCATCTGCTGGCGGCCACCGGGCGCGTACCCAACTCCGACTCTCTCAACTTGACTGCCGCGGGCGTTCAGACCGACGAGCGCGGATTTATTCAAGTGAACGAGCGTCTCGAAACGAATGTCGAGGGCATTTACGCACTGGGGGACATCAAGGGCGGTCCGGCTTTCACACACATCTCTTATGATGACTTCCGGATTCTGCGCGCGAATCTTCTGGAGAAGAAATCGGCAACGACCACGAATCGCCTGGTCCCGTATTGCCTCTTCATCGATCCGCAGTTGGGCCGTATCGGAATGACCGAAGCGGAAGCCCGGGCCCAGGGCCGCAACATTCGGGTGGCCAAACTGCCCATGAAATCGGTCGCCCGCGCTTTGGAGGTGGATGAGACGCGCGGATTTTTGAAAGCGGTTGTGGACGCACACAGCAATCAGATTCTTGGTGCGGCCGTCCTGGGCATTGAGGGCGGAGAGGTCATGGCAGTGCTGGAAACCGCCATGATGGGGAACTTGCCCTACACCGCCTTGCGGGACGCGACGTATGCTCATCCGACGTTAGCCGAGTCGCTGAATAATTTGTTCATGGCCATGGACAGCGCGTAGATCGATCGGATCATTTACCATTTCAAGGGGATTCTCGAGACAGATGGATGTGCACCTCATTGACGGAACGTACGAATTGTTCCGCTACTACTTCGCGGTGCCATCTTCACAAGATGTGAACGGCAACGAGATTGGCGCAGTTCGAGGGGTGCTCGGTACCGTGCTTTCGATGATCGAAGCCGGCGCGACCCATGTTGGGGTTGCTACCGATCATGTGGTGGAGTCCTTCCGCAACGATCTCTATCCCGGATACAAGACCAGCGAAGGGGTTCCTCCTGAATTACTCTCGCAGTTTCCGCTGCTCGAAGACGCGCTGCAGGCCATGGGAGTGGTGGTTTGGCCGATGACCTACTTCGAGGCGGACGATGCGCTAGCGTCAGCCGCGGCAAAGGCGGCGCAAGACGAGCGAGTGAACCAGGTCGTCATCTGCACTCCCGACAAAGATCTCGCGCAGTGCGTGGTAGGCACGAAAGTTGTGCAACTCGACCGACGCCGCGAGATCGTGCGCGACGAAGCAGGCGTCCAAACCAAGTTCGGCGTAAAGCCAGAATCCATTCCAGACTATCTCGCGCTGGTAGGCGACAGCGCGGACGGCTATCCGGGCGTTAAGGGATGGGGCGAGAAAGCGGCTGCAGCGGTGCTTTCCCGGTATTCCCACCTGGAGAATATTCCCAAGATCTGCGAGGAGTGGAATCCCGCGATACGCCGAGCACGGCCACTGACCGAGTCGCTGTGTAGTTCCTGGGATGACGCGTTGCTTTTCCGCACGCTTGCCACTCTTCGGCTCGATGCGCCGGTTTTTGATTCCGTCGACGAGCTCCGCTGGAAAGGCCCGTCGCCGGATTTTCAGAAGTGCTGTGAGCGAATGAAGGCAGACAGCCTCCATCGACGGGTCCGGGCACAGGCGATTGCCACAGCAGGATGTGCCACACGCTGAGGCTCTCCAAGTGCCGCTAAGATTGCGGAATCATCCTCTGGCCATTAGAATTAAAAAACACCGTTTTGAGTATAGGCCCGTAGCTCAGTTGGTCCAGAG
>Ga0209166_10003120_pt1 | contig 12148 bp, 10 predicted proteins | sample Coa_R1_3_FD_187151 | JGI IMG/M metagenome (GOLD analysis project Ga0209166, IMG submission 187151) | Surface soil microbial communities from Centralia Pennsylvania, which are recovering from an underground coalmine fire - Coalmine... | ecosystem: Environmental > Terrestrial > Soil >... | reverse complement strand
GCCTCGAGCACGACTCCACAGCCGACCGGCGCGAGGCCGTCGATCAGCGCGTCGGCGATCTCGCTGGTGAGGCGTTCCTGGACCTGAAACCGCTTCGACAGCAGGTCCGTCAGCCGGGCGAGCTTGCTGAGCCCGACGATGCGGCCCCGGGGGATATAGCCGATATGGGCAAAGCCATGGAACGGCAGCATGTGGTGCTCGCACAGCGAATAGAGCGGAATGTCCCGCAAGATGACCATCTCTTTATGGTGCTCTTCGAAGGTGGTGGCCAGTAGCGGGCGCGGGTCGCGGCCGAGGCCGGCCAGGATCTCCTCATACATATCGGCGACCCGGCGGGGCGTGGCGCGCAGGCCTTCCCGGCTGGGATCCTCGCCGACCGCCTCGAAGATCAAGCGCACGGCGGTTTCGATTTTCTCGCGGTCCATAGGCTCCTTTCGGCGGGCGCCCGGGGCTTATCCCGCCCGGCGCTTCGCCCCCCGGCCCCGATGCCGGGCGTGCCGCGTGATCGCCGCGCGATAGACCGCGTCGAAGACGCGGGCGATATGCGGCCAGTTGAGCACGTCTTCGATCTTCTGGCGGCCGGCGCCCCCCAGGCGCCGGCGCAGGGCGGGATCGGCCAGCAGGGTACTGATCGCCGTCGCCAGGGCGGCCGGGTCTTTCGGGGGCACGAGCAGGCCAGTGTGGCCATCCTGTACCGCCAGCGGCACCCCGGCCACATTACTGGCCACGACCGCACAGCCGGCGGCCAGGGCCTCCAACAGCGTATTCGGCAACCCGTCGACATTGCCGCTCTGGTCGATCACCGAGGGTAAGACGAACACATCACAGCCGCCGAGATAGAGCGGCACGTCGTCATGGCTGACCTTGCCGGGCAAATGGACCTGGTCGGCCACCCCGAGGCGCGTGGCCTGCGCCTGCAGGTCGCGGGCCAGATCGCCCGCCCCGGCGATATAGACATGCGCGCCGGGGTGGCGGGCCAGGATAGTAGGCGCCGCCGCGATCAGATATTCGAAGCCTTTCTTGTAGACCAGGCGCCCGAGCGCCAACACGACGGGCGTGCGCGGGGCCAACCCGAGGCGTTGGTGCAGCCGCGCCGCCGCCCCGTCCACGGGGGCAAAGGCGCACGGGTCGACGCCGTAGGGGACCAGGTGGCTGCGCCGGGGGGCCGCCCCCAGCTGGACGGCCCGCTCCCGTAGATCGGCACTGCAGGCCGTGACCGCGTCCGCGGCGCGGAAGCAGAGGCCGGCGACCCAGCCCAGCAACGGATTCTGCGAGGCGACGAACACATCCGAGCCGTGCAGGCTGATCACCAGCGGCAGGCCGCGTAAACGGGCCACAATCGCGGCCACGGGCCCGTTGGGTAGCACCCAGTGGGCCTGCAAGACGTCAAATTTAATGCGCCCGGTCAGGCGCATCAGGGCGAAGAAGCTGATCAGGGCGACCAGCGGGGTCAAGGGATAAATCGCGTTCTTCACCCGCACGTCGGCTTCGAGCGACTCGGCGTAGCCCCAGATATTCAGGTTGCGCAAGGGCGCATATTTATAGAAGTGGAGATGCACCCCATTCTCCAGCGGGGCGTGGCGCAAGTCCGGGTGCCAGGGGGCCAGCACATGGACTTCGTGTCCCTCGGCCGCCACATAGGTGGCAATCGACTCGATAAAGGGCGCGGTGACATCTCCCGCATACTTCGGATACGACGACGTCACCATACAGATCTTCATGCGGGTCCTCTGCTGGGGCGCGGGCGGGTGCGCGGGCCAGTACTCATGCCGGTGCTCATGCGGTTATTGTACAACGTCGCCCTTTGTTCGGCAACCGGGGCCGCTTGGCGGGTACGGTATAATAGGCTTGCTCGGGCACGGACAATTACCCATCGTCAATTGCGCTTAAGCAGCATCGCTTTTGGCTGTTTCATGCCTTAAGCGAGCCGGTATAGGAGAGATCCGATGGCCAGTGGCCCCGAACGCGTCCAGGCCGCCCTGGACGCCCTTGAACTCGAGATCCAGGTGCTGCGGGTGCCCGGCAGCGCGAAGACCGCAGGGCTCGCGGCCGAAGCGGTCGGCTGCCCCGTCGGCGCGATCGTCAAGTCGCTCGTCTTTGTGGCCGGCGGGACCCCCGTCCTGGTCCTCTGCCCGGGCGACCGCCGCGTCGACCCGGCCAAGCTGGCGGCCCAGCTCGGAGTCGACGTGGTCGCCATGGCCCCGCCGGACATTGTGCGGGCGGCCACCGGCTATGCCATCGGCGGAGTACCCCCCCTGGGCCATGCGACTCGGCTGCCGATCCTGCTGGAGCGCGCCCTGCTGGCCTGGCCCACGGTCTACGGCGCCGCCGGGGCGCCCGACGCGCTCTTCCCGATCGCGCCCGCGACCCTGGCGGCGGTCACCGGCGCCCAGGTGGTCGACGTGACCTGAGCCGCGGGGCACCGCCCGGCTACGGGATCGCCGATGGTGTATCGCTAGCGCGAACAAAGCCCTGGTCGATGAGATGGCTGAGGATGAACTGCGCGTTTTCGGCGGCGGTGTATTGTATCGTATCGAGTCTAATCTCGGGTCCTACCGGTGGTTCATAAGGATCGTCGATACCGGTGAAACCCGTGATCTCCCCTCTCCGCGCTTTCGCATACAACCCTTTAATATCACGTTGCTCACACACCGCCAGTGGGGTGTCCACATATACTTCGAGGAAGTGATCTTGTCCGATCATGTTTCTAACCCGATCGCGGGTTGACTGATAAGGACTGATCGCCGCACAGAGGACCACCCCCCCCTGCTGCACAAGTTCAGCGGCGACCCAGCCGATGCGCAGGATGTGGGTGTCTCTATCTTCTTTGCTGAATCCCAGTCCTTTACTCAGGTGCGTGCGAACGACATCGCCATCCAGCACGCTTACACGCCGGCCGTGCTCCAGCAGCAGCACGGCTAAGGCATCGGCCGTGGTGGATTTGCCGGCGCCGCTTAGACCCGTTAGCCAAATACACACGCCTTGCTGATGCCGCGCCGGGTAGGCCTCACGGAGGATCTGCGCCACCTCGGGCCGCGTGAACCAGGTGGGCAACTGGCGACCTTGGTTCAGGTACTGCTCCCGCACCTCCGTGCCTGAAATGGAGGCCGTCCGCACCCCAGGAGGGATCGTCGAGACTTGCTCATAACGATCCGCGTCCGGGATGTAGACCAGTTCCTGGAAGGGCAGCACCTGGACCCCGATCTCGTCTTGATGCTGCGCCACCAGTTCCTGTGCAGCATAGGGGCCATAAAAGGGCGTACCTGTCGAGTCGCGGCCAGGACTCGCGTGATCCCGGCCAACAATAAAATAATTGGCCCCGTAGTTGCGGCGGATCATGGCGTGCCAAAGGGCCTCGCGGGGGCCGGCCAGCCGCATCGCGAGCGGCAACAGGGCCAGCAAAATACGATCGGGGCGGTAATATTGTTCCGCGAGCACTTTGTACGTGCGAACCCGCGTGTAATGGTCCACGTCCCCCGGCTTCGTCAGGCCCACGACCGGATGCAACAACAACACCCCATCGACGGCCTCGGCGGCACGTTTGGTCAGCTCTTCATGTACGCGATGCAGGGGATTGCGTGTCTGGAAGGCGACGACGCGCTGCCGGCCCCGTTCTTGGAGCCGGCTGCGGATCTGGGCCGGGGTCAGGCGGAGCTCTCGGAAATCGTAGTGGGTGGGTAGCTGCACAACCCGTATGGGCCCAGAGATATAGAACCGGCCCCAGCCGTGCATCTCGGCGATTAGCGGATGCCGCAAGTCCTGCGAGCCATAGACCTGTTGCGCTTCCTCTCGGAGATTCCATGCATAGCGCTCCTCAATCGTCATCACCGCAATGAGCTCGTGCTTCGTGGTGCGTAAGGCGATGTCCTGGCCTACTTGAATATCCGAACCGGCCGCCACAGGAAGGGTAACAGGTATGGGAAAGAGGTGCCCGTTGGCCAATCTCATCTCGGCCAGCACGCGTTGGTAGTCTTCCTTACCCATAAACCGATCTAGGGGGGAAAAGCCACCGGTAGCGATCAATTCTAGATCGCAGAGGGAACGTTCCGAAAGCTGCACCGCAGGAAGGTGGGTCGCATATGCGCTTAAATCATGGGTTGCCGCCGCTGGAACCAGGAGGTTGATCAGCACACCCCCATAGGGGGGGATCAATGCGGCGGGTTGCGCGGATGGTGAATTGCCCATAGCGTAGCACTTAACTCCTCGGGAGGGCACGCCCTAGCCCGCCGCGGCCGCCGCCAGAGTCAGGCGGTGCAGGGCGACGAGGTGAGGGATGTCGAGGCGCCCGCCAATGTAGCCGCCCGCCGGCACGAAGGCAATCGGCAGGCCGCGCCGCAGGCACCAGCGAAAGACCAGCTGCTCCCGCTCGGCCAGGATCGCATCGGTAATGCCGGGCAGGCCGCCGATGAGACAGTCTTCGTGCGGGTCCATCCCGGCGTTGTAGAGACAGAGATCAAAAGCGTGGTCGGCCAGCGCCGCCAGGCGGGCGCGGATCGTCGGCAGATAGGCCGCCGCCGTGCCCACCAGGTCCCGCGTGCCCCGGCCGCGGGGCAGGTAGTGGTCGAAGATATGCACAGCCACATCGAGCTGCCAGATCGCCGGGTCGTCGCGGATCAGTGTATAGGTGCCGCCGCCACAGTGGGCGTCCAGGTCGAGGATGAGGACCGATCGCGCCCCAGCGGCCAGGACGGCACGCGCGGCCAGCGCCAGGCCGTTGAAGGTGCAGTAGCCCGCGCCCGAGTCGTACCGGGCGTGATGCAAGCCACTCGACAACGACCCGGCGACTCCCTCCTGCAAGGCGGCCTGGGCCGCGGCGACGACGCCCCCGTTCGAGGCCAGCACCATCGGCCAGAGGCCGGGGTCCCAGGAGAACTCCTGGGACTCGGCCAGACTCCGGGGCCGGCCGATCCGCACGGCGGTCACATAGGCCGAGTCATGCACGGCGGCCACGGCCGCTTCGTCCAGGGGCGCCGGGGCGCACAACCGGATCCCGGGGATGGGGGCCTGCGCCAGGGACTCGGCGATCCAGGCGGCTTTGCGGGTGGTGTCAAAACTGTAGCCGGCCAGCCCGTAGGCGGGACTGTAGAAGAGGTCCGTCAACGACCAACCCCCTGAAGGGGGTGGCTTGTCGCTGGACTCTGCCGCAACTCAGCCCACCTTTGCAGGCGGGCCGCTTTGGCTTCCCTGTCCGCGACATCGGGGCGGGTTGACAAGCCGCCCGTGGCTACCCAGTCCTGCCGGATAGCCAACGTCCGTAGCGCCACGTTGCGCGCCCCCACCAAGTCGGCGTGCAGCCGATACCCACAGCCCCGGCACGCGAAGATCAGCCCGCCGTTGGGGCGATTTTCGCGGCCGGTGTGCCCACAGACGGGGCACGCCTGGCTGGTATAGTCGGCATCCACCCACACCGCTACGCTCCCGACCAGTGCCGCCTTATAGGCGATCTGCGCCTGGAGCTCGGCAAAGCTCCACGTCGCTTGCTGGCGGTTCGCGCGGCGCTGCTTACGCGATGCCTTCTTGAAGCGGCGCCGGTTGGTGCGCTCACGGATATGGGTGAGCAGTTCCAGGCCGATCACGGCCTGGGGGTACGCGGTCACGATCTGGCGCGCGATGCGGTGATTGACATCCAGCTTAAACCGTCTCTCTCGCCCCGCCAGAATCCGCAGGCGGCGGGTGGCGGCGCGAGTGCCTTTCTGCTGGAGGTGCTTGCGTTTGCGGTGGTAGTGGCTGGCCCGCGCCGTTACAGGCCTGCCGCTGTAGAAGGTTTGCCGGTTGTCGGGCGTGGCGGTCACGGCGAGATAGCGCACGCCGACATCCACCCCAACGACGGCTCGCTGTTGGTCCGGCGCCGGGTCGGGGATCTCGACGGTCAGGCTGACGAACAGGTAGAACTGCTTACGAGGCGCGTCGTACCAGAGCTTGGCGGCCCCGCACCGCGCCCCAGCTTTGATCCAGGCCAAGTGCGTGTCGTAGCCCACCAACGGCACCACCACGCGCCCGCTGAGGGTGGTCAGGCTGACCTGCTGACCCGCCTTGAAACCGTAGTCGCGGCCCTCGGTGTAGCTGAGGGTGGGCGCGACGTACTTGGGCGGCTGGTCCAGGCCCTTATACCGCTTTTTGGTGAGGCCCGCCTTGCGGTGGGCCGCGTTTTGCTTGCACTTGGTCCACAACCCTTTGTAGGTGCCGGCCACCTGGCGTGACACGGAGCAGGCCAGTTGGGCTGGCAGGCCGTGGTGGGCGCGCAACTCCGCATAGACGCCCTGGTGGATCTTGGCCGCGTTGGAGAGTTTGTTGTGAGCGAAGGCGTACTGGCTGGCGGCGTTGAGGCCGGCGCGGTAGGCGAGTTGCGTAGCCCGGAGCGCCGCGTGCTGGGTGGGCGTGGGCATGAGCTTGAGTTTGGCAGTCAGGACTTGGTACATAGCGGCTCCTTTCCCAGGGTAGGTGCGTGCTGCCGCAGCCAGCACAGTATTTGTTGGATGTATCCCCGAACGGCGGGCCAAAGCGGCAAGCCCTGGGCCGGTCTCTCACGAGCCTTTTGGGCGCGGCTTCCTCCTCCGGCTCAAAGCCGGAGGTCTCCGCCGCGCGTCGTAGGATGAATCAGTCGTCAGTCGTCAGTCGGCGGCCGGTAGTCGGCGGCGGTAGTCGGCGGTCGTCAGTAGCAACAGCTGTCCTTGAAGCCGCAGTTGGCGCAGACCGCCTGCTTGCTGCCGCGGATGGCGTTCATCGGGGCGCCGCAATTGGGACAGGGGCCGATCGCCTCCCCGTCCTGGCCGGTGGGCGGGCGGGCCGACGCGGCGGGGGCCAGGCAAGCATAGGCAAAGCGGAGCATGCGCTCTTGAAAGTCGAAGATCTGCTCCAGGCTGCCCGAGCCATGCCCCGCCTCAAACCAGTGAACTTCGATCGGCCGGCCCCGCGCGCGCAGCCGGGACTCAAACACCTCAATCGGCCGCGCCGGGCAGCGGGTATCGTTGCGGCCCTGGATAATCAGCACGGGTGCCTGGACCTGATCGACGTACGTTAGCGGCGAGCTCACCTGGTATTGCTCCGGTTTCTCCTCGGGTGTGCCGCCCATCATCGCTACCAACCACCCACGGAAGGTTTCTGACGCATCCGCGTATGATAGCGTAAGATCGGCATCGGCGACGACGGCGAGGCCGCCGGCCCAGCGATCGGGATACCGGCCCAGGGCGAGCAAGGTCAGGTAGCCGCCATACGAGGCCCCCGTCAGCAGGACGGCATCCGGGCGGGCAATGCCCTGGGCGATCAGCCAGTCGCGGGCCGCGACCATATCCTCGACCTCCCAGTGTCCCATATCGCCCCAGATCTGCTCCTGGAACGAGCGGCCAAAGGTCGTCGAGCCCCGGTAGTTGATCGTCAGGTAGGCATAACCATGATCGATCCAGGCCTGGCTGAGCGGGGCGAAAGAGTCGGACTCCGCGATGTGCGGGCCGCCGTGGGTCTCCAGGATGGTGGGGAAGGGCCCCGGCCCCTCCGGCCGGCCCAGCCAGCCCTGAATTTCCTGCCCATCGGATGAGCGAAACGTGATCGACTCCAGCGGCCGGCCGGGCGGCGGATTCCCCCCGGCCAGCACGACCCGCAGGCCGACCCCGGCCGGGCCGGCGAGGGCGATGACCTGCGGGGGGTGGATCGAGTCCTCCCAGAGGGCGAAGATCTCGCCGGCCGGGCCGAACCAGGGCCCGCCCGCGCCCGGCCGGCAATAGGTGCCGCCTGGGTGCGACACGCGCCGCAGGGCCCCCGTCGCTAGCTCGTAAATGTAGAGCTGTTGCCGCGCTTGATCGATCTGGCAGAGCAGGAGCCGGTCTCCGGCGGGGGACCAATCCCAGGGCAGGACCTCTCCCGACAGCTCCGCAAGCGCGAGATCCGTGCGCTCCCCCGTACGCGGGTTCCAAATCACCGGCCGGTTGGCGCCGGTCTGGTTGGTCATCGCCAGCAGCCGGGTATCGCCGGCGATCGGCGCAAACTGGACGGGACGCAGACTCCCCGCCGGCCCATCCCAGAGCTCGCCCAGGCGCGCACCGTCCACGGTAGCGAACGCCAGTAAGCTGTATTGGCGGGCCGCCGAGCGCTCCGTGGTGGCAAGAACGGCGATCTCGCCCCCTGCCGACAGCACGAGGTCCTGGGCCAGCTTCGACGTACTATAGAGCCGGCGGGGCGCGCTGAAAGTGCCGTTCGGGTACAAATCCAGGCAGTCGAGGTGAAAGCCCTGGCTATCCACCGGGGTAAAGCCGAAGAGGGTGCCGCTCCGGCTGACGGCGGGTTGGTAGACGGCGGAGTACGGCGCCATTGCGGGGGTCAGATCCTGGGCCGGCCCCCCTTCCCAGGGCCGGCGCACGTAGTGGCCGATCTCGTTACCGCCCTGGTCCTCCAGATAGTACAGATAGCGGCCATCCGGCGACAGCAGGCCCTGCCAGAGCCCGCCGGGCCGATCGGTCAGCGGGGCCAGCCGGCCGGACGGGATGTCCCAGGCATAGATCTGGACCTCGCCTGAGGGCGCGCTGAATACCACGCCGCGGCCGGGCGACGCCGGGGCGCTCTGGGCCCCTAAGATCCCCAGGGCGCGGAAGCGCTCCTTCCACGGAGCATCGGCAGCAGTCTGCGGGAGGTGTAGCATGCGGCGGGTCCTCCGGGGCAATCCTATGGATGATCGCCGAGGTCGTGGTCGGCGAAAAAGCGCCGCCAGGGGCCCGCGCCGGCGAGAAACGGCTGCATCAGGGCACGCTCCGCCTGGACAGTGTGCATCAGGTCGTGCGCCGCCCATTGGTGTAGCATCTGGCCCAGGGTCACGGCGCCCAGCTCGCCGTGCTGGACGGTGCGAGCGAGATCGAGGGGGCTGACCTGCTCCAGCGCGGCCAGGTTCTGCGATCGCTGGCGGGCAAATTCGGCGGCGAGTTCGCCCGGGGTCCGATCGCCGTGATCGCGCCCCTCGCTATTCGGGTTAAAGCCGGGGAAATCTTGCCCGGCCAGAAACGCCTGCAGCCGCTGGGGAAAGATGCTGCTTTCGGTGTCGAGCAGGTGGCGTAAGCAATCGAGCGCGGACCATTCGCCGGGCGCGGCCGGGCGCGTCAGCAGTCCAACGGGGGTTTTATCGGCCAGGCTCAACCAGCGGGCCGCCGTGGTCAGTAGCACCGCCTGGGCCTGAGATAGTACATCGTCCATCACAATCTCCCTTCACTACGCAACGCCGGATACCCTTAAAGAGTATACTGGGTAGGCCAACCTTCGCGCAACCGGCCCGGCCCGCGAGTCAGGCCCCCAAAGGCCTGCAACAAAATTCCGCGGCCCGGTGTATATCTCTATAGACGCGCCGCTGGGGGCTCCGCCCCCCGGTGGCCGGGCAGGATGGGAATCCTGAATCATGCCGCGCCTGGGCGATGATCCGATCACAGAGGCCGACGACGATCGTCTGGTGCGCCGGACGCTGGATGGCGACCGGCAGGCTTTCGGAGTCCTGATCGAGCGCTATAGCGGGCGCGTGATCGCCATCTGCGCCCGGGTGGCCGGGGACGAGTACGAGGACGCGCAAGACGTAGCCCAGGATGTGTTTCTGCGGGCCTATCTGAATCTGGAGAAATACCAGCCAGGCCGGTCGTTTTTCGCCTGGCTCTACCGGATCGCCGTCAACCTGGCGCTTAACCGGCGCGCCCGCCGCCCGCCGGCGGCGATCAGGGGCCCCGCCGCCGAGCGGGCGCTCCAGCAACTCCAGGACCCGGACCCGCTGGGGGCCCCGGAAGCGAGTCTGGAGCGCACCGAACGGACGCGCCTGCTGCAGACGGCCCTGGCCCGCTTGCCGGCCGACTACGCGACGGTGCTGGCCCTGCGCTACGGCGCGGATCTCGACTATAGCGCGATCGCGGCGACGCTGGAAGTGCCGATCGGCACCGTCAAGGCGCGGCTGCACCGGGCGAAGACGCTGTTACGGCCCCTCCTGGCGCCATTACACGAGGAAGGAGCAACGCCATGAAACCTGTGCATCCGGGCGGGCCCGGCGAGGAGATCCTCGTCGCCTGGCAGGATGGAGACGCCGCGGCCTTGCTCGATAATGTCCAGGAGATCGCGCTGGCCGAGCACCTCGCCGGGTGTGCCCGGTGTCAGGCCTACCTGCACAGCCTGGCGGCCCTGGAAACGGATCTGGCGAGTTTTTCGCTCGCCGGCCGGCCGGCCGGCGCGGATTTTACGCGCCAGGTGCTGGCCGCCCTGCCCCCGCGGGCCGCCGCTCCGGTCCCGATCGCCGGGCCGGCCGTCTGGTGGGGCCACCAGGCGCTCGCGGCGGGGTTGGTGCTCACCGGCCTGTTGATCCTGTTGGCGACCAGCGACGTCATGACCCTGCTGGCCGGCTGGTGGCAGCATGCCGGCGACGGCTTGAGCGCCGTCGTGACGTCCGACGGCGAGGGGGTGGGGAACTGGCTGAATAGCCTGCCCGGCACCGCCCTGGCCCCGGAAGCCTATCTGGGCCTGGTCCTCGGAGCGGTCATCCTGGCGCTGGGCGCGGGTGCGTTTATGGTGCGCACGCTCGCGGCTCCCGAGGGCCTGGCGGCGTGAGTATCTCCCGGCGCGCCCTGGCCATGTTGATCCTGCTGCTGGTGATCGCGTTACTGCTGTCCGAAGCCTTCAGCCTGCTGCCCGCCGAGTGGCAGGGCAGCCTCGGGCCCCCCTCTGCTTTCTTTATCGTCGGCTCCGAACTGCAGGCCCGCACCAGCCCAGCCCCGGCGACGCCGGCGCCCGGCACCGAGCCCTTACGGCGGGAGTTCTTGCCGTTTGGCTTGCACCGCTCGAGTGTCACGGACTTTACCGTGCATCTCGCCTCCTTGCTGATCTTGACCGTCAGCGGCCTGTTGCTGCTCTACCTGATGCCGGGCCGCCTCGGGCGCATCGCCAATGTCTTGCGCGGCTCCTGGAACAGGCGCGTGCGCATCGGCCTGGTGGGCCTGGCGGCCTGGCTGCTGATCGCGGCGCTCGGGCTACTGGCGGTGTTTACCGTCGTCGGCACCCCGATCTGGGTGGCGATCTTTCTGCTGGGCTATTTCGGCGCGCTGCTCGGGCTGGTCGCCCTCAGTCTGCCGCTGGGCCGCTGGGTCGGCTACCGCTGGGGCCTGGCCGAGCAGTCCCCGATCGTCGACTTGCTGGCCGGGCTGCTGGTGCTGTTCATACTGAATCTGCTGCCCTTCCTGGGCGGTCCCTTGTTAGGCCTGGCCGCCGTGCTGGGCTTTGGGGCCGTGCTGCAAACACGGGCCGGCAGCAAGCAACCCTGGTCGTTTGCTTTGCCGGATCTTGAGTATTAGCTATCGAGTCGGCTTCCCGGTTCTATTGCCCCTTGCGATCGGATCGGTAACATCAAGTTTAGGAGAAGGTTATGCGCAACAAAGTGATCATTGCGGTCATCGTAATCGTGATCCTGGGGGTGGCGCTGGTCGGCCTCAGAGGTGTCTTGGGGGGCGGGCAGGCCGCGGCCAGTGTCCAGACGCTGGCCGTCCAACGCGGCGACCTCAGCGCCACCGTCCTCTCCAGCGGCGCCCTCCAGCCCGCCGCCGACCTCAACCTCACCTTTAGCGCCGCCGGCACCGTCGCCCAACTCTTCGTCCATAAGGGCCAGCCTGTCCACCAGGGCGATAAGCTCGCCGCCCTCGACCCCCAGGACCTCCAACTCGCCGTCGACCAGGCCGCCGCTAACCTCGCTTCCGCCCAGGCCAAGCTCGACGCCGTCAAGGCCGGCGCCCTCCCCAAAGACGTCGCCGACGCCCAGGCTACCCTCCGCGCCGCCCAGGCCAAGCTCGCCGACCTCAAGGCCGGCCCCCTCCCCGCCGACCTCGCCACCGCCCAAGCCCAGCTCACCTCTGCCCAGTCTAAGCTCCATGCCCTGCGCACCGGCCCCACCCCCCAGGACGTCGCCTCCGACCAGGCCGCCATCGCTGCTGCTCAGGCTAAGCTCGCCGCGCTCAAAGCCGGCCCCACCCCCCAGGACGTCGCCTCCGACCAGGCCGCCATCACCGCTGCCCAAGCCAAGCTCGCCGCCCTCCAGGCCGGCTCCACCCCCCAGGACCTCGCCAACGCCCAGTCCGCCGTCACCGCCGCCCAGGCCAAGCTCACCGCCCTCCAGGCCGGCACGACCCCCCAGGACCTCGCCACCGCT
>Ga0209166_10003117_pt1 | contig 12155 bp, 9 predicted proteins | sample Coa_R1_3_FD_187151 | JGI IMG/M metagenome (GOLD analysis project Ga0209166, IMG submission 187151) | Surface soil microbial communities from Centralia Pennsylvania, which are recovering from an underground coalmine fire - Coalmine... | ecosystem: Environmental > Terrestrial > Soil > Unclassified... | reverse complement strand
CGGGGCCGTGTTCCAGGGCAGCGGTCGCTTCACGCTGGCGCCGCCAAATCTCACCGAGCGCGCCGAGTTGCACCGCTTTGCGGGGAGTGACACGCTGGATGACAGCGTGTCGGAGGCGGTCCTTCTCTTCGCGGACAGCACGACGGATCAGCTCCTGCATTTCGGATCGGGGGTCGGGCAGGTCCCGGGGAACATCGCGGGAAAAGCGAAAGACGCCATCGAAACTCTGGAGGGCAAGTACGAAGGTGACATCGACTGGGGAGTGATGTGGCCGTTACTGAACGGGGAGCGCAACGGGATGTTCGTTGCCCGGCTCAAGCTCGCCAAGCATGGCGACGCGATGTTTGAAATCGACCCCACGTCGTCCGAAGCAGTAGAGTTCTTCAAGCCGGCCCATCGGGTCGAGTTTGGAGTGCATTGGGATCTGGTGACGAGGTTTCCGCCGGCGGGGATCTTGGCCACTTCGGACGGGCCGCAGCGGCTCGAAGCCCCGCACTACGTGCTGGATGCGAACCTCAAGGAGACGTTCGGGGCTGACATCGATCTGTGGGCGACGGCGACGCTATCCATCAAGGCCGACCAGGCGGTCGGGCCGTGGATCCCGTTCGGATTGCAGTACAAGATCCAGATCGACTCCGCGCATTGGCAGGACGGATCGAAGGCCGTGACCTTCAAGGCGAAAGATTCAGGGCTCCTCTGGGTGCGGGCTCCCAAGCGCCTGGCCCCCGGCGATTCGCTGACCCTGTCCCTGAGCTATCACGCCAACCACCCCGACCTGATCGACCGGAGCACCGAGTGGTTCTATATCGAGCCCGGCGTGGCCTGGTATCCGGTGAACGTGATGGGGAGCGATGACGCGACGTTCGACGTCACCTACCACTCGCCGCATCAATATGCCCTCGCGAGTGTCGGCCAGCGTACCGACTCCAGTCTTTCCGGCAAGGTGGTGACTACGCACTGGATTATCGACCGCCCCACGCCGTGGGCGACCTTCAATCTCGGCATCTTCGAAAGCCACCACGTGCAGGAACCGGATCGCACGCTCGACGTGATGATTTCGGAGGATGCCCACCGGGAGATCGCACATCTCCTCGCGACCTCCGGGTACTACCTGCCGCAACAGTCACACATGGTCGAAAACGTCACTGCCGACGTCTCCAACAGCCTGAAGTTCTACTCGGTGCTGTTCGGGCCACCGCGGAGCAACCACTTCTACGTCACGGAAATCCCCTTTTCCGAAGGCGTTGCCTTCGATGGCTTCATCGATTTGTCGGCGAGCACCTTTCACTTCACGACGCTCGATGGATTCGATGAATGGTTCCGCGCTCACGAGGTGGCTCACCAATGGTGGGGCATCGGCGTCGAGCCCGCGACCTACCGCGACCAATGGTTGGCCGAAGGGTTCGCGAGCTTCTCGGCCCTCTGGTACCTCGCCGCTGAACGCCGGCACTCGACAGAGTATTTCAAGTTCCTGGACCAGTATCAGAACGACATCAACGACGACAAGAACGCCGGGCCGGTCTGGTTAGGGGGGCGGGCCTCGACTTTCGAGGTCCCCGAAGGCGCCCAGATCATGGTCTACGAAAAGGGCGCGTGGGTATTGCACATGCTCCGGATCATGATGCTCGACGTGAAGACCATGAACGAGGACCGGTTCACCGAGACCATGAAGGAGTTCTACCAGGCGTACAACGGGAAGACGGCTACCACGCAGGATTTCCAGAACGTGGTGGAGCGCCACGCCGGGCTCCCGATGGACTGGTTCTTCGACGAGTGGGTGAAGGACACCAGGATCCCGACCTACCACGTCGCCTGGACCAATCAGCCCGGCGACAACAACACCACCGTCATCAAGTTCCGGATCAAGCAGGACGGCGTCGGCCCCGACTTCCAGATGCCGGTCCTCGTCGCCGCCGACCTCGGCGAAAACCGCGTCGCGCACTTCCGGCTCATGGTGAACGGGGACAAGACCGAATACCAGAGCCCGCCGCTGCCGGCGGGCGCGAAGAAGGTCACGTTCAATGACCTCCATTCGACACTGGCAACCGTGAAGATGGAGAGTTGGTAGGCTAGAACTTCGCGAACGCTCTCACCGGAAATGTCCCAAAGCCCTTCACTTTCACAGGGACAGCGAAGAAACGCGCCCCCCGGTCAGGCACCGCGGACAACCCGGTCATGTGCTCCACGATCGGGATGTCGCGGCCCAGCAGGGTGGTGTGGACCGGGCGCTCGCCGGTGTCGGTGCTGTCGATGTTGTGCGAGTCGATGCCCACCAGCGTGGCGCCCGCGTCCGCGAGCCACTCCGCCAGAGGCCCCGTGAGAAAGGGGTGATGCTCGAAGTAGGCATCGGTGCGCCAGTACCGGTCCCACCCCGTGTGCACCAGCACCGCCTTCCCCCGCACATCCGCCTGGTCGAAGGGCAGCCGCTCGATCGACTTCTTCTCCGGCGAGATCCGCGCGACGAGGCAATCGAGGTCGGCGAGGGACGTGAGGGGCAATCCGGCGAGATCGGTGCCGTGCTCGTACCGGTGGAAGGGGCTGTCGAGGTAGGTCCCCGTGTTCGCGACCATCTCGATCTTGCCGATGTTGAACTCGGTTCCCGGCGCGTACTTCTGCCGGGACGCCTCGCGGCTCAGATAGTCGCAGATCACCGGAGCCGGGAGGCCCTTGTAGGTAACCATCCCATGCTCTACCACGTGGCTCAGATCGACGAGTCTCGTCGGCATCTTCTCCCCCCGGCCGTCGTGGGAAGGTCGGACATAGGGTCCACAATATAGCCCGCCATATGGGACTTCCCGTACCCGGTTCCGGGGTTAGAATGCCTCTCCCTCACTTTTCCGGAGTCGTACGTCATGAAGGCACGTGTCGCGGTCGTAGCGCTTGCTCTCGGCGCGTTGGCGCAGGGAGCGGCGGCGCAGGGAAACATGGCAGGCATGTCGATGGGCGCGCCCGTCGCGGACGCGCTCCGGGGGATGGAAGGCCGGTTCGCCCGGATCCTCCCGGCGGCCCTCGAGACCTTCCCGGCTGACAAGTGGAGCTACAAGCCGACGGCCGAGCAGATGACGGTGGGCGCCATCGCCGTGCATCTGGCCGAAGGGAACGATCAGCTCTGCGGGACGATCTCGGGGCAGGCGGCGCCGACCCGCGAGAAGGTGGCGGACACGGATTCGAAGGAAAAGCTGATGGCGCGCTTGAAGGAGACCTTCGACTTCTGCAACTCCACCCTGGCCAAGCTCGATGACTCGAAGCTCGCGGACAAGCTGCCGCTCTTCGGCCAGCAGTTCTCCCGCGCGATGGTCATCCTGATCACCGTCGGGGACTGGGACGATCACTACAGCCAGCTGTCGAACTACCTCCGTCTCAACGGTCTGCTGCCGCCGACCGCGCAGCCGAAGAAGACGATGTAACGCTGCAGCGGGAAACGGGAAACGTAGAGCGATCTGCTCACGTTTCCCGTTTCTCGTTTCCCGGTTCCCGTTACTCAAACCGCAGCGTACTCGCCGGATCGGTCCGCGCCGCCCTCGCCGCAGGAAGCCACGACGCCAGCAGGGCCGCACCCGCCAGAATCGCGGACACGACCACGAAGGTGACCGGGTCGGTGGGACTCACGCCGAAGAGCAGTGACCGCATCGCGCGCGTAGCCCCCAGTCCCGCGACCGTGCCCAGCAGCACGCCGAGGCCGACCAGCCGCAGGCCCTGATTCACCACCAGCCACTGCACTCGACCCACCGGGGCGCCCAGGGCGATCCGGATCCCCATTTCGCGCGTCCGCCGTCGTGCCATTTGCGCGATCACGCCATACACGCCCACCGTCGAGAGCAGGAGTCCCGCGCCGGCGAACGTGAGCAGGAGGATGGTGATGAAGCGCTGTCTCGCCAGCGTGGAGGACCGCAGCTGCTCCATCGTATTGAGGGTGGCGATCGCCACGTTGGGGTCCAGATCCGCGATCGCGCGGCGCACCGCGGGAATCATGTCGGTGGGGTCCGCCGTGGTGCGGGTGACCAGCGTCATGTAGTTGTTGGGATTCTGAGCGAAGGGCTGGTACATCTCGATCTGCGGCGGCGTGGAGAGGCTGGTCTGATGCTCGTCGCCCACCACACCGACGATGGTCATCCATTTCGTGGTCGAGTCAGGAATCTTGTCGTCGGTAATCAGCTGGCCGAGAGGGTTTCGCCCGGCGAACTCCCGCTTGGCCAGCGTTTCATTGATGATCGTGACGAGTGGCGTCCCTTGCCGGTCCGCGTCCGTGAAAGTCCGGCCCGCCAGAACCGGAACCCGCATGACGCGGAAGTAATCAGGCGAGACGATCTGATGTGCGATCTCCGTGCCGTACTGGTCCGCCGGGCGGCCGCCGATGTGGTAATCGCTGGTCCAGGCCACGCCTGACAGGGACGGGATCAGGGCCGCCGCACCACCCGATACGCCGGGCAGGGCGCGTACCCGGTCCTGCAGCTGATCGTAAAAAGCGATCTGCTTGGCCGCGGAGTCGTAGCGTGCCTGGGGCAGACTGATTCCGACCGTCAGCACATTGGTGGGATCGAAGCCCGGGTTCACGTGGCCGAGATTGAAGAAGCTCTTCAGCAGGAGGCCCGCGCCCACGGTGAGGAGCAGGGCGAGCGACACTTCGCCGACCACCAGCCCGTTTCCCCACCGCCTGATCCGCGTTCCCTCACTTCCGCCCCGCCCGCCTTCCTTCAACACGTCGGCGGGCGACTGCCGTCCCCGCCAGATCGCGGGAGCCAGACCGAACAGGAGTCCCGAGGCGGTGGTGATACCGAAGATGAAGACGAGCAGACGCCAGTCCACGGACACGCCCGTCACGCGGAGCATCCCCGCGGGCTGCAGCGCGGCGAGGCCCCGCGTGCCGGCCCACCCCAGCAGGCATCCGGCCAGGCCGCCGACGATCGACAGCAGTAGGCTCTCGGTCAGGGCCTGCCGCACCAGCCGTCCGCGCCCGGCGCCGAGCGTGAGACGGAGCGCGCTTTCGCGCTCGCGCCCCAGGGCCTGGACCAGCAGGAGATTCCCGACATTCGCGCAGGCGATGAGGAGCAGGAGAGCCACGGCGGCGAGGAGAATCAGCAGCGGCGTCCGGATGTCGGCCGTAAGGAACGCCTGCAAGGGCATCAGGTCCGCGCCCATCACCCGGTTGGTCGCCGGGTACTCGACCTGGAGCTGCCGAACCACTCCCTGGAACTCGGCGTCCCCGGCTGCGAGCGTCGCGCCCGGCTTCAGACGAGCCACGACTCCCAGCCAGTGCGCCCGGCGGAACCAGTCCTTGGAGCGGTCGGTCGGTTTCCACTCCATCGGCATCCATACGTCGACCTTGGGATTCGGAAATTCGTAGCTGGCCGGGACGACCCCGACGATCTCCGTCGGGACTTCGTCGAAGCGGACGGTCCGGCCGATTGTTTTCGGGTCGCCGCCGAATCGCGTGTGCCACAGGCGGTCGCTGATGACGGCGACGTGGGTTCCCTTCTCCCAGGTTTCATCGTCGGTGAAGGTCCGGCCCTGCAGGGCCTCGATGCCGAGGACGGAAAAGAAATTGCCGGTGACGTTGGCGTTGTAGAACATGGCCGCCTCGCCGTCCCCGGACATGGTGGTGTGTCCACCGGGCGTGTAGGCCGTCACGCTCGCGAACGACTTGACCCGTTCCGACCAGTCGACGTAGTTGGCGGGCGCCGCGGCTTCGTGGACCCAGTGTTTCTCCGGATTGTCCTCGGAGAGTTTCACGAGCCGGTCCGAGCCCGGGAAGGGCAGCGGGCGGAGGATGACGGCGTTCACGACCGAGAAGATCGCGGCGTTCGCGCCGATCCCCAGGGCGAGCGTGACGATCGCCGTCGTCGCGAGGACCGGATTTCTGAGCAGCGAGCGAATCCCGAACCTCGCGTCCGCGACCGCGTCCTCGAGCCACCGGACCCCCCGCGCGTCCCGGTGTTCCTCGCGCACGGACTCGGCGGCGCCGAAGTCGATGCGCGCCCGTCGCCGCGCCTCTTCCGGGCTCATCCCCGCCCGCAGGTTCCGTTCGGTCTCTTGCTCGAGGTGGAAGCCGATTTCGGCATCCAGCTCCCGTTCGGTGGTCGACCAGTGGACGAGGGCGCGCAGGCGCGCGCGAATGCCGGATAGCAGGGACATCAGGCCGTCTCCAGGATGGATTCGACGGCGGTGACATAGCGACGCCAGCTGGCGGTCTCCGCGCCGAGGGCTTTCCGGCCCGAGGCGGTGAGGCGGTAGTACTTGGCCTGGCGGTTGTTCTCGGTCGTGCGCCACTCACTGTCGATCCAGCCTTTGACTTCGAGGCGCTGCAGGGCGGGGTAGAGCGAGCCCTGGTTCACGTCCAGGACGCCGGACGAGAACTGCTGGATCCGCTGGCTGATGCCCCAGCCGTGCATGGGTTCGAGCGTGAGCGTCTTGAGGATCAGGAGCTCGAGGGTGCCGCGGAGGACGTCGTTCTGCGGAGCGGGCATGGCCGACTCATGTAGAGTTTCTACAGAAGATGCCGGCGCTCCTGTCGGAAGTCAACAGAAGAGGGGTCGGGGGTCAGGGGTCAGCGTCTGATCCCCGACCCCCGACCCCTTTGACCCCTGACCCCTGACCCCTGACCCCTACTTGAACAGGGACAGGTACTTCCCGTAGCCCTCCGCTTCCAGCTGAGAAACCGGAATGAACCGCAAGGAGGCGGAGTTCATGCAATAGCGCATCCCCGTGGGACCGGGCCCGTCGGGGAACAGGTGACCGAGGTGCGAGTCGGCGTCCTTGGACCGGACTTCCGTCCGCACCATGCCGTGGGTCTCGTCGGTCTTCGTCACCACGTTCTTGGGATCGAGTGGCGCGGTAAAGCTGGGCCAGCCCGTGCCGGAATCGAACTTGTCGAGCGAGCTGAAGAGGGGCTCGCCGGAGACGACATCGACGTAGATGCCGGGCTCGTGGTTGTCCCAGTACTTGTTCTGAAAGGGCCGCTCGGTCGCGTCATGCTGGGTGACCGCGTACTGCTCGGCATCGAGACGCTTCTTGAGGTCGGCGTCGGCCGGCTTCTGATAGGTCATGGAGCCTCCTGATGGCCTTTACTGCTTCCCACTCCAGCTGTTATTCGCCCGATCAACATCCGGATACGCCCCCATCGGGTCCAGTTCGATCTTGACCGGTTTGGACGCCGTCGGGTCGACCAGCAGCCACACCGCCCGCGGGCCGTTCCACCACGTCTCCACCGGCAGTTTGACCATCCGGACTGAGCCGTCCGCACCGGTCACGCGGGCCTGTACCGGGGCGACCATCTCCCGCCGGTTCGACAGGAAGACCCGCGAGAGCGTCATGCGTCCCGTGCTGTCCGGTTGCTGCTGCACGGAATCGATCGCCTGGTCGAGGTGGTCCGTCCGATAGAACCAGCTCCGCCAGAACCACGAGAGGTCCTCGCCCAGCGCGTTGTTCATGGTCCGGAAGAAGTCGTCGGGCCGGGGATGCTTGAAAGCCCAGCGCCGGACGTATTCACGGAACGCGGCGTCGAAATGCGTCGAGTCGACGACCTGCTCCCGCAGGAAATGCAGCGCCACCGCGGGCTTTCCGTACGCGTTCCAGCCGCTCATCAGCCCGTTGGGGGACCGGTCCTGCGTCTCCATGATGGGGGTCTCGAGGGCCGTGTCGGTCGCCAGGAATTGCTGGAAGGCGCGCATCGAGCCGAACTCGAGCGTCTGGATCCGCATCGTGTCGGCGGGATACCGGTCTCGGAACGTGTACCAGTCGATGAAGGTGTTGAACCCCTCGTCCATCCACGGGAACAGCCGCTCGTCCGACCCCACGATCATGGGAAACCACTCGTGGCCCTGCTCGTGCGCGAGCGTGTAGTACAGCTCCTTGGCGTTGTCGGCCTGGTCGAACGTGATCATCGGGTATTCCATCCCGCCCACCGGTCCCTCGACGCTGATGGCGGTCGGCCAGGGATAGTGCAGCCACCGCGAATGGATCTTGATCGCGTGCCGGTTCATGTCCGCGGCGGTGCTCCAGACGTCCGACACCGAGGGCGGGTACAGCGCCTGCATGGTGATGCCGTCCCAGCTCGTCACGTCCCAGACGAAATTCGGCGCCGCGCCCCAGGCGAAGTCGCGGACGTTCGTGGCGGTAAAGTGCCACGTCCGCGTCTTCCCGACGCCCGCCGGGAGCAGCGTGGGACTCCCCAGCTCGGCGGCGGTGATGATGTGCACGATGGTGTCCGCGTGGGCCGCGGCGGCCAGGCGGCGCTGGATCAGCGCGGGGAACACTTGCGCGCCGTTGGTCAGGGTTCCCGTGCCCGCGAGCGTGTAGTTGGCCGGCGCGGTCAACGTCACGTCGAAGTCGCCGTACTCGAGATAGAACTCGCTCGCACCGAAGTACTGGTCCGTATTCCAGCCGCGCACGTCGTCGTAGACGGCGAGCCGCGGGTACCACTGCGCGATCTGGTAGAGCCAGCCCTCCGGGAATTCCTGCCGCCCGGTCCGCCCGCCCTGGACCGGCACCTGATGGTGCCACCCGATGTCGAGCGTCAGCACGCCCTTCGGGGGGATCGGACGATCGAGCTCGACGTGCATCATCGTGCTGTTGACCCACCACTCGAGCGCCGCGGTCGTCGGCTTCCCGCCCTTGGCTCCCGCGTGCACCGCTTGGATGTGCTCGATGGTCGCCCCGATGTGGAAGCTCGAGTCTTCCGGGAAGAAGAACTGATCGAGCGGCGACATGCGGCTCTGGCGCGAGCCCAGGTTCATGTCGAGCTGCATCCAGATGAACCGCAGCGTGTCGGGCGAGTTGTTCGTGTACTTGATGATCTCCGATCCCGTGATCGTCTGCGTCGCCGGGTCGAGGGAGGCGCGGATCGTGTAGTCGGCCTTCTGCTGCCAGTACTGGGGCCCCGGCATGCCGGACGCCGTGCGATACGTATTCGGCGTGGCCCAGTCGATCGGGCGGAAGACCGACGTGTCCGGCTTGCCAGGCTTGGCGGACGCGAGCTGCTGGGCCTGGGAGGTGACGGGGAGCAGGAGCAGGACGGCCAGGGCGATGGGACCGGCGAGGTGTTTGTTCATGGCTTGAAGAATCGCCCCGAGCCTGCAGATTGGCCACCGTTCACTCACTTCGAGGATTCGGTCATGCGCCGGTTGATGCTCGCTTCGGCCCTGCTGGTGGCAGGGGCTTCCGCTCTTTCCGCTCAGGATCCTTTCGCTACCGCGGTCGACTCCATCGCCCGGGAGGTGCTCCGGCAAACCGGCGTGCCCAGTGCCAGTCTGGCGGTCGTCCGGGACGGCAAGGTCGTATACGCCCAGGCGTATGGGGACGCCAAAGTCGAAGGGCACGTGGCCGCGACCACCGGCATGCGGTACAGCATCGGGTCGATCTCGAAACAGTTCTGCGCCGGGGCGGTCCTGCTCCTCGCGCAGGAGGGGAAGCTCTCCCTCGACGATCCAGTGGGGAAATACTTCCCCGACCTGACCCGGGCGAACGAGGTCACGATCCGCCAGCTCCTGTCGCATACCTCCGGATACCAGGACTACTGGCCGCAGGACTACGTCATGCCGACGATGCTCGAGCCGACCACCGCCCAGCAGATCGTCGACCGGTGGGCGAAGATCCCCCTCGATTTCGATCCCGGGACCCGCTGGCAGTACAGCAACACGAACTACGTGATCGCCGGGATGATCGTCGAGAAGGTGAGCGGCATGCCGTTCTTCGAGTTCCTGCGAGCGAGAGTCCTCAATCCCCTCGGCATCGAGAGCGTGAAGAACATCGACATGGGCCGGCTCCCCGACTCCGATCCCACCGGCTACATGCGCTATGCGCTGGGACCCGTGCGTCCCGCACCGAAAGAAGGAAAGGGGTGGCTCTTCGCGGCGGGCGAGCTGGCCATGACCCCCTCGGACCTGGCGAAGTGGGATATCGCGATGATGAACGAGAGTCTCCTGGCGCCGGCCTCGTACCACACCATGGAGACGGAAGTCCTGCTCAAGAGCGGCGTGGGAACGGGGTACGGCCTGGGGGTGGATGTCGGGATGCAGGGTGGCCACCGCGCCATCTCCCACAACGGCGAGGTATCCGGGTTCACGGCCGAGAATCTGGTGTTTCCGGACGACCACGCGGCGATCGTCGTGCTCACCAACCAGGACGCGGCCGCGGCTGGGGGCGCCATCGCCCGCCAGATCAGCGCGCGTCTCTTCACCACCGAAGACGCTTCGGCCCACACGAATGAGGCGCAGGCCCAACGGATCTTCGAAGGGCTCCAGAAGGGGACCATCGATCGGTCGCTCTTCACCACCGACGCCAACTTCTACTTCAACGCCCAGGCCCTCGCCGATTTCTCCTCGAGCCTCGCGCCCCTCGGCGCACCCACGGCGTTCGTACAGGTGGGCCGCTCGCTGCGGGGCGGGATGGTGCTCCGCGTGTACCAGGCGCGGTTCACCCAGGGCCGGAGTGTGCGGGTGTGGACGTTCGAGCTGCCGGACGGGAAGCTGGAGCAGTATCAGGTGGCGAACAACTAGACACTAAGACGCTAAGTCGCTAAGACGCTAAGTCAGGTCGTGCGTGTTTTCGGTACTCTCGATCGAGCAACTGGTTATGCCTTGGACGGGCATTCGCCTATCAGTTGCTTCATGCGATCCTACCGATCCCTTCTGGCTTGGCAAAAGAGTCAGGAGCTTGCAAAGGCTTGCGGGAGGATCGCGCGGACCTTCCCAGGTGCGGAACGCAACCCTGTGGCTTCGCAGCTGATGAGTTCCTGCATCAGCGTTCCACTGAACATTGCTGAAGGCAGCGCTCGACGAGGCCCGGTAGAGTTTAGGCGATTCCTTGACATCGCACGCGGATCCCTCCATGAAACGCAAACCGCTCTGGACCTCGCCAGGGGGATTGGGTACTTGCCGGAGGGCGAGTTCCGGAAGCTGGACGACCTCGCGTCGGAAGCGGGGAAACTTCTCTGGGGGTTAGTCCAGTCCGTCAGCCGGAGCACCCATCGGCGTACATAGCGACATAGCGACTTAGCGTCTTAGCGACTAGCTCTTAAGGTCCTTGAAGTCCCCACTCAGTATCTGCTCGTCCAGCCATTTGTCGATGATCGCCTTCCGGAAGCGCCACTCCTTGCCGAGTTTCGCGGCGGGGATGCGCTTCTCCTGGGCCCACTTGTAGATCGTCTGCGGCGTGAGCCGGAGGTAGGCCGCGACTTCCTCGAGGGTCAGGATGTCATGGTCGGCGTTGCCGGTCACGGATGGGCCCGGTGCGTCGTGTCCGGCGTGAGCACGAACGGTGGCGGCGCCTTGGTGTGGGTGTCCGTCGCCGCGGTGTCACCCTGGAAGAGCTTGTTCGCGGCGTAGATCACCGCGGCGTAGAAATTCCCCTGATAACTGCCGAACACGCGGAACGGCTTGTTCTGGTCGCCGAGGAACGGGCGCAGGTTCCAGGCGAGCTGCACACCGACGAATCCGAAGAGCAACGCCCACACGCGCATGATGGTGATCGCCTTCCTCGGGTAGACGCCGCGCTTTTCGCAGACCAGCGTCAGGCCGCCGTGCAACGCGACCATGCCGAAGATTCCGGCGACCGTCGCCAACGCGATGTTCAGGAGATGCTGGAAATAGTAGTTGGCGCCGGTGATGAGAAAGAAGGCGGTAATCGGCACGAACGCCGCGAGCAGAATGGAGGTGAGCGCCAAAGCGGCGCAAACCATCACGACCACCTGTGTGAGCCGGAGCCGCGACCCCACGAGCACCTGCACGACGTAGAACGCCGGGAAGCAGATCACGAAGGTCGCGAAGAAGAGGAAGGGAAGCTTCACGCCCGCGGAGATCGCCTGCAGCGGACCCGAGTACATCCCCGCGACGAAGCCGAAGAATCCCGAGAAGCCGATGATGGTGAGGATCGTGTATCGGAGCGCGCGGCGGAGATCCGTACCCTCGACGACCTCGTCGAAGAACCGGTCGCGGTCGGCGAGGAGGGCACGCAGAAACTCGGAGTAGGTGGCGATCGGAGGCATGAGCCGGGCCGGAGATAGGAGCTTGCAGAGTACGTTAATAAGACTGTTTAAGCAAGTATATTACTATTTCATGATGTTTTCTGGGGATTCGACTGCCGATTCTGGCTATATGGCGGCCCGACCCGTATATGGTTGGCCCACACATGCCCAAGAAGCGCCACGTCCCCAAACCCCA
>Ga0209166_10003116_pt1 | contig 12156 bp, 10 predicted proteins | sample Coa_R1_3_FD_187151 | JGI IMG/M metagenome (GOLD analysis project Ga0209166, IMG submission 187151) | Surface soil microbial communities from Centralia Pennsylvania, which are recovering from an underground coalmine fire - Coalmine... | ecosystem: Environmental > Terrestrial > Soil >... | reverse complement strand
GAGAAGCCTCGTCCGCCTTCAGCGTCACGGCGAAGACGCCGTCGGTGGTGTAGTAGTTGTACCGCTGATCGAGTTGGCCGGCGCTCGGGAAAAAATATCGAGTCGAGATAAAAAACAGGTACTTCCCGCCGGGATCGAACACCGGATTGTTATCGTTGTAAAACCCTCCTGAAACCTTCGTGATTTTCTTGGTGCCAAGCGAATAGAGGAACACGTCGCTCGACCCGCGCCGATGCGGCTTCGAATACGCGAGCCACAAGCTGTCCGGGGACCAGCTTGCGTCGTTAATGTCTCCGAACTCGGACTTGTCCACCAGAACCGGCTTCTTTTCTTCCACGCCGACATACCACAGCTGGTGCAATTTATCCCAATACAAGAGTTTCTTGCTGTCCGGTGACCAAGTCGGCCCGTAGCGATAGACCCCGCCGTCGCTCGTGATGCGTGTTTCGTCGCCGCCCATCTGCGGCCGCGTGTACACCTCATATTCGCCGGTCTTGTCCGATAAATACGCAATCCATTTGCCGTCGGGCGACCATGCTGGATTCAGTTCATGAACGCTCGAATGCTCTGTGGTGAGCGTGCGAATGCTGCCATGCTCTGCGGGAACAGTAAAAATATTCCCGCGCGCCTCCATCACCGCTCGCGCCGCGAAAGGCGAAAGCGCGTAGCTCCCGACGTTCTGCGAAACGTTCTTGAACTCCGGCCGCGCTTCAATGTCTTCCGCGTGCACAACAATCGGAATTTCGCGCGCTTTGTTGCTCGCCAGGTTGTATTCGCAAAGCGCCCCGCCGTTTTCATAGACAATCGCGTCCGGCCCCAGGCTCGGCCACTTGATGTCGTATTCCTTGTAATCGGTGAGTTTCTTCTCCTGTTTGGAAGTCAGGTCGTAGCTGTAAAGATTCATCACGCCGTCGCGGTCGCTGATGAAATAAATCGCGTTCCCACGCCACATCGGGAACATGTCCATGCCCTTGGACTTGGGCAATTCTTCATAGGTGTTGTTCTTCAGGTCGTAGATGGCGATGGGCAGATTCCAGCCGCCGTGATACCGCTTCCACGTGCGAAACTCCTGTGAGGTTTCGATGTACGCGATCTTCGTCCCGTCGGGCGAGAACGAAGTCAGGTCGCCGCGCGGCACTGGCAGCGCCTTCGCCGTTCCTCCCTGAGGAGCCACCAGAAAGAGTTTGGTAAAGCGCCCCGGCGGCGCGCTGAACCTGTCGGAGCGGAACAGAATGTTCTTTCCATCCGGAGTCCAGCCGAGCACGATGTCGTTCGAAGGATGAAACGTCAGCCGCTTCGGCTCTCCACCATCCGCCGGAATCACATAAACGTCCGGATTGCCGTCGTAGTCGCCCGTGAACGCGATCCATTTTCCGTCCGGCGAAAATTTGGGATACAGCTCCTCACCAACGTGCGAAGTCAGCCGCCGCGCTGCGCCGCCTTCACGCGCCGCGATCCACAAGTCGCCCGCGTAAGCAAAAACCACTTTGTCCTTCGAAATGTCGCCGTACCGCAGAAGCTTGGTTGGCCCCGGAGGAACCTCCTCGGCAGGCTGCGCCGGCGCTTTCGCTGGCACTGCCGTTAGCCACAGCGCTGCGGCAGCACCCAGCCACAACACCGCATTCCTTCGATGAGACATGGGCTTCATCGGGACTCTCCTGAGGATTGGTTTTTGATTTGGCACACCCGGCCTCTTAAAAGGACGCGCTGGTTGCCAAAAAGTTTCCTCAAACTCGGGACGCTCTTGTACTTACGAATCCATCGCTGGCGGAAGTACGGCCATCGCCGCTCCTCAAATCCATCCATTACAGCCGTGGTATCATCTCACCCAGATTGCCGTGTTCGCCACAGAAAACGTTTCTTGGGCTTTTGCCTCCATCTGTTTAGGCATTTCATTTAGAATTGAAGCCGAACCATGAGCTTTCGCACCAAACTGCTGCTCGTTGTCCTGCTGACCATTTTTGCGTCGGTTTCCGTGGTCGCTTATGCCGTGACGTATTACACGCGTTCGGCCTTCGAAGCGATGGACCAGCAGCGCACCGACGCACTGGTCGAGCAATTCAAAAAGGAATTTGCCCAGCGCGGCGACGAAATCGCCAGTCGAGCCAGGGACATCGCGAACGCCAATACTACCGAGCACATGGCGATCGATGTTGATCACAATACGGACCTCTCCATCTATTTTAACGACGCCCATGGCGCTGCGCAGGATCACGGCCTGCAGGATCACGGCCTGGACTACGTAGAATTTGTCAAATACGACGGTGTAGTGATCTCATCGCACCAATACCCTGCGCGCGTCGGCTCTAAAGACGAATGGGTGACTTCTGCCAAAGATTGGAGCGATTCTCAGGCCTTCTTGCAGAAGGAAGAGCTACCAGACGGTGTGTCGCTTGCACTCAGTGTGGTGCGGACGAACAACACCGTTGCGAACAAAAGCCTGTATATCATTGCCGGGCGTCGCATAGACAATAGTTTTCTAGCATCATTAGTTCTTCCTGCCGGAATGCGTGCGCTGATCTATACAAACCTCGATCCTTCTTTTGCCGCCACTTCGCTCCTAGGCGAGAAAATCGAGCCCGGCCAGGCGGACCGTTTCGCTCCTCTTGTCGAGCAATTGCAAAAGCAGCCCCAGCCTCTCGTTCGCACCATCGAATGGAGCCGCGATCCCGCCGACGCGGAAACCTTTCACGCCATTCCTTTGACCGGACGCAACAATGAACTCCTGGGCATCTTCTTCGTCGGCAGCTCGCGCAGAGAGCTCGTGCAGTTGACCCAGGAAATCCGGAAAGCTTCGGCCGCTGTTGCCGCTGCGGCTCTTTTTGTAGGACTCCTCGTCAGCTTTTGGATCTCCGCGCGCATCACCAAGCCCGTCAAGGAGCTTGCCGAAGGCGCGCGCGAAGTCGCCACCGGAAGGTGGGACACGCGCATTGAAGTTCGCGGAAGCGACGAAGTCGGCCGGCTCGCCATCGCCTTCAACGACATGACGCGAACTCTCGCCTCGCAGAAAGAACGCCTCCTGCAAACCGAGCGCGTAGCCGCGTGGCGCGAACTCGCGCGTCGTCTTGCGCACGAGCTTCGCAATCCGCTCTTCCCCATGCAAATCACCATCGAGAACCTGCAGAAAGCTCGGCGCCTCGACGCCAAGCAATTCCTGGAAGTCTTCAACGAATCCACCGCGACCTTGAAAGCCGAACTCGCCAACCTCAATACCATCGTCGGCCGCTTTAGTGATTTTTCCAAAATGCCCGCACCAAGGTTCGTCCGCGTCAACGTCAACGAAGTTCTGCGCAACGCGGTCCGCCTCTTCGAGCCGCAATTAACCGCCGTCGGCAAGCCCACCATCACCCAGGAACCTTTCCTCACCGATCCTCTTCCTGACATTGACGCGGATCCCGATTTGCTCCACCGCGCCTTTCAGAATCTGGTTTTGAACGCTATGGACGCCATGCCCGCTGGCGGAACGCTTACGCTGCGCACTTCAGAAAACGACGGCCACGTTCGCATCGAAGTCGCGGATACCGGCAAAGGCCTCACTCCGGAGGAATGCAAACGGCTGTTCACTCCGTATTACACGACCAAGCAAATGGGAACCGGGCTGGGACTCGCGATCGTGCAGTCCGTCGTCAGCGACCATCACGGCAACATTTCCGTGACCAGCGAAGAGGGCCGCGGGACCATGTTTCGCATCGATTTGCCGCAACACCAGGCAGGCCCGAAAGCGGTTCCCCGCCAGACCACTCCCGAGTCCAAGCCCGAATCGAAGAAAGACGCATCATCTACATCTTCCATCGCTGCGGCCTCGGACTAGCGCGCACAAAGGATTCCCTTGCCCCGCAAAGCTCATCTCCTTCTGGTTGACGACGATCCCAATACTCTGGCTTCGCTTTCGCGCGCGTTCCGCCTCGCCGGTCACGAAGCCACCGTTTGCGACAACGCCAATCGCGCCGTCGAGCTTCTTCGCAACGAAAACTTCGATCTGATTCTTTCCGACGTGGTCATGCCGGGCAAAACCGGCATGGAGTTGCTTGAGGATTTGAAGAAAACCGGGGTAAAAACGCCCATCGTTCTCATCTCCGGCCAGGCCAACATCGAGATGGCCGTGAAAGCCACGCGTCTCGGCGCGCTGGATTTTCTGGAAAAGCCGCTTTCCACCGACAAGTTGCTCGTCACCGTCGAGAACGCTCTGCGCCTGACTCGCCTTGAAGATGAAAACCGCGAGTTGCGCCAGCGCATTGGCAAACACGAGCTAGTCGGCTCCGGCGCGGCCATGAAAAAACTCCTGGCGCAAATCGATCGCGTGGCCGCCAGCGAGACGCGCGTTTGCATTCTGGGCGAGACCGGAACGGGCAAGGAACTTGTCGCCCGTGCCATCCACGAAAAATCCCCGCGCCACGACCATCCTTTCATCACCCTGAATTGCGCCGCTGTTCCCGCCGAATTGATCGAGTCTGAACTCTTTGGCCACGAAAAAGGCTCCTTCACTGGAGCCGCTTCCCGCCATCTCGGCAAGTTCGAACAAGCCGAAGCCGGCACGCTCTTCCTTGACGAAATCGGCGACATGCCCGTAGCCATGCAGGCGAAACTCCTGCGTGTCCTCGAAGAAGGCGAAGTCGAGCGCGTCGGCGGCGACAAACCCATCGAAGTGAACGTGCGCGTAGTTGTAGCCACCCACCGCAACCTCGAAGAACTGGTCAAACGCAACGAATTTCGCAGCGACCTCTTTCACCGCGTTTACGTTTTTCCGCTGACGCTCCCGCCCCTCCGAGAGCGCCCCGAGGATTTTCCCGAGCTTGTGGCCCATTTCGCGCGCCAGGTTGCCGCGCAAAACGGCTGGAAAGAAAAAGCCTTCGCTGCCGACGCCATTGCGGAATTGCGCAAGTACAGTTGGCCTGGCAACGTCCGTGAATTGCGCAACGTCGTCGAGCGTCTCGTTCTGCTCGCTTCGGACGCCGCCGTCAGCGCCGCCGATGTTCGCCTCGCCCTGCCGTCTTCCAATTCCGGGGGCGGTTCGATCTCAGGCGGCACCGGCTCAGGAACGCTGGTGGAACGCACTGAAGCGTTCGAAAAAGAAGTGCTCCTCGCGGAAATCCGCCGCCACAATTTCCACATGACCAACGTTGCCCGCGTCCTCGGCCTCGAACGCAGCCACCTCTACAAAAAGTGCCAGCAGCTCGGAATCGACCTCCAATCCCTCCGCAAACCCGAGTAAGACCTGCTGGGATTCTCCTTTTCACGGACGTCTGAGTGCGCTTTACCCTGAGCCTCGAAAGGGAGCCTTGCTACTGCTTTTCTTCCCGCTGAATACACTCGGCTGCCGATTCAGTTGTATGATTGCGCCAAGATTCCTGAGACTATGCTGGCGGCTGACGAGGGCAGCTTTTCGTTTTTCTGTATGAAGACCCCGTTGTATGGACGGATCGTTTTTGGCGCGTCGGCGGTGCTGTTCGGCGTCATCGCGCTGATGTGGCACGACGCCGACACCTGGCAGACCTTGCGACAGATCTGGAGCCTCCCTTTTGGCGCCATCATCGGTGCGTGTCTTATGGCCGCTCAAATTGCCGGTGGGATTGCGATGCCGTACCCGCGCACCGCTCGCTTGGCTTCGGTCGTTCTCGGCGTTGTCTATTTTCTTTTCTCGCTGGCCTGCGTCCCGAGCATCATAGCTGCATCAGATCCCTTTGAGCGATACGGGGGCAGCTTCTTCCAGCAGTTTTCTTTACTCTTCGGCGCGGTGGCCCTTTACGCTGCGACAGAGGCAAATCCAGCAAGGGCGCTATTCTTCGGCCGGCTGGCGCGCCTTGGGCTCGGACTCTGTACGATTTCATTTACGGTAAGTCAGATCCTCTTTCTTCGTCTAACGGCTAGTTTGGTTCCAAATTGGATTCCACCCAATCAGAAGTTTTGGGCGATACTCACGACAGTTGCCTTCGCGCTCGCGGCGATTGCCATTCTCATCAATCGCCAGGTTCGGCTTGCCACAAGCCTGATGACCCTCATGCTGGCGCTCTTTGGCGTGTTGGTTTGGATTCCGCGCCTGATCGCTCACCCCGAAGCGCATGGGAACTGGTCCGAACTCGCCCTGACTTTCCTCATTACAGGAGCAACCTGGATGGTGGCCGAGTTGAAGTCTTTCTGATTTACTTCGTCAGGTAACCGCCGACTCTGTTTTCTGGATCACATCATCGGTGGCTGTAATCTTCAATGCAAACCTATAAGCAACTGAAAATAAAATAGTTACAGGAATACCAGGAAGTCCCGTCGATTTCGCTTGACAAAATTACATATTGCAATATAGTTTTTGCATATCGCTATATCACGGAGCCTCCCATGAAACTTGGCGACAAACTTCGCTCCCTCCGCGCCGTCGAAGGTTCGCTCCGCGGAATGGGCCGCGCACTCACCCAGCAAGAGCTCGCGGCTGCCATGAAGCGCGAAATTGGCCGCGGCTTGAGCCAGGCGTACCTTTCGCAGATCGAAAGCGGTGCCCGTCCGCACCTAACGCACACGACCCGCGACTTGCTCGCGCGCTTCTTCCGCGTCTATCCGGGTTTCTTGGTGGATGACCCGGAAGGTTATACGCCGGGCTTGCAGTCGGAACTGCGTGCGATCGACGCAAAGATTGATTCGTGGCTGTTTGCTGGAGCCGAGCAGTTTACCAGCGACCCCGAATTGCAGCGCGCGCTTATGACCATTGCCGAGACGCCCGATTCGCGCACGCCGCTATTGGTGCTGGGAGAGATCTTGCGGACTCCGGGGCTGTTGGACCGCCTCGGTGAAGTACTGCGGCCGGTCCATGAGCAGGCAGGCGCGGCGGGCAAAAGTAATTTATCGCTGGCGTAAAGGGTTTCTGGGAGGTCTGGGTCTCGAATTCCAGCTCGCGAAGCGCAACGAAGGTTGCGCAAGGAAGAAGGACATCGCGTTCGAGGTGAGTTATGACCTGGTCTGATTTTTATCTTCTGTGTTTTCTAGTCGGCTTCTCACTGAGTGTGCTTTCATTTCTCGCGGGCGCAGGCCACATCCATCTGCCGCTCAAATGGCACCTGCCGTTCCATCTAGGGCATCACTGGGGCGGTGGTCACGGCGCCATGCGCGGAAGCTTTAAGGGTGGCGCGCACATCTCTTGGTTTAACGCTTCCACGATCATGGCGTTTCTTGCTTGGTTTGGCGGGACTGGCTACTTGCTCACGCGCCATTCGCATCTTTGGGCTCTGCTATCTCTGGCCCTCTCGATGGTGGCGGGCTTGTTTGCCGGCTGGGTGGTGTTCCGGTTCATGGTCAAGCTGGTGCAAGTCGATGACGCACCCATGACCAGCGAAGACCGCCGCGTGGAAGGCGCACTCGGGACTATCAGCATGCCCATTCGCGGAAACGGAACCGGCGAAATCATCTTCGCCCTTGGCGGAACGCGGCGTTGTGCCGGCGCGCGCAGCGGCGACGGCAAGCCCATCGAGAAGGGCACTGAAGTGGTCATCGAACGGTACGAAAAGGGCATCGCCTACGTGAAGAAGTGGGAAGAGTTCTCGAAGTAAGCAAAAGAACAGTTTCTCGGACTGAAGTACGACGCGATCAGTCCGGACGGGTGGAAAAAAGGGAGGCGGTTATGTTTGGGTTGCCAACAGAAGTGGTGGTCATCGCAGGCTCACTGGTCCTCGGGCTCTTGATGCTCATGATCGTCATCGCCCGAATGTACCGGAAAGTGGGTCCTAACGAAGCGTTAATTCGATACGGCATGGGAGGCACGCAGGTATATTGCGGAAGAGGCGCCATCATTTTTCCGATGGTGCAGACTTGCCGGGATCTGTCGCTCGAACTCATGTCCTTCGACGTAGCGCCGCAGCAGAACCTTTACACGAAGCAAGGCGTCGCCGTCACAGTTGAGGCGGTGGCGCAAATCAAAGTGAAGTCCGACAAGGAATCGATCCTCACCTCTGCCGAACAGTTCCTGAGCAAGGAACAGAAGCAGCGGGAAGACTTGATTCGCCTGGTGATGGAAGGCCATCTCCGCGGCATCATCGGCCAGCTCACCGTCGAGCAAATCGTCAAGGAACCCGAAATGGTGGGCGACCGTATGCGCTCCACCTGCGCGGACGATATGAGCAAAATGGGGCTCGAAGTCGTCAGCTTCACCCTCAAAGAGGTCCGCGACAAGAACGAATACATCACCAACATGGGCCGGCCCGACGTCGCGCGCATCAAGCGCGATGCGGAAGTCGCCACCGCCGAAGCCGACCGCGACATCGCCATCAAACGCGCCGAGGCCACGCGGGCCGCCGCCGTCGCCAAAGCGCAAGCCGATCAGGAACGCGTCGCCGCGGAAACCGCTTCGCTTGCCAAGCAAGCCGAAGCGCAACGCGACCTGGACATCAAAAGGGCAAGTTATCTGGAGATGACCAAGAAAGCGCAAGCCACCGCTGACAAAGCGTACGAAATCGAGACCAACGTCATGCAACAACAGGTGGTAGCCGAAGCCGTGAAGGTTCAACAAGTCGAGCGCGAAGCCCAGGTGAAAGTCCAGGAAGCGGAAATCGCGCGCCGCGAACGCGAACTCATCGCCACCGTCCTGAAACAGGCGGAAATCGAGCGCCAGCGCATCGAAACCCTCGCCAACGCCGAACGCCAGCGCCTGATCACGGAAGCCGAAGGACGTGCCTCCTCGATTCGCGCGCAGGGCGAAGCCGAAGCCGAAATCATCTTCAAAAAGGGCGAAGCGGAAGCCAAGGCCATGAACATCAAGGCCGAAGCCTTCCAGGAATACAACCAGGCCGCGGTGGTGGACAAACTGATCACCGGCTTGCCGGACGTCGTGCGCGCTCTCAGCGAGCCGCTCAGCAAAGTGGACAAAATAACCATCGTTTCGACGGGCAATGGCGACGCGGCCGGTGCGTACAAGCTCACCGGCGACATCACCAAGATCGCCGCGCAGGTGCCGGCGCTCTTTGAAGCGCTCTCCGGCATGCAAATGTCCGACCTGCTCAGCAAGGTGCGCCTGATCGGCGACAAAGCGCCGAAACCGGAGCAGCCGCCGCTTCCCGCGCCCAAGAAGTCCTGACTGATTGCAGCTTCCGTCCCGGTGGGCCCGCGAGGGTCCACCGCGGACGCCAGATGTTTCGGGGGATGGACATGAACCGCAAGAAGAGTGGCAGGAACATGAATGGCAAAAAGAGGTTTCCAATCGGCTGGATTCTCCCCGTGGCCGCATTGACTTTTTTCCTGGGCCACTTTTGGAGCTACATCCCAGTCGTTCGCGGAGTCGTTTCGTTGTTTGTTGTTTCCAAAATTTTGACGGGCACTGCACCCGGAGCCTTCCTGCTATGACCAGCGGCGTCGCCCGATAGGGGCGGGGCTTGCCCCGCCCACGCTGCCCGCGGGCGAATCAATTCGGAAGGCCCGAGGCGCAAGCAAGAGATTCGAGTGGTTGGGTAACACGAAGTTATTCGAAAGGAGATTCACCATGGGACTTTTGGAACGAGTAAGCACTTTAATTCGCGCGAACCTCAACGACCTCGTCGATCGCGCCGAAGATCCGGAAAAACTCATCAAACAGGTCATCCTCGACATGGAAAATCAGTTTTTGCAGGTGAAGACCCAGTTGGCGGTTTCGATTGCGGACCAGCACATGCTCGAAAAAAAGCTGCACGAAAACGAGGACACCGCGCGCGACTGGATGCGCAAAGCGGAAATCGCCGTGGACAAATTGCACGACGACCTGGCACGCGCGGCGCTCGACCGCTTCCAGACCTCCCAGCGGCTCGCGCAAAGTTACCGCGAACAGGTTGACGACCAGAAAGCCCAAGTCGAATCGCTCAAAGGAGCGCTCGTGAAACTCGAACTGAAACTCGACGAGGCGAAGTCCAAGCGCGATTTGCTTCTGGCGCGGCACCGCCGCAGCTTGTCTCTTGGCAAAGCCGCGCATGCGCAGACGATGCTTGGCGACAATTCAAAGAGCGCCACGTTCGAACGGCTCAAGGACCGCGTCCATCACAGCGAAGCCGTGGCCACCGCCGAAGTCGACCTGCTCACTGACGACATGGGCGAGCGCCTGACACGCCTCGATCGCGACGCCGAAGTGGATCGCCTGCTGGCAGAACTGAAGGCCCGCCGCGGCCTCCCCGAAACCGCCAGCTGAGGTTCCGACTTAGGGGACGCGCTGACCTGCTCACTGACGACATGGGCGAGCGCCTGACGCGCCTCGACCGCGACGCCGAAGTGGAATCGCCTCCTGACGCAAGACAAAGGCCGATCCGCTTCGTCTAACAGTGTTGCCGAAGAAGGGCGACGTGTCTCAACGGAGTTTCCCGGTCCTGAAAAGGAGAACAGGTCCATGAAATCGTATTCTACCTTTCGCCGCCACCCCCTGGGAGTGGTCGTTGCTCGTTCGAATGAAGACCGTCACCCCGTGCAAGTCGTTCCTTTCGGCAGGTTTGGCGCCGGGCTCTGGACGGGCGATCCGATTGGCTTGTTTATTGCGGCTGGATTGGTCTTGATTGGACTGATCGGTATTCCGGAATTGCGCTGGTTCTTTGGAGGCAGCCTGGTGCTCGGGGGCCTGTTCGGCTATCTTCTGTGGCGGCGGCAATAGAACGCAAGAATAGCGCCTGCCAAACGGCCATCGATCAAGCGCCCCAGGGCGCAGCCCTTCGAGGGTTAGCATAAACAAGCTGCGCCAGTACAAAGGAACAGCCCCGAATGCGAGAATAGCGGCGTGAATCCTTTCTTGGTTTCGGTGCCGGCGGCGGTGATTGTGACGGGCGGCGTTGCCGCCTATGGTGCGGTGTACCCGCGCGCGCAACTTTTTGGGTCAACGATCTGCCGCACCAATTCTCCGCGCAAGCTGGCCATCACCTTTGACGACGGGCCGAATCCCGCCATCACGCCGAGGCTGCTTGATTTGCTGGACCGCTACCAGGCCAAGGCCACGTTCTTCGTGATTGGCCGCTTCGTCCGCGAATGCCCAGACCTGGTCAAAGAGACTGCCGCGCGAGGCCACGTCATTGGCAATCACTCGGATGCGCACCGGAATCTCACCTGGCTCAGCCCGTCGCAGATCACGGTGGAGCTGCGCCTCTGCCACCACGCCATCACGAATGCGGTCGGCGCCCCCGCAAAGTGGTTCCGCCCGCCGTATGGGTTCCGAAATCCGTGGGTGATTCCGGCGGCGAACGAACTCGGTTGCAAAACCGCCATGTGGACACTCATCCCGGGCGATTGGCTCGAGCGGCCCGCCGAATGGCTGATCCGCCGGATGCAATCCATCGCCACTCACGCCGGGCGCAACGTAGGGCAAAACTCCAGTGCAGGCGCAACCCGCACCGGCGACGTGCTCTGTCTCCACGACGGCTATCATAAGGAACTGAACTACGACCGCACCCGCACGCTCGCGGCCCTCGAGCACTGGCTCCCGTGCTGGCGCGACCTGGGCCTCCAATTTGTTACAATGGACGAAGCGGTGAGCTGATTCTCTAAGAGGGCCGCAGCTTAGCCATGGATGAGCGCGCGTTTTATACCGAAAAAGAAGAAATCAGAAAAGCGAAGCTCGTTTGCCCGAGCTGCCACAAGGATTTTGAATTTCCCGTGCGCTGGAAAGTTTGCCGGAAGAAAAAAGAGGCGCCCCGGGGCATGAGCCCCGAAGACCGCAAGAAATTCGATCACGCCACTTCCTACATGGTCCGGCTGGACGACCTCGTCGCGTGCTACAAATGCCGCAAGCGTTTCGAGCTCACCGGCCAATCCACCGTGCTCATCAACGACAATCTCGGCGACCCCACCGCCGACCCTGAGAATTTCGGCAATCGCTAAGCGCTATAGTGCGCTGTGACTCGCGCGATTTTGCCCGCTGCTGACAGCTCTAGGAGCTCTGCCGTATGCGTTCCATTTTGATTTTTGTAGTAGAGCACGACGCTGTTCAAGCCCCATAGAACATCGTCCAGTTGGAAGCGGAGTTGTGGATAAGCTTCCAGCCCGCGCTGAAAATACGCTCTTAAGTCTGCCTGTCCCGTCACTTTGCCGTCGGGCTTACCTAACAATCGGGCGGCAACTGGCGAGGTCAATTCTACAGCTTCATCGTAGTGCGACAGGATCAGGTCCAGGTCATGGGCGTTCCAAGCCGCGATCCAATAGTTGGCCAGCTTCCAGGCCTCGTCTTTCGTCAATGCC
>Ga0209166_10003115_pt1 | contig 12157 bp, 12 predicted proteins | sample Coa_R1_3_FD_187151 | JGI IMG/M metagenome (GOLD analysis project Ga0209166, IMG submission 187151) | Surface soil microbial communities from Centralia Pennsylvania, which are recovering from an underground coalmine fire - Coalmine... | ecosystem: Environmental > Terrestrial > Soil >... | reverse complement strand
CGCTCAGCAGCCGCCGGGTCCGCTCAGAGCGGCGGTCCTGTTTCTCTGTCTTCATGCCCTGCTCTTTCTCTCCTGAACACTTTTGCCGATCCGTTCCGTAGCGCACAAATCCACGATTTTGCGGGTTGTCAGAGAGCGGTTTCAACGCCATACTTCATTATAGAACATCGTGTTCGATAGTGAACAGCATGCTCGATAGAGGAGGATCAGAATGTCTCAGACAATCTCTCACCATACCCATACTGAAGGACTGATCATTCACTGGGCGGCCCGCTACGATCTGCTGGTGCAGATGCTCACCCTGGGGCGGGCGCGTCGGCTGCGGGCGCGCATGGCGGACCTGTTGCAGACGAAGCCGGGCGACGCCGTGCTGGATGTTGGCTGCGGCACCGGCGACCTGGCGCTCGTGCTGGCGCAGCGCGTGGGTTCCGGCGGCACGGTCACGGGCATCGATGCGTCCCCAGAGATGATCGCCCGCGCCAGCCAGAAAGCACGGCGGAAGGGCGCCACGATTGATTTTCGGCTTGAGCCGGTTGAGGCGCTCTCGTTCCCCGATCAGTCCTTCGATGGCGCGGTCAGCAGCCTGGCCTTCCATCACTTTCCGGTAGACCTGCGAGGGCAGGCGCTGGCAAACATAGCACGGGTACTCAAGCCCGGCGCGCAGGTGTGCATCATCGATGCGATGCCGTCTTCCGGCCATATGCGCTGGCACGCCGCCACGATGACCGGCATGCACGACCTCGCAGAGATGCTGCGCGCGGCAGGGTTCACGGAGATAAATAGTGGTCGGCTGAAGTTCTCGGCGCTGAACGTGCTGGGATTTCCGACTCTGGGCTTCGTGTCGGCGCGCAAGGCAGGCGGCGGGGAGGCTGGCGGCTGAAGGCCGCGCCTGGAGTCCCCAAGGGGACGCGAAGCCTGCCTGCGCAGGCTAAGACGAAACACGACGTTTTGGCCGATGCTCTAGCTTTGCTTTGCCGCTGTGTCGGCTTCCTGGATGAACTGCGTCAGCAGCGCCGTGAAGCGTTCTGGAATCGCAATCGGCCCGGAATGGCCCACGCCATGCCAGACTTCCAGCGCGCAGCCGGGGATCGTGCTGAAGACCTCCGCGACGCCTGCAAACGGGACCACCGTGTCCTTATCGCCCCAGGTGACGAGGGTGGGCGCGCCGAAACATGGAAGCGCGCCATGTCGTCCATCGTGCCCAGGTAGATGGCCTGGTTCCAGCGCGCGGCGTCATCCACCAGTTGCTCCAAATAAGCGCCGGTTGGCGGCGTGGCGAACGCGCCCAGCACAAGGGGTCGTAAGCCCTCGGCATTGCCCTGCTGGGCGTTGATCCACGCCGTAATATCCGGCGGAATCTGTGTGCCAAAAGGCGCGAGCGGATCGACCAGCACCAGCGCCTTGAGCCGGTCCTGATGTTGCACGGCATATTGCATGCAAACGCCGCCGCCCATCGAATGGCCGACCAGGGTAAAGCGCTGCAAGCCCATCTGCTCCACAAACTGGCTCAGGTCGTCGGCATACTGAGCTGGCAGTGCGAGCAACAACGTGTTTCATGCTTGCGGGAGTAGGCAATAAGCCTTATACGTCGCTCGATTGATACATTCTACGTGGAAACCAACCTGCAACGTCGGCTGGGGCGGGCGCGTGGCGCCTTCAGTCAGGCGCTATGGGCATCGCGTGGTCCCCGATCTGGGAGCCACGCCCTGGCGGGCAAGCTGCACAGCAGCGGGCTGGATGCCGCTGTGCTAGCCCCTGCAAGACGCCTTCGAGGTACTCACTTCGGCCAGCCGGGCATGCTGGTCGCCTCGCCCTATCGCTCGCCGCGAGGGCTACGCGCCAGCCGAGGAGTTATTAGACTGAAGCAGTAATGTTGGTTTGTAACGCAAACCCTTAAAGCGTATAGCAGCCAGATGGCTGCTACCTGCCTCGGCGGTCGCGATCAGGACGTGGCCGCGCCTCGCTGACGGTGATGGTGCGATCACCGAGGGTTGTGCCATTGAGTCCTGTGATGGCTTTGTGTGTGCCTTCTTCGCTCGCCATCTCGATAAAGCCAAAGCCTTTGCTCTGGCCGCTGTCACGATCCATCACGACGTGGGCATCCACGACCTCACCAAACCCGCCGAACAACTGCGTAAGCTGTGCATTGTCAGCAGTGTACGGCAGGTTTCCTACATAGATACGTGTGGTCACTTTGGTCTCTCTTTCTTATTACAAGCAGTAATTACCCTTTGCGGGCTTTGCGCTTTCTCGCCTCTGCCTTCCGCTTACGCTTGACACTGGGCGATTCGTAGTGTCTGCGACGGCGCGCCTCAGCGAGAATGCCATCCTGCTGAATCTTGCGGTTGAACCGCTTCAGCGCGGCCTCGAACGACTCGTTCTCGCTAATCTTGACTTCTGACATAGCATTTCCTCCTCTCCTGGTCCGAATCGCGGCGGTTTCTGGCTCGAGGAGGAAAGCCGTTTGCCATCCACAACTGAATGGCGCGGCGCTTCTCTCGTGGTGATTCTGAACTCCGCAGACCTCCTATCGATTATACGCGCCTGCCCCTGGCATGTCAATTGCCCGCGCCAACCGGCGCTTCCTTCCCATCCCCATCCGGGGATGGGAAGCTGCTCGCTCCTGGGCCTCCGCTCGTTGTGCGACAATAGAGGGTGATCGAACCAGTTATCACCTTTCATGCGCATCGTTCAGAAAGTGAGGCTTATCTATGGCTGGCGCGCCATCTTCAGGTGATCAAGCTTCTCCCTATAGACAACACCCGCGCTTTAGCGCGTTCTTCAATTGGATGGCTGGCCGAGGCGCGGCGCGGCGCTACATGGAGCCGCTGCGCCGCGAGGCGGTTGGGCAAGCGCGCGGCGTGGCGCTGGAGGTTGGCGCTGGTTCCGGCTTGAACTTCGCGCTCTACCCGCCGGGGCAGGTCGAGCGCGTGGAGGCCATCGAACCCGATGCGACGATGCGCCGCTACGCGGAGGCGCGCCGCGAGGCCGCGCCTGTGCCCATCAGGCTGACCGAGGCGACAGCCGAGGCGCTGCCCTTCGCCGACGCGAGCTTTGACAGTGTCGTGGCGACGCTGGTCTTTTGCTCGGTGAACGACCCGCTGCGCAGCTTCGCTGAGATCAAGCGCGTTCTCAAGCCTGGCGGCGCGCTGCTGCTCTTCGAGCATGTGCGCGCCGAGGGGCGCGTCGCGGCGCGCATTCAGGATATGGTGACGCCGTTTACGACGCGCCTGTCGGGCGGCTGCCACTGGAACCGCGACACGGCGCAGATGGTAACTGAGGCGGGCTTTCGGATCGTTACTCTGCGCCAGGCGTCGGGCGGCTTACACCCGCAGATCGTGCTGTGCGCCGCGCGCCTGTGATGGCCGCTCCGCGCAGCAGCAGCAGAGGCTTCGCCAGGAGAGAGATGTGTGGCTGCTGCTCAGTGTGAAGCGCCTGTTTCTTGCAGGTGCGCCTGCGACTGAAGATCATCTGTGTTCCCCGTCCGAAACACACGGCGTTGCAGGCGCTCAAAAAGTGGGTCAGGGAGCAGTCGTGGCCGGGTGGTGACGGCGCGCAGGATGACATGTGGCTCCATGCCGCGCTCGATGCTCGCGCTGAGGACTTGCAGTGCCGCCTGCCTTGCCAGGGTATAGGCAGCAATTGGGTTGGTTGGCCGCTGACTCACAAAATACGTTTTCACACAGGAGGCGTATTCCTATGAGTACCGTAGACCTGATGATCGAGGCCAACGATCTGCGCCGCAGCTTCGGCACGAAAGAAGCCGTCGCGGGCATCAGCTTTTCAGCGCGGCGCGGTGAAATCTTCGGCCTGCTCGGCCCCAATGGCGCGGGCAAAACGACGACCATTCGCATGCTCACCGGGCAGATCGACCCCAACGGCGGCAGCGCCCGCGTGGCGGGCTGCGATGTTGTCAAGAACCACGCCCAATTGAAAGCGCGCATCGGTGTCGTCTTTGAGGAGCAGAATCTCTACGAGCGGCTGTCGGCGCGCATGAACCTGGAGTTCTCCTGCTGGCTCTATGGCGTCGCTACCAGCCGCGTGGATGAAGTCCTTGATCTGGTGCGCCTGCGCGACCGGGCCAAAGACCCTGTTCGTGCTTTCTCGAACGGCCTGCGCCAGCGCCTGATGATCGCCCGCGCTCTCTTGCATCGGCCCCAGGTACTCTTTCTGGACGAGCCGGGCCGGGGGCTGGACCCCATCGCCGCCCGCGAGGTGCATGAGACGGTGGAGCAACTGCGCCGGGAGGGCACGACGATTCTGCTGACGACGCATCTGATGGAAGAGGCCGATCAACTCTGCCAGCAGGTGGCGTTTATCGTCAACGGGCGGCTGGTCGCCAACGACACGCCGCGCAACCTGAAGCTGGCGCATGGGGAACGTTCTCTCGTCGTGACGCTGGAGGGCGACCCGGAGAGTGGTCAGCCACTCAACGAGGTCACGCTGAGCATGGATGACCCCGCCGATCAGGCGCACCTGGCCGCGTGGATGGCGGCGGGCCAGGTGCGCGCCCTGCACTCGCGGGAGGCGACGCTGGAAGAGGTCTTTATCGAAGTTGCGGGCGTGCGCCCGGCGTAAATGTCACGAAGGTTTTTATCCTTCACGTCGCACTCGTGTTCGTCCCAGCCTGCGAAGGCAGGCTTTGCCGTGCCCCCGGAACGGGGGTGCGTACTTCTGTCAATGCGCCGCCGGATGTCTGGATGATGTACTCGTGAAACTGAATGGTATCTGCCAGAAGTTGACGAGCAGTAGCTTCGCAAGCTTCACCTAAAGTGGCAGCCGACGGCAAGGGGTAGGTCGTCAGATTTTTGGGCACGAGTCTACCCCTCACTTACTTTTACTTATCCGCCAGGTCTTTCATCAATCCCCGGAAATGCGGGTTGGCATAAGCTTGCTTGATAAACCGCAGAGCTTCCTTATAGCATGGTAGAGCAATAACAGTTTTGCACTAGAAAAACCGCCCCCTTCCTGGCGAGTGACCTGGCATATATTGTGCAGGAAAAGCCTCCCTTTAGGAATTCAGGGGAACGATGAGCCGCGAAACGTTGAGAAACACTGCCTCGCTTTAGGCAGAGACGCGCCAGGGAGAAGCAACCTGGAGGGCGCGTCTGGAGGTGAGAGATGGCTTCAGTACAAACAGGCTGGCAGATCACGGGAGACTATTTCGAGAATTGTAATTGTGATGTCGTGTGTCCCTGTCTCATTTCGACCAAACCACCGATGACCGCGCAGCCCACAGCGGGCGCGTGCGAGGTCGCCTTTGGCTTCCATATTGATCGCGGCAGCTACTCCGGGACAGCGCTGGATGGCTTGAATGTCGCTATGACCGCGCGCACGCCGGGACCGATGGCCGATGGCAACTGGTCGCTGGCGCTCTACCTTGATGAGCGCGCCGATGAGCAGCAGCGCCAGGCGCTGCAAGCCATCTTCACCGGCGCGGCTGGTGGTCCAATGGCGGCCCTCGCGCCCCTGGTTTCCACCGTGCTGGGCGTGAAGCCAGCGCCGATCACCTTTCAGAAAGAGGGCAAGCATCGTTCCGTCGAGATTCCCGGCATGATGCACCTGGCCGTCAATCCCCTCCCCAGCTTTGATCCTGAAAACGAGCTGTGGGCGATGAACGCCCATCCCTTTGCCCCCAGCGTGGCAATGGCAGTCGGCGACGCCAACAGCACCTGGACCGACTACGGTATGCGCTGGGATAACTCTGGCAAGAACGGCCATTACGCGCCGATCAACTGGTCCAACGCATAGCGCCGCCAGCGCTGCGCTACGCGCGAGACAGGGCATCCCGGAAAGCCGCCTGGAAGGCGGCGCTACAAGGAGCGCGCCGATGGCTACTACCAACGCTCGCCCGCTGCGGCGCGAGCGCAACATCATTCTGGGCGTCCTGATTACGCTGGCTGCCGTTGCCTGGGGCGTTCTCATCTGGCAATCAGCGATGATGGGCGCCTCCCAGGCAATGGGTCTGACGATGGGCATGAGCGCGGCGCTCTTTCTCGCCGTCTGGGTTGCCATGATGGTGGCGATGATGTTCCCGACGGCAGCCCCGATGATCCTGATGTTCGCCACGATCTCTGCGCGCAGGCGCCAGCAGGGGCAGGCGTTTGTGCCAACCTGGCTGTTCGTCGGCGCCTATCTCCTCGTCTGGTCGTTCTGCGGCGTCGTGGCGTATCTCCTCGCAGTTGGCGTCGAGCGACTGGCCGAACAATCGATCTGGCTGATGGATCACCTGGCCCTCTTCAGCGGCGCGCTTCTGGCGCTGGCGGGCCTCTATCAACTCTCGCCCCTCAAGTATGCTTGCCTCTCGAAGTGTCGAACTCCGCTGCAATTCATCCTCACCTCCTGGCATGATGGCTCTGGCGGCGCTTTGCGCATGGGCCTGGAACACGGCCTCTCCTGCCTGGGCTGCTGCTGGCTCTTGTTTGTCATCCTCTTTCCCCTGGGCATGATGAATATCGCCCTGCTGGCGCTGATCACCCTGCTGATCTACGCGGAGAAATCTCTGCCGATGGGTCAGCGGATTGCCCAGGTCGCTGGTATCGGGCTGATTGTCTATGGGGTGGTCGTCATCTTCTGGCCTGCCGCGCTGCCAATGGCGAGGTGATCGCGCGTCCAGAAGATCATGGCCTGCCCGGCGATGACGAACTGGCCTCGGATTCATTGGCATCGGGCGCGGGTTCTTCTGGAGGGATGCTGCTTGCTGAAAGCATACTCTCTCTGTACGCTTTGCGAATGTCTTTAGGGATGATGCGCTTGATGGAATGCGCCGAGATGTCTGGCGACCCCTGGGGAAGCTGGCCGTGAACGATGGCATGATGCAGCATGGTGGGCACGTCTTCCAACGTCTCGCGGTGGCCCTCCAGCCAGGAATTGAACTCTGCGCCGAGCAAGAGCAGGAAGGCGAAATAATAGAAGAAAGAGAGCAACAGAATCAGAAAGCCTGCGGTGGCGCCATACTTGCCCGGACGCAGCAGGGCGCTGGTGAGCCAGGGGAAGATCAGTTCATAGAGCATGAAGAGAACGGCGGCCAGCGCCGCGCCCGGCCAGCTATGGCGCAGGCGCACATGTTGGGTGGGAATCAGCACGTAGATGATCAGCAGCCAGAGGAACGCAGCGAGATAGGCGCCGATGTACCCGCCGACACGCGCCAGATTTCCCGGTGTCTCCGTATGCCAGACCTGTTGAATCACCTGGCTGGTAAGTACCGCAGGCACGGCGGCGGCCAGAAACATGATCGGCACAAAGACGATGAAGAGCAGGGTCATGCCCAGCGCCATCCAGTTGCGGCCCAACACCGTGCGCGGTTTTACGCGATAGATGATCGTGAAGCAGTCTTCGACGGTGATGAAGAGCCGCGAGCCAAAGAAGAAGGCGGCAATTAGGCCCAGGATCAGGATAGCCCCGGAGGATTGTTCCAGGTCGGAGGTGACGGCCTGAATCAGCCCGCTGGAGATTTGCGATGGGAGCGTGCGCGCCACCTCGCTGGTGAGTTGCTGCTGCGTGTTTGGAGCCAGCCCCTGGAGCGTCAGCCCCAATCCGCCGATGAGCAGCAGGAAGAGGGGAACCATCGCCAGCAGCAAGTTATAGGCCAGCAAGCCAGCCAGGTTAAAAATCCAATCGTTCAGCCCCTTCAACACAAAGCGAGCGATGGTCTTCTGCTGGATAGCCGACCAGTTGATGGGACGCATGGCATCACCTCTATGCGTGCTGGCGCTCCTGGAGCGTTGTCGCTAGGAAGCGAGATAGAGACGCGCAATGAACTCGGCGACGCAGCCGGGTTTGCTCTCGCCCTCCACCTCAATCGTCTGTTCGTTGATGATCTGGATCACCTGCGGTGCCACTTCCTCCACGCTTTGCAGCTTCGTGTGCAGCCGGACGCGCTTGCCCACATGCACCGGCGCGGGGAAGCGCACGCGGTTGAGGCCGTAGTTCACTGCCATGCGCACCGGAAGCTGCATCTCGATGCCTTCACCCACGCCCGACAGATAGGGGATCAGCGAGAGGGTGAAGAAGCCGTGCGCGATGGTCCCGCCAAAGGGCGTCTGTTTGGCGCGCTCCGGGTCTACATGGATGAACTGGTGATCGCCGGTCGCATCGGCGAAGGCGTTGACGCGCTCCTGCGTCACGTCATACCACTGGCTGACACGGGTTTCCTGGCCGATCATGCCCTTGAGTTCCTCGACGTTGTGGATGGCAGCGCTCATGGGTTCTACCTCTTTCGTGCATTGTTCATGCCCGGCGGGCCAGAGGGCATGCGCCGGGCGGTTTGTTCTGGTCTCCCTCTATTGTAGCAACTGGCGGCGCCCGGTGGCAAGCAGTTACATGGCGACCCCCGCCCCAGCCGACAGGGACGCCGACGGTACAGGAAATGCCCCTCAGGCCGCCTCACTGGAGGCGTCCCAGACGACGAACTGCGCCAACGCCTCGCGCACGATGGCCCGCACCTGTTTGGCTCGATAGCGGCGCTTCAGTTCCCGGTAGGCCAGCGCCAGACGCGCGCACAGGGCCAGAAGGGCAGCGGTCCACTCCTCCTGCCCAACCAGCGCGGGAGGATAGTCGAGCAGACGCAGCAGCCGCTCGGCCTCGAAGCGGGTCAGCCGCTCGAACTCCACTTCCTCCTCGAAGATGCGCAGCCAGCCGCGCTCATAGGGCGGGGGGACCAGCGCCTCCCAGATGGGCGCCGATTCATCGGGATAGCGAAAGTGCGCAACGTCAGGATGGGCCTTCAGCCAGGCAAAGCGGTCCTGAATGGCCTGGCCGACCCAGCGGCTCAGGCACTGTGGCCCCAGCCGCCGAGGCATCTTTACGTCCGGGTCTACGCGGGTCTTGACCTCCGGGGTGAGCCAACGACAGGCCGAACGCAGGGGGACGGCCCAGGCCGAGGACCAGAAAGCCTCCAGATCAGCGGATGGAAACAGCATAACAACCAGCTCCTCTCAGCTTCGCAGATGGGCGCGACGCGCGCCAGGAACGAAACAGCCATCCCCTGAAGGCGCAGAGCGAAGGCGACGACGTTTGCCGGAGGGACTGGAGCGACCAGCGCGGGAGGAAAACCCGCTGCTGGCCTGCTCCGCTGCCCGGAAAACGGTTCGCCCAGCCCGTCAGGAGATGGCCGCGCTGAGAGATGATAGAATCACCCACAGCCGCGTCTCCTGGGATGGTTCCAGGGATGGGGTGAGTGACACGGCCAGTCTTGTTTACTGGCCGTGTCACACGGTACCGTTTCTGCTAAGGTGCAGCGCGCATACGATAATGCGCAAAAAAAGGATGTTTGCTGAACAGAGTATACTCGACGCCGCTCGCTGTGTCAAGGGGCAAAGCAAGAGGTTCTCGCAAGAGAAAACCTGATCCCGTTTGTTTAGTGGAAACTTCCACACTTTCTACGCAATATTCACCAGGTCGTAAACGCCGCTGGCTGCTGCGCGGGGCCATAGCGGGGACTACTACGGCAGCGTTGACCAGCGCGACGGCGTTGGATGCGCTGGCGGTACATGCCGAGTCTACCTCTGGTGGCGATAACCTCACCGAGTTTTTTAGCATTCTGGCAACTGGAGAAGCGTCATTTGTCACCCTATACGATCAGGCCGTAATCCACCACGAGCGGCTGGGGTTTCACGGGGCCGCGCTGAACGCCCTGGAGGCTATTCGGGCCGAAGAGGAGATTCACCTTCAATTCGCGCAGGCGAACGGAGGCGTGTCGGCCATCGGGTGGTGGGTTGCGTCCTCCAGGGGACGGAACCCTGGGATAATTGGGGCTTTGGGCCAGTGACGCTGCGATAGCTCCTTGGAGCGTCGCCGTCCTTTCAGTCGGCGATGTATTCGCCCGCCCTTGCCAAAGCTCCCGTGATTGGGTATCCTTGAAAGCAGAACGATCCCTGGCTTCCAAGGAGAACAACCATGCGCGCAGACGACCGCGTGCCCTATCAGCAGGCCCATGAGGATGCGCCTCTCACGTATCTGCCGCCGCAGGATGAGAGCGAGCATGCCGAGGCCGAGAGCAGCCTGCCGGAGCCGCGCAGCGCCGCCGAGGATCAGCGCTGGCTCGACGCGCTGAGCAGCTTCATCCAGGGACGGCGGTCCGTCCACACCCGCCGGGCCTATACCGAGTCGCTCAAGCAGTTCCTCGCCTTCTTGCAGACGCGCGGACGCGCCCTGGCGACGGCGACGCCCGCCGATGTCGGCGCCTTTGTCGATGCCCTGCGCATGGGGTCGCCGCGCAGCGCGAGCGCCCCCGCGCTGGCCGCCGCGCCCGGTCAATCATCCGCTGGCAAGCAGACTCATCAGGTCTCGCGCCGCAGTTCCGGCACCGCTCAGAACCGCATCACCGCCATCAGCAGCTTCTATCGCTACTGCATTCGCTCGCTGGGCCTGGCGACGAGCAATCCCTGCGATGCGATTGAATGGCCCAGGGCCACCCACCGCACGCGCAGCGCCCTGCCGCTGCCCCACGCGCAGGCGCTGCTCCAGGAGCCTGCGCGGGCGGCCCGCGAGCAGCACACTTTGCCCGCCGCAGACCAGCCCGCCGCGCCAGATGCCCAGAGTACCCTGCGGCTGGATGAGCGGCGCGTGGCGCGGGATCGGCTGATCCTGGGGCTGCTGATGATCGAGGGGCTGCGCGAAGCCGAAGTGGCCGCCCTGCGGCTGGAGGGCATTCGCCGCGTCTTTGACCGCGCCGGAGTCTCCTATCTGGCGATTGAGGTTGCTGGCAAGGGCAGCAAGCTGCGCAACATCACGCTGGCCGAGCGCTCGGCCCTGCTGCTGGAGACCTATCTGGCGGCGCATGAGCGCAGGCTGGGCGAGAGCGGCCCGCTCTTTCCTTCCGCTGGCCCTCGACGGCCACGCCGCCCGCGTCCCAGCGAATGGGTCGAGCTGCTGCCCCCCGCTGAAGACCATCTCAGCCCCACGCGCATCCGCCAGCTTGTCTATGATTACGCCCGGCGCGTCTTGCCGCCGGACATGCGCATCGGCCCGCATCACCTGCGCCACACTGCCGTCACCGACTGGCTGGATGAAGGCGCCGGGCTGCGCGAGGCGCAACTGCACGCCGGGCATGCCTCGCCCGTCACCACCCAATCCGTCTATGACCACGCCAGCCTGCGCCCAGAGCGCAGCGCCAGCCGCAAAGGCCGCCTGGGCCAGATAGACTCTGAGCGCGACCAGCTCGGCTCATAGCAAGACTGCTCTTTACGCGGGTCCAGGAGAGCTTCTTTCTGCGCGCCTGCCTGCTGGCGGCGCTGGCCGTCACGGCGGCCATCTTCCGCCGCCTCCGTCTGCACGAGGTCTCGCGTCTGGGCGAAGAGTGAACTCGCTTCTCAAGTCTGGCTGGGCAAGAACCCCCTTGCGCGAATGGCGGAGGTGGCATACAATAGTGAGCGTGTTTGTGCCTCAACCGCACACCTGAGCAGAACATCCTTGTAGGGCATCATCCAAAACGCGCAAAGAAGCGTGGGCCAGAGAGTGACGACGCTATCAGCGATCCTATTGATCTTCACACCCACAGCGTTTGTTTACTTCCTTCCTTCCTTGATAGATAGAAAGAGCGCAAGGAGCGTTCACTATGCTGAGCGATATGGACGCAGCCCTCCCCATACACCTCTCCTCTGGCGCGTTCCCTTTTTCAACCAAGCTCTCAGTCGCTGAGATCGATCCCCTCGCGCAGAGCGAGGCGCGCTTCCGCGCTCTGGCTCAGGCGACCGGGCAGATATATTGGATTACTGACGCGCAGGGCTACTTGACCGATCTGGCCGCCTGGTGCGCCTTCACCGGCCAAACCCCTGAGGAGGCCAGCGGCGACAACTGGATAGACACCGTGCATCCAGATGACCGCGAGCGCGTCCTGACCACCTGGAGAGCCGCGATTATAACCAGGCGGCCATTTCGCAGCGAGCATCGCATCCGCCGCGCTGATGGGCAGTACCGCGCGATGCTGGTACAGGCGTATCCGGCCCTGGCTGCCGACGGAACGGTGAGTGAGTGGGTGGGGGTGGATACAGACAGCACCGCGATCCAGGAACTGCGCGCAGATGTGCGGGCCAGTCAGGAGGAGTTTCAGGCGACCTTCGAGCAGGCGGCAGTGGGCATAGCCCATGTGCGTCTTCACGATGGGCGCCTGCTGCGCGTCAATCAGAAGCTCTGCGAGATTCTGGGCTATTTCCCG
>Ga0209166_10003112_pt1 | contig 12163 bp, 8 predicted proteins | sample Coa_R1_3_FD_187151 | JGI IMG/M metagenome (GOLD analysis project Ga0209166, IMG submission 187151) | Surface soil microbial communities from Centralia Pennsylvania, which are recovering from an underground coalmine fire - Coalmine... | ecosystem: Environmental > Terrestrial > Soil > Unclassified... | reverse complement strand
ATCTACAACGTGCGCTACCAGGTGGGCAGCGCCAGCGACAGCGACCTTACCAAGCTCTCGACCTGCCTGACCAGGTTCCCCTCGGTAGTGGGCCTGGAGACCAACACCCCAGGCGGCAACGACTAGTACAGCCGGTCAGCCCCGGCGGCTAGTACAGCCGGTCAGCCCCGGCGGCTAGTACAGCCGGTCAGCCCCGGCGGCTAGTACAGCCGGTCAGCCCCGGCGGTCCAGGATTACCGGAGGCGGGCAGGCAGGTCAGCCGACGTGCGCGGCCAGCGCTGCCGCGTTCCCTATTGCCTACATTTTCGGTGTGTAGTATCGTCTAGATTTCCGATTATATCGATCATAAAAGAGTGGGTATATGCGAAGAATTCTCTGTGCGGCGGCAGTCTCGACGGTCGCGCTGGCAGTCGGCTGCAGTTCCTCACCGTCCGGGTCCACCGGCTCAGGGGATGCCCAGGTAACACTGCGGCTCGGCTTCCTCGCCAACATCACTCACGCGCCGGCACTGGTCGGGGTCGCCAAGGGCATCTTCGCCAAGGACCTCGGCAAGAACGTCAGCCTCAAGCCTCAGGTGTTCAACTCCGGGACCGAAGAAACCACCGCCCTGCTGTCCAACGAGCTTGACGCGGCCTACGTGGGGCCGAACCCGGCCATCAACGCCTGGCAGAAGTCTGGCGGGAAGGCCATCAAGATCATCTCGGGAGTGGCCACCGGCGGGGCCTCGGTGGTCGTCAAGAGTGACATCACGAGCGCCGCACAGCTCAAGGGGAAGACCCTGGCCTCGCCATCGCTCGGCAACACCCAGGACGTGGCGGTCCGCTACTGGCTCAAGCAGCAGGGGCTGACCACCACGACGACCGGCGGCGGCGAGGTCTCGATCAAGCCGGTGGCACCCAATTCCGACTCGGTGACCGAGTTCGAGTCCGGTCAGATAGCAGGCGGATCCGAGCCGTCGCCGTACGACGTCGAGATGGTGCAGCACGGTGGGACCGTGCTGCTGCACGAGACCGGTGTGACCACGCTCCTGGTGGTGTCGCAGGCCTTCCTGGCGAAGTACCCCAGCCTCGTGGCCAGCCTGCTCAAGGGCCAGATCCAGGCCAATGACTACATCGCGAAGAACCCCACGGCGGCACAGGCGTCGGCCAACGGCGAGCTGACCACGCTGCTCGGCAAGGGCATCAAGCCGAGCGTGCTGCCCAGCGCGTTCAAGGAGATCACCTTCACCGACGACCCGGACGCGACCTCGCTCGCGGCGGACGCTCGGGAGGCGGTGTCATTGGGCCTGCTCCATCCGGTCAGCCTGGCCGGTATCTACGATCTCGGGCCGCTCAACGCGCAGCTCAAGGCTGCCGGGGAGCCACAGGTCAGCTCATGAGCGTGACGCAGCGAGGATTCACCGCCCCGCGGGCCCCCGGGGGAGTGCGGTCAGTTGAGCAGTCATCCGGCAGCTCCAGGCCGTCCGCACGGGCGGCCGGTGCCGGCTCTGCCGCCGGGGGCCCGGCCATCGAGCTCACCGGGGTCTCGAAGGTCTATGGCAAGGGCCGCACGTCGCTGCTCGCGCTGGACAACGTGTCGCTGTCGGTCGCTGAGGGTGAGTTCGTCTGCCTCATCGGCGCCTCCGGCTGTGGCAAGAGCACGATGCTCTCGCTGGTGGCCGGGCTGGACACGCCCACCTCTGGCCAGGTCTGCACCGGCGGCCGGCGGGTGACCCTGATGTTCCAGGAGCCCGCCCTGTTCCCCTGGCTGACCGCGGCCAGGAACGTCGAGCTGGCACTGCGCACCCGCGGCGTGCCCAAGCAGCAGCGGCGAAGCCGCACCGCGGAGCTGCTGGAGGCCGTTCACCTGGACGGCTTCGGCGGGAAGCGACCGCACGAGCTGTCCGGCGGCATGCGCCAGCGGGTCGCGATGGCCCGGGCACTGGCCCAGGACGCCGATGTCCTGCTGATGGACGAGCCGTTCGGCGCGCTCGACGCGATGACCCGCGACCTGTTGCACGAGGAACTCGACCGGATCTGCACGGAACGCGCGCTGACCGTGCTCTTCGTCACGCACAACGTCCGCGAGGCCGGGCGGCTCGGCGACCGGGTGATCGTGCTGAGCAGCCGCCCGGGCCGGGTGATCGAGGAGGTCAAGGTCGGCGTCCCCCATCCACGGCGGATCGACTCGCCGGAGATAGCCGAGGTGGGCGCACACCTGACCAGCCTGCTGCGGGAGGAGATGGCGTCCCATGTCCGCTGAGACCACCAGCACCCCCGTCGCCTCACTGGCCGGGCTGGACAACCTCGAGCCCGGCCCGCAGCCAGGCCGGGAGTTCCTGCGCGGCAACAGCGCCAAGCTGCTGGGCGGCCTGTGGCCCAAGGTGCTCGCGATCGTGATCGTGCTGGGTATCTGGGAGCTCGTCTACCTCAGCAACTACAAGCCGCACGACATCTTCCCCGGCCCGGCCACGGTCCTGCCCAACCTGTGGCACCAGGCGCAGCACTACCAGCTCTGGCAGGCGATCGGCACCACGCTCCGCCGTGCCGTGCTCGGCTTCGCGCTGGCCCTGGTCATCGGCTCGGTCATCGGGGCGCTGGTGTCCAGGATCAAGCCGCTGCGCGCCGCCATCGGTTCGCTGATCACCGGCCTGCAGACGATGCCGTCCATCGCCTGGTTCCCGTTCGCGATCATCTTCTTCGGGCTGAACAACTCGGCGATCATGTTCGTGATCGTCCTCGGCGCGGCCCCATCGATCGCCAACGGCTTGATCGCCGGAGTGGATTACACCCCGCCGCTGCTGCTGCGGGCCGGCAAAACCATGGGCCTGCGCGGCATCGCGCTGTACCGGCACCTGATCCTCCCGGCATCGCTGCCGACCTTCGTGGCCGGGCTCAAGCAGGGCTGGGCGTTCGCCTGGCGCAGCCTGATGGCCGGTGAGCTGCTGGTGATCATCGCGGGCAGCTCGTCCATCGGCGTGCTGCTCTCCAATGACCAGAACCAGGCCGACATGGCCAGCGCGATGTCGATCATGATCGTGATCCTGGTGCTCGGCATCGCGGTCGACGCCCTGTTCGGCGGCCTGGACCGGACCATCCGGCGCAGGCGCGGGCTGGCCGGCCCCGCGGTGGGAACCTGACCGAAACTGGCCCGGCGCTCACCACGAGCGCTGCCGCGGCCTGCTGTGCGTCGCCGGCCTTCCGCCAGCCTGCCCGGCGGGCGACGCGCAGCTCGAACATGTAGCGCCACCTGGCGATTATGCCGGAACCGCCCGTGCCCAGATACGGCGAAGGGCCGCGCCGCTTACCCGCCGGGTCAAGGCGTGGTGATCCGGTGCGCGCCGGTGTAGACGTTCATCGAGTTGCCGCGCAGGAAGCCGACCAGGGTCATGCCCGCCTCGCCGGCCAGGCCGGCGGCGAGCGAGGACGGCGCGGACACCGCGGCGACCACCGGTATGCCGGTCACATAGGCCTTCTGCACCAGCTCGAAGGAGGCCCGCCCGCTCACCAGCAGGACGCAGCCCGCCAGCGGCAGCCTGCCCTGGCCGGCCGCCCAGCCGGCCACCTTGTCCACCGCGTTGTGCCTGCCCACATCCTCGCGCAGGGTGAGCAGCGACCCGTCGGCGGCGAACAGCCCGGCCGCGTGCAGCCCGCCGGTATGGGCGAACACCCGCTGCGCGGCCCGCAGCTTCCCGGGCAGTTCGGCCAGCACCGCGGCGGCGACGCTGACCGGGTCGGCGGCCACGTCGTGGACGGCCCGCACCCTGATCGCGTCGATGCTGGCCTTGCCGCAGACGCCGCAGGCGCTCGTGGTCAGGAAGTTCCGGCGCAGCCGGTCGTCGTCGATGTCCAGGCCCGCCGCCAGGGTCACCTCCGCGACGTTGCCGGCCGGTCTGGTGCTGCCTGCACCGTCAAAACCGGCGGCCGGTTCCTGGCCCGGCTCGCAGATCCGGATCCCGGCGATGGCTGAGGGGCCCGGCACCAGGCCCTCGGTGACCAGGAACCCAGCGGCCAGGTCGATGTCGTCGCCCGGCGTGCGCATGGTCACGGCCAGCGGCCGGCCGTTCACCCGGATCTCCAGCGGTTCCTCGGTGGCCAGCAGGTCGGCCCGGTACGTGCCATTCGCGCCGTCCCCGCCACCCGGACCGGATGAGCCGTCCATGGTGATGTGCAGGATCCGCCGCCTGGCCGTCCTGCCCGTCATACCGCTCTCCGTAATACGCTGGGTCGATAAAGAGTTCGCGTTATCCAATTATCTGCCAGGTAGCTCCGCGTGACCTGGCCCGATCGCTCACGCAGGCCCGCACTCGCGACGCGGTTGAATAACGCGCCTGGCCTTCTCGAAGGCTACGCCGTTTCCAGCATGAGCGGCCGGGGTCGAACCCGGGCAATCCCATCCGGTACCGTGCCAGCAACAGGGCGAGGGAGGTGCGCGTTGACTTCAGAAGTGCTGCGGCAGCGGGCAGAGTTCGAGCAGGCCATCGCGGGCCGTACGGTGTGCGACGAGTTCGCTGGCATAGCGGAACGATCGGCCGGCCGCCCCGCCTATTCCGACCGGCCCGCCCCTGGTACCGAGTGGACGACGCTGACCTGGGCACAGACCAGGCAGCAGGCGCTGGAACTGGCCGCGGGCTTCGCCGGACTCGGGCTGGCGCCCGGCGAGCGGGTCGCGCTGATGATGCCCAACCGGGTCGAGCACATCCTCGCCGACCTCGGGGCCGTACACGCCGGCGGTGTGCCGGTGACGTTCTATGCCACCTTGTCCGCCGACCAGATCGGCTACATGGCGGGGGATTGCGACGCGCGGATCGCGGTCGTGGACGGGGCCGCCGAACTGGCCCGGCTGGAGCAGGTGTTCGCCGCGCTGCCCGGGCTCACCAAGATCATCGTCAGGGATCCGGCGGCCTGCCCGGCCGGCGACCGCTATCTGAGCTGGCCGGACTTTGCGGCGCTCGGCAAGGCCCGGCTGGCGGCCAGCCCGGAAATCGTCAGCGAGCGGGTGGCGCGGATCTCCCCGGAGGATCCGGTCACCCTGCTGTACACCTCGGGCACCACCGGCAACCCCAAGGGTGTCGTCATCACCCACCACAGCGTGCTGTATGAGACCGCCATCGCCGGTGAGCTCGGCACCGTTCCCGAGGACGTCCGCTGGGTCTCCTACCTGCCGCTCGCGCACATCGCCGAGCGGATGTTCAGCATCTACCTGCCGATGCGGTTCAACGGCCACATACATTTCTGCCGGGACGTGGCCACCACCTTGATCGGCACGCTCGGCGAGGTGCGGCCGACCGCATTCTTCGGCGTGCCGCGGATCTGGGAAAAGGTGATGTCCGGCATCCAGGCGCTGATCGCAGCGCAGCCCGACCCGGAGCAGCGGGCCGCGGTCGAGCGCGCCATGGACACCGGCCGGCGGTATGTGGAGAGCTGCCAGTTCGGCCGCACGGTTCCGGACGGGCTGGCCGAGGAATTCAAGCTGGCCGACGAGAGCGTGCTGCAGCCCATCCGCTCGCTGCTCGGGCTCGGTGAGACGGTGGCCGCCTCCAGCGCAGCGGCGCCGCTGCCGGTGGAGGTGGGCCGGTTCTTCGCCAGCCTGGGCGTCAAGATCCTCGACGTGTACGGCATGACGGAGACGACCGGTGCGTTCACCGCAAACACGCACGACGCGTTCAAGCTCGGCACCGTCGGCCGGGCGGTGACCGGGGTCGAGATCAAGCTGGCCGAGGACGGCGAGATCCTGTCCCGCAGCCCGCTGAACACCCCCGGCTACCTCAACCTGCCCGAAGCCACCGCCGAGCTGATCGACGCCGACGGCTGGCTGCACACCGGCGACATCGGCTCGCTGGATGCCGACGGCTTCCTGTCCGTGGTGGACCGCAAGAAGGAACTCATCATCACCGCGGGCGGCGAGAACATCTCCCCGGCCGCGATCGAGAGCCTGCTGGTCGAGCACCCGCTCATCGGCCAGGCCGCCGCCTACGGCGACCGCCGTCCCTACGTCGTGGCGCTGCTCGCCCTGGACGGCGAGGCAGCGGCCGCCTGGGCGCGGGCCCACGGCATCGAGGGTTCCTCAGTGGCCGAACTGGCCGCCCACCCGGACGTGGCCGCCGAGGTCACCGCCGCCGTCGCCGCGGCCAACGAGCGGCTGGCCCGGGTCCAGCAGGTCAAGCGCTGGCGCCTGCTTGACACCGAGTGGACCCCGGAAACCCAGGAGATCACCCCGACGCTCAAGCTCAAGCGCCGCGTGATCTACACCAAGTACGCCGACGTGATCAGCGCCCTGTACGAAAGCTGACCGCCGCCGGGTCCGCTACCGGTGATACACCTCGATGTAGTGCACGTGGTACACCCGCAGGACGTCGGGGACGTATACCCGGTAGTCGAGCTTGAAGCCGGTCGCGGTCAGGAACCGGGCAATGCTGCGTGGCACCTGCTGCTGAGGCCAGACGATCACCCAGCCGATGTTCATCCGCTTGGCGTCCTGCTTCGCCGCGGCTTCCAGGGCCAGCCACCCGGCCGTGGTCAGGTACTTCTTGCTTGACCTGGGATAGGTGTAATAGACGCCGTTGCGCCCTATGTAGTAGCCCACCGTGTGCTTCGACTGGTGGCTGACGTAGTTGAGCCCGACGTAGAACGCGTGGCTCTGGATACCGTCGAGTGTGGAACTGGGCACCCGGGAGATGAGGCCATCAGCGAGCGGATGGCCGTCGGCGGTCGCCAGCACCTCTGTCTCGGGGTTGAACCCGGGGCCGTAGATCGGCGGGCCGCCGCGGATGCCGAACGGGAAGTCGACCACGATCGACGAGGAATGGTCGGCGGCGATCCGGCTGTCGAGCGTGGGCATCGAGGTCGGCATCGAACTGATCTTGATCAGTCCCGGCATGACGTTGCCCGGCGGGTTACCAGCCCAGCCCAGCTCGAACAGGCTGAGCACGACCGCAGCGGCCAGCACCGGCTTGGCGTGGTATCGCAGCCAGTTGATCGCCGCGCCGGCCAGCAATGCCATCCCGGCCAGCGCTAGCTCGGCGAACCGCCAGGCCTCGCGGAAGTTCGAGAAGACCGGCACGCGGACCAGCCAGGTGTACGGCATCAGCAGCGAGACCCGGATGCCCCGCCAGGTCTGGGCGAACGGGGTGTACACATGCGAGCCGATCCAGAGCTGCGGGCCCAAGGCGAGAGCGAGGCAGCCTACCGCCAGCAGCGCCAGCAGCCATGCGTTACGCCGGCGGAACGAGACGATCAGGCCGGCGATGGCGAGGATGGTGAGCGTCACCCCGAACATGGGAACGTCGGAGACCTGAAGCTCACCGATGAGGTGGTTCGGGTTGATGATCCCGCTGTGGTAGAAGAACGAGGACGCCCCGTCGAACCCGTAGGTCCACAGCCGGGGCGAGGGTGCGAACAGCCCCAGCAATCCGGCACCGTACTGATCGTAGGAGGCGGCCAGCTGGGCCGGCGGGAAGGACGCGTTGCCGTCCGCGGCTTGCGCGATCATGGCGATGATCTGCGGGCTCGCTACCACCAGCGTGGCCACCGCGGCCAGGGACACCGGCCACAGCCTGCTCAGGAACGTCCGCCCCGGGCCGCTGCCCGGTTCGGGCTCTGCCGCTGGCGTGGTGCCGCTCCCGGTCCCGGCCGTGCGCCTGCCCCGGAACGGGCCGAAGACCAGCCACGGCAGCAGCGCGAGCGCCGCCGCGAACGTCGCCAGGATGGCCGACTCCTGGTCGGTCAGCAGCGCCGCGCCAAGGACCACGCCGAGGACCACGGCCTGACGCCAGCCCGGGCGCCTGCGCAGCCGTACCGCACCCTCCAGTGCCAGCGGGATGAACAGTGCACCCATCGCCAGGTTGAGCTCATACCAGCTGTTGTTGGTGAGCATGGAGGACAGGCCGTAGAACGCACCGGCGGCGATCGCGCCGGTCTGCGACGGCAGCCACAGCCGCCCCACCCGGTACATGGCGTAGGCCAGCAGGCCCGGCGTGAGCGCCGACAGCAGGTTGTAGGACGCCGACGGCCCGAAGGCCAGGGTGACGGGCGTCATCACCAGGCCGGGCAGTGGCAGAAGCGTGTGGAAACCGAGCTGGGACCCGACCGGAGCCGCCAGGTAGCGGGTGAACCAGGGGTTGGACAGGTGGGAGACCTGATGCGCTACCCACCAGAAACCCCAGACGAACGAAGCTGCGTCACGGGTGCTGGGGAGCTTGTGATCCCACAGATAGGTGACCCTGGGCCAGGTGAACACGATCCCGGCCAGCAGGAAGCCGGCCAGGATCACCACATGGCGGATGACCGGCGAGCGCCGCCACCGGCCCATCCAGGACTGCCACGGCGTACCTGGCCCAGGGCCCGCCGTCACGTTGCCGGAAGTATGCTCGCCATCACTGACGGCGAGTGAGCTGGCCGGAACGGTCCCGCCGTTGCCCGTGCCGGCCGGCACGTCCGCGTCCCCCGCCGGGCCCGTCTGATCCATCGCGTTACCTCGTCTGGCACGTTGATGCAATCTGCGCGCCTGACCCGACGCCGACCCAACGATAGGCGGCTGGAACACCTGTAAGGGTTGTAACGGGGCGGTCCTGCGCGCAGGGCGCTGTCGTGATGAGACTTATCCGGAACCACAACGGCGAGCGTGCCACCCGGGCCGGGCCCGCCGGTGGCCAGCTAACCGGCCGAAGTTCTGAATAACCCTCACAGTAGCCATAGAGCCTACCGCTCCCGGCCATGCCTGGGAGGTTTGCCGCCTCGCAGCCATGGCCGGGAGCGTGTCGAGCCCTGAGCTACCGCGAGCCGCGCGCGCAGCGGGCTGGAACGGTGCCCGGTTCGCCGGAACCGCGCCCTATGGCGTGTTGTTCCGCCGGCCCGGGCCGGCCGGCTCCTGGGTCGTCGTGCCAGATGACGAGCCGGCGGTCATCCCGGCCGGCCGGTCGGCCGGTGCACCGCCCGGCTGCCGCCGGGACAGCCCCGACAGCCGCGCCGCCATGCTCCGGCGGCCGGTCGTGGCCGGCGCCGCGGAGGCCGGCCCGGCCGGGACCGGCTCGTCCATGGCGGCGGGCTCTTCGCGGGTCACCGGCTTCCCGGCCGCGTGTGCGGCCTCCCTGGCGCCGATGACCGTGAACCGGCCGAGCGCCAAAGCGGCGAAGAAGAGAATGACCGCGCCCAGCCCGGTGAAGAACCCGATGTCTTCCGCCGCGCGGGTGATGTACCCGCCGACCGGGTGTCCGGCCGCCACCGTGGCACCGGTCGTCCACAGTGTGGACAGCGGCCTGCCCACGACGAACCAGGCACCGCTCACCGCGGCTATCCAGGCACCGAACACCGCGGTTGGCCGGGACGCGGCGACGAGCACGATGAGCCCGCCGAGCAGGGCGACGGCACCCGGCAGAATCTCAAGCCAGAGCCGGCCGGAGGTGTAGGTCCAGGCGTGGTCCGGAGTGAACGCGTAATGGAAGTATGGGCCGACGAAGGCAATCAGCGCGCCCCAGGCTCCGAGCAGGATTAGCAGCGTTCCACTGAGCACCCCGCGGCTCCGGGGAACTCGCAGCATCCCGGCCAATTCGATCACTTCCTACTGTGAAGAGGAAATCTAACCGGTTCCTCTCTACCCGGGAATCGGGCATCTATCCAACCAGCGGCCCCGGCACCGGCGAGTAGTCCTACTGGCCGTCCCCTGGCCAGCGGAAAACACCCGGCCGCCAGTAAGGTCACGGTTGTGGAGACTTCCGGCGCGGCGCAACCCGCCGCGACGCAGCAGGTGAGGCGGCTGATCCCGCGGACCGACGCGGTGCTGGCCGATCCCCGGCTGGCGCGGGCGCAAGAACGGCTCGGCCGGGCGCTGGTCAAGCAGGCCGTGACCCGCGCCCAGGACGCGGCGCGGGCCGGCCGGATCCCGCCGGCCGCGGTGGCCGACGCGGCGGTGGCCGGGCTGCCCGCCTACGCGACCACGCTGGTCCCGGTGATCAACGCGACCGGCGTGCTGCTGCACACCAACCTCGGCCGCGCCCCGCTGTCCGCCGCCGCCCGGGACGCGCTGCAGGCCGCGGCTGGCTGCACCGACGTGGAGTTCGACCTGCCGGAGGGGACGCGCGGCCGGCGCGGCCGCGGCGCGCTGGCCGCCCTGGCCGCCGCGGTCCCCGCGGCGCAGTCCGTCGCCGTCGTCAACAACAACGCGGCCGCGCTGGCGCTGGCCGCGACCGCGCTGGCCACCGGCCGGGAGATCGTGGTGAGCCGGGGTGAGCTGATCGAGATCGGGGACGGGTTCCGCCTGCCCGGCCTGCTCGAATCGACCGGCGCGCGGCTGCGAGAGGTCGGCACGACCAACCGGACGAAGCTGGCCGACTATCGCGATGCGATCGGCCCGGACACCGGGTTCCTGCTCAAGGTCCACCCGTCGAACTACCGGATAGAGGGGTTCACGGCGGAGACCTCCGTGGCTGAGCTGGCCGGGCTCGGCCCGCCGGTCGTCGCGGACATCGGATCCGGGCTGCTCGCCCCGAGCCCGGTGCTGCCGGATGAGCCGGACGCCGACACCGCGCTGCGGGCCGGCGCGGCGCTGGTCACCGCCAGCGGCGACAAACTGCTCGGCGGCCCGCAGGCTGGCCTGCTGCTCGGCGAGGCCGGCCTGGTCCGGCGGCTGACCCGCCATCCGCTCGCCCGGGCGCTGCGGGTGGACAAGCTGACCCTGGCCGCGCTGGAGGCGACGCTGGCTGGCCCGCCTCCGCCGGTGACTGCCGCACTGACCGCCGATGCGAAATTCATTCTTGAAAGAGCCCTGACGATGGTGTCGAGACTGACTGCTCACGGCATAGACGCCCGGGCGCAGACCACCGAGGCGGCCGTCGGCGGCGGTGGCGCACCCGGTGTCACGTTGCCCAGCGCGGCGGTCAGCCTGCCGGAAGCGCTGGCCATCGCGCTCCGCGACGGCGAGGCGGTCCGCCGCGGCCGGACCCGGGCCGTGGTCGGCCGGGTCGCCGCCGGGCGGCTGCTGCTGGACCTGCGCGCCGTGCCGGCCGAGGAAGACGACCAGATCTGCGCGGCCGTGATCGCTGCGGTATCGGCGTAGCGTCATGCAGGTCATCGCGACGGCGGGTCACGTGGACCACGGCAAGTCGGCGCTGGTGCGGGCCCTGACCGGGATGGAGCCCGACCGGTGGGCCGAGGAACGCCGCCGTGGCCTGACCATCGACCTGGGCTTCGCCTGGCTGGTGCTGCCGGACGGGGAGCGGCTCGCCTTCGTCGATGTGCCCGGCCACGAACGGTTCGTGCCCAACATGCTGGCCGGCGTCGGCCCGGTGCCCGCCGTGCTGTTCGTGGTCGCCGCGGACGGCGGCTGGATGCCACAGTCCAGCGAGCACCTGGCCGCCATCGACGCGCTGGGCATCTCCCGTGGCCTGCTGGCGGTGACCAGGGCCGACCTGGCCGACCCCGGCCCGGCCACCGCCCGGGCCAGCGCGGAACTGGCCCGGACCAGCCTCGGCCAGGTACCGGCCGTCGCGGTCAGCGCGGTGACCGGCCAGGGCCTGCCCGAACTGCGGGCGGCGCTGGCCGGCCTGGCCGCAGGCCTGCCCACCCCCGACCCCGCCGCCCCGGTCCGGCTCTGGGTGGACCGCGTGTTCAGCATGACCGGCAGCGGCACGGTCGTCACCGGAACGCTCCCGGCCGGCACCCTGCGCGCCGGGGATGAACTGCTGGTCACCCCCTCGGGGCGCCCGGTCCGGATCCGGGCCATCGAGTCGCTCAAGGAGAAGGCCGCCCAGGTCAGCGGGGTCGCCCGGGTCGCGGTCAACCTGCGCGGCACCGCCACGGCTCAGCTGGCCCGGGGCATGGCGCTGACCGAGCCGGGTGGCTGGACCCTGACCGCCACGATCGACGTCCGGCTGGCCGGCCCGCCCGGACGCTGGGACGGCGGACCGGACTCCCAGCTGCCCCGTCAGGTGACCGTGCACATCGGCTCGGCCAGGACCCAGGCCCGGGTCCGCCCGTTCGGCGCCGGCCTGGCCAGGCTGACCCTGGCCGAGCCCCTTCCGCTGCACGTCGCAGACCGCCTGCTGCTGCGCGACCCCGGCGCGGCCAGGGCTTCGGCCAAGCAGCCGCACGCCGCCGCGCTCACGGATGCGCAGGCGGCCAGCCCGACGGCGCCCGCCGGGCCCGCCGGATGGGCGGCCATCACCGGCGCGACCGTGCTGGACGTCAGC
>Ga0209166_10003110_pt1 | contig 12167 bp, 7 predicted proteins | sample Coa_R1_3_FD_187151 | JGI IMG/M metagenome (GOLD analysis project Ga0209166, IMG submission 187151) | Surface soil microbial communities from Centralia Pennsylvania, which are recovering from an underground coalmine fire - Coalmine... | ecosystem: Environmental > Terrestrial > Soil > Unclassified... | reverse complement strand
CGCGCTGCCTTACCCATCCCGGATTCGTGCTGTTCCAGATCGCGCGCTTTCTGATCGTGTCAGCGGTCGAAATGCAGGCAGTGGCCGTGGGATGGCAGGTTTACGAGATTACCAAGCGACCGCTGGATCTGGGATATGTGGGGCTCGCGCAGTTTCTGCCAGGCATTTTGTTGTTCCCGATTTCCGGGCATACTTCGGACCGTTTCGAGCGGCGCAACGTGCTATCGGCCTGTTATGCGGGGTATGCGGTTTGCTTCGTGCTGCTGCTCGTTCTAGCGGAGCGCGGGGTCCCATCGATTAGTTCGATTTATGTAGTACTGGTGCTGATCGGAATAGTGCGCTCATTCAACAGCACCGCCAGCCGATCGATCCTGCCGCAACTTGTTCCAGGGGAGGATTTCCCGAATGCAGTGGCGTGGAATGCGAGCATTTTTCAGGCGGCGACCATTCTGGGCCCGTCGTTCGGAGGCATCGTGTATGCCGCGTTCCACGGGCCTTCGGCCGTTTACGTGATCGCAACCATCACCGCGATCGGCGCCACGATATCGTCGTTCCGCATCAAGCCTGAGGTGAAGGCTCGCCCGCGCGAGTCCATGACGTTCAAGACGGTTTTCGCCGGGCTGCATTACATCTGGAATAAGAAGCTGATCCTGGGCGCGATCTCTCTCGATTTGTTTGCGGTGCTGCTGGGCGGCGCAGTGGCGCTGCTGCCGGTGTATGCCCGCGAAATCCTGCACACCGGGCCGTGGGGGCTGGGATTGATGCGGACCGCTCCGGGAGTAGGCGCGGCGCTGATGGCGGTGGCGCTGGCGCACCGGCCTCTGCGTGGGAGGTCTGGTCCAACGTTGCTGTGGGCGGTGGCGGGATTTGGAGGCTTCACGATTATCTTTGGGATCTCGCACAGCCTTATTCTTTCGCTGATCGCACTGGTCTTGCTGGGGGCGAGCGACATGATCAGCGTGATCATTCGCGCCACTTTGACACAACTGGCAACTCCGGACGAAATGCGCGGGCGGGTCACTGCCGTGGACATGATTTTTATCGGGACCTCCAACGAATTCGGGCAGTTTGAGTCGGGGGTGACGGCACAGTGGTTTGGGACAGTGCCTGCGGTCATTCTGGGCGGAGTGGGGACGCTGGTGGTGATTGTGCTGTGGGCATGGTGGTTTCCCGAGTTGAGGCAGGCGGGGGCTCTGCACGAGATCACGGCACGAAGCGAATCTTCGGCCGCGGCGAATCCAACCTAAGGATCAAACCACAGAGGACACAGAGGAACACAGAGGAGCGCAGAGTGGGCCGGCGCTGCATGCCTTAGAATGTCGGATTCATTCCTGCACGTCTAAGGATCGCCATTGATCGAACGCTACTTCCGCCTCCAGAAAAATCAGACCACGGTTCGCAGCGAATTGTTGGGCGGGCTGACTACGTTCATCACGATGGCCTACATCGTAGTGGTGAATCCGCAAATTCTTTCCAAAGCGGGAGTACCGGTCGAAGGCGTTGTTTTCGCCACGTGCATCTCCTCTGCAGCGGCGACTCTGGTCATGGGACTGTACGCGAACTATCCCATCGCGTTGGCTCCGGGGATGTCGCTGAATGCGTACTTCACGTATTCGGTGTGCCTGGGCATGCACGTGCCGTGGCGAACGGCTCTGGGCGTCATCTTTCTGTCGGGTGTGCTGTTCCTGATTCTGACGGTTACGCGGGTGCGCGAGCAGATCGTGAACGGAATTCCAAATTGTCTGAAGCACTCGACCGCGGGCGGGATTGGGATGTTCATCGCATTCGTCGGGCTGCGCAATGCGAACCTGGTCGTGTCCAATCCTGCAACATTCGTGAGCCTAGGGAGCTTTGGGGACCGCGAGGCGCAACTGGCGTGCCTGGGGTTGGCGATCATGCTGATCCTGATGTCGCGCAAGATTACGGGAGCGATCCTGATAGGAGTGATTGCGACTACAGCGTTCGGAATTTTGCGTGGCATGGCGAGTTGGCCGGCCGCAATTTTTTCCTGGCCACATCCGTCGGCGACCTGGCTGCAGCTTGATCTGCGAGGAGCGCTGCATCTGGGGCTGTTTGAAATCATCTTCGTGTTTCTGTTCGTCGACCTGTTCGACAATGTGGGCACGCTGGTGGGAGTGTGCGAGCAGGGCAGATTTGTGAAGGACGGCAAGATTCCGCGGGTGGGACGCGCGCTGGTTTCAGACGCGGTGGGCACGATTTTTGGGGCGCTGACTGGGACGTCGACCGTCACCAGCTACATTGAGAGCGCGGCGGGAGTGGCTGCCGGAGCCAGGACCGGATTGAGCAACATGGTTGTGGCTGGGTTGTTTTTGCTGGCGGCGTTCTGCGCACCACTGGCGGCGGCGATTCCAGGATATGCGACGGCTCCGGCACTGATTGTGGTTGGGGCGCTCATGACAGAATCGATTGGGCGCGTAGAGTGGACCGAGTTTACGGAGGCTATTCCGGCGTTTGTGACGCTAGTGGCGACGCCGTTGACGTTCAGCATTGCGACAGGATTGAGCCTGGGACTGATCTCGTACACGCTGGTGAAAGTTGCGGCAGGGAAGTTTCGCGAGGTGAGTCCGGTGATTTGGATTTTGACCGCGCTGTTTATTCTTCGGTACGTATATTTGGCCGCGGAATAGCGGGGCGGCCCCCCCCTACAGCCGCACTACGGCAAGGTTTACTTTCCTTTTAGTACGGTTTTGGCGGCGGCCATGTTTTCGTATTTGTCGTAAACGCGGACGACGACCACGTGTTCGGAGAGCGCGTCTTTTTCGTTGGAAGGCGTGACCTTAAAGTCATAATCTTCGATTCTTGCGTCCGAGAGTTGGCCTTGCGGTTCGAGGTACTGCCAATCTCCAGCATCCACCGAAAATTCTGCGCGCTTGATAGTGGAGAAGCCATCTTCGGCGCGGAAGCGCACGTGAATCTGCGCGCCTTCGACCGCAGCCGCAAGATTCTCGATGCGCGGCGGAGTGGTATCTACTTCGAAGCGTCGACTCTCCCGAGAGGCGCTGAGAGCTTCGCCCGGCGAGTGCGAGGGCGCGTCAGAAGCAATTACCTTGATGGCATAGCCGCCGTCGGGAAGCAGGCTGGCATCGAACGAGTACGCTTTATCAAAAACGTTATCTTTCAACAAAAGCCAGCGGGTTTCACCTTCTCCGCGGTAGTACACCGAATAGACAAGTTGATCGTCATTCTCATCGTGAGCGCTCCACTTCACGCCAATGGCGTCACGATCGTGCGAACTGGGAACGGGAGAGTCAAAACGATTGCCGGAGGAGCCGCTCGAATCGCTGCCCAGGTTTGATCCCGGCGACTTTGCAACAGCCTGATAGCGCACACCAACCTGTACGGAAACGTCTTCGATCTCGGGCGCGACGTTTTTCGGAAGGTAATTCAAAGTTACCGAGTTCACGACCGGCTTCTTGTTGTCGGCGTGGAGCACCACTTTCCATTGCGCATAACGAGCGGCGGGAACGCCCATTTCTGCGCCCTTGCTAAGGTCCACCTGTTTCCACGGACTCCAGTTGCGGTCGGGATTATCGACGTTGCCGCTGCGGGCGAGGAGGTCGATGTTGCCGGCGCCGCGGAAATCGACGCGTCCCCAGCGGGAGAAAATCTTGGCGTCAAAGACGTCACTTTCATAGGAGCCTTCGTCTTCGGGGCCGGGACCGAGCAGAAAAATCTTCCCCAGATTGCTGCTGGAAGCGTAAAGGCCTCCGCCGGGAGCTTTGGCAAAGCCGGTAACTTGCGATGCGGGCGCCTTCAGCAGATCGACGAACTCATCCGGACCATCGATCTCAAAAACGTGGCCGCGGTTTCCAGTTCCGGCCAGCAGTTTGTCATGCGAGTCGAAGGCAAGGGCGTAAACGATGTCTTCATGCGAAGTCCACAGCCGCGTGGGGGAACCATCGGCGGCAATTTTGTAGACGTCGGAACCGCCACTGGTGCTGCCGCCGGGAGCGGGAAACGAACCGATCGGAATGGTGCTGGTGGTGGTCGGCGCCTGCCCCGGAGCTTGTCCAGTGGGGGGCGTGGTGCTTGGACCAACGTTGAGTAACATGGAAGCGCCGCCGACAGGTGCTCCTGACGTTGGACGCTTCTCGCCGACTCCGGACGCATAGATGTTGCCATCGTGATCGAGAGCCAGCGCGGTGATCTCTTTTTTCGGAGCGCTGTACAGCACGAATCCTTCGCCTGCGGGAGAAATGCGGTAGATCAAGCCGCTGCCGTCGGTCCCGGCAATGAGGTTGCCATGCGCGTCCGTAGCGAGGACGCGGATGTGGGTTTCGTCACTCTTGAAGAAGAGCGAGTGATCACCTTTCGGAGTAACTTTGTAGATCTCGCCATGGTCGCCGGTGGCAACGTAGAGGTTGCCCGCCTTGTCGAGACAGAGATCCCAGATGTATTTCGTGCCGGGAGCGAAGTAAACGGAAGAGGTCCAGGAAGGATCAAGGGCAGACTTGCCGGAATCTTTCGCGGTGTCGGCAGATTGATTTTCGGACTTGCCGCCTTTGGCTTCGCCCTTGTGCTCAATCTTGTAGACCTTGCCGTCGGGCGCGGTGGCGGCAAAAATCACGCCGCCAGGTCCGACTTTGAGCGCCTGCACCTGCAGTTCCTGCGGCTCGAAAATGATTGTGGACTTGCCGTCGGGAGTGATGCGGTAGACGCGGGCGGGAGATCCAGTGGCCGCATAAGCGTTCCCGGCATCATCGGCAGCGACGGCCCAGATGTACGTGGAAGGCGTGGCGTAAAGCAGTTGGAAAGATGGCGCCAGTTCAAGACCGCCAGAACTGCGGATGGCGGCTCCGCTGGCCGTACCCTTGACCAGATCGTCGAACCTGGATTGCTCCCACGTGCGAGTGCCTTCAGCGGCAAGGGGGAGTGTCACGCTGATCGAGAATAGGGAAATAAAAAGAATAGCGCTAAGAAAACGTGCAACACTCTGCAATGTCATACCTCAATGGGGAAACAGCGAAGCGGCGCTGCTTCAAGATAATCCGGAAATCTCAGGTTAACACGCAGGCTAGGTAGGATGCGCGGCGGATAGCACGATGGTAATGTCGTGGAGCCTCGAGCTATGAGCTATGAGCTTCGAGGTACGGGACAGCAGGGGAGACACCGACAGTATGGGCCGTGTTATCGTAGATTTTTATGCATTCGGCACGTCAGAATCTGCTCGCGACGCTCGCTCAAAAGTCGTTTCGGCTGGGAGAGTTCAAACTTTCTTCCGGCGCTACGAGCGATTACTACATCGATTGCCGCACCACCACTCTCGACGCCAAGGGATCGCGATTGACCGGGGAAGTATTTCTGGAAGAGATCCGGCAGCGGGGATGGAAGGCGCAGGCCATTGGCGGGCTCACGATGGGCGCAGACCCGATTGTCGTGGCGGTGTCTGTGGTCAGTGGCGAATTGAATGGATTCCTGGTGCGCAAAGCAGAAAAGCAGCACGGGACGGGACAGCGCGTCGAGGGGTTCCACGAAAAGGGCGCGCGCGTGGTGATTGTGGACGATGTCTGCACCACGGGCGGCTCAACGGTGCAGGCGATTGAGGCCGCGCGAGAATTCGGATTCGAGATTGTGGGTGTGATGTGCTTGGTGGAACGAGAAGAGGCGAAGGGGCGCCCGAACGTGGAGAAGTCAGCGGCTCCGGCCCCGTTCGTTTCAATCTTCACGGCCGATGATGTGCGTAAGGAACATCTGTTGCAAAACGACGAGACCACACCGAATGTATTCGCCGTTTCTGCTGCATGCGAGATTTGCGGCCGGCCCGCAGTGACCAATAATCCGAGGAATCGCTGCGAGGCGCATAGAAATTAAGTGATTGAGTCATCGGGTCATTGAATCAATGGCTGCGGTGATGAATGACCAATGGCTCAATGAACCATTAGATCAATTCTTATGATCCAAACACTGGAATGGACCGACAAAGGTGTGCGCTTCATTGATCAGACGAAGCTGCCTATGGAAGAAGTGTATGTGACGTGCAAGACGCACGAGCAGGTGGCGGACGTGATTCGCAATATGGTGGTGCGCGGGGCGCCCGCAATTGGCGTAGCGGCGGCAATGGGCATCGCGCTTGGAGTAAATAATTCCAAGGCGGAATCTACAGGCGACCTGAAGCGCGAATTTGACTCGATCTGCGATTTGATTGGCAAGACCCGCCCGACGGCGGTGAATCTGTTCTGGGCGATCCGGCGGATGCAGGAAAAATTTGAGCGCATCCGCATGCATTCGATTTCTCAGATCAAGCAGGCGCTCATTGAAGAAGCGCAGCGGATGCACGCGGAAGATATTGCGGCGAATCAAGCCATGGGCAAGCACGGAGCCACGTTGATGCCGAGCGCGGGCGGAGTCCTCACCCACTGCAACGCGGGGGCCCTAGCTACAGCCGGGTACGGCACCGCTCTCGGCGTGATTCGGGCGGCGGTCGAGCAGGGCAAGAAGATTCATGTCTATGCGGACGAGACGCGTCCTTTCCTGCAGGGCTCGCGGCTGACCGCGTGGGAGCTGATGAAAGACGGAATTCCGACCACGGTGATCTCCGACAACATGGCGGGCGCGATGATGAAGCAGGGAAAAATTGGAGCGATCGTTGTGGGTGCCGATCGCATCGCGGCGAATGGCGACGTGGCCAACAAGATTGGAACGTACACGGTGGCCATCCTGGCGAAGGAGCACGACATCCCCTTCTACGTTGCAGCGCCGATTTCGACCGTGGACCTGTCGTGCCCGGACGGCAGCAAGATTCCAATTGAGCAGCGCAATGCAAGAGAAGTAACGCACATCGCCGGCAAGCAGATGGTGCCGGATGGGGTGGAAGTGGAGAATCCCGCGTTTGACGTAACTCCGGCGAAGTACGTAGCGGCGATCATTACGGAAAGGGGAATCGCGCGAGCGCCCTACGTTGACTCCTTGCGGCAGCTTGCGGGGCATGAAGCGGTCCGTTCCTAGGGCTTCCACACGAAAACTATTCAATCGTAAAGAGATGTAAAACCACAAAAACTTACCAGCCGTCCGCGACTTATTCTGTCCAGCGGGGTTGACTCTTAGGTCAACTTGCACGTGCTACTCTGAGCAAAAGAGAGTCCCAATTCAGGCGCCAAACCTTTCGTCAGGGGGATGTTATGTCGTTACGCCATCAACTCGTTGTGCCCGTGATTCTTTCGTGCCTCGTGGTTCTGGCAGGCTGCGGGGGAAGCAGCGTTACAAAATCCACGCCTCCGCCTACCGGTGGCTTCAGCAACAGTAACCTGAACGGAACTTACGTCTTCTCGGTAGCGGGTAGTGACTCCGGCGGCAACTACATGGCGACGGTGGGAACGTTCACCGCCGACGGGAAGGGCAACATCACGGGAGGAACGTTGGATTTCAATGACAACGCGACCGCACCAGCTCCCAACCAGGCCGTCACCGGGGGAAATTATTTCGTCGGAGTGGACGGGCGGCCAAGCAGCACAATCGGCTTGCTCACTTTGAAAACTGCGGCGGGAAATTTCTCCTTTGACTACGTACTCAGCTCCAGCACGCAAGGGCTGATGACGGAGTTCGACAGTTTCGGCAGCGCAAGCGGGACGTTCCAGACGCAGAGTAACGTTACGCAGGCCAACATCAACGGACAGTCTTACGCGTTTAACTTCAGTGGAACGTCGGGAACAGGGCTGACCTTCTGTGGAATCAGTCCGGGAACCACGGTGGTAATTCCCCTGGCCACCGTTGGCGCGTTCACTCTGGACGCGAGCGGGAATATCACCACGGGCGTGCAGGATTTCAACAACAACTGCAGTTCCTCGGGCCTGACGAATCTGCCGCTGACGGGATCCGTGAGCCTCGCATCCGTGCCGGGCACAGCCACGCTGACGTCCGGTGGTACGACATACAGCTTTGACGTTTACCCGGTGGATGCAACCCATTTGAAATTTATCGAGACCGACACAACGACGATTGTAGCTGGGGATGCGTTCACCCAGGCAGCTACGATTCCAACCGGTAACAATGTCTTTACAATGGCTGGGTTCGATACGACTCAGCAGGGACCGTTTGCGGCGGCCGGAATCCTTGACGCGGACGGAAGCGGAAACATTAAGTCTGACTCGGTCGAAGACATCAACGATAACTACCTGGCCACGGAAGTCACAGGCAGCATCACCGGCACGTACACAGCAGTGACCGGTGGGCGCTCGGTGCTTACGTTTACCAGCGGCTTCGTGAACGGGAACAATGGCGCGGGCTGCACTAATTGCCAATTCGCCGCGTATCCGTCGAGCGGAGGCGTGGAGTTGCTTGAAATCGATGGGGCCGGAATGACGGATGGGACTGCCTTTGCCCAGACTCCCGGCGCAAGCCTTGCGTCATCCCAAGGATACGGGATGAATCTGAGTGGGGTCGTTCTGATCAATAACGGATCTGGGCCCACTCCTACGGAAGAGGATGACATTGCCGAGTTCACGAACACGAATGGCTCGCTGAGTCCGGGAGTCATCGATTTCAACGACACTGGATCGACGAACTTCGGACTGAAGTTCTCTTCCAGCTATGCGGCGGACTCTACCGTTTCCGGCCGTGGGACGATCACTCCGAATTCGAACTCGTACAACCTCGTGACGTACGCGATCGACAACTCGAGCCAGGTGGTGGTCAGCGTTGATGGCAGTCTGGTTGGTTTGGGGTCGATTAGCGAGCAGAATGCGAGCGCGAAATCGAATGCGGCGACGGCACACTTGGCGGTGCTGCGGCTGGCAGCGGGGACTGCAAAAGCATCCAAGCGGCGAATTCAACACTAGGAAACGGAGGGCGCGGCAAGCAACAACGCCGCGCCCTTTTTTGCCGAGATTTTGGTTGACTGATTAAGACGTCAGCACCTTGCCCGGTACACCTTCAACTTTGGTTCGCGTCGAGAGCCGCGCGATCAGCCATGCACCGATCCTAAACAAGATCAGCACACCCAGCACAAAGCCGTACTCCAGCGGTTTTTTCAAATCCGCTTTCACCAGCCAGATGTAGTGAATGACTCCGGCGGTTGCGCTGAAATAGATCAGGCGGTGGAGAGTTTGCCAGCGCTTGCCTCCCAGCTTGCGGATCGACCACTGGGTCGACGTCAACGCGAGCGGCAACATGAGGACGAACGCGGTCATGCCTGCGGTAATGAATCTGCGCTTGGCGATATCCTTCAGCATTTCGTGGACGTCGAAAAACTTGTCGAGCCAGACGTACGTCATCAGGTGCAGGCAACCGTAAAAAAATGCAAACAGGCCGAACATGCGGCGGAACTTGATCAGCCAGTACTGGCGCGTCAGTTTGCGCAGCGGCGTGACCGCCAAGGTGATCACCAGAAAGGTGAGCGTCCAGTCGCCGGTGCCATGGGTGATCGCTTCGATGGGATTGGCCCCTAGTTGCGCGTGAAAGCCGCGCCAGGCAAGGCGGGCCAGTGGCGCCATGCATGCAAGGAAGACGACGGGTTTGAGGTAGCGAAGCATTCAAAAGCAGTTGTCAGTGATCAGTATCCGGTCGAATGGGGGTGGACGCGGCTGGTCACTAACCGCTGACTCAGAAATTCTTTTTCAGATCCATTCCGTTGTATAAGCTGGCCACCTGATCGTAGCCGTTGAACATCAGGGTTGGACGTTTGTAGAACTCGCCCAGCCTGCGTTCCTTCGCCTGACTCCAGCGCGGGTGGTCGACGTTGGGATTCACATTGGCATAAAAGCCGTATTCGTTGGGAGCGGAAATATTCCAGCTATTCAGCGGCTGCTTCTCGGTAAAGCGAATGCGCACAATCGCCTTGATGCTCTTGAAGCCGTACTTCCAGGGTAGGACGAGGCGAAGTGGCGCGCCGTCCTGATTGGGAAGATCTTCGCCGTACATGCCGAAGCAAAGCAGAGCGAGCGGGTGCATGGCTTCATCCATGCGCAGGCCTTCGACGTATGGCCACTGGAGCACTTGGCGCTGCTGCCCGGGCATCTGGTTGAGATCCATGATGGTGGTGAACTCGACGAACTTCGCCTTGCTGGTTGGATTTACGCGCTTGATAAGTTCGCTCAAGGAAAATCCTACCCAGGGAACGACGATCGACCATCCTTCAACGCAGCGGTGGCGATAGATGCGCTCCTCAGGAGGAGCCATCTTGATGATGCTGTCTACGTCGAGTTCCTGTTTCTTGGCGACCTGGCCATCAATCTTGACCTTCCAGGGACGAGTTCGGAAGTTCTTCGCCAGTTCAGCAGGTCCGTCTTTTTCGGTGGAGAATTCGTAATAGTTGTTGTAGTGCGTGACATCCTGATACGGAGTAATTTTCTCGCTGGTGCTGAACGCGCTTTTCTGGATGCCGGCAATCTTATTGCCGGCAAAAGCGACCGCAGAAGGATTAATCATGTCGCGCAGAGAAAGTCCGGTCGCGGCTGCAACCCCAGCGACGGCCGCCCCGGCAAGGAACTTGCGCCGATTCAAGTAAACGCTTTTGGGAGTAATCTCGGACGAACGAATATCTTCCGCCTTCTTGATCAGCATAGGAAACCCCTTATTCCTTTTATACTCGCATCCGGCGCGGATGGAGTGCACGGTCCCAATTCTCAAGAGATAGGACGCTGAGGGCGGAAAAAAGTTGCACGGCCGGGATTCGAGTTAATCCTCGAACGTCAGAAAACCTCAGCCCAGGACTTCCCGGACCTTGCGGGATAGATGCTGCAGGCTGAACGGCTTCTGGAGGAAGGCAGTACCGCTCTCAATGGAGCCATCACTTACGATGGCATCTTCGGTGTAACCGGACAGATAAAGAACCTTCGTGTCGGGACGGGTGTTTGAAAGTTGCTTGACCAGTTCGCGGCCACCTATGCCAGGCATGACCACATCGGTGATCACGAGATCGATCTTGCCCGTATGCGCTGCGGAGAGTTCCAGACCTGCTTCGCCGCCCTCCGCCTCTAAAACTTGATAGCCTTTTGCGACCAGGGTGTCCCGGACAAGCTGCCGGACCGATTCCTCATCCTCCACCAAAAGGATAGTTTCGGTGCCTCCCAGCGCCGCGTCAGTGACCGGAGGGGCATGCTTCTCGGCGACTCCTAGCGCCTTGGGCAAATAGATGTGAAAGCTGCTGCCGCGTCCTTGTTCGCTCTGCACGATGACGTATCCGCCGCTTTGCTTGACGATGCCGTACACGGTGGAGAGACCAAGGCCCGTACCCTTGCCTTTTTCTTTGGTGGTGAAAAAAGGCTCAAAAATGCGTGACTGGGTTTCTTTGTCCATGCCCATGCCGGTGTCGCTGACCGAGAGCATGACGTAGCCCCCGGGACGGATGAACTGCTGTCCACGGCGATGGCTCTCATCCACGACGGTATTCTGGGTCTGGATAGTGAGCTTGCCGCCGGCGGGCATGGCGTCTTTGGCATTCACCACCAGATTCATGAGCACCTGTTCGAGCTGGCCTGCGTCAGCGCGAGTGTGAGCAGCTTCGGGAGACAACAGGGTCACGAATTCGACGTTCTCGCCAATGAGTGGGCGAAGCAGGCGCTCCATGTCTTGCACGATGGCGTTCACGTCTACGACTTTTAGCTCCAGCAATTGCTTGCGGCTGAAAGCGAGTAATTGCCGCGTTAGCGTAGTGGCTCGGTCCGCAGCCTGCTGAATGGCACGTCCTTTCTCGTGCAGGGGATGCTGGGAATGGAGCTGCGCCAGGATGACTTCGGCGTATCCGCTGATCACCATCAGAAGATTGTTGAAGTCGTGAGCAACGCCGCCCGCCAGGCGGCCGACGGCTTCCATCTTTTGTGCCTGGCGGAATTGGTCTTCGAGGGCACGGCGGTCGGTAACATCTTCCGCGATTGCTTCCAGCACGTCGGCGGGCTCGTCTGCGCTGCTAACAGCCCGGCCGCTGATGCGCACAGTGATGGCGCCATTGCCTCTTCGCTTCCACTTCACTTCGAGTCCGTCGAGGCGGCCGGTGCGACGGAATTCCTCGATCAAGCGTGCGTGCTCTTCCGGCTGGGCGAAGACGTCTCTCTCGGGGTCGAGTAGAAGCACCTGTTCTGCGGATTCGTATCCCAGCATCGTGATCAGCGCCGGATTCACGTCCAGGAATCGTCCTTCGAGACTGGACCGGTAAATGCCGTAAACCGAGCTCTGGACGAGAGAACGGTAGCGGGCTTCGGAGCGACGCAAGG
>Ga0209166_10003109_pt1 | contig 12168 bp, 6 predicted proteins | sample Coa_R1_3_FD_187151 | JGI IMG/M metagenome (GOLD analysis project Ga0209166, IMG submission 187151) | Surface soil microbial communities from Centralia Pennsylvania, which are recovering from an underground coalmine fire - Coalmine... | ecosystem: Environmental > Terrestrial > Soil > Unclassified... | reverse complement strand
CTACTCAAGTCCGATTGCCGATGGCGACTATCGAATCCAAATTCACACCCAGGACTTCGCCGCGATGTCACCATCCGCAGCACCTGCCGGCGATGTGGTATTGAACGGGAAACTGCGCTACCAGGCGGTTGAGAACCAGCCGTTGCTGCGGAATGTCTCCCTCGACGGTCAAGTGGCTAGCGACCTTCTGACAGCGGCAGCATCTGGCAGGCGCATCGAGGTGCGAAAACTTCAGGGCACATACCGTCTAGGCGGAGGCAATCTTCAGCTGACGAACCTGAGCCTCGATTCGATGGGAGGACGCATCGTTGCCACCGCAGATATGAAGCACCTGGACGCGACGCCCGAGTCCAGTGTTCACGCTTCTCTCAACAACATTTCCCTGAAGGCCCTTCAGCACGCCTTGGGCCCACAGGCGAATCAGGCCGCGACTCTCTCGGGAACGCTCCGTGGAAAAGCCGACGCCGCGTGGAAAGGCTCCATCAACAATCTTCGGGCGCACTCTGACTTATTTTTGCAAGCCGCGGCCAGCAGTCGCTCGAATCCGTCCGCAAAAGAAGTTCCGGTAAGTGGAGCGCTGCACGTCGCCTACGATGGCCCGCGGCAAACGATTGAGGTTCATGACACGGCCTTCCGCCTGCCCTCGGCGAGCATCACTGCTCAGGGATCCATCAGCGATCATTCCAACCTGCAGTTGCAAGTCGTGGCGAGCGATCTGCACCAGTTGGCGGCGCTCGCAACTTCTTTCCGCTCGGCGCAGGCCGCTCCTCCCGCCGTTTCCGGCTCGGCCACGCTCAACGCCTCGGTGCAAGGCTCCTTGAAAAAGCCAGCCCTCACCGCCCAGTTGAATGCTCAGAATCTGCAGGTTGAAGGCAGCCAGTGGAACACCGCGAAGGTCACGATGCACGCCAATCCATCCGGAGTCACGATGGACAATGTGTCGCTGATAAGCGCTCAACGGGGGCAGGTGACTCTGACCGCCAGCGTCGGCTTGAAAGACTGGGCCTACGAGCCCGCCAATCCAATCAAGGCCCATCTCGATGCCAGGCAGCTACGCTTGTCGGATCTCCAGCAACTTGCGAAACAAAATTACCCGGTCTCGGGCGACCTTTCTGCGAATGTGAACCTCTCGGGCTCGCAACTCGAGCCCGTCGGGTCAGGCTCGATGCAGATCGCGAATGCCCGTGCCTACGGCGAACCGATCCAGACACTCGCTGCAAAATTCCAGGCGCAAAACGGCACAGTTGTTTCAACCCTGAATGTGGCTGCCCCCGCCGGGGCAATCGACGCCAATCTCTCCTACACCCCAAAGACTAAGGCGTACAAGGTGCAACTCAATGCGCCCTCAGTGGTGCTGCAAAAGCTGCGAACCGTCCAGGAGAAGAATCTCGAAGTAAATGGCACGATCAATGCCTCCGTGAACGGCGCCGGCACACTGGACGATCCACAATTGCTGGCCACTGTGCAACTGCCGCAATTGCAGATGCGCCAGAATACAATCTCGGGATTCAAGGCAGAGGTTCGGGTCGCCGAGCACCGCGCGAACCTCAATCTTGATACCAGCGTCTCGCAGGCTTCCATTCACGCCCGAGGAACCGTTGCCCTTACTGGCGACTACGAGACGGTAGCTTCCATCGACACAAATACCATCCCGCTTGCTCCCTTGATGGCAACCTACGCCCCAAGCGTGCCTCAGGGCTTCCAAGGCCAGACTGAGTTGCACGCAACTCTGAAGGGTCCGCTGAAAGATAAGACAAGACTCGAGGCGCATCTGTCCGTTCCTGTTCTCCAAGCTAAATATCAGGCGCTCGAAATCGGCATTGCGCAACCAATTCGCCTCGATTACGCCCAGTCAGTTGTGACCCTCCAGCCTGTAGACATTAAGGGAACAGGAACTTCTCTGCGCGCCGAAGGCCGCATCCCTCTAGCGAACGGCGGCTCTCCCACGCTCACCGCACAGGGATCGATTGACGTCCGTATTCTCCAAATCGTCGATCCCGACGTGCGAAGCGGGGGTGTTCTCGCTCTCGACGTTCATTCCTCTGGATCCGCCATCCAAGGCCAACTCCAGTTCAAAAATGTTGCCATGGCTGTCGCAGACGCTCCTATCGGCGTGGAGAAACTGAACGGCGCAATGATCCTAGCCAACGATCGTCTGGAAGTCTCAAAGATGACGGCGCAGGTGGGCGGCGGTCCGGTTTCTTTGAGTGGATCGATTGCCTACAAGCCCAGTATCCAATTCAATCTTGCCGTGCAAGGCCAGTCTGTGCGCTTGCGTTATCCCGAGGGCCTCAGGTCGGTGCTCGACACCAATCTGGCCTTCACCGGCACTACGCAGGATTCATTTCTGAGCGGACGCGTGATAGTGGACAGCCTGTCGTTCACGCCGGATTTCGATCTCTCAAGCTTCGCGGATCAGTTCAGCACTACCAATACGCCATCGCAGCCCGGCTTTGCCGACACAGTGAAGCTCGGGGTCAACGTGCAGACCCAAAGCAGTCTGAATGCCGTGAGTTCACAGGTCAGCATTGCGGGCCAGGCGGCCCTGCAAGTGGGTGGTACCGCAGGAAATCCCGTGATTACCGGACGAACCACGCTGACTTCCGGCGAATTGTTCTATCGTAATCTCCGCTATCAACTGCAACGCGGCGTGATTACCTTCGACGATCCCAACGAAACCCATCCCGTGCTGAACGTCTCAGCAACCACCAAGGTCGAGCAATACAATTTGACCCTCACGCTGCGCGGCCCGCTCGACAAACTCACCACTGAGTATGTTTCCGATCCCCCGTTAGCGACGGCCGATGTTATCAATCTGATTGCTCGCGGCAAAACCACCCAGGAGCAGGCCGCCAGCAGCCAGAGCACCGATTCCATGATCGCTTCGCAAGTGGCCGGGCAACTCAGCAGCGGCGTGCAAAAGCTCGCCGGAATTTCCAGCCTGCAGATTGACCCCACGCTCGGCGGCAACAACCAGAATCCTTCCGCGCGAATCGCACTTCAGCAGCGCGTGACCAAAAATCTGCTGTTTTCCTTTTCTACCGATGTGTCTCAGGCGGGAAGCGAAATCGTGCAGGGGGAATATCAGATCAACAAGCGCTGGTCGGTGAGCGTGCAGCGCGATCAACTCGGCGGCGTGTCAGTGGATGGCCGGTTCCACACCAGGTTTTAATTCCTCGGTGCAGGCATCAGGAAGTAATGGTCATGATCTCTACATCGTCCTGCTTGCTTTCGCAGTGCACCAGAACGGAATCTCCTCTACGCTCCAGCAGCAGGTCTGCCGCGGCTTTGCCGCACCGAAGATTGCGAATCGAGAGTTGCGAGATTCCTTCCGGAAGAAACGGGTGGTCGAAGATGATCCGGCGAAGTTCCGCCCTCACCGAGATACCCAGGCACCCTTCCAAAATGAAGAACGGCGCCGCGGCTGCCCACGCCTGCGGCGAACAAGCCACCGGATAGAGTGTCGGTCCCTCAGTGGGCCGTCTTCTTAACCCGCAAAACAGCTCCGGCAACCGGTGCAACTCCACTTCGCCGCTCAGATCCAGCATCGCGATCAGGATCTGTCCCGCGGTTTTCTTGTGGCCAAACTTCGCCATTCCATTGGCCACGATCGAGTTGTCATGGGGCCACACCGATCCGTTGTGATACGACAAAGGATTGTAGCGAGCCTCGTTGGTGGCCACCGTGCGAATGCCCCATCCCGTGAAAGAGTCCGGGGTCATCAACGTATCGGTAACTACGCGGGCTCTTTCCGTGGAGGCAATTCCGGTGAACAGTGCATGTCCGGCATTGGAGGTGCGCACTCGGCACGCATTCTTCCGCCCATCGAGAGCCAGTGCGTAGGTACCTAACTCGTTGCACCAGAATTTCTCCTCGAAATGCGTCCTCAGAGCTTCCGCCTGCACCTCAAGTTCGCAGCAGTGATCCACGTTCCCCAAAACGCGGGTCAATCTGGCGGCGGCGAGCTTTGCCGCATAGACATATCCTTGCACTTCGCAAAGCGCAATCGGTGGCTCGGCAATTTTGCCGTCAGAATGAAACACGGAATCGTTGGAATCCTTCCAGCCCTGCTGCACCAGGCCTTTTCCCGAATGCCGGCTGTACTCCACGAATCCGTCGCCATCCACATCACCATATTCGTCAATCCATTTCAGCGCCCGCTCAATGTGCGGCCACAATTGCTTCAGGAACGTTCGATCTCCGGTTCGATCGAAGTAAGCCCCCGCGAGCACCACAAACAGAGGAGTAGCGTCCACACTTCCGTAGTAACGGCCGAAGGGCACTTCCCCGAGCGCCGCCATTTCACTTTGTCGCATCTCGTGCAGGATTTTTCCCGGCTCCGAATCCGCAACTGCATCCACGGCGTCGGCCTGCGAAGCTGCCAGAAACTCCAGCACGCCTTTCCCAATTTCCGGATTCAGCCACATGGTCTGCAACGCGGTGATGATGCCATCCCGTCCGAACACGGTGCTGAACCAAGGAACCCCGGCATAAGGATAGTTGCGCTCCGGATTCCCCGTGATCATCATTTCTAAATCCGACATGGACCTGGCGATCCAATCGCTGAACCGCGAGTTGGAGCTTGTGATCTGGGGAAAGGACTTGGAGATTCCCGCCAGTTCGAAGCGCGCCGACGAAAGGGCGTCGCTGTAGCTGGTGAACTTGCGCGAGCCTTCACGGTTACACGCGATTTCCAACTGCAGCGTCAGGCGCTGCTTGGGCCGGAGGCTGATTTCAAATTCCAGCCCCGCCCCCGACGTATGCGCGGGTGCCATGTCAGTGCGGATCGCGGTCTCGCGTACAACCCGGTCCAATCCTTCATAGGCCAGCGTTACCGAATTTCCGTCAACTTGTGTATCGAGCCTCCGGCCTCTGCGTTCGCGGACGGTGCCGCGCACTTCAAACACATCGGCGAAGTCCGCATCGAATCCCAAGTGAACCGGAATCTCCAGATCCTCCAGTCCATGATTCACGAACAAAAGCTTCTCGAAACACGAATCGCGCCACAAGAATCGAGAGCGCACCAGATGAAGTACTCCTCGATGGATGGCGAGGGTCCCCTCGCGAGAGACGTCGAGATTTGCCAGATCCGCGGTGAACAGAAAATTGTTGGTGGCTACGGTGGAACTCAACAGCAGGGGCCGAGCGTTCCACAAGTGCAGCGACAATTCGGAGAGGTGCCGCATCCCGTCATAGAACAGGCCTTCTTCCGCCAGTCCGGACGTTTGCACGTCCCCCAACCGGTCAAACACAAAAAACATCCTGCCGTATTTCAGGACCCGGGCCCGATCGTCAGCCCGGGACGCGGTGGTCGCTATGTAGTACTGGGCGTGTGCGATTCCACTTCCATCCAATTCAAGACTCCCTCTTCGACCGTGATTGAGGCCGACTTTGGATGAACCAGCTTCTGATAGATGCTCAGATAATTCCTGGTCATTTGCTCGTCAGTGAAGTTTAACTCGAAATACTGCCGGCACTCACTCCGATCGAAGTCCCCCAACTGCTTCACCGCTTCAAGGGCTTCGTCGACGTTGCTCACCAGAAAACCGTTCACTCCCTCCAGAATCACCTCGGGTACAGACCCAGACGGGTACGCAATCACCGGCGTGCCGCAAGCCATCGCTTCAATCATCACCAACCCGAAGGGTTCGGACCATTCAATCGGAAACAGCAGGGCGGCTGCGTTGCCCAGAAATTCGGCCTTGTCGGCACTTCCAATCTCACCGATAAACTCGACCAGCGGATGATCCAAAAGCGGCTTGATAACTTCCTTGTAGTAATCCCGGTCGGCTCGATCGATCTTGGCGGCAATCTTCAGCGGCATCTCCGCGCGAATTGCGATCTCAATGGCATGATCCAAGCCCTTTTCCGGCGATACCCGTCCCAAAAACGCCAGATAGTTTCCCCCGGACTCATTGAACGTCAGCAAATCTGCCGGCATGCCATGATGCACCGTCCCCACCCAATTGACCCAGGGCAGAGGTTTTCGCTGCGAATCGGAAATGGAGATCAAGGGGAGGTCCCGGAACTCCCGGTAAAGTGGAACGAGGTCTGGAATGTCGAGCCGGCCATGAAGGGTAGTGGCGCAGGGAACCGGTTCATGCCGGCTGCGAATGAAATGCAGGTAGTCAACATGAAAGTGAATAAAGTCGAAATCTTGCGCCCGGCTAAAGAGCTTTTCGAGCATCAGCATGTGATGCGCCAGGGGATCGATACATTCTGAATCCGTTCGCAGCGCTTTCTTGCAGCAGGGTACCAGTCGTGCGTTGGTCACCGAGTCGCCGCTCGCAAATAAGGTCACATCGTGTCCGAGTGCGACAAGTTTTTCAGTCAGCCACGAAACAACTCGCTCTGTTCCTCCATAAAATGCTGGGGGGACGCTCTCATAAAGTGGCGCCACTTGAGCTATCCGCATCCATTCGACTCCCTTCCCTTGTAGATTCCGTAGTTAAATCGATGAGTCCGCGGGCGTTACGGAGTTCCCGCAAGCCTTATGCATGTGTTCAGATGTTTTCTACGGCATTGCGGTTGGCAATTCCCTGAAACTGCTGTACATCCCGCGATTCGCAACCTTTGGCGCATCAGAGGCACCCTAGAATCATCCTGTGGGTTGCGGCGGGCCGGGTTCACCATGCGGCGTTCACAAAGAGCTTCTCGAAAGCGGGCCCCTCGTATCTCCGCCGCGCCAGTGCCGCTCCCCGCTGTTCTGTTCGATCTTGACGGAACGCTCATCGACAGCAATTACCAGCACGTGAATGCCTGGGCCGAGGCCCTGCGCGGTGCCGGAATCGTGATTCCCACCTGGAAAATCCACCGCCGCATCGGCATGAGCGGAAAATCCTTCGTTCGCGAACTGTTACGAGAGATCGCCCGGCATCCAAAGGAAACCGACGTCGAACAATTGGAACGCAAACACGACCGTATCTTTCGTCGGCAAATCCGCGCCCTTGAGCCGCTGCCCGGTGCGAATCAATTGCTGCAGCACCTCGCGCGGCACCGGGTTCAGATCGCTATTGCCACCACTAGCGGCCGAGAGCAGACAACCGGACTGCTGCGGCAATTGAAAATTCCTCGAAACACCGAAATTATCACTGGAGACGATGTCGAAAAGGCCAAACCTTCCCCCGACATTTTTATGTTGGCAGCACAGCGCTTAGGGGTTCGGATCGACGACTGTATCGTGGTCGGCGACAGCGCGTGGGACTTGCTTGCTGCTGGCCGCAAAAGTGCGCTCGGAGTTGGCCTGCTTTCCGGAGGCTATGGAGAGGAAGAATTAGAGCGTGCCGGAGCATTCCGCGTCTACTCCGATCCGGCCGACCTTCTCATGCACATCGAACAGTTGGGATTGCCCGGCCGATGACTTACTTTTAACAATTGTAAACCACCCGTAACATGTTGCAACCATTGTGGTAAGGGATTGCCCCGGCAGGTTTAAGGTAGCCGCCGTATTGTTCACCTAGCAGGGTTCTTTCTAAAGTAAGTCGTCAGCCGTAAGCTGAACGATTTGTTGCAACTAGCCTGGCTTCCCTCCCTCCGCTCGTAGCCGCGGCCTTACTGAATTGAGGTCTGAAGGACTATGAGTGTATTTGCCTGCCCTGATCGCTCCAGACAGATTTGTGTTTCTAAGGCTCTTATTCTAGTAACGATTATCGCAGGCATTTCCGCCTCCATCGCATGCGGCACCGGATCCTCAAAATCCAGCACGACCACGTCAGCCCCCGCGCCACCGCAGCCGAACTTCCCTTCGATTCCACCGGAGCAGATCACGTGGCCTATTTCCAATCCGGCGTCCAGTCAGTTTCCTGCGCCGCCAGCCGAGGACGAAACCACTGCCCCCTGGAAAAATGGCTCCAACGATTTCCCTCTGAGTGTCTCTAGTCCCACGGCGAGTTCCACGGTGACTTCGCCTTTGAATGTGGTCGCCACGGCCACGCCAAAGAATCCCGTTTTTTTCATGCGAGTGTACGTCGACAGTCTCGCTGTTTATTTCACCTTTACTAATTCAATTAACACCAAGATCTTTTTGGGGACCGGAGCGCATACCATCACCGTAATGGCCGAGGATAACCAGGGCTACATTTCGGCCACGCCTGTGCAAGTGAACGTCACTGGGCAGGCGCCTTCTACTAACGGCCAGACACTCATCAGCGGAATTCAGAACATGCCGGGCTGGCAATCTTGCGGCGGCCTGTTCCCCCCGGGCTCCGGACGTGCCGGTCAGATCTGCGCGGCTGGCGGCGGAACGCCAACCTCCGTTATGACTCAAAACGTCTCTTCCCCCGCAATGGACGGAAGCTCAGCTCAATTCAGCATGGGCCCGTCTTCTCCGGACTGTCCGCACTATTGCAACGTGCTTTATTTCAACCCCGTGGCGGGCGGAGACAATGTGAGTCATTTCGTTTATGACCTTTATTTCTACATTGACAATCCCGACGCTCCGCAGGCGCTAGAGTTTGATCTGAACCAAACTTTCGGCGGACAGCGCTGGGTCTGGGGATCGGAATGTAATCTCAAGGCCGATGGCGTTTGGGATATATGGAACGATGCTCCCAACACCGGCTGGGAACCAACCACAATCCCCTGTACAGCATTTCAGGCGAATACGTGGATTCATCTGGTATGGACCGTGGAGCGAGTAGGAAACCAGGTGCATTACATCAGTCTGCAAGTTGGCGATCAGACCTATACCGTCGATACTTTTTACCCCAATCAACAGAATTGGACTTTGGAAGAAATTGATAATGCATTTCAGATGGATCTGGACGCAAATGGTGATCCCTACAACGTCTGGCTCGACAAGGTGAACTTAACGGCTTATTGACGCGTTGCTTCGGGAGGAGAATGGACTCTTTCCGTGGACAGAACATGAACTAGAGAACGTAGTGACTGGGCTCCTGACCGCTCTCGGATGCTGGTCTTCTACATCATTACTTGGCATCGGAGAGTAGAATGCGGGGGAAGAAGTCCTTTGGCAAGGCGAGAAGATACATTCTCGTGGCATGCTTGTTCGCTCTTGGAATGCTTCTCTCGCTTTGGGCCGGATGTCAGGGTTTGCCGAAAAACGTCGCGAACTGTCCCATTACGCCCACACCTCCGGCGAATACCTCCGTTGTTCCCCCTGCGGCAGAGCCTCCCCCGGCGGCTCTCTGCGGATTTCCTCTCACCATCAGCAGTCCCGCGAATGGCGCGAGCGTCAATTCGCCGGTGCCGATCCTTGCCACTGCGACACCACCCGATCCGATTTATACGGTCCGTTTATACGTGGACGGTCTCGCTGTGCTTTACACGCCCAACGCCAATGTCAATCAAATGATCTGGATGGCAAACGGACAGCACACGGTGGAGGTTGTTGCGGAAGACACGGCCGGTTACGTTGCCACCGCCTCGATGCAATTGAATGTGGTCGGTCAGGAGCCGGGCGCTCTCAATATCCAAGACATGTCGAGCTGGGTCTCGTGTTCAGCGGTTATCGTTTCCGCCACCTGCGCGGCTGGTCTGGGAACTGCCCAATCCACTCTCACATTGCATCAGCCCTCGCCCTCGTTGGATGGATCGGCCGCAAAGTTTACTCTCGGCGGCAATCACGCTTATTCCAACGAGCTTTATTGGATTCCACTCGGAGGCGGTAACTCCCCGACCCACTTCACATACGATCTCTGGTTCTACATCGACAATGGCGACGCGCCACAGTCCCTCGAGTTTGACGTCAATCAGGCCTTCGGCGGCACCCGCTGGACTTGGGGAACGCAGTGTGACTTCAACGACACTCACCACTGGGATATCTGGGATCCTCTCAATGGAGTCTGGCGGAACACTTCCATCCCGTGCAATCACTTTCCTTCGCAGACCTGGGTTCATCTCATATGGAATTTCGAACGCGTGGGAAACCAGGTGCACTACATCAGCCTTAACGTGGCCGATCAGAGCTACAACGTGGACACCTACTACACGGCCCAGCCAAACTGGTTTCAGGAAGAAATTGATATCGCCTTCCAGATGGACGGCAATTGGGAACAGCAGCCCTACACGGTCTGGCTGGACGAAGTAAATCTGCTGGCAAACTGAGTTCCATTTCCAAGTGCACTCGCGCTACAGGGATCGGCACATACTTTTACAGAAAATCTTCGATGCAGGGGCTCGGACTAGCGGATTAGGCTTTGGCTAAGGAGGCCCATCATGCCGGAAAAAGAAACGCTGGAACGTGCTCATGAAGATGCTCGCGAAGGCAAGTCCCCCAGCACCCAAGCTGGAGAATTTGTGCGTGAGGAGATGCATCACATACGGGAAGGAAAGCATGGCGCGGCCTCGCCCCAGCAGGCCATCGCGATTGGACTTTCCAAAGCCCGCCGAGCCGGAGTAAAACTGCAGCCGCCCCGCCGAGGTAAAGCCTCTGCCAGCACGACTGAAAAAGCGGAGCGCGATTATCGCAAGGGACAAAGCCATTCCCGCCGCAAGCCCTCAAAAACGCGTTCCCGTGCCACGAGCGGCGCGCTGAAAAAAGAAGGCCGCACTGCCGCCTCGCATCGCTCGTTATCCCAACAGGCGCGAAGTTCGGCTCGGAAGCGCGGCTCCAAGTCCCGTCACAATGCCGCTGTGAAAGCCGGCCGTACTCGTAAAGCAAGGAGGCGGTAATGGATTCGCGGTCGTGGAGAAGGTTCCAATGATTCGGAAACTCAAATCCGGCCAATATCGTTTGTACTCGCGGAAGAAAAATGCCAAAACCGGAAAGCGTCGCAATCTCGGAACCTTTTCCACCAGGCAGGCAGCCCAAGCCCACGAAAAAGCCGTGCAATACTTCAAGCATCATTGAAAATTCCGGGATCGCGCCGTAATGCCCACAGCGAAGAAACCGACCAAGAAGAACGCTGGATGACCAAAGTCAAGACTGACTCTACGCACCCAGGTTGATTCCAGTCTTAGCCCTCCTGAGTATTTTTCTCCGCCCATCTACATACGATTTCGTTTGACTCTCCAGTAAACGCTGTATAGAGTGGACACACTCCGCTCAGAAATTCTCCGCTCCCGCCCGACGAAAACTCCGGGTGCCAGCGGTCCCAGCACGATCCCAGGGGTGTCCCCGCCTGATGGTGGATCCCTCATTTTTTGATGGCCTTACGGGGTCTAGCAGTACAAATCCAACCGGAGAGAAATCGAAATGAAGAAGCAATTCCTCATCTCAACGGCAATTTTCATTCTTTTTGCGGCCTCCGCATTCGCCGGCGTGACCGTGACTACGCCCTATAACGGCAGTACCGTCAGTTCGACCTTCAATGTAAAAGCGTCTGCCTCCACTTCATGCTCTAAAGGCGTCGCCTCCATGGGGATTTATCCTTCCGCCAATTGGCTGGTCTACACCGTGGGCGGTTCGAGTCTTAATACCAACGTCTCTCTGAACCCGGGCTCGTACAACATGGTCGTTGAAGAGTGGGATTACTGTGGCGGAGCCAGCACTGCCACCATCAACATCACGGTGAAGAATAGCACCGGCGTCTTCGTCACCTCGCCCTCTAACAGCAGCACTGTTGGATCACCGGTTAATTTCGTAGCAACGGCGACCACCACCTGTTCAAAGGGCGTCGCCTCCATGGGCATCTACACCGCTCCTTATCAACTCGCGTACACCGTCAACGGCGCAAGTCTCAACACAAGCCTCTCCCTTAGTCCTGGAACGTATAATACGACGGTCGAAGAATGGGATAACTGCGGCGGAGCTTCCGCAACTCCGGTCACCATCACGGTCAGCGGTTCGGGCAAGACCTTCACCAACTTGCAAAGCAGTGGAGGCTGGAACGGCTACGCACAGCAGCCTCCGAATTACGGTGACTGCACCTGGTGTACTCCTTCCGGCCCCCAGACCACTTGGGCCATGTATCAGGGCATCAAGAATCCCACGCTCTCCGGCAGTTCCACCCAGTTCAACATTGGCGGCACCGAGGCCTACACCGACGTCCTTTGGAATAATCACCTCATCGGTGACTTCTCTTCTCAAGGACTCCCCGACACCAGTCACACACTTGTCCCCACACTTCACACGTTCACCTACGACATCTATTTCTACGGGAGCAATCTCGGCGCAGCGCAGGCTTTGGAGTTCGACGTCAATCAGTTCTTCAACAACATGGGTTTCACCTGGGGACATGAATGCCGTGTTGCCGGCGGCAATGAATG
>Ga0209166_10003108_pt1 | contig 12169 bp, 10 predicted proteins | sample Coa_R1_3_FD_187151 | JGI IMG/M metagenome (GOLD analysis project Ga0209166, IMG submission 187151) | Surface soil microbial communities from Centralia Pennsylvania, which are recovering from an underground coalmine fire - Coalmine... | ecosystem: Environmental > Terrestrial > Soil >... | reverse complement strand
TGGAAGGTGTTGACCTGGTAATGCTGATCATGAATGACAAAGGCATGGAACAGTTGCTTTCCAGCAAATTCCAGGTGAGCGGTGAAGGCTCCGCCGCCGCGGGACCGGTGGGACGCCACGCTTCCGCGGGTACTGACTGGAAGCTCGATACCCAGATGCTGACCTATTCACGCTCCAAGGGCGCTTTTGCCGGACTGACGCTGGAAGGCGCGGTCATACAGCAGGATTCCGACTCCACCACTGCCGTTTACGGCAGGGACGTGGCGTTCCGGTCCGTGTTGCTGGGCAAGGTTCCAACTCCGGAAATGGCACGGTCCTTTGTGCAATCCGTCGCCACAACAACCCATGCGGCCGCTGCCAAGGAATCCGCCGACAGCGATTCCAAGAAATAATTTCACCATCGGGCAACAATTGAGCACGCAGCCAATAGGACACCAAAGGCTGCGTGCCCTTTCTTTTTGAGTTGCCCGTCCAGCAAATTTTTTGAATGGAGTTCTTTCGTCGGGCGGGAGCAGTTCTGAAATTATTTCACCGCATCTAAGTTTTCGTGGGTCCAGCAGCTTTCAAATCGCTCACTGAGAAGGAATCATGCGAAACGTAATTCGAACCGTGGCGGCTTTGTTGATGGTTGTCTTTGGCCTCTCCCAGGTCGGCCATGGATATTCCATTCTTACGCATGAAGAGATTGTTGATCTGCTCTGGGCTGACCAGATGAAGCCGCTCTTGAAGCAAAAATTCCCTGCCGCAACGGAAGAAGATCTGCGCAAAGCCCATGCCTATGCATATGGCGGCTGCCTCATTCAGGACATGGGCTATTACCCCTTCGGCAATAAGATGTTCAGCGATCTTGTCCACTACGTACGCAGCGGCGATTTTGTCGAGGCGCTGCTCTCCGAATCCACTGACATCAATGAATATGCCTTTGCGCTGGGAGCAATGGCGCACTATGTCGCCGATATCGTTGGCCATCCGGTTGTGAATGCGGCGGTGGCGCGTGAATTTCCTGAACTGGGCAGGAAATATGGCCCCATTGTGACCTATGCTCAGAATACCAAGGCTCATATCCGCACCGAATTCGGTTTTGACGTGGTGCAGGTGGCAAAGCAGCGCTACACGTCCGATGCATATCATGACTTCATCGGATTTGAAGTGGACAAACCGGTGCTGGAACGCGCATTTCTTAAGACATATGGCATATCCCTGAGCGATGTTTTTGGCAATCTTGATCTTGCGATCGGGACTTTTCGATGGTCCGTCAGCCGGGCCATCCCGGAGATGACACGCGTGGCACTGCTGACCAAGAAAGATGAGATGGTCAAAGAAAATCCCAGCTTCGCCAAGCAAAAATTTCTCTATAACCTAAAACGCGCAGAGTATGAGAAACAATGGGGGAAGACCTATAGAAAACCTGGGTTGGGCGCCAAGATCATGGCGATCATCTTTAAGATCATCCCGAAAGTCGGCCCCTTTAAGGCAATCGCCTTCAAGATGCCGAACCCAGACACTGAGACGCTGTATCTGAATAGTGTAAACAAAACAGTGGACCAATATCGCGCCTATCTGCAGGATTTGCAGGGAGGCAAGCTGCAACTTGCAAACATGGATTTTGACACCGGCAAGAGCACCCAGCAGGGAGAATACCGCTTGACGGACGAGACCTATGCAAAATTGCTGGACAAGCTCTCGAAGGAAGAATTTGCCGGCATGCAGAACGACCTGCGCCAGAACATTCTGGCTTTTTACCAGAACCCTTCCGCGCCCAACTTCACCAAGAAGAAACACGACAAGTGGCAGAAAGTACAAAAGGAACTGGACCAACTGAAGTCGACACGGCCAACGGAAGCCACGCTTCAGTAACCATTCCTTATTGCGGAATGACCGGAACAATCGTACCGGCGCTTGTGTCTCCCAGCATTCCCAGCACCTGTACCGCCGGGCCGGAAGTAACTGTGACCCTTACTTTTGCCGCGCCAGCAGGCGGAGATGGGAACCAATCAGCTATCACATCGCGCGTAATCTTCTTGCCGGCTGTGCCGCTGCCAAGCCCGTGCAGGATGAATGAGACATTCGCCAGCGAAGCATTGCTGGCATCCAGCAGCTCAATCTTGATGCCCGAATCTGACGCGTTTGTGTTTTGCAGCGATAGCCCCGTGAATTGCGTTGCGCTCACCACCAGTGGAATGGTGGCGGAAAGATACGTCAGCCGCGAGAACATGGGATGCACCAGGTTTACCTGGGCATTGGCGCTGCTGCCGGGTTCATCATCCGCGCGCATATAGGTGTAATAATCCAGGACAAAATTGGTATTGGTGTCCTTTACGCGCACGCGCTCGCCATCAAGCTGCATTGAGGTGCCATTGTTGGGGCAGACCGTAGCTGCATCGGCCACGGTACCGTTGCAGATTTTCACGTCGATCTCGCCGGAGTTCACCAAAGTCTGGTCTGCCGGAACGATTGTGGTGCCCTCGATGGAAACCTTCGTATTGGCATTGAACCCGGCGCCGAAAATCTTGATCAATGTGCGGTCCGGCAGCAAGCCTCCTGCCGGCAACACGTCGCTCACATAAGGACTGCCAACAGGAGCAATCGTCAGTGTGCCGGGAGCAAATTCGATAGCAGTGTAAGCTTTGGTGGAGTCAAAGAATGACGTCTTTGCCGTATCAATGCTGATGGGAAACGTTGCCCCGGGCGTGAGGCTGGCGCTCAACGGCATAGACATGGTTACGACCGGATATGTAATGTCCGTGCCAAGCAGCGCGTCAGGTGAGCTGAGCTGAAGCTTGATATCGGTGGGGCTGACCGAGGTATTGATCACGGCAATTCCAGCCGCTTTTCCCGATGGATCATTCACCGCCACACCGCGCACGGGTCCTGAAGGCACTTGCGGACGCGTGCTGCCGTGGCCTATGGGCTTAGGCTCAGTATTGGAAAGCTGAAATTGGAATATTCCACCCGGCGGAACGCTGGTGTTCAGCACCGCCAGGCCGATGGTTCCGGCCGGTAATGACGCAGGAGTTGGCGTCGGTGTGGGTACGGGGGTCGGTGTGGGAGTTGGTGTAGAGCCAGGCCCACCGGCAAAGGAATTTGAACCGCCGCATCCCCAGGAACCGCCAATAGCAAGGGCCAGCAAGGCCACCCAAAACCTTCCCATCAGGATAGACCGTTGACTGACATCCTTAATCATCGACAACTCCCTGGCATCGCCGGTTGCCCCGGCGATTGACTTTCTGGAGCGGCAGCTTCGCCGAGCGCACGCGTCCATTTTTGATCCTACTTGAGGCTTATAAAGGCGCAACTAAAGAACAATTAAAGATTTTAAAATAAAATGCCTGCTTGCCGCCAAACGGCGGAAAGCACCCTCTGTGTAATAAGTGCATGCCACCATTCAAAAAAATTGATAAAAAATAAAAAAGGCCGCGAGTTTCCGGGACCCGCGACCCTCTTTAGCAGTCGACGGATGAGCCTGCTGTTGGATAGGACACTCTGGAGATCGCTCATGGAACAACAAAATGCCGGAATTTTTTAGAATCGAAGAAGTAGCCTTGGGAATCTTGAAAGGCTCCCGGCCGGCGGCTAACCCAGTGCGACTTTGATAAGTCCTATGCTTATACATACTTCGTGAGGGCCCCTGATGAATTTACGAGCGAAACTCGGACTCTCAGCCTTGACGCTATTCTGCCTCCTGGTTTTGCTTGCATTGGCCACGCGCACTCCGGCGGGCCCTGGAATGCTTGTGCCAACGGGCAATACCACGACTGCCCGCTTCGCCCATACCGCAACCTTGCTTCTGAATGGCAAAGTACTGATCGCAGGCGGTATGGAGCAAAACGGCGTATGGTTGGATTCCGCTGAGCTCTACGATCCGGCCAAGGGCCGTTTCAGTGCGATCGGTAAGATGACCACGCGTCGCGCTGGCGCCACGGCTACCCTGCTCCCCAACGGCAAAGTCCTGATCGCCGGAGGCAATGATGATTCCGGCAAGAGCCTTGCTTCGGCGGAAATCTACGACCCTGATACCAATAGCTTTTCCGCTACCGGAAACTTGAGCTTCCCGCGTGGACACGCCATTGCAGTCCTCTTGAAAACGGGCAAAGTGTTGGTCGCCGGCGGTAGTGCAGCAGGCGATGATGATCAACTCGCATCCGCGGAGATTTACGATCCGTTGACCGGCCTCTTCCTGCCCACCGGAAGCATGCACAGCCCGCGCAGTTATTTCACCGCCGTCCGTTTGAAAGATGGCAAGGTCTTGGTCGCGGGTGGACTGAGCGGCGGCCAGTATCCCTACCACAGGGTGGAAGCTACGGCGGAAGTTTATGATCCCTTGGCTGGCCGCTTTACTCTCACCGGCGAGATGAGCGTTCCGCGTTATAAGCAAGGCGCAGCACTGCTGCCGGACGGGAGAGTCCTGATTGCGGGCGGCTCGAACGAAGATGGCCGGCAAAGCAAATACTCCAGCACGGAAATCTTCGACCCGCAGATGAATGCGTTCCAGCCGGGACCGCGCATGAAGTTTCCCCGCTACAAGTTGCTCTCCGGGGTAACTCCGCTGAACGATGGCCGCATTTTGATCGCGGGCGGCGCCGAACTCCCGGAAATCTACGATCCAGCTCGTGTTGTTTTCGTTCCCCTTTCTGACGAACCTCTGGATGGCTTCCTCTTTTCTACCGCCACTCTTCTTCCTGATGGACGGGTCCTGATGGTGGATGGCTACGGTCAGCATCCCGCCGAAGGGGCCGTGAACCACGCAATGTTGTGGAAGCCCTGAGTCCATGGCAGCACCTGGAGCGTTCAATGCGCTGCCGCGACCACGCAAACCAGACTGATTCCCTACCGTATTTTCTGGCTTCGCGCAGCATGTCTGGTTCCTTTATGTTGTTGCGGTCATCCAACTGGATGCCATGAAGAAAACCGATCCAATCCGCGAGCACATCACCAACCTGCTTACCAAGGCAGAAGCGCACGTTGATCTGCGCGAGGCGCTCAAAAACTATCCTCGCGAATTGCGCGGCCGCAAGCCGGATGGCAGTCCGCACACGCCCTGGCAATTGCTGGAGCATATCCGCATTGCTCAATGGGACATTCTTGAGTTCAGCCGCTCTGCCAAGCACAAATCGCCAAAATGGCCGGATGAATACTGGCCAAAGACTGAAGCGCCACCCACAGACAAAGCCTGGGACAAAAGCGTAAAACAAGTCCTGACCGACCTTGAGGCCATGCGCAAGTTAATCAGCGATTCCAAACGCGATCTTACCGCCAAGATCCCTCATGGCGACGGACAAACCTTGTTGCGTGAAGCGCTGCTTGTGGCAGACCACAATGCCTATCACCTCGGCCAGTTGGTGATGCTCCGCCGCATCTTGGAACGGAAATAATTGCGGGTTCTTGCAGGCACCGTTAAAAGCCTGTATAAAGCCCGCTTGCTTCGCGCAAGCAGAGATGCGATAACCACACTGAGAATTTGCCGGAGGAGCTTTGGGCCGAACGTCAGGACGGATCGCTCTTGGTGTGCTGTTGACGCTGATAGCGTTGTTCATTGCCGCCAGGTTGCGCTACCCGGGAAAAGCAGAGGTGAAATTGCCGCCAGCAGATTGCAATGCCGATCTATGGAAGCACGTTTATAGCCCGGAAAGGCTGGGCGTAATCGAAGCTTGCACCGCCGTTGAAGGCCGCGTGGTTTCCGTACATCGAGCAGCGGACGGCGACCTGCACATCGGGCTCGATCCTGAACAGAAATCAACTTTGAATCTGACAAACGTAATGCACGCCCAGCGCCATCTCATCGTTGAGGTGGTCTGCGATCATCCTTCGGTCAAAAATCAGGCCGGGCCTGCATGCGAGGGCTTCGCCTCCAGCATCACCGCTCCAAATATTGGCGATCGCATCCGCGTTACCGGGGCTTACGTTACTGACCGCGACAATGGCTGGAATGAGATCCATCCTGTCACGCGCATAGAAACGTTGCGCTAGATAAACACTGCGCGGTTTGGGGTTTGCTGGTTACTCTTCAAAAAAACGGCAGCCCTTAAGCCGCCGTGACACTCTTGTCTACGTCAAGGTCATGAAACCGCTTTCCTGCCGGCGATCATCATGCCCGCGCCTACCGCGATCAGCACCGCGCTGATGATGGGTGAAACCTTCTCTTCATGGGTAGTCTCAATTCCGATGGAAGAGCCGCCAACCTTGACGCCTGAGCGCTCAGTATGCGGAATAGGGACCACTAGCGAAGCGATTCCCAGGACTACAAATATCACCCCAACCCAAAACAGCAATCTCACGGTGTTCTCCTTTTGCAGATGGAACTAGCTCCGCCCAGGGGATAGTATCACCCAGCAATTCTCCAAGATTTCCAGCTACTCTGGGTTAGATGCGGATAAGCCCAGCCATTAACCGGCAAATCGGCAAATATACTTTCTCGTTAACCTTAAAAGAAGGGTACCCCCCTCCCTCTGCCGCTCGACTAGGATTCTAAAGGAGTTATTCGATTCAACCCCGCAGTCACATCCACGATTCGACCCTGAAATCGCGTTGAATCAGGGTGGAATCGCGTTCAAATCCGCGGTCGATCCGCACCCTTGTTCGTTCTCGCTCGATTACCCTTTTTACTCTTTGGTAAACATCTCGAACAGACTTGCCGGGTGGCTCAACGCTTGCGCCTGGTTTCGGCGAAGCGTGGGGGCGTCCGCGTCAACTCTCTTCTCTTGAGTTGCGTGTTGTCAAAGAACGCGCTTTCCCTTCCGCTTGGGCGGACTTACTTATTGCATTGTATCGTGTTTTATTCTCCCATACAAAAAGAATAATCCGAAGCCGGTTTTGCAGCGGCAACAACTCCATCGTTTCTTGTTTGCCGCTAAGTGATTGATGCAAGCCTCCGCGAGTAACGCCGGACGGTACAATCGCTTCCATGCGCACGCGCAGTAGTTTGCTGGAATCGCTTGGCGGTGAAGAGGGTTGCAGGATTTTGTCCGCGGCGTTTTATGCGCGCGTTGGCAAGGACCCGGTTCTTCGTCCGTTCTTCCCAGGCAAGAGCCTAAGATGCGCTACTGAAGAGTTCGCCGCTTTCCTCATTCAATTCCTGGGCGGAAATGAAGAGCACACTCAGTTCCGATGGTGGCTGAGCTTGCGCGAATCGCATGCACGCTTCCAGATTGGTCCCGACGCACGCCGCGCCTGGTTGCGGCAAATGGAGGCAACGCTCGACGCCGCCCCGCTGGATGATGCAACCAGAAATGCGCTTCGCAACTTTTTCTCGCGCAGTTCCGCCTATGTCATTGGAAAGGATACTGCCGAACCGGACAATGAAGAGTTGGCTGCGCGTTGGAGCGAGCAACAGATTTTAGATAGCGTTATCGCAGCCATTGTTGAAGGCCGCGACGATGAAACGCTCGCTCTCGCACCACGCTTTGCCTCGCGTCCATCGGTGTTCGTGGGATTACTGGCGCGGATGGTTCAATCCGGCCGTGCGAGGTTGATTCACTTCGTCATCGATGCGGCGGAGAGCGACCCCTCGCTTGCGACGCGGCGTTTCGCCGGGACCACTCTCTTGCATTTCGCGGCCGGCGCAGGTTGCCTGGAAGTGGTGGCATTACTGCTGCGCCTTGGTGTGGACCCGAACATTCTGGGTCGCGGCGACCATACGCCGCTCTATTGCGTTGCGAACGAATGCGCGTCAGAGACAGGCCCCGAGATAGTCCGCGCGCTGGTGTGGGCTGGCGCGGACGTCAACGCGTGCAGCGGTGTAACCCGGGCGACGGCGCTTCATATGGCGGCCCGGCGGGGACATGTGGAGATCGCGCGAGCATTGCTCGATTCCGGCGCGGCAGTGAATCCGCGGGACCGCAAAGGTGACACGCCTCGACAACGCGCAATCAATTGTCGCAAGAATGGGGTCTCGCAGTTGCTGCTGGAGCGTGGAGGCCGCTAGCGCTCGACGTGATACCTTCTGGTTTCTTCTTCTCTGCTTTGGCTGATTGCTCAGTGCGAACTGCTGAAAATTGAAGTGCGCCAAAAGCGGCTTCGCAGTTCCGGCGGACTTATTTCGTCTGCTTCAGCGTTTCCTGGTACCACTCGTCGAGCGCGCGCTTCATCTCCTTAACCGCCGCAGCGTCGTTATAGACCATGTGACCACCCTTGAAGTCCGCAAAAGTCAGGTTCTTGCGATAGTCGGCATTGAGACGCAGGTGCTGGAAGGTGTACGCGCTGGCATAGAACGGCGTGGCCAGATCGTACATGCCCTCCATCACCAGCACTTTTAGATATTTGTTCTTCGCCATGGCCGACTGCAGATTCGTCGCGGTCTGCGGATAGCCCCCGATCCCGGCGCTAAAGTTCATCGCGGTACCCCAATCCCATGCGCGATTGATGCCTTCATAATTCCAGATCACGTAAGGCAGCTCTGATTTGTAGCCCAGCTCGGTTTCTGCGTAATCGTTCATAGCGGCATTGAAGGCCGGGAACATCGCCGCCATGGCAGGATCGAAGAATGGCTCATGGGCATTGCTCTGCGGCATGGGCGAGGCAAAACGGCCATCCACCCGGCCGACCTCCAACTTACGGTCTTTCAGCAGGTTGTGCATGAACACCTGCGGCTCAATGCGCAGGTCGTACTCTTCAATCAAGTCCGGCTTCAGCCCGGTATAAGCGGCAAGCTGGCTGACGATCTGTTTGCGCTTCTCTGGTTCCAGAGCATTGCCTTCCGCCAGTGCCTGGGCATAATCCGTGGCGCACCAGTGCTCCACTTTTTTGATTGTCTCGTCCAGATTGGCAGTGAGTTCCGGCGCCAGCTTTTTGTGATAAGCGGCAATCATGGTGTAGCTGGGCACAATTACCTGGTGCGGCAGGTCGTTCAGATTGCCCGCCAGCAACGTCTGAAAATCAATCCCTACCGAGAGCAGTGCCACGCCGTTCACCGGGATGTAATTGTCGATCAGATGGTTCGCCAGCGCGGCGGCCCGAGTAGTGCCATAGCTTTCGCCGAAGAGAAATATCGGCGAGCGCCAGCGTTGATATCGCGTGAGGTACAGCCGGATAAATCGGTAAAAAGCATCGGCATCGCCCGGCACGTTGTAAAACTTTTTGGTCAGGTCAGGACGGACACGGCTATACCCGGTCCCAGGCGCGTCAATAAACACGAGATCGGTGCGATCGAGAATGGTCTCCGGATTATCGATCATCACGTAAGGTGGCGGAGGGACTTGGCCATCTTTTTCCAGTTTGATCTTCTTTGGTCCCAAAGCGCCCATGTGCAGCCACGCTGTTGCCGTGCCCGGCCCGCCGTTGAAGACGAACGTAAGAGGGCGTGTTCTGGCTTCCTCGCCGTCCAACGTGTAAGCAGTAAAGAAAATGGCTGCTTCAGCAGGACCACTTTCCGGCTTGAGCGCCAGCCGGCCCGCAGTGGCGATGTACTTGAGCAGTTTGCCGTTTACGGTGATCTGGTGGTGCGTGACGACCGCTGGTGTTTCTGCCAGCGTTTCATCTTCATGTTGAGATAGCGCGGTAGAAGCGGCTGGTTGCGATTGTGAAGGGGGCTGCTGGGCGATCGTAAATGTACCGCTGCTGCATACGAACAAGACGAGGGCTATCCGGGTGAACGTCAATTTGAAACCCTTTCGTCGTGCCAGGATCAAGAAAACTGTCATTATAAAGCTGCCTGTTGCTATCCGTAGCACTGGTTCGCGGAGAGTTCTGCGCGCTGGCTGAATGAAACTGAATGTCAAAGTAAGTTTGTGTTTTAGCTCCGGCCTGTAGGAAACTGCTGAAGATAAGCTTCGGCGCAGCCGGTAAAAACTCCTCGATACCGATCGATTGATTTAGGCCGGATCGGATAATCCACAATGGCCCAGATCACGATTCCAGTCACGACCAGGGCCAAAGTAATCAGAGCAACCACGCCGCCATCGATTCCGAACCTGGGCAGGACAAAAGCATCTGCCACGCCCACCAGAGGACTCACCCACGCCAGCGTGACTGCCGTGCTGCGTCGTTGCGCATGCCGGGCGCAAAGTGGCACGCTCATGCGCATACTCTTGCGTACAATCACCGCAACCAGCAGATAAACCAGCACACCTGCCAGCACCAGAAGATACAGCGCCGGATGATGCCAGGAAAAAGTTTTGTTTACGGGTTTGCCGTTCCCGGGCGCTCCGCATTTGACGCAAGGCGGCGGAAGCGGCACCATTTGCTTACGCGGGGGATTAGGAACAATAAGTCTGTTTCCGTCGCGAATGATGGCATAAGTTACGGGGGTGGGAACGTAGGAAGCCATGGGTCCTCTTGCTGAACTGGAAGCTGGATAATACAACGCTTATCACCGACATTACAGTAAAAACGGCGACCTAGCAGGCCGCCGTTCCGGCTAACTACCAATTGCTATTTGCTAATTGCTATGTTCCTTCGCTCCAACTCGCCAGATACTCTTCCTGCTCGGCCGTGAGCTTATCGATCTTAACGCCCATTGCTTCGAGTTTGAGCCGGGCCACTTTTTTATCCAGCTCTTCGGGCACGGGATAAACCTTCTTCTCCAGCGATTTGTGGTTCTTTGCCAGATACTCTGCGGCCAGCGCCTGGTTGGCAAAGCTCATATCCATCACTGAAGCCGGGTGCCCTTCCGCCGCGGCCAGGTTGATGAGGCGACCTTCGCCCAGAAGATAAATCTTGCGGCCATCTTTCATGGCGTATTCGTCCACAAAGTCGCGCGTCTGGCGCTTGGAGGAAGACATCTTCTCCAGCGCTGGAATATCGATTTCCACGTTGAAGTGGCCGGAATTCGCCACGACCGCGCCGTTCTTCATCAAGTCAAAATGCTCGCGGCCAATCACGTTCTTGTTGCCGGTCACGGTCACGAAGAAATCGCCGATCTTGGAGGCCTCGGCCATCGACATAACGCGGTAGCCATCCATCACAGCTTCAATCGCTTTCGTGGGATCGATTTCCGTAACGATCACGTCGGCACCCATGCCGCGCGCGCGGGAAGCCAGGCCGCGTCCACACCAGCCGTAGCCAGCGACGACAAACTTGGAACCGGCAATCAGCGAGTTGGTGCAGCGGATGACGCCATCCATGGTGGATTGGCCGGTGCCGTAGCGATTGTCAAACATGTGCTTCGTAAGCGCGTCATTCACCGCGATGATCGGATACTTGAGCTGGCCGTCTTTGGCCATGGCGCGCAGGCGAATCACGCCCGTGGTGGTCTCTTCCGTTCCGGCGATGATGCCTTCCAGCACGTCCTTGCGCTTGGTGAGCGCGATCGATACCAGGTCCGCGCCGTCGTCCATGGTCATGTGCGGTTTGTGGTCCAGCGCGGAGAGGATGTGCTTGTAGTACGTTTCGTTGTCCTCGCCCTTAATGGCGTGAACGGAAATGCCGTAATCACGCACCAGCGACGCCGCAACGTCATCCTGCGTGGAGAGTGGGTTGGAAGCGCAAAGCACCACGTCAGCGCCGCCATCGCGCAGCGTGATGGCGAGGTTCGCCGTCTCAGTGGTCACGTGCAGGCACGCGGAGACGCGAATGCCCTTGAGCGGCTGGTTCTTGATGAACTCCTTGCGGATGCTCTGCAGTACCGGCATGGACTGGTTGGCCCACTCAATGCGGCGCTTGCCCAGATCGGCCAGCTCAATGTTCTTGATATCAAACGAAGTTTGCGTAACAGCAGTGGTTGACATGTTCTCCTTGCGTGATTGCCGTGAAAGGCTCAGAAATTTGAATCCAGCGATACGTTCAACGTAGAGCCGTAGCATTGCTACGGCTCCGAGACGCGGCATGCCGCGTCTCTACGTCGAAATTCTCTTATCGCGCCGCGCCCACGTTGGCCTTGGACTCGCTCTTGCCCAGCGCCTGCTCGCGCAGACCAGCCGCTTTGTCCGTGGCTTCCCAGGTGAAATCGGGGTCCTTGCGGCCAAAGTGCCCGTACGCCGCAGTCTTCTTATAGATTGGACGGCGCAGCTTGAGCGACTGGATAATCCCTTTCGGGGTGAGTTGGAAGTTCTTGCGAACGAGCTCTTCCAGCTTCTCTTCTGAGATCTTGCCCGTGTCGAAAGTATCCACCAGAACGCTGACTGGTTCAGCCACGCCGATGGCATAAGCAAGCTGGACTTCGCAACGGTCAGCAAGCCCGGCAGCCACGATATTCTTGGCGATATAGCGGGCCATGTAGCAGGCGGAACGGTCGACC
>Ga0209166_10003107_pt1 | contig 12174 bp, 12 predicted proteins | sample Coa_R1_3_FD_187151 | JGI IMG/M metagenome (GOLD analysis project Ga0209166, IMG submission 187151) | Surface soil microbial communities from Centralia Pennsylvania, which are recovering from an underground coalmine fire - Coalmine... | ecosystem: Environmental > Terrestrial > Soil >... | reverse complement strand
CCGGGCCCGTCTAGTGCCGCCGGGGCTGTCCGGCGCCGCCGGGCCGTCCGGCGCCGGATTTAGCGAATGAAACCCGGGGTTCACTGCGCTAGAGCGTGGTGAACCCCGGGTTTCACTACGTTTGCGGGAGCGGGCCCGGGGTCTAGGGTGGTGGGCGGTTGGACTCGACGCGCGAGGAGAAGGCGCTGTGTTGCTGGAGAGCAAGAACGCGATTGTCTACGGCGCAGCGGGGGCGATCGGCGGTGCGGTGGCGCGCGCCTTCGCCCGGGACGGCGCGCGCGTGTTCCTGGCCGGACGCACCCCGGCCACACTGGAAGAAGTGGCCGCCGACATCGGCGCGCACGGCGGGAAGGCCGAGGTCGCGCAGGTTGACGCGATGGACAAGGCCGCCGTCGACGCGCACGCCGACCGGGTGGCGGCGGCGGCCGGGCGCATCGATGTGTCTTTCAACGCGGTGGCGGTCCCTGCCCTGCAGGGCGTGCCGCTGACCGAGATGTCCGTCGAGGACTTCCTGGGCCCGATCACCGGGCTGTGCCGGACCAACTTCCTGACCGCGACCGCCGCCGCCCGGCACATGGTCGCGCAGGGCGGCGGCGTGATCGTCACGCTGAGCGCGTCGTCGGCCAAGGAGACCCGGCACCAGATGGGCGGTTTCAGCCTGGCGAACGCGGCGATCGAGGCGCTCACCCGGACGCTGGCCGGGGAGATCGGCCGCCGCGGGGTGCGCGTGGTCGGCCTGCGCTCGAACTTCACTCCCGAGACCTATCCCGGCGTCACCGACGAGATGCTGGCCCCCCTGCTGAGGGACTCGCTGCTCGGCCGGCTCCCCCGGCTCGCCGATCTCGCCGGGACCGCGGTGTACCTGGCCTCGGACGGGGCAGGCGCGATGAGCGGCGCGATGGTGAATCTCACCTGCGGGGCCATCATCGACTGACCCGGTCGGCTGCGCCGGCTGGCTGGCCCGGCTGGCTGGCTGGCCCGGCGTTGAAGAACGGTGTTATGCAATCTACGCTTATCGCATGACGATTCCGACTGAACCGATCGGCAGGCGTCCTGGACCGCCTCATCGCCCTGAACAACCAGGTCCTGGAGCGTTTCAGCGACAGCGAGCGAAGCCGCATCGGAGTGCACACCTGCCCGGGCGGCGACCAGGACTCGACGCACAGCCTGGACATCGACTACGCGGGGCTGCTACCCGCGCTGTTCCAGCTCAAGGCGGGCAATTTCTACATCCAGCTGGCCAGCGAGGCCGATCCGGAAAAGGTCCTGGCCGTCGTCGCCGAGCACCTGCCGGCCGGCGCCCGGGTCTTCATCGGCGTTACCGACCCGATCGACCCGCGGGTGGAGACCCCGGAGCTGGTCCGCGACCGGGTCCTGGCGGCGGCCAGGCAACTGCCGCCGGAGCGGATCGGTACCTGCGACGACTGCGGCTTCGCGCCATTCGCCGACGACACCTCCACCTCGCGCGATATCGCGTTCGCCAAGATCGCGGCGCGGGTCGAGGGGACCGCCCTGGCGGCCCAGCAGCTGGGCCTGTGACGCGCCCTGGATCCGTGGCTCGCGTGGCCCGCAGAATCGTTACCAGTCTTGTGCGTGCGCCACGGAGTGGGTAAAGCCTTCCAGCTCAGGCTCTAGATCAGGCAAGGCCAGCAGGGCCGGCAGATCGGTGAGATTCCTGGGGCGCAGGGTAATCGTGCCGAGAGCGGACTTCACCTGGCCCCCGCCGCCCACGAGCAGGTGCCGGCGGGTCCACGGCTCGGGCTCGTCGGTGTCGGCTACCGCCACCGCATGCAGGAACCACCGGCCGTCCGGGACTCTCGGCAGCCAGTACGGCTGCGACCGCCGTGACGTCACGTCGATCAACGTCGCCGCTTGCGGTCGCCGCTGCACGATCTGCGTATCGAAGATCCCGACGTACACGCGGGCCGCGGCGTACCCTTCCGGCAGCCGGACCGTACCCATCGCCGCGCCTTCGGGGACCGGCGAATCCGGCACCATGCCGCGCGCGCCGGCCCGGTCGTGGCACGACAGATGCCGGAACCGGCCCGGGGAGATGCCGACGCTGTCGGTGAAATGGCTCGTGAACGAACCGGGGCTGTTGTAGCCGACCGCGGAGGAGACATCGACGACGCTCATCGAGCTGAGCAGAAGCAGGCGCTTGGCCTGGTAGATACGGACCGCAGCCAGGAACCGGCCGGGCGATACGCCGGTCTGCTTCTCGAAAACGCGCGCGAAATGGAAGCGGCTGAGCATGGCGCTGCGAGCCATGTCGGCGAGCGACAGCGGATCACTGTACCGCTGCCAGATACAGGTGACCGCCCGGTCTACGGCGCTATTCATGCGGTTCCTCCGCACTGACATCGCCAGCGAAACTCGTTACATAACACTGTTGTGCTATGCAACGTTAGCCAGGCCATGCGATCCTGTCAAGCGTGAGCCCGCGCCGCCAAAACCCGGACAACCGCACCACGCTGATCGATGCCGCCGCCAGGCTGGTCGCTGAGGGTGGTCCCCGGAGCTTGTCCGCTCGCCTGCTGGCCAGGGAAGCAGGCACATCGACCATGGCCGTGTACACGTACTTCGGCAGCATGAGCGCGATCGTGCGAGAGATCGTGCACGACGGATTCGCGCGGCTCAAACGCTTGTTCGATCTGGTCGAAGCCACCGACGACCCGGTAGCCGACCTGGCTCTGCTCGGGCGGGTCTACCGCCACAACGCCATTACCAACCGGCACGTCTTCGAGGTGATGTTCGGCGGCTCAGCTCTCGCGGGCTTCGCGCTCACCGAGGAAGACCGGCAGCATGGCCGGTACACCCTGACCACCGTCGTCGACTGCGCGTACCGGTGCACCGCTGCCGGGCGCTTCCAGCCCGAGGACCCCGTGCTCAAGGCCCATCACATGTGGCTCGGCGTACACGGGACGGTGCTCCTGGACGTCGGGGGTTACCTGGTCCCGCCGTACGACGCGAGCCGGTGTTTCGAGTCGCAGCTCGTCAGCTTGATGATCGGAGCCGGAGATGATCCGGAGAGCGCCGTCAGGTCGGTAACCGTATCTCGCGAGCGCTTCGCTGCCGGTTTCGGGCAGGCAACCTAGGAGGTGGTTCCCCGCCCGGGCGCGCCCGATGATGCCTAGGAGACTCCCCGTCATCATCCAGCGAGAGGCAGCGCCGTGAGTGTTCCGACCGATGTGTATGCCGACCTGCAGACAGAGGGCGAAATCCTCGACCAGCTGGTGGCGAGCCTTGATGCCGCGCAGTGGGACCTGCCGACTCCCGCGCCCGGATGGACGATCAAGCACCAGGTTGCTCACCTGTCCTCGACGGCCCGTATCGCCGGGATCGCGGCGTCCGATCCGGAGATGTTTGCCAAGGTGACGGTGGGGGCCGACAAGGACTTCGACGCGGCGGTCACCGCCCTGCTGACGCCGTATCTCGATGCCTCGCCGGCGGATTTGCTTGAACGCTGGCGCGCGGAACGCGGCGACGCCACCAAGGCGCTCTCGGTCCTGCCACCCGCTCAGATGGTGCCCTGGGTGGCCCGCCAGATCCCGGCTAGCGCCCTCGCCGCGGCCGGCCTCATGGAACTGTTCGCACACGGCCAGGACATCGCCGACGCGCTCGGAGCACCCCGCGAATACACCGACAGGATCGGCCACCTGACCTGGTTCGGCGCGCGCAATCGCGATTTCGGCTACCTGGTGCGCGGCCTCACGCCGCCCGAGGCCGAGTTCCGGTTCGAGCTCACGGCGCCGTCCGGGACCCGGTGGGAGTTCGGCCCGGCCGACGCCGAGAACCGGATAACGGGTCCGGCGGTGGACTTCTGCATGCTGGTCACGCGGCGCCGCAACCGCGCCGATCTGGCTATCCAGGCCACCGGCCCGGAAGCCGACAAATGGCTGGATATCGCGCAGGCGTACCGCGGCTCGCCCGGCCCTGGCCGGGAGCCCGGCCAGTTCAGCAAGCCCTAACCCGGCACCCAGAAGCGCAGTGCGGATATCCGCACTGCGCTTCTGGCTGTGCTCGTGGCTTTGCTCGGCGGCTACTATCCCCCGCAGTTCCGGACGCCAGTGTCAACGGCTTTGGTCGTTACGGCTGCCCGGCTGAGTCCGGGGAGTGCTCGTTCAGCCACGAGCCGACCGTGCGGGCCACCGCCATGCTCGCCCAGGCCGTGAGGCTGACCACCGCCTCGTCCCCGGACTTCGCAGCTGACCGGAAGTCCTCGATGTCGGCCTTGCCGACCTGGTACGGGGCGAACGCCGTGAGGATCGCCAGCCGGCCAGCGGGCCGGTCTGTCTCGTCCAGCGCGGCCACCGCCTCGTCGGCCCAGGCCCGGCTCGGGCCCAGCGGCAGCCCGTCCCAGGCCCGCAGCCGGTCAGCGACCAGCTCACGGACCGGGATCGTGACGACCTGCGCCGCCGCATCCTCGACGGCCGCGGCCGCGCCCGCCAGTGCCGCCGCGATGCGGGGATCGCTGGCCGCCCAGGAGAACTCTGCGGGCAACTGCGCAACGGGCAGAGCCTCCAGTGAGGCACCCGGCACCGGGCTGGGCGAGGTCATACCCGAAGCGAGCATGCCCATGACCCAGCCGCCGATCGCCTTCGGCGTCATGGGCGGCAGCGGCGACTCGGGGAGAAAGATGGTGACCATCCGGTTCAGGTACTGGAACGTGACCGCCACCCCGGCGAGTTCGGCGAAATTACCCGGAGGCGGCGACTGAGCCGACCCGTGCAGGCCGCTCGACCGGCCCCACAGGGCGGTCTCCTTCAGCAGCGGGCTGGCCAGGTTCCCGGAGGTTATCGCGGCCGCGTCAACGCCCGGGACCAGTTCCCCGGCGGCGGCGGTATGTATCGCGATGCAGTACGGGCAGGTGTTCGCCACCGATACCGAGGCGGCCACCACCTCCTTCTGCACTCGGTCCGCCTGCCCGGTGACCAGGAGGGTCTCCCTGAGCATGGCCCAGGCCGCGGCGAGCAGCGGCGGCACGGGCGAGTGCAGGGCGAGCGGCGGCGCGACCATGCCGAAGTCCTGCTCGGCCTGAGCGTAGACCCTGGCCACCAGGCCGTCAGCGTTGCTGGGCATGACCGGGGACACGTACCGGATCTGGGCTAGCGACCGGCGCAGCCCGTTTGCCATGATCGTGTTTTTCATCGCGCGACCAGACTGGGCAGCAGGGGCATGACCGCCCGTGCGGCGCTCCGCGCGCCGTCCGGTGCGGGCGCGCCGTATCTGACCGGTATTCCCCGTTCCTGCGCGGCCTGGACGATTCCCGGGATGGCGCGCTCGGCCAGGGCCGCGATGGTCAGCGCCGGGTTGACGGTGAGCGCACAGGGCACCGCGGAGCCGTCGGTGACGAAGATGCCCGGATGGTTGCGTAGCTCGTGCCGGTGATCCAGCGCCGAGGTAGCCGGGTCGTCACCGATGCGGCACGAGGACAGCGGGTGCACCGTATAGGCACCTACCAGGTCGTTCGTCCATGGCCGCACCCGGGCCAGGCCGTCCCGTTCCAGGATGTCCTTGATCTCCGCGTCAGCCAGTTCCCAGCCGTGCAGCGTCTCCTTGGAGGGCTCGTACGCGAGAGCGCCGCGGCCCAGCATCTGCTGCGAGATACGGACGGAATTGCCGGTGGGCGGCGGCGGCCCGAATACGCCCTCGTTGTTGTCCTCCGACAGGATGAAGATGGTGAGCCACGACTTCCAGTGCCGCAGCATGTCCTTCTTGTCCGGGCCGAACCAGCCCGGGCCTTCCACGCCCGGCGCCTGCGCCAGGATGGTGCCCAGGCCCGGCGGGAAGTACAGCTGCTCGAGGGCGAACCGGGAGTGCTCGGGCAGCGAGCCGTCGACGTGGTCCCAGCACACCACGGTCGGGCCGCGGCCGATCTGGTTCGCCGCGTACGCGGTGCCGTCGGGACGGGACAGGCCCAGCACCTCGCGGGCGTTGTCCTCGTCGATGATGGCCGTGTTGAGCCGCTCGCCGTTGCCGGAGAAGTACCGGCCGACCCCGTGCGGCATCGTGCCGAGTTCGGCCTCCGAGCGCTGCAGGATGACCGGTGTGGCCCCTGCCCCGGCCGCGACGATCACGATCTTGGCGTCGATGGTGCCGCTTCCGGTGGTTTCCCGGTAGTCCTCGTCGTCGATGACGTTGTAGTGCACCCGGTACCAGTCGTCGGCCCTGGATATCTTCTGCACCTCATGCAGCGGCCTGATCTGCGCGCCGTGCGAGACCGCCGCGGGCAGGTAGTTCAGCAGCAGGGACCGCTTCGCGTCGAAGCGGCAGCCGGCCATCATCCAGTTGCAGTTGGTGCACAGCGAGGTGTCGATCGCGACGTTGGGCAGGTTGGCGGTCCGCCCGGCGTGATTGCACGCGGCGGCCCACAGGCCACCCGGGTAAGGGACCTGCTCCCAGGTCTGATGGCTGATCGGCAAGGCCTCGGTCACCCGGTCATACCAGGGGTCCAGGGTGTCACGGTTGATGGCCGACGGCCACATCCGCCTGCCGATGCTGCCCTGGCGCTCGAACACGAACCCCGGCGCACGCGGCATCGTGGCGAAGTACACCACGCTGCCGCCGCCGACGCAGTTGCCGCCGAGCACGCTCATGCCGTCGCCCGCGACGAAGTCGAAGATCCGCGTGCTGGACGTGCCGAGCTCGAAGCCGTGGTCAAATTCGTCGCTCGGCACCCACGGCCCGCGCTCCAGAACCACCACCTTGGCCCCGCCGGCCGCCAGGTGATAGGCCGCGATCGCGCCGCCGAAGCCGCTGCCGATCACCAGGATGTCGGTGCGCTCGGCGTTTGTGCTGTTGGCTTCCCAGGCGTTTGTCATGCCGGGTCTCCGTTCGGTGTCGTGGCCGGGTGCGCGCGGGCGAGCTGACGGCCGTAGCTGAAATCGGGGAACCGCCACAGGCCGTCGGGATCGGGTTTCGCGAAACCCATCGCCGTCAGGCCCGGATGGCCGCTTTCCAGAGCGGTCACCGTGTTCATATGGGCAGCCGTGTCGAAAGCCATGAAGCAGAACAGCGCGGTGAGGACCCAGAATTCTTTCTCCGGATGATCAGGCGCGGTCAGCACCCGCATCAGTGCCGAGCGGTGCTCGTAATCGAGCGCGACGAACGGCGGTACGGTGGCGTCGAGGGTTATGCCATGCTCGGCCGCGTAATCGCTCGCATGGTCATTCAGGGTGCTGACGATGTCGTCCAGACCGGAGCTAATGCCGGTCGCGGGCATCTCAAGAAGTTCGATGGCGCCGGCCACGACGGCTCCCGGGCCGGGCGCAGCGCCCGCGATCGCGACATCGTCAGGCGAGCGCTTCTCCCCCGGAACAAACGTGTCAGCGAATGCCTCGAGGGTCATGGTCCTGCCGGCTGTTTCTGCCGAGGTATCCAATCTTTCCTCCCGTGGGGCGGGTACCACCTGTCCTTAAGAAATTGTGCTCCACCGGGGCCGGGATAACTTCTCTTGTTCTGTCTTATCCCGGGTCACCTCGACGGAAAGCAAGCAGCGAGAAGAACGCCGGATCTGCGCCGAGGTTCTCGTTATCAAGCGTCAAAGTGCGCGCGGATCCGCTGCCGCCATAGCTCATAAACGGGCTCGGCTCCCGCGTCCGCCCCCGCCCCCGTCCCCGTTGGTGCGGTACCGTCGGCGAGCGAGACAGCCTTGTCCACGGAGATACCCGCCAGCGCTGAGCAGGCGGCGTGCGTATGGTCCGGCACGAAACCGGAGTAAGCGCGGGCCTTCGCGGCGAACACCGAGCCGAGAGCGAGCTGCGGCCAGTCATCGCCTGCCGCCCGCCGCAACGCCGCCAGGCCTTCCTCGTCAGATCCCCCGGCGAACGTTGCGGCCAGTCCGATGCCGCTCCACAGGTCCGGCCGCCGGTGACTGGCGAAACGGCCGGCCGCGGTCGCGACATCCGGTGCGTGAGCACCGCAGATGAACCACAGAGCGCGCCCGATACCCTGATCGACCGCGCGGAGGAAATAGTCCGGCGAACCCTCCCAGCGGTAAGGCGCGGGAACTCTCTGCTCGTCCACCCAGCGCCTGGTCTCGAAGTAGGCGCGGTCGAAGCCAAAGCCATCGACCGCGAGCCAGCTCATCGTCGGGTAATAGGGATCGGGGGTCAGGTCCGGGACGACCTTCTTCCACAAGGGCCTGGGCAGCCTCGCCATCGCAAAACCCATCCCGATGTAGGCGAGGAAGATATGCCGGCTTCCCGGGCCGGCCAGCAGGTCACGAGTACGGTGCCCGCGTCCCATCGCGTCGAGGACGGTAAACGCCATCGTCACGCCCTCGTAGGCAAAGCCGCGCTGCTCGGCGTCCACCAGGTCCAGTCGCCGCTCGACCTCCCATTGGTCACGCGCGTCGATCCCCCACTCGAAGCCACAGATCACGGCCTGCGGGATAGCCTCGAGCTGCTGGGTCGCGGCGGACGGGGTGGCCGGGAACCCGCGCTTGGCGAACGTGACGTCCCTGAGTTGCGGGGTGAGCAGCCGTCTGCGTACCGATCCGAGGCTGGTAGGCATGGATTCTCCTGTCGTCGACCCCTCGATGGCGGCGCGGCGGACCGCACATTCATCATCGGGTGGCGACCGGGAAGCCACACCACCTCACGGTTGCGGTGTTCGCCGGCCAGCGCGGGACGTTACGGCAGCCAGCCCGCCTCACGCGCGGCCCGGATGGCGTCCACCCGATTGCGCGCATTCATCTTGGTCACGATGTTGGTCAGGTAGTTCCGCACCGTTCCCACCGACAGGTGCAGGACGGTCGCGATCTCGGCCGGATCGGCGCCTTGCGCGGCACCCCGGAGAACCTCGAGCTCCCGCGCGGACAACGGATTCTCGCCGCCCTCCCAGGTGGATACCGCCAGATGGGGGTCGATGACCCGCCGGCCAGAGACGACACTGCGGATCGCCCAGGCAAGTTGCTCGGGCGGGGCGTCCTTGAGCAGGAAACCCGACACGTGAGCGGCCAGCGCGCGGCGCAGATTGCCCGTCCGGCCGAGGTTGGTCAAGATCAGGGTCGGGCAGGACGGAAGCGCAGCGTGCAGGCGAGTGGCTGCGGTCAGACCATCGAGGCCGGGCAGGTCGATGTCGATGATCGCGACATCTGGATGGTGTGCCAGCGTCTGCGAAACGATATAGTCGCCGCGCTCGATGGCGGCAACTACCTTCATATCGGGTTCCAGTTCGATAAGTGCGACCAGCGCACCGCGTACCATGGCAACATCTTCGGCGAGCAGTATCCTCAGCGAGCGCATGCAAGCCGCCGAAACCGCGTCAACCTGCTGGTAATGCCACGCAATGGCCATCTCCTCTCGGCACGTGCCCCCTTTAGCGCTGCGCAGGTCGTGCGGGCCCGCCAACCGATGTCGGCACATGAGGCCAGACGGCGTTATGCGTCAGAGGTTTCGAGGCGGGTAGCGCATTAGCGGACACAGGTCCTAATTCGGACACACGCCGCACTTGACCATAAGCGACCCGCCGCGATCAACACGACACGCCGGGGACCGGCAAAGATCCACATGCGGCTTCTACTCGCAGTTCCTGGCCTTCCCTATGACCTGCGCCCCGCGACCCCGCGCGCGCGTCCGACATCTGGCCGCGCGCAGTCGGGCGAGTTCACCTTGAGCAGAAACCTCGTTGCATAACAACGAAATTCGAAAAGTCTCAGCCGGCTTTATGGGGACATTATTAGTCTATGAAAAATAAGCGGCGATCAGCTCCAGGAGGCCGGGTCCTGGGCGTGGGTCGCCACGACCACCGGCTGAGAGAACTGAGGTAGTGGTATGCCTCGCCGCCTGCAGCGGCCTGGCTGGCTGTGGAGCAGGCGCGCGTCAGGGTCGAAGGCTCACATCGGCGGCGAAGTCGCGGCCGGTGCGGGTCCTGATGCCCCCGTATCGTCGGCCGACGGACCGCCGGACGGTATATGGACACCGCGCGCAAGCTCGCATCTGGTCCTGTCCGGACTGTTCGCCACGCAGCTCGCAGGCATCTTCACCGCCCGGATGCCACAACCAGGATTCGCCATCGGGTTGGCCCTGATAACCGCGGGCCTGCTGTTCGGCCTGCAGCTCTGTATTGCCTGGCGGGGAGCCGCGCGCTGGCCGCGCCGGCGGCGGCTGGAGGCATTGCTGATCCTGGCCGTCCTCACCTACCTGCCCCTGGCGGCCCTGCATCTGGTGTGGCCGGGTATGGCGGGGTTCCTGGCCGGCTCGATCCTGATCCTGCGGCCTGCCAGGACTTCCTGGGTTCTGTTCGCCCTGGTCATGGCCAGCATGCTCGCGGCACCGCTCGGGCTGGGGATAGACGCCCGGGACGCCACGTTCGACCTGCTCGCCAGCCTGAGCAGCGGGCTGACGGTCTTCGCCGTCTTCCAGCTTCGCCTGTTTGCCAAGCGTGCGCAGGGGGCGAGCAGGCAGCTTGCGCAACTCACGTCGGTGCGGGAACGTGAGCGCTTCTCCATGGACCTGCACGACATCCTCGGGTACAGCCTGTCAGCCATCACCCTGAAGGCCGAGCTCACCAGGAAGCTGGTCGCCAGCGATCCCGCTCTAGCCCAGGACGAGCTGACCGAGGTAGTCGAACTCGCACGGCAGGCGGCGCTGGACGTGCGGCTGATGGCGAGCGGCTACAGCAGCATCTCGCTGGCGCGGGAGGCCGGATCGGCCGCCTCCTTGCTTTCCGCGGCGTGCATCACACCCCAGGTCGCGATCGACTGCGGAGTGCTTGACGATGAGGTCGACGCGGTGCTGGCGATAGTGCTCCGCGAAGCGGTGACCAACGTCTTGCGGCACAGCGCGGCACGGAACTGCGCCATCGTCGCGAACCAGGAAGACAAGGTGATCACGCTGAAGGTGATCAACGACGGCGTATCGCAGCCGGTGAAGACCGGTCCGGGTGGTCATGGCCTGCATAACCTGGCCCGGCGGCTGAAGGTCATCGGGGGCGAGCTGAGCACCGAGCGCAGCCACGATGATCAGTTCAGCCTGCTGGCCACCGTACCCGCGCAGGGTAGACCGGTCTCCACCGTCGGCTTCGATGAGTCCCGCCTCAGCGGACCGCATCCGCCATGACCTAGGCGGATCTCAGTAGCAGCGCGGCGGTAGACCCAGGCTGAGCCGGCGTAATGTGGGCTGACGCAGGCTCAAGATCGGGCAGGGCGAGGAGAATCGGCAAGTCCGTCGGTCGTCTGGGACGCAGCTCGATCCCGGCGGAGACGGCCGTGTCCTCGGTGATCGTCAGCGGGCCAGTCCCGCCGACGAGCAGCGTCCTGCGGGTCCACGGCTCGGGGTCCGTGTCGTCCGCTACCGCTACCGCACGCAGGAACCAGGTACCGTGAGGCACTCCGGTCAGCTCGAATGAGCAGGGCGAAGACGCGGCTGATGCCTCGATGATGACGGCAGCGGCAGGACGTCGTTGCACGATGGGCGTATCGAAGGTACCCAGGTACACCCGGGCGACGGAATAACCCTGCGGGAACACGATCGTGCCGGTTACCGTCGAATGCGGAACCGACGATGGCAGCCGCGGACGCGGCACCACGATTCCTCCGCGCTGCGATATGCGGCGGAATCGGCCGGGCGCGAGGCCGACGCTGTCGGTAAAGTGATTACTGAATGAGCCGAGGCTGTTGTATCCGACGGCGAACGCGATGTCCGTCACGTTCATGCGCGTATTCAGCAGCATACGCTTGGCTTGGTAGATGCGGATCGCGGAAAGGTATCGGCCGGGGGTGACGCCGATAGCATCCTTGAAGGTTCGGCAGAAGTGGAACCGGCTTACTATCGCACTGTTAGCGATATCTGCTAGGGACAACGGCTCGCTATATTTTTCATATATGAACCTGATCGCGCGTTCGTGGGCGCTATTCATTTACCTGCTCTCTCGGTTAGCACAGGAAATCTGTGGATTCGGCTGCGAGCGGAGCGAGTCACCGGCTAAAATCTTGTTACCAAACTCTAACGATTACGATGCATCATGATCCTCGCACGGTGGTTGTGGCCGTCTTGCCTGCTGCTAGATTCCGCCTTGACCGCGTCTTTAGGGACGAGATAAAGCAATAGCAAATAAGTTTGGGCCGGCCGCCGTAGGGTAAGCGTGCGCCTGGCGATATACATGGAGGATCGCCTCATGGTTTCGGTTCCGGCAGGGCAGGGTAATGGAATTCTCGGCGCCGGGGCATCG
>Ga0209166_10003103_pt1 | contig 12178 bp, 10 predicted proteins | sample Coa_R1_3_FD_187151 | JGI IMG/M metagenome (GOLD analysis project Ga0209166, IMG submission 187151) | Surface soil microbial communities from Centralia Pennsylvania, which are recovering from an underground coalmine fire - Coalmine... | ecosystem: Environmental > Terrestrial > Soil >... | reverse complement strand
TCGCAGGACCGGTAGGCGCCGGTAAGACAACTTTCTACGAAGCCTACTTGAAAGAGCCGTTCCCAACCCTTGTTCCCGCCTTGAGGCACCAGCAACAACCGTTTCTTGATGAGCGACGTTCTTTTGCGGTCGAAGACATTCGTGTCGACACGCAGCTACTTGACCAGGCCAAAGCAGCAGGGTATTCGACGAAAGTTCTTTTTATCTCTACGGAAGACCCAAATTTGAATGTGGGCCGGGTGTTGGTGCGCATGAGTCGAGGTGGGCAAGCCGTGCCTGTGTCCAGCGTTATTGACTCCTATCGAGAGTCAACGAAGAGTCTTTCCGAAATTCCCAAACTCGCTGATGAATTGCTCGTGTACGACAACACAGCGCATCGGCGCGGCTTCCGCGTAGTCGCGCATTTCATCGGTGGCAAATTGACTAAAACTGCGCAGACGATACCGGACTGGGCTGCTAAGGTGTTTGGCAAGGATTTGCGCTCGGGAAAGCAACACGAGAAGCCGGGGCGTGGACGCTAACTCTTTACTCCCTTCAATTCAATGTGGGAACATCCCTGACAGTAGATTAGCAGCGGTCATTGGGACCAGGGTCACGGATGCTCCTATCGAGGCGCCTGCGAGCAGTGCTCGTTTTGGTAGTCGTGGTTGGCGCCTTGGTCGCCGGCATTTCCCACAAGTACGTTTGGATCTACCTGACGCGAAAACCGGTGTTGCGACCACTCGCACAGGACCTCCTCAGCGATCCCAAAACTTCCCATAATCCCGAAGCACTGCTTGAGGAAGCAAATCGGCTCGCTTGGCTCTTCAATTGGCCAAAGGCGGAGCCTCTCTATGTTCGCGCTGAGGAACTCTTCAGAGAGAAGCGCGACAGCAGAAATGAAACATACGCGCGCGTGGGCAGGATTCGTGCCCAGTCAGAGAGGATGTCGTGGGTTGACGTGTCCGACATGCTTGGGCAGCAACTGGAGATTCCAGTTGCCAAGAGTGACCCAAAACTACGGCTATGGTGCCTTGCGGCGAAGGGATACACCGATTTGGAGATCAATCCGGCTTCCGCAAAACGTGCCTGGACGGAGGCCCAAACGATTGCCCACCAGTTGGGAGAGACCCAATGGGAATCGCGCGCAAAAGGAGAGCTCGGAATCATCGGTTTTCTTGAGGGTGATAGCCGCCGCGCCGCAACAATGGTTGGGGATGCACTCTTATCTGCGATGGCGAGTGGCGATGTGGGCGGACAGGTTCGATACCTCGAAATGCTCGGCAACGGCTTTAACGAAGCCAAGCGATACGGGGAAGCGCTTGCATTCTTCGAACGCGCCATAAAGACGAGCAGTGCGAACCCGGATGCAGGGTTTCCCTTCATGGCGTATGAAGGCGAGTCCGAGTCGCTGGTAAGCCAGGGCAAAGTCTCCGAAGCACGAGACAAGTTGGAGCATGCTTTGACTGTAGCCAGACAAAATCAAAAGCTCGGACATGAAACCATGATTCTCCAACTGTTGGGAGAACTCGCGGTTCGAACGGGAGATCACCAGGTAGCGATGCAGTATCTCAAGCAATCTGGCGACCTCGCACAGAAGTACAAGTTCTATCGTACCGTGGGCCAGTCCATGATTGATTTGGCCGGGCTGTATCGAGAAGCAGGGGATCTTCAATCCGCGGAGGAAAGTGCCACTCTCGGGGTCGATGCCAGCAGACGAGTGGGCGACAGGTACTATCTACCCCGCGATCTGACCGTTTTGGCAGACCTCAAAGCACAACGTGGGTCTTTCGGCGAAGCAGAGGCACTCTATGAAAATGCCGAGGACGTGATCGACGGAATGCTGGTCAACCTACATGAAGCGTACTGGAGTAGCTCCCTGGCCGGAGCGATGAGCGAGACATACTTGCACCACTTTGAACTAGAGACGCGGCAGGGAAAAGTCGAGCAGGCACTCAACGTACTGGAACAAGTTAGAGGGCGAACGGCGGCAGCCCTGCTAGAAAACAAGATTTCGTTTAGCAACAGTGAATCTGGCGAAACGCGGGCGCTCGAAGAGAGCCTCTCCGATTTACAACTTCGATTAATGCGCTCAGAGAATGCGAAAGAGCGGACCGCCTTGCTCGATCAACTGGTTGAAAACGAGCGTCGGCTAGAGTTGACGCGGACTGACCGCAGAGAATCGAAACCGGAATGGTTTCAGAAACCAGCATCCTTGAAAGCAGTCCAATCCAGCCTGCGTCCCGACGAGTTTCTCGTCGAATACGTGCTCAGTGAGCCGCACTCGTATTGTGTTTGGATCACCAAGAAGAGTGAGGGTGTGAAAGCATTGCCGGCGGGCCGGAAGCAGATTGAAGAATTGACACATAAATTCCTGGATGAGACGCGAGCGAAGCGCGATGATATCGGTCTTGCGCAACAACTCTACAACGTCCTTCTGAGCCCGATTCCTCAAGAGGCAACTAGCGAACGGCTCATCGTCGTTCCCGACGGAATACTGAATCTATTGCCCTTCGACACTCTACGCGACCAAACAGGCTCTCTCTTGGTGGAAAGGCAGGCCATTAGTTATGCGCCTGCGTCCACCGTCTTGACCGTGCTTAGGAACGTGAAGGAAACGCAGTCCTCGCGACGGACCTTTTTCGGGGTCGGGGATGTCCCATATCAAAATCAGGGCAGGATTTCCGCGAAGGTAGACAAGCCAACCGGAGTTAAACAAAGGTTGATGCGTGGATTGTCGGACACGTTCGGCAACTCTCTGTACGACTTGCCGCAGACCCGCGAAGAAGTTATCGAAGTGAACGATATTCTTGGCAAAGATGGAGTGGTGTTGTTAGGAGCAGAAGCGACCGAGACGGCATTCAAATCTGCTCCCCTGGTGGATTTCAAAATCATTCATATTGCTGCGCACGGATTTGCGGACACTCAATTTCCAGAGCGATCAGGGCTTGTGCTGGGCGTGGACACGACTTCTCGCGATGACGGGCTATTGCAGGTTCGTGAGATCATACGACTTCGTTTTAGCGCCGACCTCGTGACACTCTCTGCCTGCAACACGGGGATTGGAAAGCTCCAAGGGGAAGAGGGAGTCACGAATCTGGTTGAGGCATTTCTTGTGAGTGGTGCTAAGTCAGTCGTGGCGAGCCTGTGGAGTGCCGATGATACGTTCACGCTTGCACTTATGGAGCGGTTTTACACGCACATCGCGGAGGGCCAGGACAAGGCCACGGCTTTGCGGCAGGCCAAACTTGACTTGCTCTTAAAATACGGTAAACAAGTTCCACCCTACTATTGGGGTGCATTTGTTTTAGTAGGAGACGGAGGGTCTCCAATTCCACTGAGGGTCCAATGAGCCTTGACATACAAATGCGAGAGAAGATTTATTCCCGTGTGTGCGAGCTGGTCGAGCGAAAGCATTTCGATCCCGCCATGAACGGAGCAAATTGGGGCGAACTATCGAAAGGCAGGAAAGATCAGATTCTCCAAAGCAACACCGATGATGAGTTCGAAAAACAGATACAGGAGTTGCTCAACGAACTGAAAACTAGTCACACGGGATTTCGACACTCGAAAAGTTCGAAAATCCCTGGGCGCCACGCAATCAGCGCAACGTTCATGCGTTGCAACTTCGATGGCACGCAGCGGTGGATGTTTCAGGATGTTCACGAAGGTGGGCCAGCACATGTGGCGGGACTTCGTCCGGGGGATATTCTCCTGCAAGTCCGAAATCGTGAAATAGCACCGCCCGAACCACCGATTTTCCCTGTGGGCGACGACTCCCAATATGTCGTCCAAAAACCAGACGGCAAGCGCGTCACGGGGACCTTGATTGTACCGTCGCCTAAATCGAAGAATCATCCCGTCATCGTGCCCAAAGCTGTTGTTTGTTCACAGCTGCCCGAAGGGATCGGATGGCTGAAGGTGACTATGTTTCCCGGAGCGGTCGGGATTGATCTCGCCAAAATGTTCGATACGGCTTTCGCTCATTTGCGGGATTCTACACGCTTGATTGTGGATCTCCGTGGGAACACTGGCGGAGGCATCGGTGGATTGCGCCTTATGAGCTATTTAACCCCCGACAAGAAAGAGGTGGGATACAGTTTGACGCGCGCTCGCAAGGAAAAGGGATATTCAAGGGAAGAGTTGCCACGGTTCGGCCGGATACCTTCCAACAAAGCGACACTTCTTTGGTTGGCCCTGCGGTACGGATTCATTGACAAATCGATTCTCGTGGTCACGGAAGGCTTCGGTCCACAAAAATTCCACCGTCGCGTCGTAGTCCTCGTGAACGAGCACACTGCGAGCGCGGGTGAAATGGTTGCTGCATTCGCGGAGGAGAATCACCTTGCAACTATTGTTGGCACGAAAACGCCAGGGCGGCTTTTGAGCGGCAGTGCGTTTAAGGCGGGCTTTGGCTACATCGTGGGACTTCCAGTTGCTGCCTATCTGACATGGGAAGGGAGGCTGATCGAAGGAAAAGGAGTGTCGCCGAATATCCCGGTTGGATTGTCCCCTGAACAGCTTCTGGCAGGCGAAGACCCTCAAATGCAGAAAGCATTGGAACTTGCACGCGCGCTTTGACCTAGGTTGCCGCCCAGGCTGTAATAACTCAGGCTATACCTTGCGTGCCTTCGCGTTGGATTCAGGCCAAGAGTGTCAGATGTCCTGCTCCAGGTTCGTAACTTCCGGGTTGCTCGTGAGAACGAAGCCGCCCACAGAAACGCAAGCGGTTCGGACCGCTGAGCTGTTCTATGCCCGTCTATGGGGAACTAAAATGCGAAGCGACGAAGAACGGCTTCAGCGGAATCACCACGCGATCCCTGACGTATTCATATAGATCGGTGAGGACGGACCAAACCGGACGCTGTCCCCACGGGCCAATCTCCCGGATTATCAAGATGTCTGTGCCTCTAGCTTCAACGCGGGCGCTCGGCTGGATGCTCGCGGGGTCAAGATTGAGTGGTATCGTGTGGACATCCCCGGCATAAAGCGGCTCCGTCGCCCTCCAGACATGGACCTTCCCGTCATTCGCATGCACCCTGACCGTGAGGTCGTGACTGTACGCTAGCGTGAGAGTCACCGCGCGGTGCTTGTCGCTGTTACAGAGGACGTTCAAGATGCTCAACGGGTCGTTCTCTGGCGCGGCGGACATGCGGAAGCACGGCTGAAGGTCCCGGATCATTTTCTGCGTCGCTGGCTCAACACCCTTGAGGTACTTCTGCCAATTCCTTTCCCACTGCTCCTCGGCGGAACAAATGGGGAATTGGGTACCTTTGCAGGGTGCGTGTGAATCCGCGGTCCGTATCAGGCCGCAAACAAGGTTATCGAGCGCCGACCGGATGTTGAAGACGCACTCGCCCAAGAGGACGCCGAGGCGAATCGGCGGGATGGAACCCTCGATGTAGTGGACGATCCACGCCTCCTGTCCGTTCGACTTCAGAATGAAATTCCGCTTGGTGCTTTCGAAGAACACACCAGCTTCGGCATGGAGGGTATCGAGGTGTTCCTTCGCCCTGACCATCTTCGCGTCAACGCTCTCCATCCATGGGAGGGAGTCAGGAAGTGACATGATTTCAGGAAGCCACACTCCCGCGATTTCAGTCAAGTTCTCGCCAGCCCACTTGACGCCGTCAATTCGACAAACGCCCCATCTTCGACGTGTCCCGCGAAGACCATGAGTGGATATCGTCGGCAAACCTTACCTTACCGGATTGTGTCAGGGTTGCCCGTTTTTATCGGGAGTTGAGTCGCGCCCCCAATCAAGGCTTGGGAGAGTAAGCAAAGATCGCTCCTTTGAGGGCGATGACGACTTATGTTTTGGGACGTTCGTCCTGGGCTCTGCTCGGACGTTGTTCCTCTAGCTCATGAATCCTTTTGAGCTGCTCTCGATAGCAGCCAGCCTCATGCAGAATCTCGCCGTTGTCGTTGTAAATATAAATCCAAAGATACAACTCGTCATTGCTCGCAGCCAAATCTAGTGCCTTGTCGAAAGTTTCGCAGTCTTTCCGGAGAGGGCCGCTTGGCCATGTGAGGGTGTCTACTGGATCCAGTCCGATTACCCGGTATTTTCCCTTGGGTGCACGTACTTCCATCGCCCACCTCGTTGGCTGAGATCTTCTCTAAGTACGCTAGCCTCGGCTCGAAAGCAAGCAGAAAACCCGGCGTATCCCAGTGTCGTTCCAGATCCTTGCTTGGTAATGCGGCCGTTCAGTCTCCTCATCGCAACTCAACTACATAGGAACTCTCTTGAGCCCCATTTCTTGTCAGTCGCAAAACACACTGCCCAGGGGAACGGGAGGACAAATCGACCGATATCTGAATCACAGCAACGCCGTCTGTCAATTTCGCGTCTGCTTTTGTCGACACGAGTAATTCTCCCGAACCCGCCAATAGACGAATGTCGTACGGACCGTCGTTGCTACCAAAGGGGAGAAAGATGTTCCAATGCGCGGCGGCGCGACTGACCACCAAGGGCAGCTCAACTGGATTCGCTTCAGTGCCTCGGGGTAGGGAGCGATTCCTCAAATCCAACACGGCGGTTTGAGCCACCAGAGTTTCGTTATGCCTTTGCATCAAGACCCAACCGGCGATACCAGCAACAATCAAAATGCTCGCTGCGATGGCGAGCAGTGTGCGCTTTTTGCGGAGTTCATGGGATTTTCGGAATTCAGAAAAGTCGCTATAGCAGGGGCTGCAAGAACCTAGATGATCGAGCCACTTTTCAGCTTGGTCGAGTGGCATCGTTCGAGAAGCGATTCTCTTCAGAACGTCCGGGCCGGGACACCCGCTGCGTTCGGGATTTGGAAACTCCCTGACCAGGCCACGGCCAAGTGCGTCCAAGAGTCGCTGTTCGTCTCTCGCAGAATATCCTCTTGGGTTCAAACGTCTCTCCTCTTGCAGGGTCACAATGTAAAATCAAAAAGATGCCAACGCATCTTTTCAAACCACAGGTCGCAGAGTTTTTCGTTTCAACAACCGGACAATACTCTGCCTTAGCTTTTCCAAATTATATTCGAATTTCTTCCGTGCCTGTTCCTCGGAAACTCCTAACCACGTCGAAATCTCCTTCCATGAATAACCGTATTGACGTGCCTGCCAAACCTTTCTCGTCCATCCATCCATACGGTTTGTTATCTGCTTGAGAGTGATTGCGCGTTCTAGTTCGCCCGCCCATTCTGTGTCAAGGGCGCCTTCAATCAACTCAAGATCCACGGTCGAAGCAACCAGTTCAATCGTTTCTTGTCTCTTGTTCTCGTTCCTTAATACTCGATTGAATCGGTGGTGGAAAGCACCAATCAGGTAGGATTGCAGGTCGGAAATAGGCGGCTGATGATCTCTGCTACGTTGGCGGGTCTTCACAACCGAACGGAGCACCCTCTCCCAAACGTCGGCTGCGAGCGCTGTCCTGTTCGGCCCGGATTCCTTGTCGATCAATTCGCGGCGGGCATGGGCCAAGACGTGAGGCCATGCTTCCCGCGCAGCAGCCAATAAATCCTCGTCCACCGAAAGAGGCTTTTCCCCCGGTTCTTGATTCGTCCCAAATAGCACCCATTCGCCGTACGGGTCCGGTTTCTCCATTAGGTGGCCTGGGTCCCTCGGGTAAGAACAGTCACCGCTCCGAAATGAGCCAAAAACATGGTGACATTCGTTTGTGAGGCGGTCAATGGTACGGGAATACACTTCTAGCTCTGGCGAAAGATTCTTTCTCCGGTTTTGCCGTTTCGATGTTCCCTAGTAAGTGAGGGGTTTCGCATCTCACTTACGCGAGAGGGTCCGCTCGCAGGAGTCCGTGGTTGTTCGATGAATGCCCTTTTGAACCCCGATTAGTCACCTTTTTACTCAAGAAGGAAGGGATACCAAGCTCGCGAATTCAAGCCGGATAACACGGGGGCATTCATGGCGGCCTACGATGAGATGAGCGAAGCGGAACGACGGCGGCTAGCGGAAGTCCTTGGGAGTCTCACCGGATTGCAAGGTGGGCCTACAGGGAGTCTGCCAGACGGGACTCACTACGAATACGATCCCAACTTGAAAGTCACCGTGGAAGTGACTGCGTCCGGCGAGCGCTACCCTGTGACGCTAGTCGATGGAAGATTCATCCGCGCGGGCGAACGAGCGGTCGCGCACAAGGCCGGGGAAAAACCCCCTAGCCGTTAGTTGCCGATAATCGCTTAACAGCACCCGCTCTCTCTTGAATCGCGTCACTGTTGCGGGGGTGGAGGATTGTCCCGCTCAGCTTTTTCCTTCGCCTCCCGAACGGCCTTGGCGATGCGTGCCTGACGCGCGGCTTCGGCAACGCTAGCCTCGGAGGCGGGCTTTGTTTCCGCGTTGGCGTCGGCTGTGGGCGGTTGTGATTGTGAGACAGTCGGTACGGGCTGCGTACCGGCCGGTTGCTGCGATTGAATCTGTGGCGCAGCGGCAACAACCGGAGTCGATGCTTGGGGAGGAATCTTCGTTTCGTCACCGCTCACAGTGGCGAGCTTTTTTTCTGCTTGAATAATTTCAAAACCCACTGAATATTGATTGCCGTTCGGCTCCGTTACGAGCACGTCAATGTACTGTCCATTAGTGATCTTCGCTTTGAAAGTCCCAAATGGTATGCACGGGGCATTGGCTCTTCCGTTCATGACGTACGTGATGTCTTTAATCGTCGCGTGCGCTTGGCAGTAGGTCCAATGTTCCACCCGAGTCTTAGCGACTGTTTGGGTCGCGCCCGTTGGCCGTCCGACTATATCGGTCTCGGGTCTCCCCAATATATTTGTTTTGGGTTTATGCGTAAAAGTAGTGCCTAGATCCTTGGTCGCAGTTTCTTTGCTCTCCGCCATGACCGTTATCGTCTCTGGGTACTGAGCCGGGTCAATCTGATTGTTGGCATAACAGGCCGCACATGCTACGAAGACTACGGCGATTAGCGCCGCGGCCACTCTTGCGATTTTGTCCAACATCCTATTTCTCCTCGAATTGCTCGCGGTCTGATTGAATATCTACGATTCGTCCGGCGTCGTCAGTAGTACTGTGCCTAGAGAGTTATCGAATTGTGGGGCCGTCCTGGGAAGGACAGCCCCATTTCTCGGTTATCTTACTTGTGAGCGAGTTTCGCCGTAGGCTTTGGTTTCTCATTACTTGCAGTTTTCTTGGCTTTTTTCTGCACTTTCGATTGCTCCTCTTTGGCGACACTGGCCCTGACAGCCTTCGTGTCGATTTTGAAGAGAGCGGCAGCGATGCTCAGTGGATCATCATCCTTATTCGCGGTTGTCCTGTCGGCGGAGCCCAAAAGCATCGCCTCGAAGATGAGCACTGCCAGTTCAGCAGCATCCGCCTTCTTGTAGAGCGTCCGGGCCTTTTCGGCCATCTGATAGTCGCGGGGGTCTTTGGGGTTTTGCAAACCGTGCCGCTTTGCAAGTCGGCACGTCAGTTCGTGTGGCAGGGAGCGCAATGCAAAGCACGCTACCATCCGCATCTCTTCGGTTCCAAATTGTGGCTTCACACGTTTGAGAACGTCGGACATAAGGCGGTGCCGGAAGGAAATAGTCTGCTTTGCCTTCCGGTTTGCGGCTGTCTTTTCCGCTTTGAATTGAAGGCGCTGCTTATCCTCCTGTTGTTGCTCGCGGAAGTGAACTTTGCACGACCTGTCTGCGCATACCTTCACAAGTCGGCCTTTCTCCATGCCGTCTGCATAGATGGCAGGCTTGAGATGGTCACAGAGGCGCTGTTCGGGTCTGGCCTCCTTCCCCTTCTTCGTTTTCCGCGTAACGACTTCGACGTAGTTGCGGCGCGGAATGATCGGCGTCCCTCCTGCGATGGTGTACTTTTCCGAAATCAGGACGAGATTCGGCATCTTCTCTATACGTTGATTGATGTGCGCGTCCAGTTTCCGATTAAAGCACCCGGCGTCAGAGCACGAATCGTCCTTGACCTCCGAGAAGAGTAGCGTGTTGAACCCGGTGCGCTTCGGACAGTTGGCGCAACTTCCGGCTTCCGGCAAAAGCTTCTCATCCTCTTTCGAAAACGGCACTGACTTGAGGCTGAGATAGACGTTCTGCTCAATCCACGCCTGCAATCTACTCGCGGGCACAAGGCTTCGCTCTGAGTCGTTCGCGGCAAAATAGCCATCGAAGCAATGAGCCAGGGCTTTCTCCTGCATTTCGGGCGCAAGCTTCGCGATCAGTAAGGCGTGCTCGACACCGATGTGTCCAGCGGTGAAGGCATCGGCTGCGGGTTGTGCGAGGTCCAAGAGCTTGAGGCGTTTAGCGATGAACGAAGCAGCCTTTCCCGTTTTCGCTGCTATCTTCTCAATGGAGTAATCCGCACCTTCTCTGTCCAGCAAAGCGCGAAACCCTTGCGCTTCCTCGAACGGATGCACATCGGCCCTTTGAATATTCTCGATGATTTGAATTTCAAGGGCTTCCTCATCGGTGAATGCTCCAATGCGGACCGGGATTTCGTCCAACCCTGCACGCTGTGCGGCGCGGTAACGCCGTGCCCCGGTCACAATTTCAAAGTGTCCATTGATTCGCCGCACAAGGAGTGGAGAGAGGACGCCTTTGCTGCGAATGCTCCCGGCCAGTTCCTCAAGCCGCTCCTCGTCAAACACCTTGCGAGGATTCGTACTTGATTCAGTCAACTCCACAATCGGAATGTTCAAGTACTCTTTCGATGATTTCACTGCTTCTGTCGCGCTCATTTTGTTTCTCCTTTTTGTGTGAATCTTCATTATTCTTAAAACTCATCGGACAAAAGAATTTGTGTGTGTTCGGTTTGGTTAGGAAATGACCTGCAGGTGTTCGCCTGCGGTCGTTCGGTAGGTGCTCAGGATTCGGTTGGGTCGCTCTCGTCGGCTTTGAGTTTCAACTGGCTCACTGAGCAGTCGCCTCGCGCTACGTCGTCTCGAATCTTGCCGAAATACTTCGCTTGGATGAGCTTTCCATCGGCTCCGGGATGGCAGTAGAGGTATCGAATCTCAACGATCTGCCCATCGTGTGGAATCGCGTAACGCTCCGGTACTCCCACAGTGCCCATAAAGCGCTGACGGTTTTCCTCTAACAGATAGAGGCCGATGGAGCGGTGTCCATCGGCGGCCTTTGCTGCTGGCTTGGGGCCGACGATGAAGGAAGAGGTCGTCACAAACTTGCATTTGAAGTGCTGTCCTGCACGTCCTCCTGCATACGCCGCGTTCCGGTTCTTGCAAACGAACCCTTCGGCGCGAGATTCGTGCATGGCTTTGGCGAAAGCCCGTTTTGCCTTCGGTGTCATGGCCGTGTCGCAAACGCGGAGGGCCTCGTCCACGCCTCGAAACACAAGGCCAAGACGTGCGTAACGGATTTCGTATGGTTGAATCCGCAGGTCAGTTCCGTTTATGTCGAGCAAGTCCCAGAGATGGAAGCGTGAATCGGTGATTTCACCGTCCACTAGGAAGCCTTGCGCTTGGACGGACTCAAGGCATTTCGTTAGCCGAGAGTCGATTGGAATAAGCTGGCCGAGTTTGTTGATTCCCGAATATTGGCCGTCCATCTTTTGTACGGCCAGTCGTCGCCCGTCAAACTTCTGCTGGAACCACCAAGACGCATCCTGTACCAACTGCAACGCCTCTGGTTCCTCGATGGGGGTTAGTAATTCCGGTGCGTGACCGGAATGCTCTTTGACGGCAGGCAATCCAACGGAAATAGGTGCATCACCGTTGGTCGTTGCCTGCGCGATTCGATAACCCTTGCCTGTCTTTTCTCGAATGATTCGGTCATAGACGCGCTTAGCTTCCTCATAAGCGACGCAGCTCACCTTCGCATCGCTTTGCAAAGCTGAACCACGCCGCCCCCACTGCGCATTGACCGACCATTGGTCTTCAACGCTTTCCAATTGGAGGTGATACACCTTGTCTGAACTACCTTGCTGGAAATACAACTCAATTGTTTCTGATGTCTCCTTCACGCACTCTTGCAACGGCTTCGCTGCTTCTTTCGTGCTCATTTCTCTTCTCCTTTTTTTCTGATTTCTAGAAAATCTCAATACTCTTCGGGCAAAAGAATCGTGGTGACACTGCGGTCGGCTTCGGTGATGACGTAAAGGGCTTCGCCCGCTGACGTGTTGTAGCGGCTGAGAAGCCGGAAGCCTCGGTCGAGGCTGAGTGCGTTTTCTTGGCGGTCTTCTTCACACAGGTCGCCCCAATCGCCCTGAAGGTGCCGGGCGAGGAACTCCTGCGGCT